>LULL01000005.1_pt1 | contig 164885 bp, 157 predicted proteins | sample 728161 | NCBI WGS metagenome assembly LULL01 (sample SAMN03860290, study PRJNA289734) | marine metagenome | biome: seawater column; feature: ocean; material: water; isolation source: Red Sea water column Station 149 - depth 500m | place: Saudi Arabia: Red Sea | collected 2011-10-15 | depth 500 m
ACCTGCCACTGACGCCCCGAGTCGCCCGCGACCGGGGCGTCAGAGCATTTCTGGGGCACCTCCGGGGCATTTCCGGCCCCGCGGGCCCGGCCCTAGGCTCCGGCCATGGGCGCCCACCACTCCCACCAGCCCCGCCACTCCAGTGCCGAGGACCCCTCCGGCCTGCACCGGCTCGCGCTGCTGATCATCGCGCCCCTGGCCGTCCTCACGCTCGTGGCGATGGTCTGGCTGTGGCCCGACCCGCTGCCCACGCCCGACGGCCAGAGCCGCCTCCCCGAGGTGACCGGGACCGTGACCGGGCTCGAGCGCGTCGCGTGCGAGGAGGAGCTGCCCGACGAGGTCAACGGCTGCGGGACGGCGTACGTCGCCCTCGACGACGACTCCGTCCAGGGCGTGCCCCGCGACGGCGAGCTCGAGGCGCCGCTGCCCAACGGCCCCGGCGCGCCGCAGCTCGCGGAGGGTGACGGGGTGATCTTGATCAGCACCGAGACCCCGGACGGCATCACCTGGGCGGTCGTCGACCACCAGCGCGGCTCGCAGCTGTGGATGCTGGCGCTGGCGTTCGTGGTCGCCCTGGTCGCGTTCGGCCGGCTGCGCGGCGTCACGGCGCTCGTCGGCCTGGGGGTGACGTTCCTGGTGCTGGTGCTCTTCGTGGTGCCGGCGATCCTCGGCGGCGACCCGCCGCTGCTCATCGCCATCGTCGGGTCCGCAGCGGTGGCGCTGACCGTCCTCTACCTGACCCACGGCTTCACGCCGTCCACCTCGGTGGCGGTGCTCGGCACTCTCGCCGCCCTCGCGCTGACCGGGCTGCTGTCGGCGCTGGCGGTCGCGACCATGCACCTGACCGGGTTCACCGACGACCTGTCGGCGGCGCTCGGGCAGACCTACGCGGTCAACATGGAGGGTCTGCTCCTGGCCGGCATCGTCATCGGCTCCCTGGGCGTGCTCGACGACGTCACCGTCACCCAGGCGGCGACGGTGGCCGAGCTGTCGCGCGCCAACCCGGAGTACCGCGGGCGCGACCTCTACCGCGCCGGCTCCCGGGTCGGTCGCTCGCACATCGCGTCGGTGGTCAACACCATCGTGCTCGCCTACGCCGGCTCGTCGCTGCCGCTGCTCATCCTCATCGTCGCCAACAACGACGGGCTCGGGAACGTCCTGACCGACCAGATCGTCGCCCAGGAGATCGTGCGTAGCCTGGTGGCCACCATCGGGCTGGTCGCCGCGGTCCCCGTCACCACCGCGCTGGCGGCGCTCTCGGCCCGCGGTCGCTGGTGAGGTCCGGCTGAGGCTGAGGTCGGGCTGAGGTCGGGGTCAGGCCCGACCGGTCACGTCGGCCAGGCCGGCCGACGTGGTCCCGACGTCTGAGCCCTCCTCCGCGGCCAGGAGCCGGGCCGCCAGGTCGGCGCCCCGCGACGAGAGCGCCAGCACCGCGCGGCGGCGATCGGCCGGGTCGATGCGACGCACGACGAGCGCCAGCTCGACCAGGCGGTCGACGTGCCGCGTCAGGCTAGCGGCGGCCACGACCGCCGAGGTGGCCAGGCTGGTCATCGTGATGCCGGGGTGGTCGTCGACCACGGCGAGGATCCGCCAGTGCTCGGGCAGCAGCCCGTGCTCGTCGAGGAGCGGCTGGACCCGGGCGCGCAGGTCGGCCTCCTCCTGACGCAGCCGCACCAGCCGGCTTCGGGAGAGGACCGGGCCCTCTCCGGCTGCGTGCTCACCCACGTCGCGCCCCCACGGTGGTGTCTGTCACGTCGGCCGCCGTCCGACGGCCCATCGGTCCTATCGTAGGTGGCGGCCGGTCACCCGGCCGGTGTTCAGGTCCTCTCGACGACGCGAGGACGGACGTCTCGTCCAGTCCGCTCCGGAGGTCCACGTGACCCGACGACTCGCCCCCGCCGACGTCGTGTCGGTGGCCTTCGTCGTGCCGCTCCAGGGGCCCACCGGCATCTACGGGCCCTCCTGCCTGGCCTGCGGCGAGCTCGCCGTGGAGCAGCTCAACGCGAGCACGGGCATCGCAGGGCGCCAGGTGGAGCTCGTGGTGGTCGACGCCGGTCGCGACCCGGCCCTGGTCGCCGAGGACGTACGCCGCTTGGTGGACTCCGGCCGCGTCCAGGCCGTCGCCGGGTGGCACATCTCGGCGGTGCGCCAAGCGGTGACGCGGGTCGTCGGAGGCCGCGTGGTCTACGCCTTCGCCGCCATGCACGAGGGCGGGGACGCGACGCCCGGCGTCTTCATGATCGGCGAGCGCCCGCTCAACCAGCTGCTCCCCGCGGCGCACTGGATGCGCGAGGAGCTGTCGGTCGGTCGCTGGGCGATCGTCGGCAACGACTACGTCTTCCCCCGCGTGACCGGCGCGACGGCGCGCATGGCGCTCGAGGACACGCCGTCGGAGGTCGTCAGCGAGACCTACGTCCCGCTCGGGACGACCGACTTCGCAGCCGTCATCGGCGACCTGTCGCAGCGCCCGGTCGACGGCGTCATCATGCTCCTGATGGGGCAGGACGCCGTGCACTTCAACCGGCAGTTCGCCCGCGCGGGCCTCTCCGCGCAGCTGCCCCGGCTCAGCCCCGCGGTGGAGGAGAACACCCTGCTCGCAGGTGGCGCGTCGTCCAACGAGGGACTCTTCGCGGCCGCGGCGTACTTCGACGGGATGGCGACGGCCGAGAGCGCCGAGCTGGCCCGCGCCTACTACGCCCGCTGGGGGCGCTGGGCGCCCGCACTGAACGCGGTCGGGGAGTCCTGCTACGAGGCGATGCTCTTCCTGGCACGGCTCGGCGAGGTGTGCGGATCGCTGGACGTGCGGCGGGTCAGCGCGATGGAGTCGGGGCAGTTCTGGTCCAGCCCCCGCGGGCTGGTGCGGCTGGACGGCAACCTGGTGGACCAGGACGTCTACGTCGCCCGGGCGGACGGCCTGGAGTTCCGGGTCGCCGACCAGATCGCCCGGGCGCACTAGCGCTCCTCGCCCGGGAGGGGTGCCTCGAGCACCGCGGCCCGCGCGTGCTGCCAGGCGGTCGCGGTGCTGGCCTCGTGCGCGGCGCCGGCCAGCCGTCGCCACAGCGTGGCCCCGGACGCCGCCAGGTCGAAGCGGTCCTCGTCCGGCCCGTCACCGAGTGGTTCCGGCAGGACCAGCAGGACGCTCTCCATGACCCGCGCCCGCCCGAGCAGCGAGGGCGCGGTGGAGGCGGCGAGTGCGAGGTCCTCGGCCAGCACCCGGCGTACGTCGGAGCGGACGTCGGTCCGCAGCGACACCCGTCCCGGCGGTTCGTGGGCGCGGCCCAGCACCAGCGTCTCCCGGACCGCCAGCCGCGCGCCCTCGGTGAAGCGCACCCGGGTGCGCCGATCGACGTCCGCGCCGGCGGCGACGACGAACGGCTCGCCCGCCCAGGTCAGGGCCGCCCCGGCGGCCACCCGGACGTCGACGTGCCACGAGGCGTCCTGGCCGCGCATGTCGTAGGCGACGGTGCCGCCCGGCTCGACGATCTCCAGGGAGGCGCCGGGGTCGACGGTGACGTCGAGCTCGATCCGGTCGCCGGCGAGCAGCAGCGCCCCCTCCGGGACCAGGCTGAGCCGCGCGCTCCGGGCGTCGTGGTGGGTGAGGACGGGGCGCACGGTCGGCACGGTGGGGTCGGTCCCGGTGACCGAGGTCCGCACCCGGCACCGTGCCCCACCGACGCCGGGTGAGACCCGCACCCGGGTGCGTCCCAGGCGCCCGAGCGCCCCCGCGGCCTCAGTTGTGGTGGACACCGACCGGCTCGCCCCCGTGGGTGTCGGCGTGTGCGTGCGGGTGCTCGTGCGGGTGCTCGTGCGCGTGGCTGTGGGCGGCCATCGGGCCGGGGTCGATCGGGACCAGGTTGCCGGCGCGGTGCTCCGCGAGGCGGCCGGCGACCCAACTCAGCAGCCGGTCGATGCTGTCGCGGTCGGTGCGGGAGAGGCCGATCACCGGACGGTCGCCGCGTGCCGCGGTCGCGTCGGCGACCATCTGCGGCACGTCGACGCCGACGAACGGCCCGAGGTCGGTCTTGTTCACGACCAGCAGGTCGGCGCGCTCGATCCCCGGGCCGCCCTTGCGGGCGACGTCGCCGCCGCCGGCGACGTCGAGGACGAAGACCTGCACGTCGACCAGGGCGGGGGAGAAGGTCGCGGTGAGGTTGTCGCCGCCGGACTCCACGAGCACCATCTCCAACCGGTGCTCGTAGTCCTCCTCGAGCTCCTCGATCGCCATCGCGTTGGCGGTGATGTCGTCGCGGATCGCGGTGTGCGGGCAGGCGCCGGTCTCCACCGCGCGGATCCGGTCGGCGTCGAGGACCCCGGCCGAGCGCAGGAAGCGGGCGTCCTCGTCGGTGTAGATGTCGTTGGTGACCACGCCGAGCTCGAGGCGCTCCGACAGCTCGCGGCACAGCAGCGCGATCAGCGAGCTCTTCCCGGTGCCCACGGGTCCGCAGACGCCCAGGCGCAGGGCGCGGGCAGGAGCGAGCGGGCTGGGGGTGGGGCCATGGGTGGTGCTGGGGTCAGGCATGGAACAGCCTCCTGGTGGTGGCGGCGTGGGCCTGCGCCCACACCTCGATCAGTGGGTGGGTGGTCGCGGGCAGGTCGTCGACGTCGAGCACGCACGAGGCCCGCGCGGCCATCGCCTCGACCGCGGGCAGGGCGGCCACGACCCAGCCGACGACCGAGCCGGGGTCGAGCGGGAGCAGCTTGAGGGCCGCCGCGCAGACGGTCTGGACGTCGTCGTACCCCACGAGGTGGGCGACCGCGCGTCCCTCGAGCCCGAGGTGCCCGGCCAGCGCCCCGAGCGCCACGGCCCGGCTGGGGTGCTCGAGCGCCGCCAGGGCGGTCCAGGCGGGGGCGCCGGGCCAGGTGCGGTGGGCGATCCGCAGCAGTGCTCGAGCCTGTCGTCGGGAGGCGTCGCGCAGCGCGGGGCTCGGGGTCCGCGCCTCCCACGCCTGTTCGAGGTCCAGCCACGCGGCGTCGGGCGCACCCGTCCGCAGGAGCCGTCCGGCGAGGACCGCGGTCGCCGCCTCGACCTCGGTGACGGTGCGCAGTCGCACGTCGACGTACGCCGGCACGTCCTGCGTCCCGAGCCCGTCACGGATCCCGGGCTCCAAGCCGCCCGACTGCGTGTGGCCCGCGACCGGCAGCCGTGCGTCGGCGAGCAGCATCAGCACGAGGTCGGCGTGCACGGGTCCGGACATGGGCATTCAGAACAGGCAGTAGAGCTGCGCGAGCGGCAGCTCGGTCGCGGGCGCGGGCTCGACCCGCTCGCCGTCGACGTCGATGGCGAAGGTCTCCGGGTCGATGTCGATGCGGGGCAGGTAGGTGTTGTTGACCATCTGCGCCTTGCCGACCCCCCGGGTCGGCCGCACCGGCGCGAGCGAGCGCCTCAGCCCGAGCCGCTCCTCCACCCCGTCCTCCAGCGCGGCGGGGGAGACGAAGGTGACGGCGTGAGGACTCCCGTCGTCGACCAATGTCGGGCGCATCAGCACCGGCTGTGGCGTGGGGATGGAGGCGTTCGGGTCACCGAGGGCACCCCACACCAGCGCACCGGACTTCATCACGACGTCGGGGCGGATGCCGAAGAAGCGGGGGTCCCACAGCACCAGGTCGGCCATCTTGCCCGGCTCCACCGAGCCGACCTCGTGGTCGATGCCGTGGGCGACCGCGGGGTTGATGGTGTACTTGGCGACGTACCTCGTGGCGCGGGTGTTGTCGGCCGGACCCTCGGCCAGGTCGCCGTGCCGACCGAAGCGGTCCTTCATCACGTGGGCCACCTGCCAGGTGCGGCAGACCACCTCGCCGATCCGGCCCATCGCCTGGGCGTCGGAGGAGGTGATGGACAGGGCGCCGAGGTCGTGGAGCAGGTCCTCGGCCGCGATCGTCGTGGCCCGGATTCGGGACTCGGCGAAGGCGAGGTCCTCGGGCACCGCGGGGTTGAGGTGGTGGCAGACCATCAGCATGTCGAGGTGCTCGGCGACGGTGTTTACGGTGTGCGGCAGCGTCGGGTTGGTCGACCCGGGAATCACGTGGGGCAGCGAGGCGACCGTGAGGATGTCGGGTGCGTGGCCCCCGCCGGCCCCCTCGGTGTGGAAGGCGTGGATGGAGCGGCCGGCGATCGCGCCGATGGTCGAGTCGACGTAGCCGACCTCGTTGAGCGAGTCCGAGTGCAGGGCGACCTGGAGGCCGAACTCGTCGGCCGCCCGCAGGGCCGCGTCGATCGCCGCCGGCGTCGAGCCCCAGTCCTCGTGGACCTTGAACCCGGCCGCCCCGGCCAGTGCCTGCTCGCGCAGGCCGCCGGTGCTGACGGTGTTGCCCTTGGCCAGCAGCAGCAGGTTGACCGGCACGGTGTCCAGCGACCGGTGCACGGTGCCGAGGTGCCAGGCGCCCGGGGTGACGGTCGTGGCCTTCGAGCCCTCGGACGGCCCGGTGCCGCCGCCGACGACCGTGGTGATACCGGTGGCCAGCGCCTCGACCAGCTGTGATCGGGAGATCAGGTGCACGTGGGAGTCGATCGCCCCGGCCGTGAGGATCCGGCCCTCCCCGGAGACCACGTCGGTGCCGGGACCGATGACCAGGTCGGGGTGCACGCCCTCGGCGACGTCGGGGTTGCCGGCCCGTCCCAGGGCGACGATGCGTCCGCCGCGGACACCGACGTCGGCCACGACGACCCCGCCGTGGTCCAGCACGATCGCGTTGGTGATCACCGTGTCCAGGGCGCCCTCGGCCGAGGTGCACACGGACTGGGCCATCGACTCGCGGATCGACTTGCCGCCGCCGAAGACCGCCTCCTCGCCCCCGACGGTGAGGTCCCGCTCGACCTCGATCCACAGGTCGGTGTCGCCCAGGCGCACCTGGTCGCCGACGGTGGGGCCGTACAACGCGGCGTACTGCGCCCGGGAGATCTCGACCATCAGGCGTCCCCGCCGTCCGTGCCCTCGCCCCGCGCCCGGACGCGGATGCCCGGCACCTGCCGGGCTCCCCTCAGGGCCACGGCCGCCACCTCGCGGGAGGCGCCCGGCTCGAAGCGCTGGGAGGTGCCCGAGGGCACGTCGAGCCGGAAGCCGCGGGCGGCCTCCCGGTCCAGGGCGAGGGCGTCGTTGACGTCGGCGAGGTGCACGTGCGAGCCGATCTGCACCGGACGGTCGCCGGTGTTGGTCACCACCAGCACCAGCCGCTCGTCCCGACCGCGGTCGGCGTTGAGCTCGATGGTGCCGGGCCGGACGCGCACCGCGCCCGGTCCCTCGCTGCTGCTGCCGCTCATGGCTGTTCCTCCCAGGGCCGGGGGTTGGAGTCGGTCATGCGATCGGGTGGTGCAGGGTGACGAGCTTGCGGCCGTCGGGGAAGGTCGCCTCGACCTGCACGTCGCGGACCATCTCCGGCACCCCCGGCATCACCTCGCCGCGGGTCAGCACCTCGCGGCCGCGCTCCATCAGGCCGCTCACCGACGCACCGGCGCGCGCCTCCTCGACGACCCAGGTCGAGAGCAGCGCGACGGTCTCGGGGTAGTTCAGCCGCACGCCGCGCTCGCGTCGGTCGCGCGCGACCATCCCGGCCACGGCGAGCAGGAGCTTCTCGGACTCCGAGGGGGTCAGGTGCACCGTGTCCTCCTCAGACGGCCATCGCTGCGCGGACCGCGTCCACGGCGCCGGGGCCGCCCTCGCCGCTGCTGGTGATCCGCCCGGACTCGAGCACGTAGTAGCTCTGGGTGGCCCGCAGCGCGAAGCCGACGTGCTGTTCGACCAGCAGCACCGACAGGTCCCCGCGCCGGGTGAGGTCGGTGATGACCGACTCGATCTCGGCGACCACGTTGGGCTGGATGCCCTCGGTGGGCTCGTCGAGGATGAGCATCCTCGGGCGGGTCAGCAGGGTGCGCGCGATGGAGAGCTGTTGCCGCTGGCCGCCCGAGAGCAGGCCGGCCCGCCGCGTGAGCAGACCCCGCAGCGCGGGGAAGGTGTCGAGCACCTCGTCGATGGCCGTCCTGTCCGTGGTGAGGAGCTGGAGGTTCTCCAGGGTGGTCATCTGCGGGAAGGACAGCTGCCCCTGCGGGACGTAGCCCAGCCCGCGGCGCACGCGCGCGCTCGGCCGGAGCCGGGTCACGTCCTCGCCGTCGAGCAGCACCTGCCCCTTCATCACGGGCAGCAGGCCGACGGCCACGCGCAGCAGGGTGGTCTTGCCAGCGCCGTTGTGGCCCATGATCGCGGCGGCGCCGCCCTCCTCGACCACGACGTCGACGTCCTCGAGCACCCTGGTCCGGCCGTAGCCGGCGGTGACTCCTCGCAGCTCAAGCATGCTGGTCCTCCCCGGACGTCTCGTCGGTCGTGCCCGGCTCCGGGGGCTCGGTCCCCTGGTGGCCCAGGTAGACCTCCTGGACCCGGGGGTCGGCCTGGATGGTGGCGACGTCGCCCTCGGCGAGCACGGTGCCGCCGTGCATGACGGTGACGACGTCGGCGAAGCTGCGCACGAAGTCCATGTCGTGCTCGATCACGACGATCGTGCGCTCGTGGCCGATGCGGCGCAGCAGCTCGCCGGTCTGCTCACGCTCCTCGGCGCTCATGCCGGCCACCGGCTCGTCGAGCAGCATCACCTTCGCGTCCTGGACGAGCAGCATGCCGATCTCCAGCCACTGCTTCTGCCCGTGCGCCAGCACGCCCGCGGGCCGGTCGCGCAGGTGGGAGAGCCCGATGGTGGCCAGGGCCTCCTCGACGTACGCCGGCACGCCCCGTCGCGCGCGCAGCATGCCCCAGGGGCTGCGGTGGATGCCGCCGGCGATGTCGAGGTTCTGCAGGACGCTGAGCTCCTCGAAGACCGTGGCGGTCTGGAAGGTCCGCCCGACCCCGGCACGCACGATGCGGTGGGACTTCATCGAGAGCAGGTCCTGGTTGCGGTAGCTCGCCCGCCCGGTGCCCTGGACCAGGCCCGTGACCGCGTCGACCAGGGTGGTCTTGCCCGCGCCGTTGGGTCCGATCAGGAAGTGCAGCCGTCCCTGCAGGAGGGTCAGGTCCACGCCGTCGATGGCCTTGAAGCCGTCGAAGTCGACGGTGAGGCCGCGGATCTCGAGGTAGTCGTGCCCGAGCTCGTCGGGCCGGTGGGTCTGCACGCTCATGCCGCGCTCCTCCCGACCCGGGCGCGGACCAGCCGAGGCAGGTCCCCGACGCCGAGGGGCAGCAGCAGGATGACCAGGACGAAGAGCAGCCCCAGGAAGTAGGTCCACTGGGTCGGGAACTGCTCGGAGAGGTAGGTGCGGCCGAAGCCGACCGTGAGGGCACCCAGGGCGGGGCCCAGGAGCAGGGCGCGGCCGCCCAGCGCGACGCCGGCGATGAGGAAGATCGAGGCGGTCGCGTCGACATCGGAGGGGGAGATGATGCCGGCGATCGGCGCGAACATCGCGCCGCCGATGCTGGCCATCACTGCGGCGATCACGAAGGCGACCAGCTTGATGTTGGCCGGGTCGTGGCCCAGGAAGCGGACCCGCTCCTCGGCGTCGCGGGTCGCGACGAGCAGCTCCCCGAAGCGACTGCGGTAGAGCTGCCAGACGACCACGAGGCAGCCGATCAGCAGGCCGGCGGCGATGGAGTAGACCATCTGCTTGTTGACCGGGTCGTAGAGGTTGTAGCCGAAGAAGAGGGTGAACTGGTTGAGCCCGTTGAAGCCGCCGGTCTCCTTGATGGTGGCGACCAGGAGCGTCGCGAACACCACGGCCAGGGCCTGGGTGAGGATCGCGAAGTAGGCGCCCTTGACCCGCCGCTTGAAGATCAGCCAGCCGAGCCCCGTCGCGGCGAGCGCTGGCAGGACCACGATCGCCACCAGGGTGAACGGGCCGCTGCGGAACGGCTCCCAGAACCCGGGAATCGTGCCGTCGCCGTACAGGATCATGAAGTCGGGGACCCCCTCGGGGCCGGCGGCCTCGAGCTTGAGGTGCATCGCCATCGCGTAGCCGCCGAGGCCGAAGAAGACGCCCTGCCCCATGACGAGCATGCCGCCACGGCCCCAGGCCAGTCCGATGCCGACGGCGGCGATGGCCCAGCAGATGTACTTGCCCAGGCTGTTGAGGCGGAAGGCGCTCAGCGTCGCCGGGGCGACGACCAGCAGCAGCACCGCCAGGACGGCGATGGCGAGCAGCGGGGCGTAGGTCCGCAGCAGGGTCGCGCTCCTGCCCGGAGCAGTCGTCGTGCTCATGCCAGACCTCTCGTCCGCACGGTGAAGAGTCCTTGGGGTCGCAGTTGGAGGAAGACCACCACCAGTGCGAAGGTGGCGACCTGTGCCATCGCCGCACTGGTCCAGTCGGCGAAGAACGCCGTGGCGATGCCGACCGTGAAGGCGGCGATGACGGTGCCCTTGAGCTGTCCGAGGCCGCCGGCCACGACGACCAGGAACGCCGAGATGATGTAGGTCGTGCCCAGGCTTGGGTTGGTGCCCGAGATCAGCGAGACGGCCACGCCGCCGATGCCGGCCAGGCCCGAGCCGATGAAGAAGGTGATCCGGTCCGTCGCCCGGGTCGAGATGCCCATCGTCTCGGCCAGGTCGCGGTTCTGCACCGTGGCGCGGATGCGGCGGCCGAAGGAGGTGTACTTCAGCAGGGCGGCGAGGGCGCCCAGCGAGGCCAGCGCCAGCACGATCGTGAAGATCTGGCGGTAGGGCCAGTTGTAGCCGAAGACCGGGATCGTGCCGACCAGCCAGTCGGGGACGCGGACCGGGTCACCCTGGGCTCCGAAGAGGTCCTTGGCCAGCTGCTGGAGCACCAGGCTGACGCCGACCGTGACCAGCAGGGTGTCCAACGGCCTTCGGTACATGAAGGAGATGACGCAGACCTCGAGGAGCAGGCCCATCAGGCCCGCGACGACGAACGCCACCGGCAGGGCGACGAGGATGGAGAGGTCGATGTTCGTGACGACCTGCTGGGTGACGTAGGCGGTGTAGGCGCCGATCATCAGGAACTCGCCGTGGGCCATGTTGATGACCCCCATCTGGCCGAACGTGAGCGTCAGGCCGAGGGCGGCGATGAGCAGGAGCGCGCCGGTCGCGGTGCCGGCGAGCAGCGGGGTGGTGAAGGCGTCCACGGCGGGGCCTCTCGATCCGAGTGATGTCCGGGGGCTGGTCGGGGGCTGGTCGGGGGCCGGTTCCGGGGCCACCGCGTCGGCGGTGGCCCCGGACCGGGTGGGGCGGGGTCAGGCGGCGATCACTCCGCGCTCGGGTCCCACCAGGAGTAGCCCTCCAGGAACGGGTCGGGCTCGATCGGCGAACCGGAGGACCAGACGACGTCGAACTGGTTGTCCTCGTTGATCTGACCGATCAGCGCGGTCTTGGCGATGTGGTGGTTCTCGCCGTCGATCGTGACGGTGCCCTCGGGGGCGTCGAAGCTGACCCCGTCGGAGGCGGCGTTGACGTCGTCGACGTCGAAGGACTCGGCCTTCTCGACGATGACCTTGTAGAGGTACAGCGAGGTGTAGGCGGCTTCCATCGGGTCCGATGTCGGACGGTCGGACCCGTACTTGGCCTGGAAGGCGTCGATGAACGCGGCGTTCTCCGGGCTGTCGACGGACTGGAAGTAGTTCCACGCGGCGTACTGGCCGGTGACGCTGTGGCCCATGGCCGGCGCCTCCTCCTCGGCGATCGAGACCGAGATGATCGGCGAGGTCTCCGCGGAGAGGCCCTGCTCGTAGTAGGCCTTGATGAAGCCGACGTTGGAGGAGCCGTTGATCGTGTTGAACACGAAGTCCGGCTTCGCCTTCACGATCTTGGCGACCTGCGTGGTCCAGTCGTCGTCGTCGAGCGGGACGTACTCCTCACCGACGATCTCGATGCCCAGCTCGGCGGCGTACTGCTTGATGATCTTGTTGGCCGTGCGCGGGAAGACGTAGTCCGAGCCCGCGAGGAACAGCGTCTCCACGCCCTCGGAGGCCAGGAAGTCCATCGCGGGGATGATCTGCTGGTTGGTCGTGGCGCCGGTGTAGTAGATGTTCTCCGAGGCCTCGAGGCCCTCGTACTGCACCGGGTAGAACAGCAGCCCGTTGTTGGCCTCGACGACCGGGAGCATCGCCTTGCGCGACGCGGAGGTCCAGCCGCCGAAGACCGCCGCGACGCAGTCGCCGGTCAGCAGCTTCTCGATCTTCTCGGCGAAGATCGCGGGGTCGCTGGCGCCGTCCTCCTCGACGGCCTCGATCTGCTTGCCGAGGATGCCGCCGTCGGCGTTGATCTCCTCCATGGCCAGGCCGAGGGAGTCGCGGACGGTCTGCTCGCTGATCGACATCGCGCCCGAGGTGGAGTTGAGGAACCCGAGCTTGATGGTGTCGCCGGAGGTGTCGACGCAGCTCTCGGCGGCGGTGGTGCCCTCGTCGGACTTGTTGCCGCAGGCAGCCAGGCTGAGTGCGGTGAGGACGGCGAGCGCTGCGCCTCCGGCAGCGCGGCCGCGGGTACGGGTGGTGAACACGGCAGACCTCTCGGTGGGGGTGCGGGTGGGGCTGTGCGTGGTGTGCCGTGAAACCTAGGAACGCCGGATTTCGGGTTACTACCAAATGGAATTAATTCGGTGTTACGGGTCTCGCACACCCCGGGCCGCGCCGTAACCCCGGGCGCTGATGGGCCGTTGAGGCTGCAACCCCGACTCCCCTGAGCGAAGGACCATCCATGTCTCGCGCCGGACACCCCGCCCTGCGGGCCCTGCTCGCCCTCGGCCTCGCCGCCGTCGCCCCCGTGCTGGCAGTTCCCGCCGTCTCCGCTCACCAGGCCGGCGACCTGCCGACCAACACCCGCGGAGTCCAGGTGGCGACCGAGGGGGAGGGGATGGCGATGGAGTTCGTCGCCAACCTGCAGTACAACGACTCCGGCGAGGCCCAGAACGGCTCGGACATCGAGTTCATGCGGCTGGGCAAGAAGGAGTACGCCCTGGCCGGCACCCTGCGAGAGGGTCTGCAGATCATCGACATCACCAAGCCCCGCAAGCCCACGCGGGTCGCCGTCTACGACTGCGCGATCTCCCAGGGCGACATCCAGGTGTGGACCCGTCGCGGGCGGGTGCTCGCCAGCTACACCGCCGACGGCAGCGTCGGTGCGGCCGGCGCAGCCTCGCAGTGCGGTCGTGACCTGGACCTGTCCGCCGACGACGCCGGCACCGTGATCGTCGACCTCACCAAGCCGCGGAAGCCGCAGAGCGTGAGCTTCCTGCCCGTCGGTGCGGGGTCGCACAACATGACGATCCACCCGAGCGGGAAGTACCTCTACAACTCCAACTCCGACCTGCTGACCGCCGGCGTCTCGCCCTTCATCACGATCTACGACATCAGCGCGCCCACCAAGCCGCGCTTCGTCCAGGACTTCGGGATCCCGTTCGTCCCGACCTCGCTGGGCTCGGAGTCCCACGACATCACCTTCAGCGCCGACGGCACCCGCGCCTACTCCGCGGCGCTCTCGCAGACGCTGGTGCTGGACACCACCGACCCCGCCGACCCCGAGATCATCGGTCAGATCGTCGACCCCACGGTCAACGTGGCGCACCAGGCCGACCCGATCACCATGAAGGACTCCGACGGTGTCGAGCGCACCATCCTCGTCGTCACCGACGAGCGCGCCGGCGCGGCGGCCTCGGTCGAGTGCCCCGGCGGCGGCCTGCACCTCTACGACATCACCGGCGACCTCGAGACCGCCCCGGCCAAGATCGGCGCGTGGTTCGCGCCTGCGTTCTCGGTCCAGGACGGTGCGACCTGCACCTCGCACGTGCTGCGGATCTACCCGCGCCAGAAGCTGATGACCATCGCCTGGTACGCCCAGGGCGTGCGCGTCATCGACCTCTCGGGTCTCGCCGACGTCGCGGCGGACCCGCTCGCGAACCCGCTCTCGATCGCCTTCGGCGACGGCGTCGGCATGACCGAGGTCGGCTACTACACGATGCCCGACAGCGACTCCTGGTCGTTCAAGACCAACAAGATCAAGCGCAACGGCTCCTTCTACGGCTACAGCAACGACCTGGTCCGCGGCTTCGACGTGTTCAAGTACGACGGCAGCACCATCGGCACGGTCAAGCCGCTGAAGCCGAAGAACCTCAAACCCAAGGCCTCCGCCCGCGTCGAGGGCTCCGGCCGCTCGGCCAGCCTGGCGCTGCTGGTCCCGGCGGCACTCGGCGGGCTGGTGCTCCACCGGCTCGGTGCTCGCCGCCGGCGTACCGCCTGATCCAGCGACGCTCCATGCCGAGCCGAACCGGCGCGACCTTCCGGAAGTTCGCGCCGGTTCGGTGTCGAGCAGGGGTCTGCGTCAGCGGAGGGCGGCGACCTCGGGGGCGTCGTCGCCGAAGTAGCGGACCATCAGGTCGGCGACGACGCGGTCGCCCCAGCGCTCCAGGACGCGGCGGCCACCGGGGAGGCGACGCAGCACCTGGTGGCGCACCGTGTGACCGGCGATGACCAGCGGGTGTGCCCACGGTGGGCGCAGCGGCAGGCCGAGCTCCTTCATGCTGGTGGGGCCCAGGAAGACGGTGAGCATCGAGAGCAGCCGCTCCCGCTCATAGCGCGCGCGCAGCGGCGCGAGGGGGCCCCACTTCCGGAAGTCGAGCTCGAGCTGGGCGTCCACGGCCGAGCGGGTGAGCTGGCCGCCGGCCTCGGTGAGCGGTCCCTGGCTGATCAGGACGTGGTAGTTCAGGCGGTGCCGCTCGCGCTCGGTCTCGACGAGGAACTCGTCGTCGACGCCCATCAGCCAGCCGACGTAGCGCCACAGGTGCATGACCGCGGCGGACTCGTGCCGGCTGACCGGCACGCCGAGGGCGCGTACGCCGATGAGGACGACCCCGTCGAAGAGCCCGAGCGTCGAGGCCTGGTCGGCCTGGTTGATCGGCAGGCCCCAGCGGTCGACGTCCCAGCGCGCCTCGAACCCGTGGTTGACCAGCGCGTGCATGGCGCGCACGTGCAGCGTCAGCCGCCACCCCTCGGCGTGCGGACGCATGCCGCCCGGTTGGGTCAGTGATGTCACCCAGCGCTGGGTCTCCCCGAGGCGTCGTCGCGACTGCCCGCCGGTGAGCGCGCCCGTCTGCACGAGCAGGTCGGTGGGGCCGCCGAACCGGTATCCGCCGAGCAGCGAGAGCTGGAGCCCGACGTCGGCGGCGGCCCGCCCGAAGCGCCGGTAGGCGCGGGCGCCGGCCTCGACGAGGTCCCAGTCGACCCACTCGGGCACCTGCTCGACGGTCGTCATGAAGTCCACGAGCGCGGGCGCGGGGTCGTCCACCGCGTCCAGGCCGTGGTGCAGGGCGGTGTCGAGGTCGGACATCGAGACCCGGCCGGGCTCGCCCGCTCGCGTCCGGATCGCCTCCGCGAGCCGCCGGCCGAGCTCGTCGCGACGTCGCAGCGCCGCGCCGATGCGCAGCATCTGCTCCTCGTCGATCTCCTCGACGCCGGCGATCCGCTTGAGCAGCGTGCCCATCTTCGTGGCACGGGCCTCGCCCTCGCGGTAGCGGGTCGGGAACGGCTGGCCGGCGGTGATCTCGGGGGCGGGGGCGGGCGTGGTCGCTGAGGCGGAGCCGGGCTGGACGGGAGCACTCGTCATGCCACGATCCTGACGCGAGTGATCACTCGCATACAATTCGCGTCCATGAGGAAGGTGCCGCAGCAGAGACGATCCCGGGAGATGGTCGAGCGGATCGTCGAGGCCGGTCGCGCGGTGCTCGCCGAGGAGGGGTACGACGCCTGCTCGACCAACCGCATCGCCGCCCGGGCCGGGGTGAGCCCGGGGTCGGTCTACCAGTACTTCCCCGACAAGGCCGCCATCGTGGCCGCGGTCATCGAGGGCTGGTCCGACGAGACCGCCGAGCGGGTCGCGGCCTCCCTCGCCGACCGCGTGGGGGAGCCCGGCGGCATCGGCATGGTCCGGGCGACGATCGAGGCGCTGCTCTCCGCGCTCGAGGCCGACCCCGAGCTGCTGCGCGTGGTGAGCGAGGAGCTGCCGATGGCGCAGCACAAGGAACGTCGTACGGCGCTGGAGCGGCGCGTCCGCGAGCTGACCGCGACCTGGCTGGCCGTCCGGCCTGGGGCCTCGACCGCGCCGGACCCGGCCGTGAGCGCGTGGGTGCTGGTCCTGGCCCTGGAGAACCTCGCGGTGCGGTGGGTGCTCGACTCCCCGCCGGTGCCGCGCGAGCGGCTGGTCGAGGAGCTGGTCGCGCTGGTGACCGGCTACCTGTCGGCCCCTCGCCCCGGCTGACCGTGCGCGAGCGACCTCTCGGCCGTGCGCGAGCGACCTCTCGGCAGGCCCGGCCCGCTAGATCTCGAGTCCCAGCGACCTCACGAGCGCGGCGAGGTCCACGCCCTTCTTCGACAGCAGCTCACGTCGGTCCTCGGGGGTGAGGGCCTGGACCTGCGGGGCCACCGAGAGCGGGTAGCCGTCGATCTCGGGGGCGTCGGTCACCGGCACGACCGTGTGGACCACGCGGTCGTCGTAGACGTGGACCATGTTGACCGCCTGGTGGCCGTCGGCGGCGGCGAGGTAGCGGTCGGCGGGGGTGAGGTCGGAGGCGTAGCAGGTGGCCGAGGCCACCGAGACCGGGATGCCGGCGAAGAGGCTGTGGCTGGTGAAGTGGAAGTGGCCGCCGAGGATCGCCCGCACGTCGGTGCCGGCCAGCACCTCGGCCAGGGGCTGCTGGTCGTCGAGCTCGATGATCTGCGCCGGCGGCAGCATCGGCACCGGGATCGGCGGGTGGTGCATCGCCAGGATGGTGCCGTGCGGCGCTGGCTCGGCCAGCACGTCGGCGAGCCAGGTCAGCTGCTCGGGCGTCACCTCGCCGTGGTGGTAGCCGGGCACGGTGGTGTCGAGGGCGACGATCCGCAGGCCGGCGACCTCGTGGACGCGGTCCTGCGGGGCCGAGGGGTCGGCGTCGGGACCGAAGAGGCCGCGGGCGTAGGGCTCGCGCTCGTCGTGGTTGCCCATCGTCCACACGACCTCGGCGCCCTCGGGCCCCATCGAGGCCGCGACCGGCTCGACCAGCTCGCGCAGCCGGGCGTAGGCCTCCGGCTCCGCCTTGTCGGCGAGGTCGCCGGTGAAGACCAGCACCTGCGGGGGCGGGTCGACGCGGCCGAGCCGCTCCAGGGCGGCCACGAGCCCGGCCTCCGGGTCGACGACGCCGTACTGCAGCTGCCCGGCGGCGAGCAGGTGCGGGTCGCTGAGGTGGGCGACGACGTGGGTGGGGTCGGGGTGCTGACCGAGCGGGACCGTCACCTCGTCAACCCTAGTCAGCGGTAGCCGTAGGTGCGGTCGATCTGCTCCCAGTAGCCGCGCGTCCAGTCCGCCACGGTGGCGGCGTCGGCCTGGTGGGCGGCGGGGGCCGGCTCCTGGCATCCCGCACCGGAGCAGTCGCGCAGTCGCTGCCAGGCCTTCTCGAGGTCCTCGCGCACCTGGCGGTGCTGCTTCGAGCGCCAGAGGTTGTGGTGCTGCAGGGGGTCCTCGACCAGGTCGTAGAGCTCCCCGAAGCCGTCGCGGTACAGCGTCATCGACCACCTCGCCGTGCGCAGGCCGATCGAGGAGCGCTTCCCGAAGGCGGCACTGCGACCGCCGGCGGTGTGCGTGGCCTCGGTGAGGACCGGGACGGACCACCCGGTGTCCCCGTCGACCAGAGACGCCAGGAAGGACGCGCCGTCCGCCTTCCGCGGCGCCTTCGCGTCGGCGAGGTCGAGGATCGTCGCCGTCAGGTCGGGGGTGTCGACCGGGTCGTAACGGCGGTGACCGCCGTCGCCGCGACCGCGCATGCCGGGACCGGTGACCAGGAGCGGGACGCGCAGCGAGGGCTCGTAGGCCCATACCTTGCCGGTGCGGAAGCGGTGCTCGCCCTGCAGCAGGCCGTTGTCGGAGGTGAAGACCAGGACGGTCCGCTCCCACTCGTCGTCCGCCTTGAGCCGACGGACCAGGCGCGAGACCTCCTTGTCCATCACCCACACCGACTCCGCGCGCTGCCGGGCCGCCTCGCGCATGGCCGCGAGGTCGCGGCCGGTCATCGCCGGCATGCGTCGCACGGCCCTGGGCTTGTCGGAGACGTCGCCCTCCGTCGGCGACCCGGTCCTGGCGATGCCGGGTGCCCGGTCGATCACGTCGTCGAAGCGGCCACGGTGGCGCGGTGGGACGTACGGCGTCGGGAAGCGGTGCTCGAAGCCGTCGGCGTCGCGCCAGGAGGCCGGGTCGTCGTCGTCGCGGGGCGCCCCGTGGTGGGGGGCGATGTGGTTGACGTAGAGGAGGAAGGGGCGACCGCTGCGTGCCCGCCGCTCGGCGAACCGGCCGGCCATCTGCGCGGAGAGGGAGCCGATGACCTCGGTGGAGTACTGACCGCGGTAGCGGTTGTCGATGCGCCCGTCGTGGTTGAACGCGATGTCGGTGTAGACGTAGGTCCCGCCGTGGAAGCCGGCGTTCCCGGGGTTCTCCACCGCACCGCGCCACTCGTCCCAGCCCCGGGGCACGTAGCGGTGCGAGGGCTGGCCGCTGACCTTCGACCGGTCCAGGCCGTAGCGGTTGAGGTACTTGCCGAGGAAGCCCGTGCGGTAGCCGGCTGCCTGCAGGGACGTCGCCACCGTCCGCGAGTCGTCGAAGGCGCCGTAGCCGTAGGGCGGCTCGTGCCAGTAGACCCCGTGGTTGTGGGCGTGCTGGCCGGTCAGGAAGGTGGCGCGCGCCGGGCAGCACAGCGGGTACGGCGCGAAGGAGTTCTCGAAGGAGATCCCGGTGCGGGCGAACATCCGCCGCGTGCGTGGCATCCACTGCAGGTCGTCGACGCGCAGGTCGTCGGCCATCACGACCACGATGTTGGGACGCTCGTCCCGTTCTGGCGCCCGGCCCGCAAGACCCGGGAACGCCGCAGGTGCCGCAGCGGCCGCGCGCGGCGCCGGGCCGGCCGGCGTCGCCGGCGCGGACCAGAGGGTCAGGCAGGCGGCCAGGAGCAGGGGAGCGGCGAGCGCGCGCGGACGGGGCACGACCGCACGCTAACCCGGTTCTTCACCTCGGAGGGCGACCCGGCCGACGCGAGCGAATTCGGCGCGACCCATGCAGCGGCCGGGAGCCGCCTCAGACCCGGGTCAAGCGGAAGACGGGGATCAGCCGGTCGGTGCGCTCCTCGTACTTGGCGTAGTTGGGCCAGGTGCGCAGCATCGTCCGCCACGCTGCGGCGCGCGCGTCGCCCTCGAGCTCCTCGGCGCGGACCGCGGTCTCGAGCTTCCCGTAGCGGATGTGCGCGGTGTCGGCCGCACGCAGGTTGAACACCCACACCGGCATCTTCGGGCCGCCGAAGTAGGAGCCCGCGATCAGCCAGGTGTCGCCGTCGGGCACGCACAGCAGCGGCGTGCTGCGCGGGATGCCGCTCTTGCGGCCCACGACGGTGAGCATCAGGTTTGGGAGCCCGGCGATGTCGAGCACGCTGACCCGGCCGCGTGAGGCCTTCTGCAGGTTGGTGTCGACCCAGACGATCTGCGGCAGCAGCTTCGGCATCCACTCGATGGAGCCGATCTTCACGGCAAGGGGAGTCAGCAGGCCCATGGCCGAAATCTAGAACAGGTTCCGCCGCGCGTGCTCACCGCCCGTTCATCCGGACGCCGTCGACCTGCCGCCTGCTCGCCCTCGGTACGCCGACGGGCCGGCCTAGGTTCCGCTCGTGCTGTCTCGCGGCCTGCTCGGAAGCGTCCTGGTCCTCCTCGGGGGCCTGGTCGTCTCGACGCTCCCGCGCAGCGCGCCGATCCTGGAGGTGGAGGCGCTCGCGGACCTGCGGGGCGCCGAGGCGGGGCGGATGCTCGGGCTCGCCGTCGTCCTGACCGGGCTCGGCCTGCTGGCCGCGGCCTGGCTGCGGCTGTGCCGCGAGGTCGGGACCGCGCGGGGCGCCGAGCGTGAGGAGGCCGTCGGGCTGGTCCGGTTCGCCACGGTGCTGTGGTCGGCGCCCCTGGTGCTCGCGCCGCCGCTGTTCTCCCGCGACGGCTGGTCCTACGCCGCCCAGGGGGCGATGACGCACCTGGGGATCTCGCCCTACGAGCACGGGCCGTCGGTCCTCTCCGGCCCCGTGGTCCAGGCCGTCGACCCGCGCTGGATGGACACCATCACGCCCTACGGCCCGGTGCCGCTCGTGGTGGGCGACCAGCTGGCCGGCCTCACCGGCAACCCCTGGATGCTCGTGATCGGGCACCGGGTGCTGGCCCTGGTCGGTCTCGCGCTGCTCGCCTGGGCCGTGCCCCGGCTCGCCACCTGGACCGGCGTCGATCCCGCGCTCGCCTCCGCCCTGGTCGTCGCCTCCCCGTTGATGCTCGCCAACGGCGTCGGCGGGCTGCACAACGACCTGCTGATGGCCGGCCTGATGGCGGCCGCGCTCGTGGTCGCCGTCGAGCACGGCTGGGCCTGGGGCGCCGTGCTCGGGGGCACCGCCGCCGCCGTCAAGGCGCCCGGCGGCCTTGTCTGCGTCGCCGTGGCCCTCGTGGGGCTCCCGGCCGCGGCCACCTTCACCGATCGGGTACGCCGGTTGGCCGGCGTGGCCGGGGTCAGCCTCGGGTGGCTCGTGGGGCTCGGCCTGGTCACCGGGGTCGGTGCCGGCTGGGTCGCCGGCCTGGCCGTCCCCGGCACGGTCAACACGCCGCTCTCGGTCACCACGCTGACCGGCGGCACCCTCGACTGGGTCGCTGGCCTGCTGGGGCTCGGCCTGGCCCCGGCCACGCTGCTCGGCGTCGTACGCACCCTGGGGTCGGGGGTGATGCTCGGCCTGCTGGTCTGGGCCGCGCTGCGCCGACCCACCGGCGACCGGGCCTCCGCGGTCGGCACCGCCGCCCTGCTGATGGGCGGGCTCGTGGTGCTCAGCCCGGTGGTGCACCTGTGGTACCTGCTGTGGGTGGTGCCGTTCGTCGCCACCCTGCGGCTCTCGCGCCTCGCCGTCACGGCGCTGGTCGCGGTCAGCGTGATCGCCGGGCTGGTCGCCCCGATGGACTCCTCGCTGCACGGCGCCTACTACGCGATCGTGCTCGGCTCGATGATCGTGGCGATCCTCGCGCCGGTGCTGCTGTGGACCAGGGGCGCCCGCGAGCGGGTGGAGCGGATCGCGGCCGCCCACCTGCCGGGCCTGGCCGACCTGGTGCCGGAGCCGCCGCGCGCCACCCCGGCGTCGGCCCGGGTGCCGGCGCAGGTGCCCGTGCCCCGCCGGCCGCTCCAGGCCGCCGAGCTCAGCGGGCTGCTTCGATCCTTCCGGTGACCTCGCCCAGGCTCAGTCGTCCCCCGGACGTGGACGGGGCGGAGTAGCGCAGCACCACCTCGTCGCCGTCCTCGAGGAACCGCTCGCCCTTCCACAGCTCGATGAACGACCCCTCCTGCCCGTGCTCGGGGCCGCTGATCGTGCCGCTGGCGAACAGGTCCCCGGTGCGCACGCTGGCGCCGTTGACGGTCATGTGCGCGAGCATCTGGCCGGGAGACCAGTAGGTCGAGGAGTACGTCGGCCGGCTGACGACCTCGCCGTTGAGCTCGACCTCCACGTCGATGTCGAGGCCGCGCGTGCGGCCCGGCTCGAGGTAGGCCGCGGGCTCCGGGTCCTGACCGGGCAGGTCGCACCATGCCGCGTCCAGCGCGGCGAGCGGGGTGACCCAGCAGCTGATCGAGGTGGCGAAGGACTTGCCGAGGAAGGGCCCGAGCGGGACGTACTCGTAGGCCTGCACGTCGCGCGCCGACCAGTCGTTGAGGCCGACGACGCCGAAGACGTGGTCGGCCAGCCCGGCGGCGGGCACCCGGGTGCCGATCGCCGACGGGGCGCCGACGACGAAGCCGAGCTCGGCCTCGATGTCGAGGCGGCGGGTGGGGCCGAAGGACGGTGGTTGCGGACCCTCGGTGGTCGAGCCTGTCGAGACCGGGCGCAAGCCGGACGGGCGCACCACCGGGGTGCCGCTGGGCACGACCGTGCCGGCGCGGCCGTGGTAGCCGACGGGCAGGTGCTTCCAGTTCGGCAGCAGCGGCTCGGAGTCGGGGCGGAACATCCGGCCCAGGTTGGTCGCGTGGTGCTCGGAGGCGTAGAAGTCGACGTAGTCGGCGACCTCGAACGGCAGGTGCATCACCACGTTCGAGAGCGGGATGCCCGGCAGGTCGGGGGCCAGGTCGAGGACCTGCTCGCGCAGCTGGCGCCACGTCGAGGGGCCGCGCTCCATCAGCGGGTTGAGCGAGGTCGCGGCCAGCTCGGGGCGGCCGGTTGCGGTGGCCAGGTCGAGGACCTCGTCGCCGCGGCGCACCCCGATCCGGCGCGGGCCGCCGTCGACGGAGAAGACGCCGTAGGGCAGGTGGTCCAGCCCGAAGCCGTGAGCGTGCTCGTGCGTCGAGGGGGTCACAGCGACACCAGCTCCCGGAGGTCGGCCATCGGCTCGTCCACGCTGCACGAGCCGAAGGAGGTGAACCACCGCCGGGCGCCGGCGAGGTCGAGGGTGAGCAGGTCAGCGGGGTCGTCCCGGCGCAGGGTGGACACCACGTCGTCGGGGGAGCCGCCGTCGAAGGCGACCCGGGTAGCGGCCAGGAGGGTCAGGAAGCCGTGGTGCGCGCAGCCGTCGGCGTCGACGTGCGGCAGCGCACGGTGCAGGCCCGCGGTGCACTTGAAGGGCAGCTCGCGGTCGAGCGCCGCGTCGATCCAGGCGGCCAGCCGCTCGGGGGTCGGGAAGGCGTCGGGGTCGAGCCCGCCGGTGCGGAGCTTGAGTCGCAGCTCGGCGGCGGCCACCTCGTCGGCGGCGGCCAGCCAGGAGTACGCCGGGTCGACGGCGGGCAGCTCCACGAAGACCGGGGTGTCCTCGTCGAGGACACCCTCGCCGCGGGCGGCGTCGACGGCCGCCACGACGCGACGGGCGTTGCCGGCCGGGTCGTCGACGTCGCGCAGCGCGACCTCGAGCCCGGCCACGGGCAGTCCACGGCGCTGGCACAGCTGCGCCGGCCCGTGGACCTGGCCGGCGCCCCCGGTCAGCACGACGGAGACCGGGGTGCCCTCGGGCACCTGCGGCAGGTCGGTGTCGCGGACCACGAGGGAGCGGACCAGCCGCGCGGCCGGGCCGGCGCGGTCGGCGTACGCCGTGAGGGCGGCGTCGAGGGGCGCGTCGCCGGGCGGGAAGGTGGCCGCATCGTCGACCAGCCCGACCCAGAACGGGTCGGCCGAGGACGCGGAGAACGGTTCCGTGAAGGTGCTCACGGGGCTACTGTAACGGTCACATAGTGAGGCGATGCGTCCGATAAGCGGACGCGTCGGAGAGGGAGCGATGGCCTACTACCGCAGTGTGGGAGACGTCCCGCCGACCCGCCACACCCAGCACCGCGACCCCGAGGAGCGCCTCTACCGCGAGGAGCTGATGGGGGAGGAGGGCTTCTCCTCCGACTCCTCGCTGCTCTACCACCGCGGGGTGCCCTCGGCGATCGTGGCGAGCGAGGTGTGGGAGCTGCCCGACCAGTCGCGCACCCCCAACCACCCGCTCGCCCCGCGACACCTGCGGCTGCACGACCTCGAGACGGGCCCCGACGCGGTCACGGGGCGACGCGTGGTGCTGGCCAACCACGACGTGCGGATCTCCTACGTCGTCACCGGCACCGAGCCGAGCGCCTACTACCGCGACGCGATCGGTGACGAGTGCGTCTTCGTCGAGTCCGGCTCGGGCGTCGTCGAGACCGTCTTCGGCGTGGTGGCCTACCGGGCCGGGGACTTCGTGGTCATCCCGCGCGCGACCACCCACCGGTGGGTGCCGGCCGAGCCGTCGCGGCTCTACGCCACCGAGGCCAGCAGCCACATCGCGCCGCCCAAGCGCTACCTCTCGAAGTTCGGCCAGCTGCTCGAGCACGCGCCCTACTGCGAGCGCGACCTGCACGGCCCCACCGCCCCGCTGCTCCAGGAGGGCGACGACGTGGAGGTGCTGGTCAAGCACCGCACCTCGGCGGGCAGCGTCGGCACCCGGATGGTCTACGCCACGCACCCGTTGGACGTCGTCGGCTGGGACGGCTGCCTCTACCCCTACACGCTCAACATCGACGACTACATGCCGATCACCGGCAAGGTGCACCAGCCGCCGCCGGTGCACCAGGTCTTCGAGGGCTGGAACTTCGTCATCTGCGCGTTCCTGCCGCGCAAGGTCGACTACCACCCGCTGGCCGTGCCCGTGCCCTACTACCACTCCAACGTCGACAGCGACGAGGTGATGTTCTACGTCGCCGGCGACTACGAGGCGCGCAAGGGGTCCGGCATCGGGCTCGGCTCCATCTCGCTGCACCCCGGCGGTCATGCCCACGGCCCGCAGCCGTCGGCGATCGAGGCGTCCCTGGGTGCCGAGCGCTTCGAGGAGACCGCGGTCATGGTCGACACCTTCGCCCCGCTCGAGCTCGGCGAGGGCGGGCTCGCCGTCGAGGACCCGACGTACGCCACCAGCTGGGCAAGGGACCGCGGCTGACCGAGGAACGAGGTCGGCCGCGTCGTCCCGCACGTCGAGCGAGTTCGCGACCGAGGGACGAGGTCGCGACGGCGGGTCGAGACCGGTGCGTGGCTCTGCGAGACCGGCTGCGACGTCGCGTCAGCCCCTCAGCAGCGCGTTGACCGCCCCGGGGTCCAGGGCGCGGTCGATGGCGAGCGCGGCGCAGCCGTGCAGACCGGCGGCCTCGCCGTGGGTGGCCGGCAGGAACCGCAGGTCGCGCACGGCCCCGGGGTGGGCGCGGGCGTAGAGGGACTCACGCACGCCGGCGGTGTAGAGGTCGAAGGCGTTGCCCATGTCGCCGCCGACGACGACGGCGCCGGGGTGCAGCAGGTTGACGGCGACGGCGAGCACCTCGCCGAGCTGGCGACCGGCACCGCGCAGCAGCCGCCGTGCCGTCGGGTCGCCGGCGAGGGCGGTGGCGACGAGATCGCGCACGTGCCGCACGTCCGAGCGACCGTCCTCCTGCAGGGCGGCGACCAGGGCCCAGCCCCCGGCCACCGTCTCCAGGCAACCGGTGGCGCCGCAGCGGCAGGGCAGGTCGCCCGCGGCGTCGACCCGGGTGTGGCCGAGCTCGCCGGTGGTCCCACGGCCCTCGCCGACCAGACGTCCGTCCGCGACGACCCCCAGGGCCAGGCCGGTGGAGGCCTTGACGACGAGCATCGTCTCGGCGGGCGGCACCTGGCCGAAGAGCTCGGAGCGGGTGAGCGCGGCAGTGTCGTTGTCGACGTGCACCGGGGCCTCGGTGACCGGGCGCAGGAACGCGGAGAGGTCGACGCCGTCCCAGCCCCGCAGCACCGGGGCGTCCACGCTGCAGCACTTCTCGGGATCGACGCTGCCCGGCAGGCTGAGCCCGACCCCCGCGACGCGCGCCGGGGCCGTCGGCAGTGCCGAGAGCAGGGCGTCGAGCCGCTCGGCCACCGACGGCATCAGGTCGTCGGCGCGGGTGCCGGGCTCGTGGTCGCGGGTGTCGCCGCTGATCTCCCGGCCGGCGAGGTCGAACACCCCGACCTGGCTGCGGGAGCGCCCCACGGCGACGGCGAGCACGACCGCGGCGTCCGGGTTGAGCGCCAGTGAGCCGGCCGGGCGCCCGCCGGTGGAGGCGTGGTCACCGCCCTCCAGCAGCAGTCCGGCGTCGGTGAGGGCGGTGAGGCGTGCGGACACCGCGCCCCGGGACAGGCCGGTGAGGCGGGCCAGGTCGGACCGGGTGTCGGCGCGACCGGTGCGGACCAGGGTCAGCAGGCCGCCCGCGGAGGTGTCGGCGACGCTCATGTCGGGGAGTGAAGCACAGACTTTTGTCAGAAACTAGCGAAAGAATGCTTGTATCGATCCAAAAGTCCTGCGACCGTAGACGCATGCACACCTCGGTCGACGTCTCGTCCACCATGCCCCCGGTCTGCGACTTCACCGTCTTCGGCGGCACCGGCGACCTCGCCCTGCGCAAGCTGCTGCCCGCGCTCTACCACCGTGACCTCGAGGGCCACCTGCCCGAGGACACCCGCATCGTCGGTGTCTCCCGCTCCGAGATCGACGACGAGGGTTACCGCACCGAGGTCCGCGCGGCGCTCGAGCGCTTCGTCGAGCCCGAGCTGCTCGAGGACGCCGCCGTCGAGCGGCTGCTCGGCCGCCTGCACCACCTGTGCCTGGACGCCGACACCGCCGAGGGCTGGCACCTGCTGCACGGCCTGCTCAAGGACCGCCCCCGCGAGGACGAGGCGGTCCGTGTCTTCTACCTCGCCGTCGCCCCGCGGCTCTTCGGCCCCACCTGCGAGCGGCTCGCCGAGATCGGCGTGGTCAACGAGCGCGCCCGCGTGGTGATGGAGAAGCCGATCGGCCACGACCTGGAGTCCGCGCGCGCGATCAATGACGCGGTCGGGTCGGTCTTCGCCGAGCATCAGGTCTTCCGCATCGACCACTACCTCGGCAAGGAGAGCGTGCAGAACCTCCTCGTCACGCGCTTCGCCAACACCTTCCTCGAGCCGCTGTGGAACTCCCAGTGGGTCGACCACGTGCAGATCACCGTCTCCGAGACCGTCGGCGTCGGGTCGCGGGGTGGCTACTACGACCACGCCGGAGCGCTGCGCGACATGGTGCAGAACCACCTGCTGCAGCTGCTCTGCCTCGTGGCGATGGAGCCCCCGACGTACGTCGGTCGCGAGAACGTCCGTGACGAGAAGCTCAAGGTCCTCCAGGCGCTCAAGCCGCTCACGCCCGCCGACGTCGACCGCGACACCGTGCGCGGGCAGTACGTCGCCGGGCTGGTCGAGGGCGAGCGCGCGGCGTCGTACGTCGACGACCTGGGCGACCTCGTCGAGGAGCGCTCCGAGACCGAGACCTTCGTGGCGCTGAAGGCCGAGGTGCAGAACTGGCGCTGGGCCGGCGTGCCGTTCTACCTGCGCACCGGCAAGCGGATGGACCGCCGCGTCAGCGAGATCGTCGTGGTGTTCAAGGAGCCGCCGCACGCGATGTTCCCCGGCGCCGAGGGCGGGGCCACCGCCAACCGGCTGCACATCTGCGTCCAGCCCGACGAGGGCATGCGGCTGCACCTCACGGCCAAGGAGCCGGGCCCTGGCGGGATCCGGCTGCGGCCTGTTTCACTGGACCTCAGCTACGCCACGACCTTCGACCAACGCAGTCCGGAGGCCTACGAGCGGTTGCTGATGGACGTCGTCCGCGGCAACCCGACGCTGTTCATGCGCCGCGACGAGGTCGAGGCCGCCTGGTCCTGGGTGGCGCCGATCCTCGACCGCTGGGTGGAGTCGCCCGACCCGCCCCGCCGCTACCCCGCCGGCACCCCCGGCCCGTTCGCCGCCGCCGCGCTGCTCGAGCGCGACGGCCGATCCTGGCAGGAGACCGACCAGTGAGCACCACGCCCAGCAGCACGTCCAGCACCCCCGCAGTGCATCCCGTGGTCGCGGCCGTCACCGAGCGCGTCGTCGAGCGCAGTGCGACCCAGCGGGCGGCGTACCTCGACAAGATCCGCGCGATGGCCGAGACCGGCCCGGCTCGCACCCGCCTGGCCTGCGCCAACCTCGCGCACGGCTTCGCGTCCGCCGAGTCGGTCGACAAGGAGGCGCTGCGCGGCACGGTCAAGCCGAACCTCGCGATCGTCACCTCCTACAACGACATGCTCTCCGCGCACCAGCCGTTCGTGGACTACCCGCCGCAGCTGAAGAAGGCCGTCATCCGTGCCGGCGGCATCGCCCAGGTCGCGGGCGGCGTGCCCGCCATGTGCGACGGCGTGACCCAGGGGCGCGCGGGCATGCAGCTCTCGCTCTACTCCCGCGACGTCATCGCGATGTCGACGGCGATCGCGCTCTCGCACGACATGTTCGACGGCGCGATGCTGCTCGGCGTCTGCGACAAGATCGTGCCCGGCCTGGTGATCGGGGCGCTGTCCTTCGGTCACCTGCCGACGATCCTGGTGCCCGCCGGCCCGATGGAGTCCGGGCTGCCCAACAAGGAGAAGGCGCGGGTGCGCCAGCGCTTCGCCGAGGGCAAGGCGACCCGCGAGGAGCTGCTGGAGGCCGAGGCCGCGTCCTACCACTCGGTGGGCACCTGCACGTTCTACGGCACGGCCAACTCCAACCAGCTGCTGATGGAGGTCATGGGCCTGCACCTGCCGGGCAGCTCCTTCGTCAACCCCGGTACGCCGATGCGCGCGGCCCTCACCGACGCGGCCGCCGCCCGGGTGACCGAGATGGCCCGTGGCATCGAGTCCGCACCCATGGGCGAGCTGGTCGACGAGCGCACGATGGTCAACGCCTGCGTGGCGCTGCTGGCCTCGGGCGGCTCGACCAACCACACCATGCACCTGGTCGCGATGGCACGCGCCGCCGGCATCGAGCTGACCTGGCAGGACCTCTCCGACCTCTCGGCGGTCGTGCCGTCGCTGTGCCGGATCTACCCCAACGGCTCGGCCGACGTGAACCACTTCCAGGCCGCCGGCGGCATCGCCTTCCTGGTGCGCACGCTGCTCGACGCCGGGCTGCTGCACGAGGACGTGCTGACCGTCGCCGGGCCCGGTCTCCGCCGCTACACCCAGGAGCCGCGGCTGGTCGAGGACGCCTCCGGTCGCATGAGCGTGGAGTGGGTCGAGGGCCCCACCGCGACGCTCGACCCCGAGGTGCTGCGCCCCGCCGACGACCCGTTCGCGCCCGACGGTGGCCTGCGGGTGCTGACCGGCCCGCTGGGCCAGGCGGTCATCAAGACCTCGGCCGTCACCCCCGAGCACCGCGTCGTCACCGCGCCGGCCGTGGTCTTCGACGACCAGGCCGACTTCCTCGCCGCGTTCTCGGCCCACGAGCTCGACGGCCGCGACTTCGTGGCCGTGATCCGCTACCAGGGCCCGGCCGCCAACGGCATGCCCGAGCTGCACAAGCTCACCCCGGCGCTCGGGGTCCTGCAGGACCGCGGGCAGAAGGTCGCGATCGTGACCGACGGCCGGATGTCCGGCGCGTCGGGCAAGGTGCCGGCCGCCATCCACGTCACGCCCGAGGCCGCGCTGGGCGGGGCGATCGCCAAGATCGTCGACGGCGACGTCGTCACCGTCGACGGCACGACCGGCGTGCTCACCGTCGAGGACGCCGAGACCGTGCTGGCCCGCCCCTCCACCGGAGCCGCGCCGACCGCCGCCGAGTTCGCAGGCACCGGGCGCGAGCTCTTCGCCGCGTTCCGCGCCACCGTCGGCCCCGCCGACCAGGGGGCCAGCGTGTTCCCCGCCGTCGCCACCCACGACCAGACGCCCCAGCTGACGAACGAGGCCGCGCATGTCTGAGACCCCCACCTCCTCCGGCTCCCTGCTCGACCTCGTGCCGGTCGTGCCCGTCGTCGTCATCGACGACCTCGACCACGCGGTCCCGCTGGCCCGCGCCCTGGTCGCCGGCGGGCTCCCGGTCATCGAGCTGACCCTGCGCACCCCGGTCGCCCTCGACGCCGTGCGCGCGATCGCGGCCGAGGTCCCCGAGATCACCCTCGGCGTCGGCACCGTCTGCACGCCCGCGCAGGCCGAGCAGGCCGCGGAGGCGGGGGCGGGGTTCCTGGTCTCGCCGGGCACCACGCCGACGCTGCTGGAGGCGATGCTCGGCACCGGGCTGCCGTTCCTCCCCGGCACCGCCACGGTCTCCGAGGTGCTCGCGGTCCTCGAGGCCGGGGTCACCGAGATGAAGTTCTTCCCCGCCGAGGCCTCCGGTGGCGCCGCCTACCTCAAGTCGTTGGCCTCGCCGCTGGCAGCCGCCCGCTTCTGCCCGACCGGCGGCATCACGGCGACCAGCGCAGCGTCGTACCTCTCGCTGCCGAACGTCGGCTGCGTCGGCGGCTCCTGGCTCACCCCGGCCGACGCCCTCGCCGCCGGTGACTGGGCCCGCGTCGAGACCCTCGCCCAGGAGGCTGCTGCCCTCCGCTGACCGCCGAGAGGTCGCTGGCGCACGGCCGAGAGGTCGCTGGCGCACGGCCGAGAGGTCGCTGGCGCACGGTGGTCAGGCCGAGGCGCGGACCAGGCCGGTGAGGCCGGTGACCTCCGCGTGCACCGCCAGCATGGCCTCGGTCGCCGCCGACCATGGGTAGCGCTCGGCCCGTCGTCGGGCACCGGCACGCAGGTGGTCACGCGGCCGGGCGGTGAGGTCGAGGACGGCGTCCGCCAGCGCCACCGGGTACGGCGCAGCCCAGCCTCCTGAGGTGACGTCCACGAGCTCGCGGGCACCTCCTCGGTCCGCGGTCACGACGGGTGTCCCGCAGGCCAGCGCCTCGAGCACCGCGAGGCCGAAGGTCTCGCCCGGGCAGACCGACAGGGCGACGTCCGCCTCGGCGATCCGTCTGCGCAGGGCATCGCGCCCCGCCACGAAGCCGTGGAACGTCACCGGGGCCGACCCGGCGACGGCGCGCAGCTCCTCGAGGTACGGCCCCTCGCCGTAGACGTCGAGCCGGACGGGGACGCCGCGCCGGTGCAGCTCGACCGCGGTGGCGACGGCGAGGTGCGGTGACTTCTCCCGGGAGAGCCGGCCCACGTGCACCAGCCGCAGCACGCCGGCGTCGCGGGGGCCGGTGTCGCGCTGGCGGGAGGGGACGGGGCGGAAGGTTTTCAGGTCGACCCCGAGCGGCACCCTGGTGACGGGGCAGCGCGCGGAGGCGGCCACGGAGCGGAACTCCCGCTCGGCGTACCCCGAGGTCACCACGAGCCGGTCGACCGAGCGGACCACGACACGGTTGAGCAGGGCGATGGGGGCGCGGGCGGAGGTGTCGAGCCCGGTGCGCATCGCGAGCATGTCGCCGAGCCGCTCGTGGGAGAGCAGCACGGTCGCGACGCCCTGGCGTCGGGCCCACATCGCCACGGGCAGCAGGGTCGTCTTGTCGTGCAGCTCGACCGAGGTGGGGGCGAATCGCTCGAGGGCGTCGACGACGCGCCAGGGCTCGACGATGAGGCGGTAGCCACCGCCCACGCGCGGGGCCCGCACCGACACGACGGTGCCCGCCTCGGTCTCCTCGACGGCATCGGTCGGACCGGGGACGACCAGCAGGCGCTCGACGCCGGCGTCGGCGTACCCCTGTCCCATCGCCGCCACCGCGGTCCTCACCCCGCCCGAGGCGGGGCCGATGAAGTTGGCGAGCTGGGCGATACGCACGGCGCACACCCTGGCGCCGTCGGGTGAACGGACGGCGACCCTGCCGTGGATGGCCGGCGAGCGCTGAGCCGCAGGCTCAGCGCTCGTCGCACCGTGGGTCCGGACCCGATCAGCGGGCCCGGCTGGGGGTCAGCAGGTGATGCCGCCCTTGGGGACCTTGACCTTGGTCTGCAGCGGGGCGACGGCCACGTCGGCGATCGTGACGCCGCCGAGGGTGACGACCAGGCGCAGCGTGACGGACTTGGCCTTGGCCAACCGGCCGTTCTCGCTCACCTTCTCGTTGATGACGCCGGGGAACTGGATGGTGAGCCCCAGCAACGGGTTGGCCGGGATGCCGATCTCGGCGGGGGCGCCGTCGGTCGGGATCGGGACGGGCGAGCCGTCGGGGCCGGTGATCTCCAGCACGGCGGGGGTGTAGGTGATCTTGGCCTTGCCGGGTCGGCCGGTCGCGGTGGCGACCATCTTCGGGTCGGACACGACCTCGATGCTCACCATGTCGCCGAAGAGCCCCAGGTCGGCCAGCCCGGTCGTGGCGACGGCCTTGAGCCCGGCCTTCTTCTTCTTGGGCAGGTAGGCGGTCTTCTGCGTCGCCGAGACGGTGCCGTCCAGGCCCAGCAGCGCGCCGAACCCGGGGATCACGCTGGGCAGCACGGCCAGGTCGGCGGTCGAGGAGCTCGAGGACGTGACGGTCTTGCCACCGGGCACGCACGTCCTGGGGCCGTTCCAGCGCGCCTTCGTCTCGCCGGTGGACACCCCCAGGGTCAGCAGCGGCGCGGCCGGCACCGGCACGAGCGTCTGCGACGGCACCTCCTCCTTGCCCTTCTCCGGGCCCGCCTTCGCGACCATCCCGGTGAGGAGGCCGGAGAGATCGGTGTCGGCGAGGCCGCGGCCGCCGAGCGTCTTGGAGGTGGAGACGGCCTTCGAGGCCTTGCGGGTGTTGATGTTCGCCGCGGCGCGACCGACGCGCAGGTCGATGACCTTGTCGCCCTCGACGCCGGGGGCCTGGTCGAGCACGATCGCGCGCAGCACCTGGGCGCCGACCTTGGCGCGGTGGTGGTACTTCTGCGTGCCCTTCTTCTTGTTCTTCTTCTTGCCGGCGCGGGCGGCGGGTACGTCGACGGTCGCGACCGGGGCCGTGGCGGCCGGGCCGGTCGGCGCGGCGGCACCGGCGGAGGTGCCGCTCGCCGCGAGGACGGGCAGGGCGGTGATCAGCGCGGTCGAGACGGCCAGGGCCGTCCGGCGCACCGTGGCGGCGGCGTGCGGGGTCATCAGACCTCCTGGGGTGCTGGGAGGGGCTGGGGGGGTCCGTCCATGGTCACCCGTAGGGGCGCGGGGCCCGGGCAGGTTCTCGCCCCGCGGACCGCTGGTCTGGACAGATACCCCCGTTCGTACGCCTGGAGGGGGCCGGCTGTCGGTGGCGCAGGTCACGATGACCCGGGTGGAGAGCGCAGCGGCGGGCGGGGAGCGCGACGGGGTCGGCACGTGGGAGTTCGAGGCCGAGCCCTGGCCCTACGAGACCGGGTCGTGGGTCTTCGTCACGCTGCCCGAGGACGTCGACGAGGAGGTCCGGCTGCTCGGCGGCCCGCGACGGGGCTTCGGCTCGGTGCGGGTGGAGGTCAGCTGCGGCTCGAGCACCTGGTCGACGGCGGTGTTCCCCTCGGCCGACGGGTTCGTGCTGCCGCTCAAGGCGGCGGTGCGCCGCGCCGAGCTCCTCGAGGTCGGGAGCCCGGCGCGGTTCACGCTGCGGCTGCTGTGAGCCGGGCTGCTGTGAGCCGGGCTGCTGTGAGCCCGGCAGCCGTGAACCCGGCAGCCGTCATGGTGGAGGGAGTCCTCAGCCGACGACCGGCTGACCGGTGAGCCGCTTGTAGGTGAAGGCGGTGCCCAGGTAGATCACCGGGAAGGCCACCAGCAGGCCGAGCAGGCACGCGAGGGCGCCGGCGACGGCCAGGCCGAAGCAGGTCAGCATCCACAGCAGCACGGTGCCGAGGTTGTCCTTGACCAGCGAGACGCTGGCCTTCAGCGCCCCGACGGCGTCGAGCTCGGGACGGTCGACCAGGAAGTAGACGCTGAACGCGGTGAGCACGATCGCGACGAGTCCCGGCAGCACGCACAGGATCAGGCCCACGGTGATGAGGAGACCGTTGATCAGGCCGAGCAGCAGCACCTGCGGCAGCTTCGGCGGCTGGAAGAGGGCCATGATGAAGTCCGAGCGGATGCCGCGGCCCTCGGTGAGGTCCAGGGCGCCGCGGATGACGCCGGCGCTGAGCACGGTGCTCACGACCCAGCCCAGCACGCCGAACACCAGCGTCAGGACGACGTTGTCGCCGAAGACCGAGCTGAGGCCCTGGAAGGCTCCGTTGACGATGAAGAGGACCAGCATCGCCAGCAGGATCGGCCCGAGGTTGGCCTTGAAGGTGCGCCAGCCGAAGGAGACGGCGTCACCGACCCGCCACTCGGGGGCCGGCGCCCCGCCGTACCCGCCGCCGTAGCCCCCACCGGCCGGAGGACCCGGCGGGGGCGGCGTGCCGTAGCCACCGCCGTACCCACCGCCGTCCCCGTACCCACCGCCGGGCGGCGGGGGAGGCGGGGTCTGGCCGTAGTCGGGGCCGGAGCCACCGGGCTCACCGGGCGGGTAGGGCGGGGGTGTGCTCGACATGTGTTCCTCCTCGACGTCTGTGGTCGGCCACGCTAGCGGTCCGGAACCTCGGCGCGCACGCGTGTTCGCGGCACCCGCGCCCGCGACGCGCGCCGCACGGGGTGGACCTGCGCGACCGCCGGCCGCGCATGATGGGGGCATGCCGCTCCGATGGAACCGCTCCGCGCCCCGCGACGACCTCGACGAGCGCGAGCTGCACGTCGGCGAGCCCGAGGACCACGCCGCGGGCCCGACCGCGGTGGCGGTCGCCATGAAGCGTGCGGTGGAGCAGATGGGTCCGGTCCGCACCGCCCGCACGCTGCTCAAGCTCAACCAGGTCGACGGCTTCGACTGCCAGGGCTGTGCCTGGCCGGACCCGGACGCGGGCCACCGGCACACCGCGGAGTTCTGCGAGAACGGCGCCAAGGCCGTCACCGAGGAGGCCACGCTGCGTCGGCTCGACCGGCGCTTCTTCGCCGAGCACCCGGTCGCGGAGCTGGCCGAGCGCACCGACTTCTGGCTGGGCCAGCAGGGACGGCTGACCGAGCCGATGGTGCTGCGTCCCGGCGGCACGCACTACGAGCCGATCGGCTGGGAGGAGGCCTTCGAGACGATCGGCTCGCACCTGCGCGACCTCGCCAGCCCCGACGAGGCGATCTTCTACACCTCCGGCAAGACCTCCAACGAGGCGGCGTTCGCCTACCAGCTGCTGGCCCGCTCGTTCGGCACCAACAACCTCCCCGACTGCTCCAACATGTGCCACGAGTCGACGTCGGTCGGCCTGGCCGAGTCCATCGGCATCGGCAAGGGCTCGGTCAGCCTGCACGACGTCGAGACCGCCGAGCTGATCGTGGTGGCCGGCCAGAACCCCGGCACCAACCACCCGCGGATGCTCTCGGCGCTGGAGAGGGCCAAGCGCGGCGGCGCCCGCATCCTGGCCATCAACCCGCTGCGCGAGGCCGGGCTGGTCCGGTTCAAGAACCCCCAGAACCCGCGCGGCGTCGTCGGGCGCGGCACCGACCTCGCCGACCTGCACCTGCCGGTCCGGGTCAACGGCGACCTGGCGCTGTTCCAGGCGATCGGGGCGCTGCTGCTGGCGTGGGACGCCCTCGACCACGACTTCATCGAGCAGCACACCCACGGCTTCGAGGAGTACGCCGCGCACCTGCGCGACCTCGACTGGGACGCCGTCCTCGCCGCGACCGGGCTGTCGCGCGCGCAGATCGAGGAGGCGGCCGGCATGTTCCGCGACTCCTCGGCGACGGTGCTGTGCTGGGCGATGGGCATCACCCAGCACCGCAACGCGGTGGCGACGGTCAAGGAGATCGCCAACGTCGCCTTCCTGCAGGGCAACATCGGCAAGCCGGGCGCGGGGCTGTGCCCGGTTCGCGGCCACTCCAACGTCCAGGGCGACCGCACCATGGGCATCTGGGAGCGCTCCCCGGAGCACTTCCTGCAGGCCGTCGAGGACGAGTTCGGCATCCCCGTGCCGCGCCGCCACGGCTTCGACTCCGTCGCCTCGGTCACCGCGCTGCACGAGGGCGACGCCTCGGTCTTCATCGGGATGGGCGGCAACTTCGTGGCCGCGATCTCCGACACCTCCGTCACCGAGGAGGCGTTCCGCCGGGCCGCGCTCACCGTGCACGTCTCGACCAAGCTCAACCGCTCTCACGTGGTGCACGGCCGCACCGCGCTGATCCTCCCGGCGCTGGGTCGCAGCGAGCGCGACCTGACCGGCGGCCGGAAGCAGCGGGTCACCGTCGAGGACTCGATGTCAGCGGTGCACGCGTCCCACGGGCCGCTCGAGCCCGCCTCGGAGCACCTGCGCTCGGAGGTCGACATCATCTGCGGGATCGCGCTGGCCACGCTCGGCCGTGACCATGCCGTCCCGTGGGAGGAGCTGCGCTCGGACTACACCGAGATCCGGCACCGGATCGCCCGGGTGGTGCCCGGCGCGGCGGCGTACGCCGAGAAGGTCGACCAGCCGGGTGGCTTCGTGCTCCCGCACCCGCCCCGCGACAGCCGCACCTTCCCCACCCCGCAGGAGCGCGCGGTCTTCGCGGTGAGCCCCCTCGACGTGCTGCACGTCCCCGAGGGGCGGCTGCTGCTGCAGACCATGCGCAGCCACGACCAGTTCAACACCACGATCTACGGGCTTGACGACCGCTACCGCGGGGTGCGCAACGGCCGCCGCGTCGTCTTCGTCCACCCCGAGGACATCACCGCGCTCGGCTTCACCGACGGCGACCTGGTCGACCTGGTCAGCGAGTGGCGGGACCCCGACGCCTCCGAGGCGGCCGAGGCAGGCGACGCGGGCCTCGTCGAGCGCTGCGCCCCGGCGTTCCGGATCGTCTCCTACGACCAGCCCCGCGGGTGCGCCGCCGCCTACTACCCGGAGACCAACCCGCTCATCCCGCTGGCCTCGACCGCGCTGGGCAGCAACACCCCGACCTCGAAGTCCGTGGTCGTGCGGCTGGAGCCGGCCACGCACGACGCCTCGCGACGCTGGGCCAGCGACGCCGGCCACGTCGTGCCGTCGGGTCGCGGCGACGAGGACAAGCGCACCGTCGAGCCGGACCAGCTCTCGTGACGCGGCTCGACCGGCCCTCCGACGAGGTCGAGTGCCGGGGCAGCACCGACCCGGTGGCCGGGGTGCTGACGGCGCGCGAGGTGCCGTTGGGCGGCCCGCGGGCGATGACCGTGCGGCGTACCCTCCCCCAGCGCGAGCGCACCATGATCGGGGCGTGGTGCTTCGTTGACCACTACGGGCCCGACGCCGTCGCCGAGACCGGCGGCATGACCGTCGCCCCGCACCCCCACACGGGGCTGCAGACGGTCTCGTGGCTGTTCACCGGTGAGATCGAGCACCGCGACTCCGCCGGCAACCACGCGATGGTGCGACCCGGCGAGCTGAACCTGATGACCGCCGGCCGCGGCATCTCCCACTCCGAGGTCTCCACTCCCGACACCGAGATCCTGCACGGCGCCCAGCTGTGGGTGGCGCTGCCGCAGGCCGAGCGCGGCACCGACCCGGGCTTCCGTCACTTCGCCCCCGACCCGGTCGAGGGACCGGGGTGGACGGCGCGGGTCTTCCTCGGGTCGCTGCTGGGCAGCACGTCGCCGGTCCCGACGTTCTCCCCGTTGGTGGGTGCCGAGCTGCTGCTGGAGCCCGGCACCTCGCTGGACCTCGACGTCGACCCGACCCACGAGCACGGGCTGCTCCTCGACGCGGGCTCGCTGCGGGTCGACGGGGCCACCGCGGGCCCCTCCGACCTGCTCCACGTCCCCCTGGGTCGTACGACGCTGAGGCTCGTCGCCGGGGACGACCCGGTCCGGGCGCTGGTGCTCGGGGGCGAGCCGCTGGGCGAGGCGATCGTGATGTTCTGGAACTTCATCGGCTCCAGCCACGACGAGGTCGCGGCGTACCGCGCGGAGTGGCAGGCCCAGATCACCCGTGACGGCGAGGTCGTGGGCGACTCCCAGGAGGTCGCGGAGGGCCGCTTCGGGACCGTGGTCGGCGACCACCTGGCCCCCATCCCCGCGCCGGTGCTCCCCAACGCCCGGCTCAAGGAGCGCCGGTGACCGGACCCGTCGTCGGCGACGACGGCGTGGCGCGCTGCCCGTGGGCAGGGGCGGCGCCGAGCGACATGCGCGACTACCACGACCACGAGTGGGGCCGGCCGATCGCGGGTGACGCCGCGTGGTTCGAGCGGCTGAGCCTCGAGGCGTTCCAGTCCGGACTGTCCTGGGCGACGATCCTGCGCAAGCGCCCGGCGTTCCGGGCCGCCTTCGACGGCTTCGACCCCGACCGGGTCGCCGCCTACGACGACGCCGACGTCGAGCGGCTGATGGCCGACGCGGGCATCGTGCGCAACCGGGCCAAGGTGCTCGCGGCGATCGCCAACGCCGGTGCGCTGGTGGCGATGCGGGAGACCGACGGGCCCGACTGCCTCGAGCGCCTGGTCCGCGCGCACGCCCCGGCCGAGCCGCCCGCTCCCCACGACACCGAGCAGCAGCAGACGACCTCCCCGGAGTCGCTGGCGCTGTCCAGGGCGCTGAAGAAGCGGGGGTTCACCTTCGTCGGGCCCACCACGATGTTCGCGCTGATGGAGGCGACCGGCGTCTTCGACCCGCACCTCGTGGGTTGCCACCGCCGCGACTGAGCCGGGCTGCGAGACTCCCCGGGTGCGCGTCGTCCACGGTCTGACCTGGTTGCTGGGCTGCCAGCTGGTGGGGGAGACCCTCGCGCACGTGACCGGAGCGCCCGTCCCCGGCGCCGTCCTCGGGATGGTCGTGCTGCTGGCCGTGCTGCTGGTCCGGCGCAGCGACGACACCTCCGCGCACGCGGCGGCCGACGCGATGCTGCCGCACCTGCAGCTGCTGTTCATCGTGCCCGGGGTGGGCGTCGTGGCCTACGGCTCGGTGATCGCCGCCGACTGGCTGCCGATCGTCGTGGCCCTGGTCGCCTCCTGGGTGCTCGGCCTGGCCGCGGTGGGGCTCAGCGCGCAGGCCCTGACCCGGTGGACCGATCGCCGAGGCGCACGTGGGAGTGCCGCGTGAGGTGGTTCGTCGAGCAGCCCCTGACCTGGCTGGTGGCGACCTTGCTGGCCTACCGGCTCGGGGTCTGGCTCCTCGACCGCACCCGGCTCTCGGTCGCGCAGCCGGTGCTGGTCGCCGTCGTGCTGCTCGGTGCGGCGCTGCTGGTGCTCGACGTCGACATCGCGACCTACGCCGAGGGCACGGCCGTGCTGACCTTCCTGCTCGGTCCGGCGACGGTGGCCCTGGCCGTCCCGCTGCACCGCCAGCTGCACCGCCTGCGCGGCTTCGCGCTGCCGATGATGGTCGCGCTGGTGCTCGGCGTGCTGGTCTCGGTCGGCTCCGCGATCCTGCTGGTGCAACTGCTGGGGGGCTCCGAGGAGCTGGCCCGCACCATGGCCCCGAAGGCCACCACGACCCCGGTCTCCCTGGCGCTCTCCGCCGAGATCGGCGGCATCCCCGCGCTCAGCGCCGTCCTCACCATCACCGCCGGCATCCTCGGCGCGGTCGCGGGCCCGTGGGTGCTCGACCGGTTGCGGGTGCGGGAGCCGCGGTCGCGGGGGGTCGCGCTCGGCGGTGTCTCGCACGGCATCGGCACGGCCCGGGCGCTGGCCGAGGACCCGGTCGAGGGCGCCTTCTCGGGGCTCTCGATGGGGCTCACCGCCCTGCTGACCAGCCTGCTGATCCCGCTGGTCGTCGCGCTGCTCCTGTGACCGCCCGCGGCCGATAGCGTCCCGGTCATGCCGCGCGTGCACGCCTTCACCGACGACGCCCTCCGCGACCTCGACGCCGTGGGGGTGGTCCGGGCCCTCCATGCCGGGGAGGTGTCGGCACCCGAGGTGGTGGACGCGGCGATCGCGCGCACCGAGGCCGTCGACCCCGAGCTGGGGGCGGTCGCCTGGCGGTCGTGGGACCGTGCGCGCGCCGAGGCGGGCGCGCTGCGGGGCGGGTTCTTCGCCGGCGTACCCACGTTCGTGAAGGACAACGTCGACGTCGCCGGCATGCCCACCCTGCAGGGCACCGACGCGTACGTCGGCACGCCGGCCGTCCGCGACGGCGACTTCGCCCGGATGTACCTCGCCACCGGCCTGGTGGCGCTGGGCAAGACCCGGCTCTCGGAGTACGGCTTCAACGCCGCCTGCGAGCACCCCCGCCTCGGTCCCGTGCGCAACCCGTGGGACCCCACGCGCACCGCCGGCGCCTCCTCGGCGGGCTCGGCCGCCCTGGTGGCCGCCGGTGCGGTGCCGATCGCCCACGCCAACGACGGCGGCGGCTCGATCCGCATCCCCGCGGCGGTCAACGGGCTCGTCGGGCTCAAGCCGACCCGCGGGCGGCTCGCGCAGGACGCGATGCTGCGCGGCCAGCCGGTGCGCATCGTCAGCGACGGGGTCGTCACCCGCTCGGTGCGCGACACCGCGGCGCTGTTCCGCGAGGCGGAGAAGGTCTACCGGCCCTTGAAGCTCCCGCCGATCGGCGACATCACCCGGCCGGGGAAGCAGCGGCTCCGGGTGGCCGTGCACACCGGGGGAGCCGGGCGCAGCGCCGACGCCGAGACGATCGCGGCGACGTGGCGCACCGCGACGCTGCTCGAGGAGCTCGGCCACCACGTCGAGGAGGTCCCGGCGCCCGTGCCGGACTCGTTCCCCGAGGACTTCCTGCTCTACTGGGCGACACTCGCCGGGGCCCTGGTCGCGGGCGGACGCCGCAACCACGGCCGCACCTTCGACCGGTCCCGCCTCGACCCGCTGACCATGGGCCTGGCCAGGCACGCCGCCCGGTCGGCCCACCGCATCCCCGGCGCGATCGCCCGGCTGCGCCGCACCGCCGGACAGGCCGAGCGCTTCCACGAGCGCTGGGACGTCGCGCTCACGCCCACCCTGGCCTCCGCCGCGCCCCCGATCGGCCACCTCTCGCCCGAGCCCGGCTTCGACCAGGTGATGGAGCGGCTGCTGGACTGGGTGGTCTTCACCCCCTGGCAGAACGCCACCGGCGCCCCCGCCGTCTCCCTGCCGCTGGCCACCACCGCCGAGGGGCTGCCGCTCGGCATGATGCTCGCCGCCGCCCCCGGTCGCGAGGCGCTCCTCCTGGAGCTGTCCTACGAGCTCGAGCAGGCCCGCCCCTTCCCGACCCTCACCTGACGCCGAGCCGGCGTATCAATACGCCGGTTCGATCTGCCGTTCCCGCCGAACCGGCGTATCAATACGCCGGTTCGATCTGCTGTTCCCGCCGAGCCGGCGTATCAATACGCCGGTTCGGCCCGAGCCACGGCCCGCCACGGCCGGCCACGGCCCGCCAACGCTCGGTCAGCGGGGGACCACGAGGAGCGCCTGGCTGCTGCGGGCGACGGGGCCGAGCTCGTCGTACGCCGTGGACGTCGCGATCCCGACCGAGCCGGGGCCCAGGTGCGTCTCGGCGTCCAGGCAGACCCACTCCCCGACGGGCTCACGCAGCACGTGGACGGACAGCTCGGTGTTGAGGAAGCCCCACTCCCGCACGTCGAGGGCCGCGCTCGCCCCCGACGCGGAGTCGATGCAGGTCATCAGCCGGGCCAGCGGCGAGGTCTCCTCGCCCTCCACCAGGTCCGGCGCGCGCATCCACACCACGCCCGGGCCGGCCTCGGTGCCCGACCCCGAGACCCAGCGCCACTCGACGGCGTCGGTGTAGCCGCCCAGCCACGAGCCCGGCGTGTCCCGTCGTACGCCGGAGGCAGGCCCGTGACCCGGGGCCGGCCCGACCTCACCGGGGCCGGTGCCCCGCGGGAAGAGCCAGGCCCGCGCGCTGGCGACGTCGCGCCCGGCCACCGGGTCGTCCAGCACGGACGAGGCCATGGCGACCGAGCGTCCGGGGCGCTCGAGGCGCGCGGAGGAGACCAACGGCCCGACGGGGACCGGCCCGAGCAGCTCCATGGTGAACCGCCCGACGACCCGGTCGGCGGCCTCGGGAAGCCGTTCGATCGCGCGGAGGAGCAGGCCCGCCGGAGGGCCGCCGTGCTGGGCTCCGGGGGCCCACGGACCAGCGGTCGAGGAGGTGGCGAGAAAGCCCTCGGAGAACTGCCCCAAGGTGTCTCCGCAGGTGCTGTCGGGAGCGTCGTCGGGGGTGCCGGTGGGGGTGTAGAAGCAGGAGGTCACGCCCCGATTTTCTCCCACGGGGAAGACTCTGTATGGTTCTGCGTCGTTGCCCCTTTAGCTCAGTCGGCAGAGCGTCTCCATGGTAAGGAGAAGGTCTACGGTTCGATTCCGTAAAGGGGCTCTGGGTCGGGTCGGCGCCGGTCGAAGACCGGGGCCGACCCTCATCCATGTGGCGGGGTAGCTCAGGTGGTTAGAGCACACGGCTCATAATCGTGGTGTCGCGGGTTCGAGTCCCGCCCCCGCTACCACATCCCGCACGCACCATCTCCGATCCAGCAAGGAACCACCGTGGCCAGCAAGAGCTCTGACGTTCGCCCCAAGATCACGCTCGCCTGCGTGGACTGCAAGGAGCGGAACTACATCACCAAGAAGAACCGTCGGAACAACCCCGACCGCATGGAGATGAAGAAGTTCTGCCCGCGTTGCCGCACCCACACCGACCACCGCGAGACCCGCTGACCTCAGCGCATCCCGCGAACCGGCCCGCCAGGTCCTCCTGGCGGGCCGTCGGCGTTCCCGGGGTCGGCGACGGTCGGTGAGCCGGGAGGTCACCCGGCCGGTCGCTCAGGAGGTCAGCCGGCCGGGTCGCACGCCGGTCGGGGCCAGTCCCTGACCCGCGAGGTGTCCACCCGCGAGAGCGTGGGGACGAGCGGGCGACCGCCCTGGGACCAGAACGCCCGGGCGCTCGACTCGCTGACCACCCACAGCCCGTCGCTCGTGGCGGCCATGCCCTCCGCCCCAGGCAGGAACGACCGCTGCACACCCCCCGGCCCCTCGAGCACGCCGCAGCGCGTGTGCGACCGGGCGAACCACACTCCGGTGCGCCCACCCATCCGGGCCCACACCGCGCCCTGGGCGTGCGAGGGCACCTTTCGCGAGGACACCGCGTCCCCGAGGTCCAGGGTGGTGACCCCCGGTGCCAGCACGTCGGAGAGGCGGAACCAGTCCAGTGCCGCCCGACCCGGGTGCACCCGCGAGGGCCGGAAGCGGCCCAGTCCGATCCGCCCGTCGGGCGCCAGCACCGTGAACGAGCCCTGCACCGGGTCCTCCAGCCGCCACACCCGCAGGACCTCCAGGGAGCCCGGGTCCAGCAGCCACAACCGTGAGCTCTCGGCCAGCCACAGCCCGTGCTGGTCCAGGGCCGCGCCACCACCGTGGCGGCATCCCACCGTCGGCGCGCCGCCCACACTGCCCTGCACCCGCGGCCTGTCGGCGAGCAGCCGGCCCGTCCGCAGGTCCATCCGCAGCACCCGGCACCACAGTGCCCCCGGCTGGCCCTCGTCGTAGCCGGTGAGCCAGGCGGTGCGTCCCCGCACGGCCACGCCCTGCGGCACGAACGCGCCGGTCCCGCGGGGCGCCCAGACGGCCGCGCACACCGCGTCGGAGACCGGGAGGGCCGTCAGGGGCTCGTCGCCGGGCAGGTACGCCGGAGCGCGGCCCCGGACCCGGTCGGAGTCCACCGGTCGGCAGCCGGACAGATCGGTCGGTGAGCCGGCGCGTGCCCGGTCGGAGTCACGGTCGGACTCGGGGTCGGTCGACGTCGTCGTACAGGCCGAGAGGGCGGTGAGCGCCAGGAAGAGCACCAGGGCCGGGACCGCCGCCACCGTGCATCGGGCCGTAGGTTGGACCCATGCCAGTCGACCCCTCGATCGTCGGTCGGTCCTTCCCACGCACGCGACCGTATCCCGTCACCGCCGAGGGACTGCGCGCCTTCGCCGCCGCCACCGGCGGGGAGTGGAGCGGCGGGCCCGCGCCGGCGACGTACCCGATCGTGATGGCCTTCGAGGCCATGAACGCCTTCCTCGAGGCCGAGCAGGTCGAGCTGCACCGCATCGTCCACGGCGAGCAGCGCTTCACCTACGAGCGCCCCGTGGTGGAGGGCGACGTCCTCACCGCGACGCTCACCGTCTCCGGGCTGCGCCAGATCGGCGGCAACGACATCATCAGCACCACCAGCGAGGTGACCGACGCCGACGGCGCCCTGGTCTGCACGACCGGCGCGACTCTGGTGCACCGCGGCGCTGCCGCGGGGAGCGACGCATGAGCCTGCCGAGCCGCACCTTCACCGTCACCCGCGCCGACCTCGTCGCGTACGCCGCCGCCAGCGGTGACCACAACCCGATCCACCAGGACGAGGCCGTCGCCACCGCCGTCGGGCTGCCCGGCGTCATCGCGCACGGGATGTACACCATGGCGCTGGCCGCCCGCGCCGTCGCCGACTGGTTCCCCGAGCACGAGGTCGTCTCGCTGGGCTGCAAGTTCACCGCCCCCGTGGTCGTCCCCGCCGAGGGCGGCGTCGAGGTCCTCGTCGAGGGCCAGGAGAAGCCCGGCGACGACGGCACCACCACCGTCGCTCTGACCGTCACCTGCGACGGCGCCAAGGTGCTCGGCGTGCCCAGGGCCGTGCTGAGGCCCGCCCGTGACTGAGCCCGTGGCTGAGCCCGTGACTGGAGCCCCCACGCTCCGCGAGCGCACCACCCTGCGGCTGGGCGGCCCGGCCCGGCGGTGGGTCACCGCGACCACCGAGGCCGAGCTCGTCGAGGTCGTCAGCGCTGCGGACGAGGCCGGCGAGCCGGTCCTCGTGCTCGGTGGTGGCAGCAACCTCGTCGTCGCCGACGAGGGCTTCGCCGGCACCGTCGTCGAGGTCGCGACCCGTGGCGTCGCCAGCGACGTCGAGGGCGACGACCCGACCTGCGGCGGCGCCATGGTCACCGTCGCGGCGGGGGAGTCGTGGGACGGCTTCGTCGTCACCGCCGTCGAGCGCGGCTGGGTCGGCGTCGAGGCGCTGTCCGGCATCCCCGGGTCGGTCGGCGCGACCCCGATCCAGAACGTCGGCGCCTACGGCCAGGACGTCTCCCAGACCATCGCGCAGGTGCGCACCTGGGACCGCCGCGAGCGGACCTTCCGCACCTTCGCCCACGCCGACTGCGACTTCGGCTACCGCCACTCGCGCTTCAAGGCCGACCCCGGCCGCCACGTCGTGCTCTCGGTGACCTTCCAGCTGCGGCTGGGCACCCTCGGCGCCCCGGTCGCGTACGCCGAGCTCGCCCGTGCCCTGGGGGTCGAGACCGGTCAGCGGGCGCCGCTGGCGCAGGTGCGCGCCGCGGTCCTCGCGCTGCGCGGTGGCAAGGGGATGGTCCTCGACGACGCCGACCACGACACGTGGAGCGCGGGCTCGTTCTTCACCAACCCCGTGCTCGACCCCGCCGACGTGCCCGAGGGGGCGCCGGCGTGGCCGCAGCCCGACGGGACCGTGAAGACCAGCGCGGCCTGGCTGATCGAGCACGCCGGGCTCCCCAAGGGCTGGGGAGCCGAGGTCACCGGCGGGCGGGCGACGCTGTCGACCAAGCACACCCTCGCCCTGACCAACCGCGGCGACGCCACGACCGCCGACCTGCTCGGTCTCGCGCGGGCCGTGCAGGAGCGGGTCGACCAGCGCTTCGGCGTACGCCTGGTCAACGAGCCGGTGCTCGTCGGCTGCGCCCTCTGAGGGCGAGCGTCAGTAGCCGGAGGTCCCCGCCGCGATCGCGATGATGGCGACGACCGCCAGGGTGCCGAGCACCAGCAGCACGGTGGCGATGACGCCCAGGATCATGCCGGCGCTGGCCTCGCTGCGGCCGCCCTGCTGACCGCCGGACTCGTCGATCTCGCGACGCACCCGCGACCCGAGGTACCACGCGTAGGGCCCCAGCAACATCGGCAGGCCGCACACGAAGCCGCCACCCAACGCGACGATGCCCCACACCAGCGAGGCGTTGGCCTGCGGGTGGAACGGCACGCTGGGGAACTGCTGGTAGCCCGGGTAGCCCTGCGCGTAGGGCTGGCCGTAGCCCTGCCCGTAGCCCTGCCCGTACCCCTGCTGCGGGTAACCCGGCTGCCCGTAGGGCTGCGGGTAGCCCTGGGCGCCGTAGCCGGGCTGCCCCCACTGCGGCTGTCCCTGCTGGCCCTGCTGACCGGTCTGGCCCTCCTGTGCGGCCTGCTGCGGGTCGGCGTAGGGGTTGGTCGGGTACGACGGCGGCGCAGGCGGCTCGTTGGCCCCGCTGCCGTAGGGCTCGTGGGTCCAGGGGGTGTTGTCGTCCTCAGGCTCGCGATCGCTCACGTGCCCATCCTCGCAGAGGCGTTCAGGAGCGCGGCTCGTCCGGCCCGGCGAGCCACGCGTCCACGCCGGCCAGCAGCCGCGACCGCACGTCGGAGGGCGCCTGCGAGGCGCGCACCGACATCCGGGCCAGCTCGGCGAGCGTCGCGTCGTCGAGGTCGTGGGCCGCGCGCATCGTGGCGTACTGAGCCGCCAAGCGGGAGCCGAACAGCAGCGGGTCGTCCGCGCCCAGCGCGATCGTCGCGCCGGCCGAGAGCAGCTCGGGCAGCGGCACCGAGGTGAGGTCGGAGTAGACGCCCAGTGCCACGTTGGACACCGGGCACACCTCCAGGGCCACGCCCGAGGAGGCGACCCGCTCCAGGAGCGCGGGGTCCTCCGCGGAGCGCACCCCGTGGCCGAGCCGGTCGGCGTGCAGGTGGTCCAGGCAGGTGCGGACGTGGTCGGGCCCGCGCAGCTCGCCACCGTGCGGGACCAGCATCAGCCCGGCCCGCTCGGCGATCGCGAACGCCGGCCCGAAGTCCTCGGTGCTGCCGCGGCGCTCGTCGTTGGACAGCCCGAACCCCACGACGCCGCGGCCGGCGTACTGCGCTGCGAGGCGGGCCAGCGTCCGCGCGTCCATCGGGTGACGGGTCCGATTGGCCGCGATGACCACGGCCATGCCCAGGCCGGTCTCCCGGGAGGCCTCGGCCACGGCGTCGAGGACCAGGTCGGTGAACGCGGTGATGCCGCCGAAGCGCGCGGCGTACCCGCTGGGGTCGACCTGGATCTCCAGCCACCCACCCCCGTCGCGGACGTCGTCCTCGGCGGCCTCGCGCACCAGACGGCGTACGTCGTCCTCGGTCCGCAGCACCGAGCGCGCGACGTCGTAGAGCCGCTGGAAGCGGAACCACCCCTTCTCGTCGGCGGCCGAGAGGTGCGGCGGCCACTCGGTGACCAGCGAGTCGGGCAGCGAGATGCCGTCGCGCTCGGCGAGCTCGAGCAGGGTGGCGTGGCGCATCGAGCCGGTGAAGTGCAGGTGCAGGTGCGCCTTGGGAAGGGTGTGGAGGTCGCGCACGGCGCCACCCTAGGCACAGCACCGGCGCGCCGGTCGGACGGTGGGCGTTTGGACGCGGCGTGGACGGCACCCGTAGACTCCCCGCTTGGTGGTCTTCCCCCATGCTTCGGCATGCCCCGGGGTGACCATCGGAGGGCACTAGCTCAACTGGCAGAGCATCGGTCTCCAAAACCGAAGGTTGGGGGTTCAAGTCCCTCGTGCCCTGCAGGACGCACCGACCGCACGGTCGGCTGCGAGCAGCACCAGCAACGATGCGAGAGAGGTGGCGGCGTGACGGACAACGCGGTCCGCGACGACAAGCCCGTGCGCACCAGCCCGGTGACCTTCTACCGTCAGGTCGTCGCCGAGCTGCGCAAGGTCGTCTGGCCCACCCAGGACCAGCTGGTCACCTACTTCTTCGTGGTCATGGTGTTCGTGATCGTGATGATGGCGATCATCTCGGCCCTCGACCTCGGCCTGGGCCGCCTGGCCTTCGAGGTGTTCGGCGGCAACGCCGACCAGTGAGGCCACGGTGAGCCCGACGAGACCGATCTCGGGGCCCACCTCCCCGCGGGCGGCCGCCCGCACCCGGCCCGGCTCCGAGCCGGGCGACGTACGACGTGATGGAGCAGGACGTGACTGAGCAGTTCGAGCCGGCGGAGACCGACGGCACCCTCGACGAGGCCGTCGTCGACGCCGCCGACGAGAGCGCCGAGGAGACCGTCGAGGTCGCTGACGACGCCGTCGACGCCGAGGAGACCGTCGAGGCCGACGACACCGCCGAGGTCGAGGACGCCGAGGTCGACTCCGAGGAGCCCGACGAGGACGACCCGCTCGAGAAGTTCCGCCGCGAGCTGTGGGCCAAGCCCGGTGACTGGTTCGTCGTGCACACCTACTCCGGCATGGAGAACCGGGTGAAGCAGAACCTCGAGAACCGCGCCATCTCCTTGAACATGGAGGACTACATCCACGAGATCGTGGTCCCCACCGAGGAGGTCGCGGAGATCAAGAACGGCCAGCGCAAGATGGTCAAGCGCACCGTGCTCCCCGGCTACGTCCTGGTCCGCATGGACCTCACCGACGAGTCCTGGTCGGCCGTGCGCCACACGCCCTCGGTGACCGGCTTCGTGGGCAACTCCCACCAGCCCGTCCCGCTCACCATGAGCGAGGTCGAGGACATGCTGGCCCCCGCCGTCGTGGCCCGCGCCGAGGCCGAGGCCGTCGCCGCCGGCACCGCCCCCGTCGGCTCGCCGACCACGGCCAAGAAGCCGGTCGAGGTCGCGGACTTCGCGGTCTCGGACTCGGTCATGGTCGTCGACGGCCCGTTCGCCACGCTGCACGCGACGATCACCGAGATCAACGCCGAGAGCCAGCGCGTCAAGGCGCTCGTGGAGATCTTCGGCCGGGAGACCCCGGTCGAGCTGTCCTTCAGCCAGATCCAGCGCGTCTGACGCACCGGTCGGGCGGCCCCGCCGCCCGGCCCCGCAGATTTGGGCGGAGCCCCGGCTCCGTCCCACAATGATCGCTGCGCCTGAACCAGGCGCAGGTGGCAGAGGCCGCACACGGCGGCCTCGACATGACCACGAGAAGAAAGAGAAGCAGCATGCCTCCGAAGAAGAAGATCGCTGCCCTGGTCAAGGTGCAGCTCCAGGCCGGCTCCGCGTCGCCGGCCCCGCCGGTCGGTACCGCTCTCGGTCCCCACGGCGTGAACATCATGGACTTCTGCAAGGCGTACAACGCCCAGACCGAGTCCATGCGCGGCAACGTCATCCCGGTCGAGATCACGATCTACGAGGACCGGTCCTTCGACTTCATCACGAAGACGCCGCCGGCCGCCGAGCTCATCAAGAAGGCCGCCGGCCTGAAGAAGGGCTCCTCGGTCCCCCACAAGGACAAGGTCGGCAAGCTGACCAAGGACCAGGTGCGCGAGATCGCCCAGACGAAGCTCCCCGACCTCAACGCGAACGACATCGACGCCGCGATGAAGATCGTCGAGGGCACCGCCCGCTCGATGGGCATCACGACCGACTGACGTCCCGGGGCCCCGCCCCGACGTCGCACCCCTGTGGCAGGGCCGCGCTGGCCCGAGCGACCACACCTGGACCGAGAAGAGAGAACCCAGACATGCAGCGCAGCAAGACCTACCGCGCAGCGGCCGCCTCGTTCGACAAGGACGAGGTCTTCGCCCCGCTCGCCGCGATCAAGATCGCCAAGACCACCTCGAAGAAGAAGTTCGACGAGACCGTCGACGTCGTCATGCGTCTCGGCGTCGACCCCCGCAAGGCCGACCAGATGGTGCGCGGCACCGTCAACCTGCCCCACGGCACCGGCAAGACCGCCAAGGTCCTCGTCTTCGCCGTCGGTGACAAGGCCCAGGCCGCCCTCGACGCCGGTGCCGACGAGGTCGGTGGCGACGAGCTGATCGAGAAGGTGGCCGGCGGCTACCTCGACTTCGACGCCGTGGTCGCCACCCCGGACCTCATGGGCAAGGTCGGCCGCCTCGGCCGCGTGCTCGGTCCCCGTGGCCTCATGCCGAACCCGAAGACCGGCACCGTGACGCCCGACCCGGCCAAGGCCGTGACGGACATCAAGGGCGGCAAGATCGAGTTCCGCGTCGACCGCCACGCCAACCTGCACTTCATCATCGGCAAGGCGTCGTTCTCCGAGGCCGCCCTGGCCGAGAACTACGCCGCCGCCCTCGAGGAGGTGCTGCGTCTCAAGCCGGCCAGCTCCAAGGGTCGCTACATCAAGAAGATCACGGTCTCGACCACCATGGGCCCCGGCGTCCAGGTCGACCCGAACCGCACCAAGAACGTCACCGCCGAGGACGAGGCCAGCGCCTGAGTCCACGCGGTCGACACCGCTGTACGCCGAAGGCCCGGTCCCCGCGAGGGGGCCGGGCCTTCGTGTCGTTCCCCCGTGGCTGGTCGGTGGTCGGCCGGGGGCGGGGGTGTCGGGGTGTCGCCCCGCGGGGCGGGGCATCGGCGGCCGGCCCGCCACACCCCCTTCGTCGGAACCACCCCTCTCGCTCGTCCCTCACGAGAGGGGGGCCAGGCCCATCCACCCTCCTCCGGAGGTGCGGCGGGCCCCCCGCCGACGCCGGTGACGCGGCGCGGCACCCCGGCACCGTGGAGAGCTCGAGCGGGCGGGTCGGACCTGCGGGCGGGCACGAGGGCGGAGTGGTGGACGGACGGACGCACCCCCGCCGGAGGGTGGCGGGATTGGCCCCCCTGGAGCGACGAAGGAGCGGAAGGGGGGGATCCCTCCGGCGGGGGGGCGGGGCTGCTGAGCGCCTCCGCGGCGGCGAGGGCCACGCAGGTGGCGACGCCGGCCATGGCGGTCTCGACCTGGTCCAGGGGCGGGAAGGTCGGAGCGAGGCGGATGTTGCGGTCGCGGGGGTCCTGGCCGTGCGGGAAGGACGCGCCGGCGGGGGTGAGGGCGATGCCGGCCTCCTTGGCCAGCTGCACGACCCGGGTGGCGGTGCCGTCCATGACGTCGAGGTTCACGAAGTAGCCGCCGGTGGGCTCGGTCCACTCGGCGACCTCGAGCCCGGCCAGCTCGGCGGTCAGGGCGGCCTGGACCGCGGCGAACTTCGGCGCGATCAGGTCCCGGTGCTTGCGCATGTGGGCGCGCACGCCGTCGGCGTCGCCGAAGAACTGCACGTGGCGCAGGTGGTTGACCTTGTCGGGGCCGATGGAGGCCATGCCGAGGTGCAACAGGTACCACGCCTTGTTGGCCTCCGACATCGCCATCACCGCGACGCCGGCGCCGGCGAAGGTGATCTTGGAGGTCGAGGCGAACATGATCGGCCGGTCGGGGTGGCCGTTGGCCGCGGCGATCGAGAGGGCGTCGGCGCTCTTGACCTCGGTGTCGGTGAGGTGGTGCAGCGCGTAGGCGTTGTCCCAGAAGACGCGGAAGTCGGGGGCCGCGGTCGGCATCGACATCAGGGCGGTCGCGACCTCGACCGAGCAGGTGGCGCCGGTGGGGTTGGCGTACGTCGGGACGATCCACAGGCCCTTGACGGCAGGGTCGTCGGCGACGAGCGCGCGCACCGCCTCGACGTCGGGGCCGTCCTCGTTCATCGGGACGGTCACCATCTCGATGCCGAAGTCGGCGAGCATCGAGAAGTGCCGGTCGTAGCCGGGGACCGGGCAGACGAACTTCACGACCGGCTCGTCCTTCCACGGACGCTCCGAGCCGGGGCCGCCCCACAGCAGCAGGTCGGTCAGGGTCTGGTGCATCATCGTGAGGCTGGAGTTGCCGCCGCAGATGACCTGCGCGGTCTCGACGCCGAGCAGCTCGGCGAACATCTCGCGCAGCTCGGCCAGGCCCTCGAGCCCGCCGTAGTTGCGGACGTCGGCGCCGCTGCGGTCGGTGTGCCCGGTCGGGAGCGTGAGCAGGGCCTCGGAGAGGTCGAGCTGGTCGCTCGCCGGCTTGCCGCGCGTGAGGTCGAGCGAGAGCCCGCGGTCCTTGAGCTCGGCGTACGCCGCCTGCTTCTCGGCGAGGAAGGCAGCCAGCTCGTCGGGGGAGAGGGAGGACAGGGGCGCGCGCTCGGTCATGGCCCCGATCCTGCCAGCCCCGCCGACGGTTCCGGTGGGGGTGTCCGCCAGACCGGCACCAGGGCGGGCTCAGATGAGGATGCCCCGGCTGGCCAGGCCGACCCCGCGGCCGAGGTTGCCGCGGAACATCGCGTCCAGCCGCGGGTTGTCGGCGAGGTCCCAGAGCATCTGCGCGACCTGCCAGGCGCCGGCTCGGGCGACGTGGATGCCGAACATCGCGAACCCGTCGTCGAGGCGGCCCCCGATCTCGTCGAGGCGCGCCACGACACCGTTGGAGAACCAGCCCTTGATCTCGTCGGCCGCCTCCTCCAGCACGTGGTTGGTGGTGGAGAAGTCGACGTGCTCGGGGCTGTCGTCGACCGGGTCGACGCCGAGCTCGCGGCAGGTCAGCACGACCGCGGAGGGCAGGTCGTGGCAGATGTGGGCGTTCATGCCGGCCAGCGCGAATTGGATCGGGTGGGTGCGCGGCTTGCGGCGGTTGTCGAACAGCGGCGCCCACGCGTCGTTGACCTCGCGGCCGTCGAGGTCCGCGGCGTAGGCCTCGAAGAACAGGTTGGCGAAGTGGACGTCGAGCCGCCCGAGGAAGGGCCCGGCGCCGAAGCGGCCCTGGTCGATGGCCACGTCCACGAGGCGGGTGACCTGGTGGTACATCCGGTTGAACGTGGCCACGCCGTCCTCGGCGGGCAGCGCTGATGAGATGGTCTCCATCCGGTCCAGGACGTCGTCGATGCTCTGGGCCTCGGCCCAGCCGGTGCTCGTCACGTCCTCGACCCTGCCCGATTTGGCGCGTTTGTGGGTAACACCTATCGTTACTTCTCGTAACCAGAGACCGCCGGTCGTCCGGCTGCCCAGGCAGTCGGTCCGAAGGCCCCGCGAGAGCGGGCGACCTGCGCAGGTGAGCAGAGCAAGCCGGTTCCGCCGGTCCACGCCCTGAGCGCCTGCGCTCGGGGCGTTCGTCATTCCACGGGTGCCCGCGGTCTCTCCAGCAGAAGTGAGGAGACCCATGGCGCGGGCAGACAAGCAGGCGGCCGTCGCGGAGATCGTTGAGTCGTTCAACGCCTCCGCAGGTGCCGTGCTGACCGAGTACCGCGGTCTCACCGTGAAGGAGCTGCAGGACCTCCGTCGCTCCCTCGGCGAGAACGCTTCGTACGCCGTGGTCAAGAACACGCTGGCCAAGCTGGCCGCCGACGAGGTCGGGATCTCCGGCTTCGACGAGCTGCTGACCGGCCCCACCGCTATCGCCTTCATCAACGGCGACGTGGTCGAGGCCGCCAAGGGCCTGCGTGACTTTGCCAAGGCCAACCCCACCCTCGTGATCAAGGGTGGCGTCCTCGACGGCCAGCCCCTCGACGCGGCCGAGATCGCCAAGCTGGCGGACCTCGAGTCCCGTGAGGTGCTGTTGGGCAAGCTGGCCGGCGCGATGCTCGCGTCGCTCAGCCAGGCCGTCTACCTGCTCAACGCGCCGATCGCCCAGGCCGCCCGCCTCGCGGGTGCGCTGCAGGCCAAGGCCGAGCAGGACCCCTCGATCCTCGCAGGTGGTGCGGGCACGCCCGTCGCCGCCGAGGAGGCCCCCGCCGCGGAGGACACCGCGGCCGAGGCCCCCGCCGACGAGGCCCCGGCCGCCGCCGAGGCCTCTGACGAGGGCGACACCGCCGAGGCCTGAGCCACCAGGCTCCGACCCCGGCACACCACCACCTGAAACCCGGCCGACGACCGAGACGTCGCGGCCACCAACGGAAGGAACGCCATCATGGCGAAGCTGAGCACTGACGAGCTCCTCGACGCGTTCAAGGAGATGACCCTCATCGAGCTCTCCGAGTTCGTGAAGCAGTTCGAGGACACCTTCGGCGTCACCGCCGCCGCCCCGGTCGCCGTGGCCGCCGCTCCCGCCGCCGGCGGTGCCGGTGGTGGCGAGGCCGCCGCCGCCGAGCAGGACGAGTTCGACGTCATCCTCGAGGCCGCTGGTGACAAGAAGATCAACGTCATCAAGGAGGTGCGCGCCCTGACCTCGCTCGGTCTGAAGGAGGCCAAGGAGCTGGTCGAGGCCGCCCCGAAGCCGGTCCTGGAGAAGGTCGCCAAGGACGCTGCTGACAAGGCCAAGGAGGCCCTGGAGGGCGCCGGCGCCACCGTCACCGTCAAGTGACCCCCTGACCGGACGGCGGCCTGTGCCGCCCCCGGTCGCGCCAACGGCCCCGTTCCCCTCGTGGGGACGGGGCCGTCCGGCATTTGCGCAGGTGAAGGGCGGCTTCGCCGTGCTCGCTGAGGAATCGGACCGTGCCCGGCAGGGGATGGGTGGTTCCGCGTCCCGGTCCTGTCTCGATCGTCGGCGTCGGAGTGACGTGGGTGACAAAGTGACGTAACCTCGCGGCGGTAACGGCGTTGTTACTCGTGAGTGTGGTCACCTCCCCCGGTGGGGCAGGTGCTGCCTGCAGCCGCAGAACGAAGGGGAGCACGTACATGGGCGTGGAGATCAAGGTCGAGAACCTGACCAAGTCCTTCGGGAAGCAGCTGATCTGGGGGGACGTGACGCTGACCGTCCCCGCCGGCGAGATCTGCGTGATGCTGGGTCCCTCCGGCACCGGCAAGTCGGTGTTCCTGAAGACGCTGATCGGGCTGCTCAAGCCCGACCAGGGCTCGATCATCATCGAGGGCACCGACATCGCATCCTGCTCGGAGAAGGAGCTCTACGAGATCCGCAAGCTGTTCGGCGTGCTGTTCCAGGACGGCGCGATGTTCGGCTCGATGAACCTCTACGACAACGTCGCCTTCCCGCTGCGCGAGCACACCAAGAAGTCCGAGTCCGAGATCCGCTCCATCGTGATGGAGAAGATGGACCTCGTCGGTCTGCTCGGCGCCGAGGACAAGCTGCCCGGTGAGATCTCCGGCGGCATGCGCAAGCGCGCCGGCCTGGCCCGCGCGCTGGTGCTCGACCCCGAGATCGTCCTCTTCGACGAGCCGGACTCCGGTCTGGACCCGGTGCGCACGGCGTTCCTCAACCAGCTCATCGTCGACCTGAACGCCCAGATCGATGCGACGTTCCTCATCGTCACCCACGACATCAACACCGCGCGCACGGTGCCCGACAACATCGGCCTGCTCTACCACAAGCACCTGGCGATGTTCGGTCCGCGCGAGATGCTCCTGTCCTCCGAGGAGCCCGTGGTGCGGCAGTTCCTCAACGCCCAGCGGGTCGGCCCCATCGGCATGTCGGAGGAGAAGGACGCCGACGAGCTGGCCGCCGAGGCGGACCAGGAGCTGCCCCCGCTGCCGCCGATCCCGATGCAGCTCGAGCCCTCCAACGGCATCCCGCGCCGGTCCCAGCGTGAGCCGGGTGCCTGGTGCCGGGAGAACGGCGTGACGCCCCCGCCGGGCTCGTTCGAGGAGAACATGACCATGACCACGGGCGCCTGAGGGGTACGAGACACACGTGGCGTCCATGACCGCGACCAGGGCGCTCGCCCCGGTCGGGGCCGCAGGCAAGCTCTTCGCCTTCGGCCTCGACGTGGGACGGGCCCTGTTCCGACGACCCTTCCAGCTGCGCGAGTTCATCCAGCAGGCCTGGTTCATCGCGTCGGTGACCATCATCCCGACCGCCCTCGTGGCGATCCCCTTCGGCGCGGTGATCGCGCTGCAGGTCGGTGGCCTGATCAAGCAGTTCGGTGCCCAGTCCTTCACGGGCTCGGCCTCGGTGCTGGCGGTGGTCCAGCAGGCCGCACCGATCGCGACGGCACTGCTGATCGCCGGCGCCGGTGGCTCGGCGATCGCCGCCGACCTCGGCGCCCGCAAGATCCGCGAGGAGCTCGACGCCATGATGGTGCTGGGCATCGACCCGATCCAGCGCCTCGTCGTGCCCCGCGTGCTCGCCGCCATGCTCGTCGCCGTCTTCCTCAACGGCCTGGTCTCCGTCGTCGGCGTCGCCGGCGGCTACGTCTTCAACGTCGTCCTCCAGGACGGCACACCAGGCGCCTACATCGCCAGCTTCACCGCTCTGGCCCAGCTGCCCGACCTGTGGGTCGGCCTGGTCAAGGCGACCATCTTCGGTCTCATCGCCGCCGTGGTCGCCGCCTACAAGGGCATGAACGCCGCAGGTGGTCCCAAGGGCGTGGGTGACGCGGTGAACGAGTCCGTCGTCATCACGTTCGTCCTGCTCTTCATCGTCAACTTCGTCATCAGCGCGATCTACCTCCAGGTCGTGCCCCCGAAGACGGGCTGATCCCATGGCGAACCTCAAAGCGGTCTACACCAAGCCCCTCTCGTCCCTCGACGACCTGGGCCAGCAGCTGGCCTTCTACATCCGTGCCCTGGTGGCCGCGCCGGCCGCGGCCGTGCGCTACCAGAAGGAGGTCATGCGGATCCTCGCCGAGGTCACCCTCGGCTCCGGATCCCTGGCCGTGATCGGCGGCACCGTCGGCGTCATCGTCTCCATGACGTTCTTCACCGGTGCCCAGGTCGGGTTGTCCGGCTACGCCGCCCTCGACCAGATCGGCACCGCGCCCTTCGCCGGCTTCGTCTCGGCGTACTTCAACACCCGCGAGATCGCGCCGCTGGTGGCCGGCATCGCGCTCGCCGCGACCGTGGGCTGCGGCTTCACCGCCCAGCTCGGCGCGATGCGGATCTCCGAGGAGATCGACGCCGTCGAGGTCATGGCGATCCCGTCGATGCAGTACCTCGTCTCCACGCGCATCGTGGGCGGCCTCATCGCGATCATCCCGCTCTACGTCGTGGGGCTGCTGTCCTCCTACTTCGCGACCCGCCTGACGGTCATCCAGTTCTACGGCCAGTCCGCGGGCACCTACGACCACTACTTCAACCAGTTCCTGCCGCCCGGCGACGTGCTGTGGTCCTTCGGCAAGGTGCTGGTCTTCGCCGTCACCGTCATCCTGATCCACTGCTACTACGGCTACACCGCCTCCGGCGGCCCGGCCGGCGTGGGCGTGGCCGTGGGCCGCGCGGTGCGGACGTCCATCGTGGCCGTGAACGTCATCGACCTGTTCTTGTCGATGGCGATCTGGGGCACCACCACGACCGTGAGACTGGCGGGCTAGGCCGATGTTGAAGCAGTTCAAGCTCCTCGGGATCGTCTTCCTCGCGCTGCTCCTCAGCGGCGTGTGGCTGACCTATGCCGTGTTCACCAAGAAGTTCGCCGAGTACGACGAGGTGACGCTGCAGTCCTCGACCCTCGGCCTGCAGCTGCCGACCCGCGGCGACGTGAAGATCCGCGGCGTGATCATCGGCGAGGTGCTCGACTACGAGCCGGTCGCCGACGGCGCCGAGGTGACCCTGGGCATCTACCCCGAGGAGATCGACCAGGTCCCGGCCAACGTCACCGGCCAGATCGTGCCCAAGACCCTGTTCGGCGAGAAGTACGTCTCCCTGGTGATCCCCGAGGCCCCGGCCTCGGAGTCGATGCAGGCCGGCGACGTCATCGACCAGACCAAGACCGCCACCGAGGTCGAGGCCGTCCTCAACGACCTCTACCCGCTGCTGCGGACCGTGCAGCCGGCCGAGCTCAACATGACGCTCAACGCGCTGGCGACGGCGCTCGAGGGCCGCGGCGACCAGCTCGGCGACAACCTCGAGACGGTCGACCGCTACCTCAAGCGGTTCAACCCGCAGCTGCCCGCGCTGGTCGAGGACCTCCGCCTCACCGCCGAGGTCTCCGACATCTACGCCGACGTGCTGCCCGAGGTGGGGCAGATCCTGCGCGACCAGATCACCACGCTGGGCACGCTCGAGGACCGCGAGGACACCCTCAACGCCCTGTTCAACGACGTGTCGGCGTTCTCCGGGAGCGCCGAGGACTTCCTGCGCACCAACGGCGACAACCTGATCCGCCTCGGCGAGGTCAGCAAGCCGCAGGTGACCATGCTGGCCAAGTACGCCCCGGAGTTCTCCTGCCTGACCAAGGGCATCGTCAACGCCGGCAAGCTGCAGGCCGAGGCCTTCCGCAACTTCACCCTCCACATCGTGCTGGAGACGCTGCCCAACCAGCCGCGCGGCTACAACGTCAACGACAAGCCCCGCTACGGCGAGGACCGCGGCCCCACCTGCCTGAACCTGCCCAACCCGCCCTGGAACCAGGACAACCCCGTGCGTGCGCAACCGAACTTCGACGACGGCGTGGACGAGCCGACCGGCAAGGGCACCTCGCGCGTGGCCCCCGGTCCGTGGTTCCGCAGCAGCGAGGGCTGGACCGGCACCGCGAACGAGTCCTCCTTCCTCAAGGAGCTGCTCGCGCCGGGCCTGGGCGTCAGCTCCGCGGACGTCTCTGACCTCGGCCCGCTCCTGATCGGCCCGATGGCCCGTGGGGCGGAGGTGAGCATGCGATGAAGCTCCTCGACGCCAAGACCTCGGCCGACCTCGTCAAGCTCCTGGTCTTCATCGTGGTCACGACCCTGGCCACCGGCCTGTTGGTCGTCATGGTCGGCAACCTGACCTTCGGGGCCTCCAAGCCCTACAAGGCCGAGTTCGTCGACGCGACCGGCGTGGTCAAGGGCGACGACGTCCGGGTGGCCGGCGTGAAGGTCGGCAGCGTGACCGACATCGAGATCATCGACCGCACCCGGGCGCTGGTCTCCTTCGACGTCGACTCCGACGTCTCGGTCAACCTCGCGACCCACGCCGCCATCCGCTACCGCAACCTCGTCGGCCAGCGCTACATCTCGCTGAGCCAGCAGGTGGGCGACACCACGCCGCTGGAGGAGGACGCCGTCATCGACGTCCGCAACACCAGCCCGGCCCTGGACCTGACGGTGCTCTTCAACGGCTTCAAGCCGCTGTTCCAGGCACTCTCGCCCGACGACATCAACCAGTTGTCCTTCGAGATCGTCCAGGTCTTCCAGGGCGAGGGCGGGACGCTGGAGAGCCTGCTGGGGCACACGGCCTCGGTGACCAAGACGCTCGCCGACCGCGACGAGGTCATCACCGACCTGATCGTGAACCTCGACGACGTGCTGGACCGGATCGCCGACCGCGACAGCGAGCTCAGCGACCTGATCATCAGCTTCAAGCAGCTGGTCAAGGGCCTCAAGCAGGACCGCAAGCCCATCCTGGACTCCCTCGAGCAGATCTCGGCGCTCTCGGAGGAGACCGCGTCGCTGGTCACCGGCATCCGCAAGCCGTTCACCAACGACATCTTGCAGCTGCGCCGCTTCGCCGACAACGTCAACCGCAACAAGGGTGAGCTCGACCGTGCGCTGCAGGTGCTTCCGATCAAGCTGGAGAAGGTGGGCCGCACCGCGATCTACGGCTCCTACTTCAACTTCTACCTCTGCCACTTCCAGGGCCGCGTCCGCCTGCCCGGCGGCAGCTCGATCCCGGTCGACTACAACGTGGGTGGAGCGAGGTGTGACCTCGGATGAAGCCCTTCCGTGAGCGCAACCCCGTCGTCGTGGGTGCCATCAGCATCGCGGTCCTCGCGATCGCGCTGGTCGCGGCCTTCCGGGCCCAGGACCTCCCGCTGATCGGCGGCGGCGACACCTACTACGCCAACTTCTCCGAGGCCGGCGGCATCAAGGTCGGCGACGAGGTCCGCATCGCCGGTGTCCGCGTGGGCGCCGTCGAGAGCATCGAGCTCGACGGTGACAAGGTCCACGTCGGGTTCCGCATCAAGACCGACTCCCAGTTCGGCCCGACCTCGCGCGCCGACCTGAAGGTCAAGACGCTGCTCGGCGACATGTTCCTCGCCATCGAGCCCGCCGGCTCCGGCCAGATGGCCGAGGGCACCACGATCCCGGTGGAGCGGACCAGCTCCCCCTACGACGTCGTCCAGGCATTCGAGGGCCTGGCCGACACCGCCGGCGACATCAACACCGACCAGCTGGCGCAGTCCCTGACCACGCTGGCCGACCTCTCGCGCAACACCCCGGAGGAGTTCCAGGGGGCGCTGGAGGGTGTCTCGGCGCTGTCGTCCAACGTCGCGGCCAAGAACGACGAGATCAACTCGCTGCTGAAGAACCTGCGTCGCGTCTCGACCGTCCTCGACGACCGTGACCAGGACATCATCGAGCTGATGGAGGACTCCGACGTCCTCTTCCGGGCCCTGGTCGCGCGCCGCGACGCCGTGCACCGGCTCCTGGTGTCGACCACGCAGCTCTCCCAGGAGCTGACCGCCCTGGTGCGCGACACCCGCGCTGACCTCAAGCCGGCGCTGGAGAGCCTCGAGGAGGTCCTCGACGTGCTCAACAAGAACGAGGACAACATCGACGACAGCATCCGGCTGATGGCGCCCTTCTACCGGGTCTTCGCCAACACCCTGGGCAGCGGACCCTGGTTCGACACCTACATCCAGAACTTCCCGCTGGCCCCGCTGCCCGACCTGACCAACGGAGGTGGGATCGGATGAGCGCCGTGTCCAGCGTCCTGGGCCGCCTCGTGGTCCCGGTGGTCCTGCTCGCCCTCGTCGTCGTCGCCGCGTTCACGCTCTTCGGCGAGGAGGAGCGCAAGACGCTCACCGCCAGCTTCCCGCGGACCGTCTCGGTCTACGAGGGCTCCGACGTGCGCGTCCTCGGCGTCCCGGTGGGCACCGTCGACACGGTCACCCCCTCGGGCACCGAGGTCGTGGTGACCATGAGCTACGACCCGGAGGTGCAGATCCCTGCGGACGCGAAGGCCGTCATCATCGCGCCGTCGATCGTGGGCGACCGCTTCATCCAGCTCACCCCGGCCTACACCGGGGGAGAGGTGCTGGCCAGCGGCGAGGTGATCGGCGTCGACCGCACCGCCACCCCGCTGGAGCTCGACGACATCTACGAGAGCCTCGACCACCTCAACGTCGCGCTGGGTCCCAACGGCGCCAACGAGAACGGTGCACTGACCGACCTGCTCGAGGTCACCGCCGACAACTTCGGTGGCCAGGGAGCCCGGTTCAACCAGACGATCTCCGACTTCGGGGACCTCAGCGCCACCCTCGACGACAACAAGGAGGAGCTCTTCTCCTCCCTGACCGAGGTGCAGGCCTTCGTCAGCACGCTGGCCGAGAACGACACCACGGTGCGGCAGTTCAACACCTCGCTCTCCGACGTCAGCGAGCTGCTCGCCGGCGAGCGCCAGGAGCTGGTCGCTTCGCTGGACAACCTCGGCACCGCCCTGGGCCAGGTCAAGGACTTCGTCGAGACCAACCAGGACGTCCTGGGCCGTGACATCACCAAGCTCAACCGGGTGGCCAAGGTGCTGGTCAAGCAGCGCGTGAACCTCGAGGAGGTGCTCGCGGTCGCGCCGCTGGCGCTCAACAACCTCGCGCTCACCTACAACCCCCAGGCCGGCACGCTCGACGCCAACACCAACATCGGCAACATCGAGAACCAGCTGGTCAACGACCCGGGCCTGCTGCTGTGCACCGTCGTCAACTCCGTCGACCCGACCGGAGCGCTGTGCGACCTGATCCAGGCCACCGCGCCCCGCACATCCACCGGCACCGGCGCTCGGACCGTGGCGCCCCAGGTGGCCGACCCCACGCTGGGCGGCCTCGTGGAGGTGACCCGCTGATGCGCCGTACGACGCTGCGCCGCACGCGCCTGGCCCTCGGCCTGCTCGCGGCCTCGCTGACCCTCTCGGCCTGCGAGTTCGACGTCTACTCGCTGCCGCTGCCCGGTGGCCCCGACACCGGGGACGACCCGATCACGGTGACCGCGATGTTCGCCGACGTGCTCGACCTGGTGCCCAAGTCGACGGTGAAGATCAACGACATCACCGTCGGCACGGTCACCGACGTCGACCTCGACGGCTACACCGCCCTGGTCACCATGGAGCTGCAGAACGACGTGGACCTCCCCGACGACGCGGTGGCCCGCCTGCGGCAGACCTCGCTGCTCGGCGAGAAGTTCGTCGAGCTCGACGCCCCCGCCGACGGTGGCAACGCCGAACGGCTCGGCGACGGCGACCTCATCCAGCTCGAGCAGACCGGCCGCAACCCCGAGGTCGAGGAGGTGCTCGGCGCGCTGTCGCTGGTCCTCAACGGCGGCGGTGTCGCGCAGCTGAAGACGATCGCCTCCGAGCTCAACAACGCCCTCGAGGGCCGCGAGGACTCCGCGCGGTCGGTGCTGCGCCAGCTCGACGTGTTCACCGAGACCCTCGATGACAACAAGGCCGACATCGTCGACGCCATCGAGCGGCTCAACCAGCTGGCCATCTCGGTGCGCCAGCAGCAGGGCACCATCGACGACGCCCTCGACGAGCTGCCGAGCGCCCTGCGCTCGCTGGACCGTCAGCGCGAGGACCTCGTCACGATGCTGCAGTCGCTCAACGAGCTCGGCGACGTGGGCGTCCGGGTCATCGAGCAGTCCAAGGACACGACCATCGAGACCATCCGCCAGCTCCAGCCCGTGCTGACCGAGCTCGCGAACTCCGGTGACGCCTTCGTGAAGTCCGTCAACGTCGCCCTGACCTACCCCTTCGTCGACGAGGTGGTCGGCCGCGACCCGCAGGTCGCCCGCAACCTGCACATGGGCGACTACACCAACCTCTCCGTCGAGCTCGAGGTCGACCTCTCCCTCGGCATCACCGGTGTGCCCACCAGCCTGCCGACCCTGCTGCCGACCGAGCTGGAGCCCACCGCGGTCGTCGGAGCGGTCCTCAACTGCCTGGCCAGTGCCGACCTCACCTCCAACTCGTGCCAGAAGGTGCTCGGCAGCGTCGAGCTGCTCCTGCAGCTGCGCGAGGAGTGCGCCAAGCCCAAGAACGAGGAGGTCGTGGTCTGCTCGCTGCTCAGCAACCTGCCCGGGCTCCCGGACCTCCCGGGCCTGGGCGGCATCGAGCTGCCGATCCTCGGTGACCTGTTCGGTGGCACCAGCGGTGGCCAGGGCCTGCCGCGCACCGCTCCCGGCGGGGGAGCGGAGCCCACGGGGCCCCAGGTCTCCGAGCTCGCCGCGCTCTACGACGCCGACCTGGTCGGCCTGATGATCCCGGGGATGGTGGTCTCGTGATCACGCGCCGTACCAAGATCCAGCTGCTCGTCTTCGTGGTCATCACGCTGGTCGGCTGCAGCTTCGTCGGAGCCCGCTACGCCAAGCTCGACCGGCTGTTCTACGACAGCGCCTACACCGTCACCGCGCACTTCGGCTCCTCCGGCGGCATCTTCGCCGGCGCCGAGGTGACCTACCGCGGCGTGCAGATCGGGAAGGTCGACCGGCTGGTCCTCACCGAGGAGGGCGTCGACGTCGAGCTGGCGATCGACAACCAGCACGACTCGATCCCCGCGGCGACGCTGGCGCTGGTCGGCAACAAGTCCGCCGTCGGTGAGCAGTACGTCGAGCTCCAGCCCAAGTCCAACGACGAGCCCTATCTCGCCGACGGCTCCGAGATCGCGATGGCCGACACCCGGACCCCCATCCAGGTCGAGCAGCTGCTCTCCAACCTGGCCACCACCGTCGGCTCCGTGGACCGCAAGGCCCTGAAGACCACGGTCACCGAGCTCGGTGCTGCGTTCGCCGGCACCGGCGAGGAGCTGCAGCAGATCATCGACACCGGCAACGACTTCATCAACGCCGCCAACGACAACTTCGACACCACCACGGCGCTGATCCGGGACGGCAACACCGTCCTGAACGGCCAGATCGCCTCCGAGAGCGCGATCCGCTCGTTCGCCCGCAACCTCTCCCTGTTCACCGGGGCGCTGGCCGACGCCGACCCGGAGATCAACACGCTCCTCGACAACGGCTCGGGCGCTGCGGTCGCGCTGCGTCGCTTCATCGACGACAACGAGGTCGAGCTCGGCAGCCTGATCAACAACCTGATCACCACCGGGGAGATCGTGACCCGTCGCCTCGACGGTCTCGAGCAGATCCTGGTGATCTACCCCTACGTCGTCGAGGGCGGCTTCACCGTCGTCTCCAAGTCGCCGGACACCGGTCTCTACGACGCCCACTTCGGCCTGATCATCACCACGAACCCGATCTGCCACGACGGCTACCAGAGCACCGACACCCGTCCGCCGCAGAACGGCGAGAACCGGCCGATGAACGAGGAGGCCCGCTGCGACGAGCCTCCCGCGGTGAGCAACGCCCGCGGTGCGCAGAACATCTACGACCGCTTCCGTGCTCCGGCCGACTACGACTCCGAGGTCGTGGCCTCCTACGACCCCGAGTCGGAGACCCTCACCTGGGGCGACCGCGTGCCTGGTTCCTTGACCTCCCCGGGTAGCGTGGCGCCGCGCACCCTGGGGAAGGAGTCCTGGAAGTGGCTGTTCCTCCAGCCCCTGACGTCGAGCCGGTGAGCGGCGAGGACGCCGATCAGCAGCACGGGTCCCACGACCGCAGCTCCACCTCGCCGGGCTTCCGGCTGGTGCTGGCGGTCGTGCTCGTGCTGGTGCTGATCGGCTCCCTGGTCACCACCGGGCTCCTGCTGGCCTCCCGCACGTCGGCGGCCAGCGGCGGTCTGCCCGGCCGGGTGGGCGCGCTGCTCTCCGGTGAGAACGCCGTGGCCGCCGAGCGCGAGGCGGTGCTCTCGGTGGCGACCCAGTTCATGCTGCGGGTCAACACCTACGGGCCCGAGGACCTCTCCGACGACGGCACCATGCCCGACTATCGCGAGCGGGTGGGCGAGCTGATCACGCCCGCCTTCCGCGCGGACTTCGAGCAGCAGGTCGGGACCGCCGAGCTGACCGTCGCCCAGGCCGAGCTCGGCCGGGCGTGCGAGGTCTACGGCGCCGGGGTCTCGGGCATGGACGCCGACTCCGCGACCGCGCTGGTCGCCGGGGCCTTCGTGAACTCCTACCCCGGCAGCGGCAAGCGCGCCGACGAGCGCATCGAGACCGATCCTGCGCCGTTCCGGGTCCGGGTCTCGCTGGTCAAGGTCTCCGGAGAGTGGCTGGTCGACGACTTCACCCCCGTCACCGGCAGCGGCGTGACGCTGGACCCGAGCGAGGCTCCCGAGCCGGGCACCGAGCCCGACGGCTCCGGTTCCGAAGGGGCCGGTCCGGAAAGCGCGAGCCCCGAGCCCACGGAGGACGAGCAGTGAGCGCCGGACCGAGCTGGTACGACCTCCTCGGGGTCGACCAGGACGCCTCGTCCGAGGAGATCCGGTCGGCCTGGCGTGCCGCCATCGCCGACCTCGACCCCTCCGACCGACGCTTCCGCTCCTACAACCAGGCGGCCGAGGTGCTGCTGGACCCCGCCTCGCGGTCGGCGTACGACGCCGGGCTGGACGGCCCGGTCGCCCCGGCCGGCTCTGCCCCGGCGGGGGACCGGGTCGACCCGGTCGCCCCTGTCGCCGCCGTCGACCCGGTGGTCGCGACGACCCCGGCGCCGGTCGAGGGCACCTCCGCGGACGTCGAGGACAGCGGTCGCGCCCTCGGCCGGCGACTCCCGGTGGTGCCGGCCTGGGCGCTCGTGGTCCTCGCGGTGCTCGCCGGGCTGGCACTGACGGTGGCCGTCGTGGCCGCGGTCCGCGCCCCGGAGCCGGTCAGCGACAAGGGCGGGGTGCTGGTCGAGGAGTCGGCCGAGCAGGCCCGCGCCGCGGCCGTGCGTGCGATCGTGCCGGTGCTCTCCTACGACTACCGCCGCCTCGACGAGGACGCCGCGGCCGCCCGGTCGTACATGACCGCGGCCTACCAGGACGACAAGTACGACCCGTTGTTCAGCCTCATCGAGGACAACGCCCCCGGCACCCAGACGGTCGTCGGTGCCCAGGTGGTCGACTCCGCCGTCGTGCGCACCGGCAGGGACCGGGTCGACGTGCTCCTCTTCGTCGACCGGCCGACCACGAACAAGCAGGTCAGCGAGCCGATCGTCTACAAGGACCAGGTCACGGTGACCATGGCGAGGGTCGACGGCCAGTGGCTCGTGGACGGCCTGCAGACCACGCCGATCCAGGAGTGAGAGCGGGGCGCGGTCCACAGCCGCGCCTGCGAGGTGCTTGACCTCGGGCCCGCGACGCCCCACACTCATCGAGACGTTCGATCCGAGTGGACGCCGTTCTTGTGGCGCGCCCGACGAGTGTGTAAGGTGGCGCTTTGCGCCTGCCCTCAAATGCTCTTCAGCCTGTCCGGTGGCTGACTTGTGGGGGGCTCGCGCCATCGATGAGCTGACCCGTCGAAGGATCCCTCTTGGCTGCGCCTGCCTCCACTCCGCTCAACACCTCCGGCCACCGCCGCATCTCGTTCGCGAAGATCGCCGAACCTCTCGAGGTTCCCCAGCTCCTCTCCCTCCAGACCGACAGCTTCGACTGGCTCGTCGGCAACGACAAGTGGAACGCCGTCGTCGAGCGTCGTCGTTCCGAGGGTGAGGACGTCTCCGAGAAGTCCGGTCTCCAGGAGATCTTCGAGGAGATCTCCCCGATCGAGGACTTCTCCGAGACCATGTCGCTCTCGTTCGAGAACCCGGTCTTCTACGACCCCAAGTACACCGTCGACGAGTGCAAGGAGAAGGACTTCACCTACTCCGCTCCGCTCTACGTCTCCGCGGAGTTCACCAACAACGACACCGGTGAGATCAAGGGCCAGACGGTCTTCATGGGCGACTTCCCGCTCATGACCCCCAAGGGCACCTTCGTCATCAACGGCACCGAGCGCGTCGTCGTCTCCCAGCTGGTCCGCAGCCCGGGCGTCTACTTCGAGCGCTCGGCCGACAAGACCTCGGACAAGGACATCTACACCGCCAAGCTCATCCCGAGCCGTGGCGCGTGGCTGGAGTTCGAGATCGACAAGCGCGACATGGTCGGCGTGCGCCTGGACCGCAAGCGCAAGCAGAACGTCACGGTGCTGCTCAAGGCCCTCGGCTGGACCAACGAGCAGATCCGCGAGGAGTTCGGCGAGTACGAGTCGATGATGCTGACCCTGGAGAAGGACCACACCCAGGGCCAGGACGACGCGCTGCTCGACATCTACCGCAAGCTGCGTCCGGGCGAGCCGCCGACGCGCGAGGCGGCGCAGACGCTGCTGAACAACTACTACTTCAACCCCAAGCGCTACGACCTGGCCAAGGTCGGCCGCTACAAGATCAACAAGAAGCTCGGCCTGACCGAGGCGTTCGACCAGCAGACGCTGACCGTGGACGACGTCGTCGCCGCGATCAAGTACATCGTCGCGCTGCACGACGGCCGCACCCAGGTCGAGGCGCCCCAGGGCACCCTCGACATCGCCGCCGACGACATCGACCACTTCGGCAACCGCCGCATGCGGACCGTGGGCGAGCTGATCCAGAACCAGCTGCGCACCGGTCTGGCCCGCATGGAGCGTGTGGTCCGCGAGCGGATGACGACCCAGGACGTCGAGGCGATCACGCCGCAGTCGCTGATCAACATCCGCCCCGTGGTGGCGGCGCTGAAGGAGTTCTTCGGGACCTCCCAGCTCAGCCAGTTCATGGACCAGACCAACCCGATCGCCGGTCTGACGCACAAGCGGCGCCTCTCCGCGCTCGGCCCGGGTGGTCTCTCCCGCGACCGCGCCGGCATGGAGGTCCGTGACGTCCACCCGTCGCACTACGGCCGCATGTGCCCGATCGAGACCCCTGAGGGTCCCAACATCGGTCTGATCGGCTCGCTGGCCTCCTACGGCCGGATCAACCCGTTCGGCTTCGTGGAGACGCCCTACCGCAAGGTCGAGAACGGCCAGGTCACCGACAAGGTCGACTACCTCACCGCCGACGACGAGGACCGCTACGTCATCGCGCAGGCCAACGCCGCGCTCGACGAGCAGGGCAAGTTCGTCAACGAGCGGGTGCTGGTGCGCCAGCGCGACGGCGAGGTCTCCGAGCTCCTCGCCGGCGAGGTCGACTACATGGACGTCTCGCCGCGCCAGATGGTGTCGGTCGCGACGGCGCTGATCCCCTTCCTCGAGCACGACGACGCCAACCGCGCGCTCATGGGTGCCAACATGCAGCGCCAGGCGGTCCCGCTCATCAAGAGCGACAGCCCCCTGGTCGGCACCGGCATCGAGTACCGCGCGGCCGTCGACGCCGGTGACGTGGTCGTCGCCGACGCCGCCGGCGTGGTGAAGGAGGTGTCCGCCGACCTCGTCGAGACGATGAACGACGACGGCACCTACTCCTCCTACCGCCTCTCGAAGTTCAAGCGCTCCAACCAGGGCACCTGCATCAACCAGCGTCCGCTGGTCAGCGAGGGTGACCGGGTCGAGGTCGGTACGCCGATCGCCGACGGTCCGTGCACCGACGACGCCGAGATGGCGCTGGGCACGAACCTCCTCGTGGCGTTCATGCCCTGGCAGGGTCACAACTACGAGGACGCGATCATCCTCAGCCAGCGCCTGGTGCAGGAGGACGTCCTCACCTCGATCCACATCGAGGAGCACGAGGTCGACGCCCGCGACACCAAGCTCGGCCCCGAGGAGATCACCCGGGACATCCCGAACGTCTCCGAGGAGGGCCTGGCCGACCTCGACGAGCGCGGCATCATCCGCATCGGCGCCGAGGTCACCACCGGTGACATCCTCGTCGGCAAGGTCACGCCCAAGGGCGAGACCGAGCTGACCCCGGAGGAGCGCCTGCTGCGCGCGATCTTCGGTGAGAAGGCGCGCGAGGTCCGCGACACCTCGATGAAGGTCCCGCACGGCGAGTCCGGCACCGTCATCGGCGTCCGGGTCTTCGACCGCGAGGACGGCGACGAGCTGCCCCCGGGCGTCAACCAGCTGGTGCGCGTCTACGTCGCCCAGAAGCGGAAGATCTCGGTCGGCGACAAGCTGGCCGGCCGCCACGGCAACAAGGGCGTCATCGCCAAGATCCTGCCGATCGAGGACATGCCGTTCATGGAGGACGGCACCCCGGTCGACGTGATCCTGAACCCGCTGGGTGTCCCGCGACGGATGAACATCGGCCAGATCCTCGAGCTGCACCTGGGCTGGCTGGCCAAGCAGGGGTGGGACCTCAACCTCTCCGGTGACGCCGACAGCGCCGACTGGAAGCAGCGCCTGATCAAGATCCACGCCGACAAGGCCGAGCCGAACAGCCGGGTCGCGACCCCGGTCTTCGACGGTGCGCGCGAGGACGAGATCACCGGTCTGCTCGGCTCGACGATCCCCAACCGCGACGGCGTGCGGATGATCGACGAGACCGGCAAGGCCAGCCTGTTCGACGGGCGCTCCGGCGAGCCGTTCCCGGACCCGGTCTCGGTCGGCTACATGTACATCCTCAAGCTGCACCACCTCGTGGACGACAAGATCCACGCCCGCAGCACCGGCCCCTACTCGATGATCACGCAGCAGCCGCTGGGCGGTAAGGCCCAGTTCGGTGGCCAGCGGTTCGGTGAGATGGAGGTCTGGGCGATGGAGGCCTACGGCGCCGCCTACGCCCTGCAGGAGCTGCTGACGATCAAGTCCGACGACGTCCCCGGACGCGTCAAGGTCTACGAGGCCATCGTGAAGGGCGAGAACATCCCCGACTCGGGCATCCCCGAGTCGTTCAAGGTGCTCGTCAAGGAGATGCAGTCGCTGTGCCTGAACGTGGAGGTCCTCTCCCAGGACGGCAGCAGCATCGAGCTGCGTGACGCGGAGGAGGACGTCTTCCGCGCCGCCGAGGAGCTCGGCATCGACCTGTCCCGCCGCGAGCCCAGCTCGGTCGAAGAGGTGTGAGCCCGGCGCCGTCGGGGGTCTCGAGACGGTTGCAGAGCAACCTCCTCGACCGCCGGCGGCGCCCCTCCGCCCCCTTACTTCACTTTTTCTAGAACTACCGAAGGGTTGCAGCCACCGTGCTCGACGTGAACTTCTTCGACCAGCTTCAGATCGGCCTGGCCACCGCGGACGAGATCCGCGGCTGGAGCCACGGCGAGGTCAAGAAGCCGGAGACCATCAACTACCGCACGCTCAAGCCCGAGCGTGACGGCCTCTTCTGCGAGAAGATCTTCGGTCCCACCCGGGACTGGGAGTGCTACTGCGGCAAGTACAAGCGCGTGCGCTTCAAGGGCATCATCTGCGAGCGCTGCGGCGTCGAGGTGACCCGCTCGAAGGTCCGCCGCGAGCGCATGGGCCACATCGAGCTCGCCGCTCCCGTGACCCACATCTGGTACTTCAAGGGCGTGCCCAGCCGCCTGGGCTACCTGCTCGACCTCGCCCCGAAGGACCTCGAGAAGGTCATCTACTTCGCGGCGTACATGATCACCCACGTCGACGAGGACGCCCGCCACAACGACCTCTCCTCCCTCGAGGGCAAGGTCGGCCTGGAGCGCGAGCGCCTGGAGAAGCGTCGCGACCAGTCCCTGGCCGACCGCCAGCAGAAGCTGGAGGAGGACCTCGCGGCCCTGGAGGCCGAGGGTGCCAAGGCCGACCAGCGTCGCAAGGTCAAGGACGGCGCCGAGCGCGAGATGAAGCAGCTGCGCGACCGTGCGCAGCGCGAGATCGACCGCCTCGACGAGGTCTGGGACACCTTCAAGAACCTCAAGGTCCAGGACCTCATGGGCGACGAGATGCTGTACCGGGAGATGAAGAACTGGTTCGGCAAGTACTTCGAGGGCCACATGGGCGCCACGGCGATCCAGAAGCGCCTCGAGAGCTTCGACATCGCCGCCGAGGTCGAGAACCTGCGCGAGACCATCGCCACCGGCAAGGGCCAGAAGAAGGTCCGGGCGCTGAAGCGCCTCAAGGTCGTCGACGCCTTCCGCAAGACCGGCAACAAGCCGCAGGGCATGGTGCTCGACGCCGTCCCGGTCATCCCGCCGGACCTGCGTCCGATGGTGCAGCTCGACGGTGGCCGCTTCGCGACCTCCGACCTCAACGACCTGTACCGCCGCGTCATCAACCGCAACAACCGCCTCAAGCGGCTGCTCGACCTCGGTGCGCCCGAGATCATCGTCAACAACGAGAAGCGGATGCTCCAGGAGGCCGTCGACTCGCTGTTCGACAACGGTCGCCGTGGTCGCCCCGTCACCGGCCCGGGCAACCGGCCGCTGAAGTCGCTCTCGGACATGCTCAAGGGCAAGCAGGGTCGCTTCCGCCAGAACCTGCTCGGCAAGCGCGTGGACTACTCGGGCCGCTCGGTCATCGTGTCGGGTCCGCAGCTGAAGCTGCACCAGTGCGGTCTGCCCAAGCAGATGGCGCTGGAGCTGTTCAAGCCGTTCGTGATGAAGCGCCTCGTCGACCTGTCGCACGCGCAGAACATCAAGTCCGCCAAGCGGATGGTTGAGCGGGCCCGCCCGGTCGTGTGGGACGTCCTGGAGGAGGTCATCACCGAGCACCCCGTGCTGCTCAACCGTGCGCCCACCCTGCACCGCCTCGGCATCCAGGCCTTCGAGCCGCAGCTGATCGAGGGCAAGGCCATCCAGATCCACCCGCTCGTCTGCGGCGCGTTCAACGCCGACTTCGACGGTGACCAGATGGCCGTGCACCTGCCGCTGTCCGCCGAGGCCCAGGCCGAGGCCCGCGTGCTGATGCTGTCGACCAACAACATCCTCAAGCCGTCCGACGGCCGCCCGGTGACCATGCCCTCGCAGGACATGATCATCGGCCTGTTCTGGCTGACCAGCGACCGCGCCGGCGAGCCCGGCGAGGGCCGCGTGTTCTCCTCGCCGGCCGAGGCCATCATGGCCTTCGACCGCCAGGAGATCACCCTCCAGAGCCGGATCAAGGTCCGCCTCGACGACATCGTGCCGCCGCTGGACCTCGAGCTCGGCGCGGACTGGGAGGAGTCGCGGGCGATCACCCTCGACACCACCCTGGGCCGGATCCTGTTCAACGACACCCTCCCGGCGGACTACCCGTTCGAGAACGGCGAGGTCGGCAAGAAGCGCCTGGGTCAGATCGTCAACGACCTGGCCGAGCGCTACACCAAGGTCGTCGTTGCCGCGTCGCTGGACGCCCTCAAGGACGCCGGCTTCCGGTGGGCCACCTTCTCCGGTGTCACCGTCTCCATCGACGACGTCACCACGCCGGCCGACAAGCTCCAGATCCTGGAGTCCTACGAGAAGCAGGCCGCGAAGGTCCAGAAGGACTTCGAGCGCGGCCTGATGACCGACGACGAGCGCCGTCAGGAGCTCGTGGAGATCTGGACCGAGGCCAGCCGCCGCGTCGGTGACGCGATGGAGAAGGCCTTCGACCCGACCAACCCCATCTACATGATGGTGCACTCGGGTGCCTCCGGAAACATGAACCAGATCCGTCAGGTCGGCGCCATGCGTGGTCTGGTGGCCAACCCGAAGGGCGAGATCATCCCGCGCCCGATCAAGGCGAACTTCCGTGAGGGCCTCTCGGTCCTGGAGTACTTCATCTCCACCCACGGTGCTCGCAAGGGTCTGGCCGACACCGCCCTGCGTACCGCCGACTCGGGCTACCTCACCCGTCGTCTGGTCGACGTCTCGCAGGACGTCATCATCCGCGAGGAGGACTGCGGCACCGAGCGCGGCCTGCCCCGCACGATCGGCACCCGCACCGAGGACGGCACCCTGGTCGCCACGGACGACGTCGAGACGTCGGTCTACGCCACCACCGCCGCCACCGAGGTCGTCCACCCGGAGACCGGCGAGGTCCTGGCCGCCGCCGGCGAGGACCTCGGCGACGTCAAGATCGGCGAGCTGATCGCCGCCGGCGTCGACTCGGTCAAGATCCGCTCGGTCCTGACCTGCGAGGCCCGCACCGGCACCTGTGCCAAGTGCTACGGCCGCTCGCTGGCCACCGGCAAGCTGGTCGACATCGGTGAGGCCGTCGGCATCATCGCCGCCCAGTCCATCGGTGAGCCCGGCACGCAGCTGACCATGCGTACCTTCCACACCGGTGGTGTGGCCTCCGCCGACGACATCACCCAGGGTCTGCCCCGCGTGGTCGAGGTCTTCGAGGCCCGCACCCCCAAGGGCCTCTCGCCCATCTCGGAGGTCGCCGGTCGCGTCGAGATCGAGGAGACCGACAAGGCCCGCAAGGTCCTGGTCACCCCCGACGACGGGTCCGAGGTCATCGAGTACGCCGTCAGCCGGCGTACCCGCCTCTCGGTCGCCGACGGGGACCACATCAACGTGGGCGACCAGCTCACCAGCGGTACCCCCGACCCGAAGGAGGTGCTCCGCATCCTCGGTGTCCGCCGGGCCCAGGAGCACCTGGTCAAGGAGATCCAGGCGGTCTACCGCTCGCAGGGTGTGTCGATCCACAACAAGCACATCGAGATCATCGTGCGGCAGATGCTGCGCCGGATCACGGTGCTGGAGTCGGGCGACACCAACCTGCTGCCCTCCGACCTCGTCGACCGCGTGCGGTTCGAGGAGGAGAACCGTCGGGTCGTCTCCGAGGGCGGCAAGCCCGCGGCGGGCCGTCCCGAGCTGATGGGCATCACCAAGGCCTCGCTGGCGACCGAGTCGTGGCTCTCGGCGGCCTCCTTCCAGGAGACCACCCGCGTGCTCACCGACGCGGCCATCAACGGCCGCAGCGACTCGCTGCGCGGTCTGAAGGAGAACGTGATCATCGGAAAGCTGATCCCGGCGGGTACCGGCCTCGAGCGGTACCGCAACATCCGGGTGGAGCCGACCGAGGAGGCCCGCGCCGCGGCGTACTCCGTCACCGGTTACGACTCCTACGACTACGAGTTCGGCGGGAGCGGTGGCCAGGCCGTCGCCCTCGACGACTTCGACTTTGGTTCCTACCAGAGCTAGCGCGGAGCGCTAGCTCTGGTAACCGGGAACCAGATCGAGCGAGCCAAGACCCCGCCGGCGCTTGCGCCGGCGGGGTCTTGGTGTGTCGAGATCTAGTCGGACCACAGACTCACCAGCTCTCCTCGACCAGCGGATGACCGACCACCACACGACGGTTCCCACCCGCCTGAGAGGATCACCTCGTGAGCAGCGCGACTCTTCCCACCGAGACCGACGTCCTGGTCGTGGGCGCCGGACCCGCCGGATCCGCGGCGGCCGCCTGGCTGGCGCGGGCGGGGCTGGACGTCGTGCTGGCCGACGCGGCGACGTACCCGCGGGACAAGACCTGCGGGGACGGCCTGACCCCGCGCGCGGTCCACGAGCTGTCCCGGCTCGGGCTCGAGGACTGGCTGCGGGCGCACACCGTCAACCAGGGTCTGCGCGCGCACGGCTTCGGGCAGGTGCTGCACCTGCCCTGGCCCGGCGGCTCGCTGCCGTCGTGGGGGAGTGCGGTGGCCCGCACCGAGCTCGACGACCACCTGCGCACGACCGCGCTCAAGGCCGGCGCGATCGGCGTCGAGGACGCCCGCGCCGTCGACGTGCGCTGGGACGGTGCTCGCGTCGCGGCGGTCGTCTTCGAGCGACGCGGCGAGGGAGGACGTACAGGCGCGCAGCGCTTCGAGATCGCGTGCCGACGGCTCGTCGTCGCCGACGGCGTGCGCTCCCCACTGGGCAAGGTGCTGGGGCGCGAGTGGCACCGCGACACCGTCTACGGCGTCGCCGGCCGCTCCTACGTCGCCTCGACGATGACCGACGACCCGTGGATCAGCTCGCACCTGGAGCTGCGGGACGAGAAGGGCGCGGTGCTCTCGGGCTACGGCTGGATCTTCCCGCTGGGCACGGGTGAGGTGAACCTCGGCGTCGGCACCCTCGCCACCGCCAAGCGGCCCGCCGACATCGCCATCAAGCCGCTCATGCAGTTCTACGCCGACCAGCGTCGCGACGAGTTCGGTCTCTCCGGCGACCTGCGGATGCCCACCTCGGCGCTGCTGCCGATGGGCGGAGCCGTCTCCAACGTCGCCGGCGCCAACTGGGCGCTCATCGGCGACGCGGCCGGCTGCGTCAACCCGCTCAACGGCGAGGGCATCGACTACGGCCTGGAGACCGGGCGGATGGTGGCCGACCTGATCGCCGGGCTCGGGCCGGACGCCGCAGGCATGAGCACCGCCTGGCCGGCGATCCTGCGCGAGCACTACGGCGAGGCGTTCTCCATCGCCCGGCGACTGGCCGGGCTGGTCACCGTGCCGTGGGTGCTGCCCCGCTTCGGCCCGGCCGGGATGCGCTCGGACCTGCTGATGACGCTCGCGCTGCGTTGGATGGGCAACCTGGTGACCGAGGAGGACCGCGACCGCGCCGCGCGCGTGTGGCGCTGGGCCGGCCGCCGCTCCCTGGCGGTCGACTCCCGACCGCCGTTCAGCTGAGTGCCGCGTCGAGGGCGTCGGTGAGCCGGGAGGGCTGGTACGCCACGACGACCCTGCTCGGTCGGGTGGTGCTGCGCGGGCTGGAGGTGCGCCGGGACTGGCACGACGAGCACCACCTGCCGCGCTCGGGGCCGGTGCTGCTGGCCAGCAACCACGCCTCCTTCCCCGACTTCGTCTTCGTCGGTGAGGCGGGGCTGTCGCGAGGGCGCAGGATCCGGTTCCTGTGCCGCCACGACATGTGGGAGGTGCCCGTCGTCGGGACGGCGATGCGGTCGATGCGCCACGTGCCCGTGGACCGCGAGGCCCCGGCTGCCGCCTACCTCGCCGCGCGCCGCCTGCTGGCCGAGGGTGAGCCGGTGTGCGTCTTCCCCGAGGCGGGCGTCTCGCACAGCTACACGATCCGGGCCCTGATGCCCGGGGTCGCGGCGCTGGCCCGGGAGAGCGGGGTCCCCGTCGTCCCCGTCGCGGTCTGGGGGCACCAGCGGCTCTGGCCCCTGCGCCGTCACCTCGACGAGCGGGCCGGGCTGTCGCTGCACCGTGGTGTCCGGGTGGACGTGGCGTTCGGGGAGCCGTTCACGGTGGCCCCGGACGCCGACCTCGTGCAGGTCACCCACGCCCTCGGCCAGCGGATGACCCACCTGCTCGAAGGTCTGCAGACGATGCCGCACCACGCCCCGCGGCCGGGGGAGCGGGCCCGTTGGCACCCCGCCCACCTCGGCGGCACCGCACCGACCCCGGTCGAGGCCGAGCCCCTCGACCTCGTCCCGCGCACCGCCGTACGCCCCACGTGGGGGCCGTGCGCGAGTGACGTCTCGACCGTGCGCGAGTGACGTCTCGGCCTAGAAGGGTGCGGCTGCGACCTCGCAGAGGTTGAGGTGGGGGTTCTCGTCGTCGTTGGTGATGAAGTACGACGACAGGAACATGTTCACGGTCTGGCCGTGGGCGGTCAGGTTGAGCTCCATCATGCCGTTCTCGGGCATGTCGAGCGGGCCGACGTAGCCACCGGCGGCCTCCATGTAGTCCTCCTCGACGTGGTCGTCGATGAGGCCCTCGGCGGTGATGGTGCGGGCGCGCATCGAGGCGTGGGGGTCGTCGGTGATCAGTCGGAGCCACTGGATGCTGCGCCGACCGGTCTGGCAGGTCAGCTCCAGCGTCCCGAGCGGCGACAGGTCGGAGGTCACGACCGTGCGTCCCTCGGAGTCCTGGTCGCCGTGCCAGGTCAACATCGTCGACTGGGTCGGGTCGGTGGCCAGCTCGGCCTTCATCGAGCAGGACCGGAAGCGCCGCGGCTCGCGGAAGTTCTCCCACCACCAGCTGAACTTGATCGACGTCGCCGGCACCGCGTCCTGCGCGCCGCCGGGCAGGTGGCGGCCGGTGCGCGTGCTGATGACGCCCTCGGCGTACCCGCTGGCGAACGTCTCGATCGGGGTGAGCTGGTTGAGGCCCTCGTGGGCCGCCTTGCCGGTCCCCCCGGTGCCGTCGTCGTCGGCGGTGTCGTAGCGGTAGACCCGGACGTTCTTGACCGCCACGACGTCGTTGTCGTTCTTCTTCTCGTACTTCGCCAGCCACATCGTGGTCTCGCGGTTCCGGTCGTCGGGCTTGATCTTGAGCATCGTGTTCTTGGGCTTGCAGACCAGCTTGAGCTGCCCGATCCCGGGGATGCGCCCCGAGGAGGTGTAGTTGCTCTTGTTGGTCTTGCCCTGCCACGACAGCGAGATCGTCTTGGTGATCACGTCGTCGGGGGCACGCCTGGCCTCGGCGTCGGGTGCGGTCGCGACCGTGGCCAGCATCGCCACCACCACCGCGAGGGCGACGGCAGCGACGGGGAGGACGGCGGGACGGGGCATCGGTGCTCCGAGGGTGGTGCGTCGGATCATCGGGCGGGCTGGAGGCTGGTGGAGGGCTGCTCGTCGGTGGTCACGACCGGCTCGGGGTCGAGCTCGACGAACACCGGCTCGCTGTCCCCGGTGACCCACGCCTTCTGGACCTCGATGTCGGCCGCGGGCACCGAGACCAGACGGGCCCGGGTGGCGTCGTCCTCGGCGTTCTTCAGGTAGTACAGCAGGAACTCGGCGACCTCGTTGCGCTCCAGGGAGCGCTGGGTGGTGGTCAGCAACATCCGGCGGGCCAGCGGGTACTCGCCACTGGTGATGGTCTGCTGGCTCGGGAAGATGCAGTTGCGCTCGCCCTCGGGCGTGGTGATCTCGAAGGGACGCAGCTGCTCCTCGAACAGCTCGTAGTAGCTGAACCGGAAGTAGGCGACGTTGCCGCGCGAGGCCTGGACGCGCTTGCGGGCGTTGACCGAGCGCTCCCACACCGCGGTGATCTCCCGCTTGCGGGCCTCCAGGACCCGCATCCGACTCTGGGCGGCCTCCAGCGCCTCGATCGCACGCTGCAGACGGGCCTGGTCGGCCTGCTGGGTGGCCAGCGGGCGCTGGTCGCGCTGACCCTTGGCGACCTCCTCGCGAGCGACCTGCACCTCGTCCTTGGCGTCGTTGACGACCGGGTACCAGTCGGAGAGCTGCTGCTTGATGAGCTCGCGCTTGCGGCTGCGCTCACGCAGCTTGCCGACCAGGTCGTAGTCCTTCTCGCGGCCCACGACGAACAGTCGCGAGCCCTGGTCGGTGTCGAAGGCGCGGTAGTCCGAGCGCAGGTTGGTCATCGCCGGCTGGGGCGCACCGAGGACGTACTGCCCGAAGAAGGAGAAGGCGTTGTTCTCCCGGTTGGGACCGCCGACCTTGAGGGGCACGTCGTCGAAGCCGTCGCCGAGCTGGGACCACCGGGTGACCGGGGAGCCGGCGCGGTAGATCTCGCGGACCTGGTCGGTGGACAGGCAGTCGCCGCCGACGTCGGACTCGTTCTTGGTGGCCACCACGACGGCGTCCGAGGCGACCTGGAACTGCACGAGGTCCAGGCCGACGCGTCGGCAGGCCTCGAGCTCGGCACGGGTGACCCCGCGCGAGGAGTCGACGATGTCGACCTCGCCCGAGCACAGCGCCGCGAACGCGGCGTCCTCGCCGTCGTAGGTCATCGACACGTCGGTGCTGGTGCCGCTCTGGTTGAAGGCGAAGACCTCGTCCGGCGTGAGCGAGCCCCGGTTGCCACTGATGCGGACGGTGCCGCTGGTCGGCTGCGGGAGCTGGCGGTAGGCCTCGCGGACCCGCTGGCTCTCGGCCTGGTCGTCGCGGTAGTCCTGGGCCTGCGCGTCGGCCACGATGTCGGTCGCGTTCTGGGCGGGCTCCTCGGAGCAGGCGCTGAGCCCGAGGAGAGCGAAGGCCGCGAGGCCGGCGGTGAGCGCGGTCCTGGTCCGGTGGGTGCGACGCGTGCGGGTGCTCGCCGGGCCGCTCATCAGGCTGGTCATCGATCCGTCCCCTCGACGGGCGGGTAGGGATAGCGCTGGCCCAGCTGGACGACCTCGAAGTCGTCGAGGGTCAGGCCCTGGAGCTCGTTGCCCTGGATCAGGTCGGCGGTGACGTCGCGCTGGGCGTACAGCGTCGGCACCTCGGCGCGGTCGACGACGATCGCGCCGTAGGTGCGCAGGGTCAGCACGATCGCGTCGGCCATGCGCTGCTGCTGCGCCGTGAGCCGGATCGGCTTGCCGGTGCGCGGGTCGCGGGGACGCTCGGGCACCACGTCGGCCTTCAGGCGGATGCGGGCGCCCTCGGGGAGCGAGTTGGTCTCGCCGTTGCCGTCGGTGGAGGACGCCGGCTGCACATAGCTGTTCTGCGCCGGACCGGGGACGCTGATGGCGAGCGCGTGCTCGATCAGACCGGCCTCGAGCTCGCCGGGACGGATGAGGCCGGCGAAGAGCGGGAGGCCGGAACCACGGGCCCCGACGCTGCCGGGCTCCTGGTAGCCCGGGCCGTCCAGCGCCCACTTCTTCATGTAGTGGTAGGAGATCGAGTCGTCGTCCTCGCGACGGGCGCGCCACAGGTCGTAGGCGACGTTGTCACCCGCGTCGACGATGGTGAACCAGCCGTCGTAGCGGGGGTCGGGGTCGACGTCCGCGGGGATCGTCAGGGTCACCGTGTCGTCGCCGTCCCCGCACTGGGACTGGCGGCACACGACCGCGGTCGGCTCGCCGCCGGCCACCACGGGCACCGTCCACGACACCGTGTTGATGTAGAGCGGGTCGGTGATCCGACGGGGGACCGTGCGGACGGTGGTGGCGTCCTCGACGACGCCGACGCGGAACTGTGCGCGGTTGATCATCCGCGACGACGCGTCGTCGACCGGCTCGCCGTCGACCCGGGTGTTCCACGGCGAGGTGGCCGCGAAGAGGCGGGCCTCGGCGGTGGGCAGCCCGTCAGTGGTGGCTTCCGCGGCACCGGCGGTGACGGTGACCTCGGCCTCGGGGGTGCGCCCCGACTCGTCGTCGGAGTCCGAGCCGCAGGCCGCGAGGGAGACGGTGAGGGCCGCGACCGCGAGGGCGGACAGCCCGCGGCGGACCGCGCCGTTGCGGCGGGTGGTCTGGGTGCTGGTGGGTCGCATGGTCATCGGCCGCCGAGTCATCGGGAGAACGGGTGGTCGGGAGAACCGCGGTGGATGCCCAGGGCCTCGAGCTCCTCGGACAGGCGGGTCGCGGCGTCGTGCAGCTCGCGCAGGCGCTGCTCGTCGCTGGAGGTGCGCGGCGGCAGCCCCGAGCGGTGCCGGGCCGCGGCGATGATCGCGTGGGCCTCACGCCGGGCGTGCAGGCGGATGAGCTCGGCGTCGAGCTCGGCCTGGGCGGTGAGCATCTCGCAGCGCAGCGCCGACTCGACCTCGATCGCCTCGAGGTGGGCGATCGTCGCCGAGCGCACCTCCCGGATGCGACCGATCACGCCGGCGACGACGTCGTCGACGTCCTCGGCGACCACCGCGGCGTCCTCGGCGGGCACCAGGGCCAGCAGCGCCGACGTCGGCTCGGACAGCTCCAGCACGTCAGCCACCTCCTCGTCCTCCTGCAGGTCGCCGTCCGGGTCGTCGTGGTCCGCGGCGGCGACGGGCTGCGGGTCCGGCTCCGGGGCCGGCTCGACCTCGTCGGCCAGGTCGCTGACGACCGGCGGGATCGTGGGCAGCGCGGTCGGCTCCTCCGCCGCGTCCGTCACGTCCACGGCGTCCGTCACGTCCACGGCGTCGGCCAGGTCGGCCGCGGTCCCTGCCTCGTCGGCAGGAGCCTCCTCGACCGCCGTCGCCTCGAAGCTGGCCGGCTCCTCGACGGGGACCGCGGTTGCGGCGGTGTCCTCGTCGGCGGGCTCGATGCGCTCGGGCTCCGGCTCGGGCGCGGGCTCGGGGACCAGGCGGTGGTTGAAGTCCACGCGGCCGATCCGGTCGGAGTGGGACAGGATGTCGTCGAGGGACGGCGGCGGCTCGATGCCGGGGGTGCGCTGGTCGATCACGACGTCACCTCCAGCCCGGGGAGCAGCGTCGGCTCCTGCTCGTCGGTGACCGGCTCCTCCGAGCCGTCCCCCTCGGCGCCGGACTGTTCGGCGATCTCGCTGGCGGTCTTCGGCACGGCACCCCCGGGGTCGAAGCCCGACGGCACGCCGACCAGCGTGTAGCGCGCGGTGGTGTAGACCGTGGTCAGCGACGGGTGCCGGCCGGCCGCAGCCTCCGGGTAGAGCCTGCTCAGCAGGTCCGCGCCGGTGTCGGTCGACAGCAACATGTAGTCGACGTGCTCGGCCGGGTCGGCCGCGGCCTCCAGCCAGGGGCCGTCGGACTGGTCGACCCGGTCGAAGAACAGGTCCGGCCGGCCGGTGAAGAGCATGACCGCGTAGGTCTGGGCGTTGTCGGTGAGGATCGAGCCGCGGCGGGTGACGTTCGCGCGGATGAACGACGCCATCGCCTGCTCGTCCACGACGCCGACGACCTGGCCGGACCGGGTGCGGGCACCCTCCTGGCTCTGGCCGGTCGAGATCGCCGCGGCGAAGGTGGACTCGAGGTTCTGGTACTTGTAGTCCTTCATGCCCTGGAAGGTCCACGGGATGCTCAGCAGCAGCCCGACGACCAGCAGCGCGCTGACCAGGGTCGCGCTCGAGCCGGCGGAGCGGGCCAGCCAGATGGCGCCGATGACCGCGATGACCAGGATCGGCAGCGCGTTGCGCAGCACCATCGGGCTGTCGGTCACGTTGAGGACGACCGCGCCGGCCGGGGCCAGGACGGTGAAGGTGAGGATGACGCCGAGCCACAGCGCGAAGGTGTTGCGACGGGCCATGCCGGCGAAGAACAGTGCCGGGAGGACCACGATGGCGATCGGCGCGCCGTACAGGACCAGCTCACCGGTCCAGCGCAGCAGCCCCACGATCGAGAACTCCTCGGCGCTGACGTTGCCGAGGGCGTCGCTGCTCTCGGTGATCCAGGCGAACGGGTTGCCCAGCAGCAGCAGGTTGAAGGCCGTCCACAGCGCGATGACGTAGACGGTCGGCGAGGCGAAGCCGACGGTGGTGCCCTCGATCTCGGTGCCGTCCGCACCCATGCGGGCCAGGACCGCGCCGATCATCACGGCGCTCAGCACGAACCACAGCAGGCTGGAGTAGCCGGCCAGGGTGGCCACGGAGAAGGCGAGCCCGGCGATCATCACGAACCGGATGTCGGCGGTGACGTACCAGGCGAACAGGGCGCCGAGCGCGACGACCACGAGCGAGAGCCACAGGAAGTGGCGCGCGCCGCCGGCGGCGTACAGCGCGACGAGCGGGTTGGCGCCCAGTGCGACCAGGACGGTGTAGCGCAGCGGCGCGAGCACGGCCGCGCGCCGCATCATCGTGTTGAGGACGACCATCGTGCCGGCCGCGAAGACCGCCGAGGTGATCGGGATGATCGCCAGGTTGCGGGCCAGGTCGCTGAAGATCGTCAGCGGGGTGACCAGCAGGGTGGCCAGCGGCGGGTAGTCGAAGCCGAGCGCCGAGAGCTTCGGCGGGTCGTTGTGCCACACCATGAGCGCCCGGTTGAGGCGGTCGAGGGTCTCGAAGCCGACCACGTGCTTGTCCACGACCAGCCAGTGGCCGAACAGGCTCCAGGCGAGGAGGAAGAAGGCGAAGACGCCCAGGCTCTCCCAGCGGCGGCGCGGGATGTCGGTGTGACGTCGACCGACGGACTGGATGACGCCGGAGAGCCGCTCGGCGTTGGTGACGACGCGGCGGGTCGGCTGCTCGGGCTGCACCACGATGTGGTGCTCGCCGGCCGGGGTGGGCGGCGGGGGAGTGGTGTCGGTGGCGCTCATGCCGATACCTCGTCCAGACCGTGCTCGGTCTTCTCCCAGTAGAAGGGGTTGGTGAACAGCTGGATGAAGCCCTTCCAGGCCGCCCAGCTCATCAGGCCCCAGTAGAGGGGGGAGAGCAGTGCGGTGCGGGTGATGCTGAACTCGCCGCGCTGCAGGCTGCCCGCGACGTTGAGGTAGACGAAGACGAAGTTGCCGATGAAGAGCATCGCGCTGGCGGCGTAGAAGACCATGCCCGGGAACAGCTGCTGGATGAAGCCGGCCTGGGTGAAGACGTAGAGCGTGGTGAGGCCCCAGAAGATGGGGTTCATCAGCAGGACGAACGCGCTGCCCATGGTCAGGTTGAACGACAGGAACCCGCTCAGGCCCGTGGCGCGCATCAGCTGGAACGGGTGGCGCATGTGCACCAGCCAGGTCTGGAAGTAGCCCTTGTTCCAGCGCGAGCGCTGACGGATCCAGTTGCCGACCTGGGAGTTGGCCTCCTCCAGCGTGGTGGAGTCGATCATCGCGGTGCGGTAGCCCTCGCGGTGCAGCCGGATGCCGAGGTCGGCGTCCTCGGTGACGTTGAAGGGGTCCCAGGCGCCGAGGTCGCGCAGCACCGAGGTGACGAAGTGGTTGGAGGTGCCGCCCAGCGGGATCGGCGACTCCGAGGCGCCCATGGCGGGCAGCACCAGCTCGAAGTGCATGGAGTACTCGTTGGCGAACCAGGCCGTGAGCATGTTCTGGTCCTGGTTGAAGTGGTTGAGCTTGGCCTGGATGCAGACCACGTTGCCCGGGACGCGGGAGAAGGCGATGACCGCCTTCTTGAGCTGGTCGGGGTCGGGGCGGTCCTCGGCGTCGAAGATCACGCAGTAGTCGCCGTGGGAGAGCTGCAGGCCGTAGTTGCAGGCCTTCGGCTTGGTCTTGGGCTGGCTGTCCGGCACGACCACCAGGTGGAAGTGCGGCGGGAGGTCCATCGACCGGATCTTCGTGATGGTCTCCTCGTCGTCCTCCTCGCACAGCAGCTTCACGTCGAGGCGGGTGCGGGGGTAGTCCAGCGCATTGATGTCCCGCACCAGGCGGGAGACGATGCCGGCCTCCTTGTAGAGGGGCACCAGGATCGTGTAGACGGGCAGGTGCCGCTCGTCCAGCAGCGCGATCTCGGCGTCGGTCACGTCGGTCTCGAGGTGCGTGCCGAGCGCCCGCAGCGTCAGCCGGAACTTGTAGACCGAGACGAAGAGGTAGGCGAAGCTCGCGGCACCGACCAGGCCGATGAGCGTGCCCATCGGCCAGAGGATCCCGCAGATCGCGATCAGCACCAGGACCATCACCAGGACGGCCTTCTGGGTCGGCGCGATGACCACGTGGGCCGAGGACTCCGGCGCGGACTCCATGAGGAGCTCGGTCGAGACCTGTGCGTAGTGCTCGGAGTGGACCTGCTGGATGAGCTGGTCGAGGTCGGTGCGGTTGGCCAGCAGCTGGCGGACCGGCTGGTCGAGGGCCTCCTCGACAGCGCGCAGGTCCTCGGCCTCGAGCGGGCGGGCCACGGCGAGCAGCACCGTGTCGTCGGCCTCGGCGACCGGCACGACCTGCAGCGACTGCGAGAGCGGCTCGGGGAGACGGCGGGTGACCTGGGGGTCGGGTGCGAAGTCACGCAGGCCGACGCGCTGCATCTGGTGGATCTCCGAGAGCGCAGCCACGAGGACGTCCTCGGTGATGGCGCCGTGGGAGACCAGGATGTCGCCGAGCGGGTCGCCGGTGCGGGAGTACTCCAGCGTCGCGCGCTGCAGCTGCTCCTTGGTGACCAGGCCGCTGCGGGTGAGCATCTGGGCCATCTGGGTGCGGGCTCGGCGGGCCTCGGGGCTCTCGACCCGGTCGTCGTCGGGCGGGAAGGTCTCGTCGATCGCAGCGATGATCTCCACAGCCGTGTGGCGCACGAGCAGCACCGGCTGCTCGATCCGCTCCCGGACGACCTCCAGCGCGATCTCGTCGTCGGCGTCGGCGGCGGCCACGAGCACGGTGCCGTTGGCGACGGCGTACGGCATCACCCGGAACGTGCGGCACAGGCCCTCGGGCAGCAGGTGGCGCAGCTCGACGTCGATACCGTCGCCCAGTCGGGCGGCGGCACTCGTGGTGCCGGCGCGGGTGTCGGTGCTCATCGGGCCCCCGCCCCGAAGCCGTAGGAGGTGTCGTCCTCGGTGGGCGCGGCGCCGGCGGCCGGCGCCTGGCCGGACTCCTGCCGCGGCTTCATGACCGTCCAGGCCAGGAACGCGACGAGCAGGAGCGCCAGCGGCGCGATGAGGAAGCTCACGAAGACCGCGACGAAGATCAGGAGGGTCAGCACGGCGCCCAGGACCGCGGCGCCGACACCCTTGCCGCTGCCGCGTGTGCCGCCCTGCCAGGCTCCTGCCTGCACCGTCATGCGCCCGCCCCTCCTCCGAAGCCGGCACACGGTCCGCGCCAGCGATGCTTTGACGGTATGAGCGGGCCCTCCCACACGGGGGAACAGCACTTACAAGGTTCGGTAACAGGATCGAGGGGGCCCGTCACCGTCGGTAACAACCGTCGTGCCACGCGGTCTCCACGAGGGGTCGCTCAGACGGTCGCTCAGACGCCCGCCGGACCCCGGGACGTCCGCTATCCGGCGCCGGGGAGCTCGTCGGTCCACCACCGGCGGGCCAGCTCGCCCCAGGCCGTGGGAGTGCCCTCGAGGTCGCTCACCAGCGCCATCGGGTCCCCTGGCCGCTCGGCCCACACCCACAGCAGCGACCCGATGTCCTGCTGCTCGGCGAACGCGAGGTAGTCCGCGACCCACCCGTCGGTCGGGTCCTCGGCGCCGAGCTCGGTGGTCAGCACGGGGACGAGGTCGGAGAGCGGGGCGATGACCTCCTCCCAGCACGTGGGCCCGCAGTCGGCGGTGTCGTAGGCGTGGAACGCCGCCACCAGCTGGTCGTCCTCCGGCGCCCACTCCAGCCAGGCCCCCAGGTCGTTGGCCCGGTCCAGTCCGCTCAGCAGGATCGGCTGCTCGGCGCCGGTGCGTCGGATGGAGTCGACCAGGTCGTCCATGCCCAGCGCCTCGTAGGTGGCCCGGCCCGCCCGCGTCGGGGTCCGGTCGTCGTCGACCGGCACGTCGCAGCCGCCGCGGCTCCAGCACCGCCAGCCCAGCTCGAGGACCGGCCGGCCCCGGGCGTCCACGCGCGAGTGCGGGGCGTGGAAGGCGTCGAAGAGGACCGAGGGGCTGTCGGCGTACTGGGCGGCGACCGAGCGCCAGAACGCCAGCGACTCCGAGTCGGGCATCGCCATGCTGCCGAAGGCCGCGCTGCCGATGCGCTTGCGGCTGTGCAGGTCCAGCACGACCACGAGGCCCTCCTCGTGGAGCGCCTCGACGAACCGCCCCACGGCCCGCCGGTAGCCCTGCGGGGTGCGCTCGACGAAGTCGTCGCTCACGGGGGCGCCGCGGGTGCCGAGCCAGCAGTCCTGGTTCAGCGGCAGGCGCACGGTGTCGGCGCCCCAGGACGCGATGAGGGCCGCCTGCTCGGCCTCGGCGTCCTCGCCGAGCGGGTCCAGGCCGGAGTAGCCCCACCCCTGGGCGCAGGCGGACTCGAAGCCGGACCAGCTCAGGCCCTGCGGGACCCATGGGTCGCCGGTGCGGGCGTCGACGAGGGCACCGTCGCGCACGACCGGCTCAGCCGCGGCGGAGACGTCGGGGTCCTCGGGGCGCGAGAGGACCCAGCCGAGGGCGATCGAGGCCAGCACCCCGCCCAGGACGAGGAGCACGACTCCGGCCGCGCCGCGTCGATGCGCCATGGTCGCCCCCCCTCCTGGACCCCCGGCTCGCGCTGCTCCGGGTCGTGCTGGAGGGATGCTACGGCGGTCCGGGGTCCTACGGTGGGCACATGAGCGAGACCGTCTTCACCTACGCCGCCCCCGCCCTGAAGTTCGGGTCCGGGGCCTCCGCCGAGCTCGGTCACGACCTCGCCGCGCTGGGCGCGCGCCGGATCCTGCTGGTGACCGACCCCGGCGTGGCCGCGACCGGGAACCCCGAGCGGATCGCCGAGCAGGTGCGCGCGCGGGGCCTCGAGGTGACGACGTACGACGGTGTGCGGGTCGAGCCCACGGACGCCTCGATGGAGCACGCGATCGCGTTCGCCCGCGACGCCGGGCCCTTCGACGCGGTGCTCGCCGTCGGCGGGGGCTCCTCGATCGACACCGCCAAGGCGGTCAACCTGCTGACCACCAACCCCGGCGAGCTCATGGACTACCTCAACGCGCCCGTCGGGCGGGCACAGGCGCCGAGCCAGCCGCTGCTGCCGCTGGTGGCGGTGCCCACCACGACCGGCACGGGCTCGGAGTCGACCACGATCTGCGTCCTCGACGTGCTGTCGCTGCACGTGAAGACGGGGATCAGTCACCCCGCGCTGCGGCCGACCATGGCGGTGGTGGACCCGCAGCTGACGATGGGGCAGCCGGCGATGGTGACCGCGGCGGCTGGGATGGACATCCTCTGCCACGCGCTGGAGAGCTGGACCGCCCGGTGGTTCGCGGACTTCGACGCCAAGACGCCCGAGCAGCGGGTGCCCTACTGCGGGGCCAACCCGATCGCCGACCTGTGGGCGCAGCGAGCGATGTCGCTGCTGGCCGGCTCCTTCCGGCGGGCGGTGGCCGACGGCGGTGACGTCGAGGCCCGCGAGCAGATGGCGCTGGCCGCGACCTTCGCGGGGCTCGGCTTCGGCAACGCCGGCGTGCACGTGCCGCACGCCAACGCCTACCCCATCGCGGGACGGGTGCGCGACTACCGTCCCGAGGGCTACCCCGACGGCGAGCCGATCGTGCCGCACGGCATGGCGGTGACCCTGACCGCGCCGGAGGCGTTCCGGTTCACCTTCGAGGCGTCCCCGCAGCGACACCTCGAGGCCGCTCGCCTGCTCGAGCCGGACGTGACCGGCGACGGTCCCGACGTGCTGCCGGGGGTGCTGACGCGGCTGATGCGCGACATCGGCATCCCCAGCGGGCTCGCGGAGGTCGGTTACCTCGACTCCGACGTCGACGACCTCGTCGAGGGGGCGCTGAAGCAGCAGCGGCTGCTGGCCACCGCGCCGCGCGAGGTGCGTGCGGAGGACCTGGCGACCGTGTTCCGCGACTCCATGCACCACTGGTGAGCAGTGGGATGAGCAGTGCGACGAGTGGCGGGACGGGTGGTCGCGACGAGCGCCTGCGCGAGCTCGTGCGCGTCGTCATGGCGCTGGCCTGCGCGGCGTACGCCGGGGTGCTGCTGATCGCGGCGGTGACCCTCCCGGACCGGGTGCCGATCCACTTCGGGCCCGGGGGCGAGGCCGACCGGATCGTCGGGCGGCAGGAGGCGTTGGTCACGTTCTCCGTGCTGGGGCTGGGGATCGCGGTGCTCATGGTGGGACTGGCGCGGTGGATGCGGCGGGCGCCCCTGACAATGGTCAACGTGCCGCACAAGGACTGGTGGACCGCGACCCCTGCCCGGGAGGCCCGGCTGCGCGCGCGGCTGGAGACCGACCTGCTCGGGATCGGCGCGCTCACGATGGTGCTCCTCGTGGTCGTGCAGGCGGTGACGGTGCGTGCCGCCGACGACCCGGAGCCCTCGCTGGACCCGGTCGCCGTGGCCGCGACCATCGGGTACGTCGCCCTGCTGCTGGCCGCCGTGCTCTGGATCGCGACCCGTCGCTACCGCCCCGGGACGGCGTCGTGACCGCCACGCAGGACCGGGCCGCCGCGCAGGACCTGACCGCAGCCCTGCGGGCGGCCGGCGTCGGCGACGTGGACGACTCCACGCTGGCCCGGGCTCTGTACTCCACCGACGCCTCGCTCTACCGCGTCCCCCCGCAGGTGGTCGTGCGGCCGCGCGACCGCGACGAGCTGCTGGCCGCCCTGGCCGTGGCGCGCGCGACCGGTACGGCGCTGACCATGCGCGGTGCGGGCACCTCCATCGCCGGCAACGCCGTCGGGCCGGGCATCGTCGTGGACACGACCAAGCACCTCAACCGGGTGCTGGCGATCGATCCCGAGGCGCGCACCGCCGTGGTCGAGCCCGGAACCGTGCACGCCGACCTGCAGCGCGCCGCGGCACCGCACGGGCTGCGCTTCGGCCCCGACCCGTCCACGCACCCCCGCTGCACCATCGGCGGGATGATCGGCAACAACGCCTGCGGCTCCCGCGCCCTGGGCTACGGCCGCACCGCGGACAACGTGCTCGGTCTCGACGTGGCCTTCGGCACCGGCGAGGTGTGGAGCGGCGGGTCGTCGCCGGTCGTCGACGGCCTGACCGGGGTCGTGGACGCCGACCTCGGGCACGTGCGGACGCACTTCGGCCGCTTCACCCGCCAGGTCAGCGGCTACTCCCTGGAGCACCTGCTCCCCGAGAACGGTCGCTCGGTCGAGAAGTTCCTGGTCGGCTCCGAGGGCACGCTGGGCGTCGTCCTCGGCGCGACCGTGCGACTCGTCGACGACCGGGTCACCCGGCACCTGCTGGTGCTCGGCTACCCGACGATGGTGGAGGCGGCCGAGGCCGTCCCGGCCCTGCTGGCGGTGGGTCCGCTGGTGGCCTGCGAGGGTCTCGACGCCCGCATCGTCGACCTCGTCCGGGCCGGTGGCGGGTCGGTGCCCGACCTGCCCCGCGGCGGCGGCTGGCTCTTCGTGGAGTACACCGACGCCGGTCTCGAGCAGGCGCTGGTCGCGGCCGGCTCGGCGCTGGAGCACCGGGTGGTCACCGACGCCCGGGAGGCCGCGGCGCTCTGGCGCATCCGGGAGGACGGGGCCGGGCTGGCCGCGCGCAGCCTCGGGCGACCGGCGTACTCCGGGTGGGAGGACGCCGCGGTGCCGCCCGAGCGCCTCGGGGCCTGGCTGCGCGACTTCGACGAGCTGCTCGGCGCCCACGACCTGCAGGGTGTGCCCTACGGCCACTTCGGCGACGGCTGCGTGCACGTGCGCATCGACTTCGACTTCACCGACCGGCAGAGCGACCCCGACGCCGGGCGGCGCCGGTTCCGCGAGTTCCTCCTGGCCTGTGCTGAGAAGCTGCGCGAGCACGGCGGCTCGCTCTCGGGCGAGCACGGCGACGGTCGTGCCCGCTCCGAGCTGCTGTCGGTGATGTACGACGAACAGTCGTTGCGGCTCTTCGGCGCGGTCAAGGCCGTCTGCGACCCCGACGACGTGCTCAACCCAGGTGTGCTCGTCGACCCGGACCCGGTCGACGCCCACCTGCGCCCCGCGCGCCCGCGCCGCGAGCCGCGCACCGCGCTGCGGCTGCTCCACGACGGCGGGTCCCTGGGCGACGCCGTCCACCGCTGCACCGGCGTCGGCAAGTGCGTGGCGCCCCAGGTCGCCGGCCAGGGCTCGGGCGTGATGTGCCCGTCGTGGCAGGCGACCCGCGACGAGAAGGACTCCACCCGCGGTCGCTCGCGGGTGCTGCAGGAGGCGCTCGACGGCACGCTGGTCGGCGGGCTGGGCGACCCGGCCGTCGCCGGCGCGCTCGACCTCTGCCTGGCCTGCAAGGGCTGCGCGTCGGACTGCCCGACCGGTGTCGACATGGCGACCTACAAGTCCGAGGCCCTCCACCAGCGGTACGACGCAGAGGGCTCGACCGAGCGCCGCCCGCGCTCCCACCGGCTGCTCGGCCGGTTGCCGAAGTGGGCCGCGCTGGCCGCCCCGGTGGCGCCGGTGGTCAATGCCTCGCTCAAGGTGCCGGCGTTCGCGAAGCTCGCCCGGGCGACCGCCGGCGTCGACCAGCGCCGCTCGCTCCCGACCTTCGCGACCCGCACCCTGCGCCGCTCCGCGACCACGGCCCGGCTGCCCGAGACCCCCGACGTGTGGGTGTGGGCCGACTCCTTCACCGACCACTTCCTGCCCGGCTCCGGCCACGCCGCGATCCGGGTGCTGGAGGCAGCCGGGCTGACCGTGCGGGTCATCGAGGACGACGCCTGCTGCGGGCTCACCTGGATCACCACCGGCCAGCTGACCGAGGCCAAGCGGATCGCCGCCCGCACGGCCGCGACGCTCGCGCCCTACGTCGCCTCCGGCGTGCCGGTGCTGGGCCTGGAGCCCTCGTGCACCGCCACGCTGCGCAGCGACCTGGTCGAGCTCAGCGACGACCCGCGCGCCGGCGAGGTCGCGGAGGGAGTGCTGACCTTCGCCGAGCTCGTCGCGCGCCTGGACGCCGAGCGCCCCGGCGGTCTGGGGCTCCCGGACCTCACCGGGGTCGAGGTCGTCGCCCAGCCGCACTGCCACCAGCACGCGGTGATGGGCTGGGACGCCGACCAGCGGCTGCTCGAGCGCCTCGGCGCCACGGTCACCCGCGTGCCCGGCTGCTGCGGCCTCGCCGGCAACTTCGGGATGGAGAAGGGGCACTACGAGGTCTCGGTCGCGGTCGCGGAGACGCACCTGCTGCCGACGGTGCGCTCGCACCCCGACGCGGTCGTGCTCGCCGACGGCATGTCCTGCAAGGTCCAGCTCGACGACCTCGCGGACGTCCCGGCGATGCACCTCGCTGAACTCCTCGCCTCTAGGCTCGAGTCGTGAACCCCAAGCACCGGCGCCTGATCATCCCCGCCGCGCTGGGGATCCTGCTGCTGATCGTCGTCGTCGCCGCCATCGTCTGAGCTGACCATGGCCGAGCCGCTGCTGCGCACCCTCGCCCGCCTGCGGGCCGAGCTCCTCGCCCCCGACACGCTGGTCCGTGCGGTGGCCTCGGGCCGCCGCCGCGAGGGCGAGCCGCGCTGGCGCCGCGTCGAGCTCCGCCCCGTGGACCTCAAGGCCGGCCGGCACCTGCAGCTGACGGCGTACGACGCGACGCAGGCGCACACCAGCAACCACCTCTTCGGCGACGAGCCGGCCGCGGGCCCGGCGGCCGAGGCGCTGGACGCGCTGCTCTTCGACGAGCCGTTCGGCAACTGGCACGTCGAGACCACCACGCACACCCACCAGCTGCGGGTGACCAAGAAGGGCGAGGGGCTGCTGCACTCGGCGGCCCGCAAGGAGGCCGTGCAGGCCGAGCGGGGGCACGACCGCGACAAGGAACGCCTGCTCGAGGAGTCCGACCCGGTGTTCCGCGCGCTCGGGCTCACCGACGCGCAGGGCCGGGTCAAGCCCAGCCGGCAGGCCAAGCTGCGCCAGGTCGAGGAGTTCCTGCGCCAGCTGGACGCGGCGCTCTCCGACGCCCGCTCGCGGGGTGCGCTGCGCCGGCCGACGCCGGAGGAGCCGCTGCGCGTGGTCGACCTCGGCTGCGGCAACGCCTACCTCACCTTCGCCGCCCACCGCTTCCTCACCCACGTGCGCGGGCTCCCGGTGCACCTCGTGGGGGCCGACGTGAAGCAGCAGTCGGCCGACCACAACGGCGAGGTCGCCGCCTCGCTCGGCGTCGACGCGCAGATGTCGTTCGCGGTCGGCACCATCGGCGACGTCGTGGTCGACCCGGCCCCCGACGTGGTGCTGGCGCTGCACGCCTGCGACACCGCCACCGACGACGCGCTCGCCCGGGCCGTGGGCTGGCAGGCACCCGTCGTGCTCGCCGCGCCCTGCTGCCACCACGACGTGGCGGCCCAGCTGCGCAAGGCGCCCACCCCGTCGCCGTACTCCGCGCTCACCCGGCACGGCATCCTGCGCGAGCGCTTCGCCGATACCCTCACCGACGCCCTGCGGGCCTCGCTGATGCGGCAGCAGGGCTACCGCGTGGACGTCGTGGAGTTCGTCGGGTCCGAGCACACGCCGCGCAACACGATGCTGCGCGCGGTCCGCACCGGGTCGCCGGTCCGTGGTGGCTCGGTGGTCTCGGAGTACGACGACCTCGTGGCCACCTGGCAGCTGCGGCCGCGGCTGGCCGAGCTGCTCGAGGGATCGGGCCAGGGATCGGGCCAGGGATCGGGCCAGGGATCGGGCCAGGGATCGGGCCAGGGATCGAGCGGGGCGTGAGCCGGCTGCTGGCGGTGCTGGTCGCCCTGCCGTTCCTGGCCGGGGGAGTGACCGCGGCGCTGACCGCCGACCGCGGCGAGGTCGTGATGTCCTTCACCGACCCCGAGGTCGTGGAGTCCTCGGGCCTCGTCGTCCGGGGCGGGCTGCTGTCGACCATCAACGACTCCGGCGACTCCGGCCGTGTCTTCACCGTCGCCCTCGGCGGCGCCGAGGCGGGGGACACCGTCGGCGTGACGCGGTTCGCCGAGTCGCCGGTCGACATGGAGGCGCTGGCACCCGCCGGCCCGGGCGAGGTCTGGGTCGGCGACATCGGCGACAACGGCGCCGCGCGCAGCTCGATCTCGGTCACCCGCGTCCCGGTCGGGCGGGGCGAGCGCAGCGGCACCTACCCCACCTTCGAGCTCGTGTACGCCGACGGGCCGCGCGACGCGGAGACGCTGCTGTCCCACCCGCTCACCGGCCGGCTCTACGTCGTCTCCAAGCAGATCTTCGGCGGCGTCCTCTACGCGGCGCCCCGGCGCCTGGACCCGGACCGCCCGAACAAGCTGCGCCCCGTCGCCGACGCGATCCCGATCGCCACCGACGGCGCGTTCTGGCCCGACGGGAAGCACCTCGTGGTGCGCGGCTACGCGCGGGCGGTCGTCTACGCCTGGCCCTCGATGCGCGCCGTCGGGGGCCTCTCGTTGCCCGACCAGGACCAGGGCGAGGGCATCGCGGTGACCCCCGACGGGCGGGTGCTGGTCTCCACCGAGGGGCAGTTCACCGACGTGCTGGAGGTGCGGCTGCCGCGCGACGTGCGGCGGGCGGTGGCCCCGGCCCCGGAGCCGGCCGGACCCTCGGCCACGCCGGAGGAGGAGGCGGAGGCGACCGAAGCGCCCGCGGCAGAGGACGCCTCGCTCGCGGGTGGTCTCGCCTCCCTGGGGGTCGTGATGGCTGTCTTCGTGGGGCTCATCGCCCTCCTGGGTGTGGTCGGCTGGGTGGTCCGCCGGCGCTGAGCCCGACCTACGGTTCAGGCCATGGTGCGGCTGCGCAGGACCTCTCCCGACCAGCCCGGGTGGACCCGGCGCCGGGCCGGGCGCGGGTTCGTCTACCTCGACGCCGCGGGCGAGCGGCTGCCGGACGAGGACGCCGACCGGGTCCGGTCGCTGGTGATCCCGCCTGCCTGGCGCGACGTGTGGGTGACGCCGTACGAGAACGGGCACCTGCAGGCCGTCGGCACCGACGACGCCGGGCGGCGGCAGTACCTCTACCACCCGGCCTGGCGCGAGAAGCGGGACCAGGAGAAGTTCGAGCGGGTGCTGCTCTTCGGCAAGGCCCTGGTCAAGGCCCGCGAGCGGGTCGTGGGCGACCTCGGGCGCGAGGGGATGCCGCTGGAGCGCGCCTGCGCGGCGGCGGTGCGGCTGCTCGACCTCGGCTACTTCCGCATCGGCAACGACGTGTACGCCGACGAGAACGGCTCCTTCGGCCTGACCACGCTCGAGCGGCGGCACGTGCGGCGGCGCCAGGACCGGTTGGTCTTCGCCTTCGTCGGGAAGTCGGGGGTCGAGCACCGGGTCGAGATCGACGACCTGGTCGTGATCGAGGCGGTCGAGGTCATGCGCCGGCGGCGCGCCGAGGACCCGCGACTGCTGTCCTACAAGCTCTCCCGCTCGTGGCGGTCGGTGCTGCCGGAGCTGGTCAACGACTACGTGCGCGACACCACCGGGGTGGAGGCGACGGCCAAGGACTTCCGCACCTGGCACGCCACCGTGCTCGCCGCGGCGGCCCTGGCCGAGACCCCCGAGCACGGGGAGAGCGCCGCCTCGCGCAAGCGGGCGGTCGCGGGGGCGATGAAGGAGGTGTCGGGCTTCCTGGGCAACACCCCGACCCTGGCGCGGTCCTCCTACGTCGACCCGCGGGTGATCGAGGCCTACGAGGAGGGGCGCACCATCGAGCGCACGACCCGGCGGACCTACGACACCCCCGACCAGCGGCAGGCGGCGCTGGAGCGGGCGACGCTGAAGCTGCTCAGCTGAGCCGCTCGAGCACCCAGTCCAGGCACCGGGTCAGGGCCAGGACGTCGTCGGGGTCGATCGCGGGGAACATCGCCACACGCAGCTGGTTGCGACCGAGCTTGCGGTAGGGGTCGGTGTCGAGTATGCCATTGGCGCGCAGCACGCGCAGCACGTCCTCGAAGTCCAGCGGCGGGTGCAGGTCGAGGGTGCCGACCACGTGGCTGCGGTGCGCCGGGTCGGCGACGAACGGCGTCACCCAGGAGGCCCGCTCGGCCCAGTCGTAGAGGTGCGCGGCCGAGGCGCGGGTGCGGGCCACGGTGGCGTCGAGGCCACCGAGCGAGAGCATCCACTCCAGCTGCGCGTCCATCAGGAACAGCGTCGCGACCGAGGGCGTGTTGTAGGTCTGGTCCTTGCGCGAGTTGTCGATCGCGGTCGGCAGGTCGAAGAACGCCGGGACGTGCCGGTCGGTCGCCGCGATCCGTCGGGCCCGCTCGAGCGCACGGGGCGACATCAGCGCCACCCACAGCCCACCGTCGGAGGAGAAGCCCTTCTGCGGGGCGAAGTAGTAGACGTCCACCTCGGACAGGTCGACCGGCAGCCCGCCGGCCCCCGAGGTGGCGTCGACGAGCACGAGTGCGTCCTCGTCGATCCCGGTCGGACGCAGCACCGGGGCCATCACGCCCGTGGAGGTCTCGTTGTGCGCCCAGGCGTAGGCGTCCACGCCCTCGGTCGCCACCGGGGTGGCGAGGGAGCCCGGCTCGGCGCGCACCAGCGACGGCTCGGCCAGCCACGGGGCCGCGGCCGCAGCAGTGGCGAACTTGCCGGTGAACTCGCCGTAGACCAGGTGCTGGGAGCGGCGCTCGACGAGGCCGTGGGTCGCGACGTCCCAGAACGCCGTGGAGCCGCCGACGCCGAGCACGACCTCGTAGCCCTCGGGCAGCGAGAACAGCGTCGCGAGCCGCTCCTTGACGCGGCCGACCAGCGACCGGACCGGGGTCTGCCGGTGGGAGGTCCCCATCAGCGTCGTACCCGTGGCCGCGAGGGCGTCGAGGTGCTCGACGCGCACCTTCGAGGGGCCGGAGCCGAAGCGGCCGTCACGGGGGAGCAGGTCGGCGGGGATGCGCAGGTCCGACGTCACGGCGCCATCATCCCAGGCGTGTCGACGTCGTTTCCCACGTGTCCGCCAGGGTAAAGAGGTGGCATGACCACTTCCCGGGGCCCCGAGGGCCATGACCTGCCCCGCACGGCCGGCACCCGCACCACCTTGCGCGTCATCGGGGTCGTCCTGCTCCTCGCCGGGCTCGTCATCGGCGGCCTCGGTGTGCGCGGCTTCATCGCCGACGCCCAGTCGACGAGCGTGGACGCCGACTTCGGGCCGATCCTGATGATGGCGGCCGGTGGCTTCCTGTGCGTCTTCGGCCTCGCCGCGCTCAACGCCGGCACGATCGGGGCGCAGGCGCGCTACGCGGCCGGCGAGACGATGCCGACGCTGAAGCAGTCGGCCGCCTACCTCTCCGACGGGGAGGGCATCATGGGCGTCGGCCGCACCGTCGACGACGGTCCGCACGGCGCCGAGGGGAGCCGTGGGGCGGCGGTCACCGGTCCGTACTGCCGCTCCTGCGGCGTGCGCAACGACGAGGACGCGAGATTCTGTGACGGATGCGGGGCCTCGCTGGCCTGAGGGCTGGACGATCTCCCAGGTCGGCTACGGCGACCCCGAGGTCGCGCTGCTCGTCGAGCAGGTGCAGGCCTTCTACGTCGGGCGCTACGGCGGCCCCGACGAGACCCCGCTGGACCCGCTGATGTTCCAGCCGCCGCACGGCAGCTTCTTCATCGGCCACCTCGACGGTACGCCGGTGGCGACCGGCGCCTGGCGCCGCACGACGGCCGCCGTGGTGCCCGGCCTGCCGTCCGACGCGCCGTTGGCAGAGGTGAAGCGGATGTTCGTGGTGCCCGCCGCCCAGCGCCGCGGGTTGGCGCGGTTGGTCCTGGCCCACCTCGAGCGGACCGCCGCCGAGGCCGGCGTCCGCGCCCTGGTCCTGGAGACCGGTGCCGCCCAGCCGGAGGCGATCGCGCTCTACACCTCCAGCGGCTACGAGCCCGTGCCCGGCTTCGGGCACTACCGCGACTCCCCGCTCTCGCGCTGCTTCGGCAAGGTGCTCCAGATCCCCCCGGTCGACGGCGTACCCCCCGGGCCCGCCCGTCGTTGAGGAGGTGTGAAGAAGCAGCAGGTCAGCGCGGATCTCCAGCGGGTCGTCGTCGAGACGCTCGCCCGGTTGGGTCGCGCCTTCGCCGAGCGCGACGTGGACGCCGCCGTCGCCTGCTTCACCCCTGACGGCGCCGCCTACGGCGACGACCTCGGGGAGCACGCCCACGGGCACGAGGAGCTCGCCTTCTTCCTCGCCGAGGTCTTCGAGGAGCCGTTCACCATGGGCTGGGAGGTCGGCGAGGTCTGGGCGCGCCACCGCGGCGACGTGCTGTGGTTCGTGGCCCGCACCGAGGCGGTCCTGACCTATCCCGAGGGCATCGTCGAGCGCGTGCCGTTCCAGCTGTCGGGGACCCTGAGCCAGTCCCGCCGCCACGGGTGGCGCTTCGAGCTGTTCAACGGCACCCAGCCGGTCACCCAGGCGCGCGAGCTGCTCGTCGGCGTCTGAGGTCGCTCCGCGCCCCCCGACCGGGCCCGGCCCACCGCGGTCTCTTGAACCCGGGACAGGGATCGGCCGACCTGCCTACCCTCGTCCCCTCGGTCGCGGGGAGGCGGCCGAGGAGTCTCGGTCTCGGAGGGATCCACCATGCTCGTGCCTGTTCGTCGCGCCCTGAGGTCGCTCGTGTCCGGGCTGCTGCCCGTCCTGCTGCTGGCCGGCGCCTTCACCGTGACCGGCACGGCGCCGGCCGGCGCCGCGATCGAGGACTTCGCGCACTACCAGCCCGAGGAGAGGTGCAGCCCGAAGGCCAAGCCGGGGGCGGCGTACCTCAGCGGCTGGCTGGTGCGGAAGTACGGCGGTGGCCGCGGCCGCGTCGGCGCCGCCTGCACGTCGTCGATCTCCGAGCACCAGGAGGGCCGGGCCGTCGACTGGTCCAACGACGCCACCACCAAGGCCGGCCGCAAGCGGGTCAAGGCGTTCCTCAAGGACGTGCTCGCCGAGGACCACCGCGAGCGCCCGGCGGCGAAGGCCCGCCGGATGGGGATCATGTACATCATCTGGAACGACCAGATGTACGCCGCGTGGCGCGGCTTCGAGCCGACCGACTACCTCTCCTCCTCGTGCAAGCGGAAGAAGAAGTGCTCCAAGACGCTGCGCCACCGCGACCACGTGCACATCTCGCTGTCGCGGCAGGGCGGCTTCGGCAACACCAGCTTCTACGAGGGCCGGGTCGTCAAGAAAAAGAAGTGAACGACGGGGCCCGCCAGGAACGACGGAGCCCGCCGGTCGAGGAGCCCGCCCTCGGGAACGACGAAGCCCGCCGGTCGAGGAGGTTGCGCTGCAACCGTCTCGAGACCAGCGGGCTCCGGTCGGGGCTCAGGCCCAGGCGTCGTCCCAGCCCTCGACGTCGCTGGCCGGGCGCGGGGCCGGGCCGGCGTAGACCGCGGAGGGACGGATCAGGCGACCGGTGGTCTTCTGCTCCAGGATGTGCGCCGACCAGCCGCCGGTGCGGGCGCAGGTGAACATCGAGGTGAACATGTTGGCCGGGACCTCGGCGAAGTCGAGCACGATGGCGGCCCAGAACTCCACGTTGGTCTCGAGCACGCGGTCGGGACGACGCTCGCGCAGCTCCTTGAGCGCCGCCTGCTCCAGCGCCTCGGCCACGGCGTAGCGCGGGGCGTCGAGCTCCTTGGCGGTGCGGCGCAGCACGCGGGCGCGGGGGTCCTCGGCGCGGTAGACCCGGTGGCCGAAGCCCATCAGGCGCTCGCCGCGGTCCAGGATGCCCTTGACGTAGGCGTCGGCGTCGCCGGACTGCTCGACGTCGCTGATCATGCCCAGCACGCGCGAGGGGGCGCCGCCGTGCAGCGGGCCGCTCATCGCGCCGATGGCGCCGGAGAACGCCGCGGCGACGTCGGCGCCGGTGGAGGTGATGACGCGCGCGGTGAACGTCGAGGCGTTCATGCCGTGCTCGGCCGCGGAGGACCAGTAGGCGTCGATCGCCTTGACGTGCTTCGGGTCGGCCTCGCCCTTCCACCGGATCAGGAACTTCTCGGCGAGCGTCTTGCCCTCGTCGACGATCTTCTGGGGGACGACGGGCTTGTCGAGGCCTCGCGCGGACTGCGCGGCGTACGACAGCACCATGACGGCGACGCGGGCGAGGTCCTCGCGCGCCTGCTCGTCGGAGATGTCGTAGGTCTGGCCGAAGCCGAAGGCCGGCGCGAGCATCGCGATCGCGGCCTGGACGTCCACGCGGACGTCGCCGGTGTGGACCGGGATGTTGTAGGCCTCGGCCGGCGGGAGGCCGGGGGTGTAGGCGCCGTCGATCAGCAGGCCCCACACGTGCTCGAACGGCACCCGGCCGACGATGTCCTCGATGTCGACGCCGCGGTAGCGGAGCGCGGAGCCCTCCTTGTCCGGCTCGGCGATCTGGGTCTCGAAGGCGATGACGCCCTCCAGTCCGTGGTGCACCTCAGGCATGTCGACTCCTTCGTCGTCCTACGTGGTCCGTCTCGTCCGTCTCGTCCGGCCGGGTCGCGGCCGGGGTCAAACCTCATGCATTCTGCCGGACGTCCCGCCGGCCCGGCGCAGCGGCCGTCCGCCGAGACCGACGCGTGGGCCCTGCGTCCGTACGCTCGGGTCCATGACCGACCTGCGCGCGCTGCGCCGCGAGTACGCCGCCAGGGGGCTCGACGAGAGCGACCTGGACCCCGACCCGCTGGTGGTCTTCGACCGCTGGTTCGCCGAGGCGGTGGCCGCCGGCCTCGACGAGCCGAACGCGATGGTCGTCGCCACCACCGATCCCGACGGCGCACCGTCGGTGCGCACCGTGCTGCTCAAGGGCGTCGAGGACGGTGGCTTCGTCTTCTTCACCAACCACGCCTCCCGCAAGGGGCGCGCGCTGGCGGCCGAGCCGCGCTGCGCGCTGCTGTTCCCGTGGCACCCGCTGGAGCGGCAGGTCCGGGTCGAGGGGACCGCCGAGCTGCTCCCGCGCACGGAGGTCGAGGCCTATTTCGCCCAGCGCCCGCGCGGCAGCCAGCTCGGCGCGCACGCGTCGGCCCAGTCCGAGCCCGTCGCCGACCGCTCCGCGCTCGAGGCGGCGTACGCCGGGGCGGAGCGGGCGTTCGAGGGCCGCGACGTCCCGCCGCCGGAGCACTGGGGCGGCTACCTGGTGCGGCCGCAGGCGGTGGAGTTCTGGCAGGGCCGGCCCTCGCGGCTGCACGACCGGCTGGAGTACCGGCGTACCGCACAAGGGTGGACGACCCGCCGGCTCCAGCCCTGACCCCGACTAATCGAGTGAGTGCTCACTCACTCCTGGGCTAGGCTGCGGGCATGCCGCCCCGCGCCCGCCCGATGTCCCCCGAGGACCGCCGCACCTCCCTGGTCGACGTCACCCTCCGGCTGCTGCGCGAGCACGGCCGCGACGTCACCACCCGCCAGATCGCCGAGGCCGCCGGCATCGCCGAGGGCACGATCTTCCGCGTCTTCGACACCAAGGACGAGCTGGTCGAGGCAGCGATCAGCCGGGCCTTCGAGCCCGGGGCGCTGGTCGAGCGCATCCGCGAGATCGAGGTGGACCTGCCCCTGGAGGACCGGCTCGTGCGCCTGGTGGGGGTGCTCCAGCAGCGCTACCGCGCCACGTTCTACCTGATGCGCCGGGTCGGCATGCTCCGGCCGCCCGACCACGACGGTGAGCAGGCGCAGGCGGCGCGCGCCGAGATCCACGGCCTGATGGTCGCCCTGGTCGGCTCCGACGCCGACCGCCTCACCGTCGACGCCGACGACTTCTGCCACCGGTTGCGGCTGCTGACCTTCGCCGGCTCGCACCCGCAGATCTCCGACGGCCACCTGCTCACTCCCGAGCAGGTCGTCGGGACCGTGCTCCACGGACTCTCGAAGGAGGGCCGCTGATGCTGGTCCCGCTCCTGCGGCAGCGGCTCGCGCCGTACCGCCCCTGGCTGGTGGCCGTCGTCGCCCTGCAGCTCGTCGGCGTGCTCGCGATGCTCTACCTCCCGAGCCTCAACGCGGCGATCATCGACGACGGCGTCGTCCCCGGGGACACCGCGCTGATCTGGCGGCTCGGGGGCGTGATGCTCGCGGTCTCGGTCGTGCAGATCGTCTGCTCGGTGGGGGCCGCCTGGTTCGGCGCGCGCACCGCCACCGCGTTCGGCCGTGACCTGCGGCGCGACCTGTTCCAGCGGGTCGGCACCTTCTCGACCCGCGAGGTGCAGCAGATCGGCGCACCGTCGCTGATCACGCGCACCACCAACGACGTCCAGCAGGTCCAGATGCTCGTGGTGATGACCTGCCTGATCGCGGTCTCGAGCCCGATCATGATGGTCGGCGGCGTGCTGATGGCGCTGCGCGAGGACCTCGGGCTCGGGTGGATCCTGGCGGTCGTCGTGCCGGCGCTGTTCCTCTCGGTCGGCTTCGTGATCTCCCGGATGCTGCCGAGCTTCCGGGCGATGCAGTCGCGCATCGACGAGGTCAACCGGGTGCTGCGCGAGCAGATCGCCGGCATCCGGGTCGTGCGCGCCTTCGTCCGCGAGCGGCACGAGACCGAGCGGTTCGCGGTCGCCAACGACGACCTCACCGACGTGGCGGTCCGCGCCGGGCGCTGGATGGCGACGATGTTCCCGCTGGCGATGCTGGTGGTGAACGTCTCCAGCGTCGGGGTGGTCTGGTTCGGCGGCCAGCGCGTGGACGCCGGCCAGATGGAGGTGGGCGCGCTCACCGCGTTCCTCTCCTATCTCATGCAGATCCTGATGTCGGTGATGATGGCGACCTTCATGCTCATGCAGGTGCCGCGCTCGGCGGTCTGCGCCGAGCGGATCTCCGAGGTCCTCACCACCGAGACGTCCGTACGCCGCAGTCCCGACCCGCGCCCGCTGGACCCGACGTGTCGCGGCCACCTCGACCTGGAGGCGGTCACGTTCTCCTACCCGGGGGCGGAGTCGCCGGTGCTCAGCGACTGCTCGCTCACCGCGCGTCCCGGGCAGGTCGTGGCCGTCATCGGCTCGACCGGTGCCGGCAAGTCCACGCTGGTCAACCTGGTGCCGCGGCTCTTCGACGCCACCGCGGGCACCGTCCGCGTCGCCGGCGTGGACGTGCGCGACCTGGATCCCGAGGTGCTGTGGGCGGAGCTGGGGATGGTGCCGCAGAAGGCCTACCTCTTCAGCGGCACCGTCCGCAGCAACCTCGCCCACGGGCTGCCCGACGCCACCGAGGAGCAGATGTGGCAGGCGCTGGAGGTGGCGCAGGCGCGCGACTTCGTCAGCGCGCTCCCCGAGGGGCTGGACTCCCCGGTCGCCCAGGGCGGCACCAACTTCTCCGGTGGCCAGCGCCAGCGGCTCGCGATCGCCCGCGCGGTCGTCCGGCGCCCCGCGATCTACCTCTTCGACGACTCCTTCTCCGCGCTCGACCTGGCCACCGACGCCAAGCTCCGCGCGGCCCTGCGACCGGTCACGACCGAGTCGACGGTCGTGGTGGTGGCGCAACGGGTCTCCACGATCCGTGACGCCGACGTGATCGTGGTGCTCGAGGACGGCCGGGTCGTCGGCCGGGGCAGCCACGACGAGCTGGTGACCGACTGCCCGACGTACCAGGAGATCGTGGAGTCGCAGCTCTCCGCGGAGGAGGCGGCATGAGCACCCCCACGACACCGGGCAAGCAGGGGTTCGCGGCCACGGAGCGGATCGAGGCACCCGCCGGCGGCCCCGGTCGCGGCCCGATGGGTGGCGGCATGGTGGGGCAGAAGGCGATGAGCTTCGGCCCCTCGGCCCGGCGGTTGGTCGGCCGGATGCGCCCCGAGCGCGCCCTGGCCACGCTCGTGGTCGCCCTGGTGGTGGTCTCGGTGCTGCTGATGTCGATCGGGCCCCGGCTGCTCGGTCACGCCACCGACCTGGTCTTCCGCGGGTTCGTCGGCTCGCGCACGCCGGTCGGCACGCCCGACGACCAGCTGCCCGAGGCCGTCCAGGGCCAGGGTGTCGTGCCCGGCCAGGGCGTCGACTTCGGCGCGGTCGGCGAGTGGCTGCTGCTGGTCCTCGCGGTGTACGCCGCCGCGTCGGCGCTCTCGTGGCTGGCGGGCTTCGTCCTCAACGGGGTCGTCCAGCGCACCGTGCGCCGGATGCGCTCGGACGTCGAGGACAAGATCCACCGGTTGCCGCTGGGCTACTTCGACCGCTCCCCGCGCGGAGAGCTGCTGAGCCGGGTCACCAACGACATCGACAACATCAGCCAGACCCTCCAGCAGACGATGAGCCAGCTGCTCCAGTCGCTGCTCACCGTGCTGGCGGTGCTGGCGATGATGATCTGGATCAGCCCGCTGCTCGCCCTGGTCGCGGTGCTCAGCGTCCCGGTCTCGCTGATGGCGACCCGCGCGATCATGAAGCGGTCGCAGGGCCAGTTCGTCGCGCAGTGGCGCACGACCGGTCGGCTCAACGCCCACATCGAGGAGGCGTTCTCCGGTCACGCGCTGGTGAAGGTCTACGGCCGCACCGACGAGGTCGAGCGCACCTTCGCCGAGCACAACGACGCGCTCTACGACGTGTCGTTCAAGGCGCAGTTCATCAGCGGCCTGGTGATGCCGACGATGATGTTCATCGGCAACCTCAACTACGTCGTGGTCGCGGTCGTGGGTGCCCTGCGGATCTCCTCGGGGGCGGTGACGCTCGGTGAGGTGCAGGCCTTCGTGCAGTACACCCGCCAGTTCACCCAGCCGCTGACCACCGTCGCGTCGATGGCCAACCTGCTGCAGTCGGGTGTCGCCTCCGCCGAGCGGGTCTTCGAGCTGCTCGACGCCGACGAGGAGCCGATGGCCGAGGTGCCCGTCGCCTCCCGCGCCGGTGCCGGGGTGACCCGGGGCGAGGTGGCCTTCGAGCACGTGTCCTTCTCCTACGATCCGACACGGCCGCTCATCGAGGACCTCTCGCTGGTGGCCAGCCCCGGCCAGACCGTGGCGATCGTCGGGCCGACCGGCGCCGGCAAGACCACGCTGGTCAACCTGGTGATGCGCTTCTACGACGTGGATGCCGGCCGCATCCTGCTCGACGGGGTCGACACCGCGACCCTGAGCCGGCAGGAGCTGCGTGCGCAGGTCGGCATGGTGCTGCAGGACACCTGGCTCTTCGAGGGCACCATCCGCGACAACATCGCCTACGGCCGGCCCGACGCGACCGACGAGCAGGTGCTGGAGGCCGCGCGTGCGACGTACGTCGACCGGTTCGTCCACTCGCTGCCCGACGGCTACGAGACGATCGTCGACGAGGACGGGGCGAACCTATCGGCGGGGGAGCGTCAGCTGCTGACGATCGCCCGGGCGTTCCTCACCGACCCGGCGCTGCTGATCCTCGACGAGGCGACCTCCAGCGTCGACACCCGCACCGAGCTGCTGCTGCAGCACGCGATGGCGGCGCTGCGCACCGACCGGACGTCGTTCGTCATCGCGCACCGGCTCTCCACGATCCGCGACGCCGACCTGATCCTGGTGATGGAGGACGGCGCGATCGTCGAGCAGGGCACGCACGCCTCGCTGCTCGCCGCCGACGGCGCGTACGCCGCGCTCTACCGCTCCCAGTTCACCGCCGCGGCCGACGCCTGACCCTCCCCTCCACGCCGGTTCGGCGTGTTGATACGCCGGTTCGGCGTGCGCTGTGGGTCGAGCCGGCGTGTTGATACGCCGGTTCGGCGGGTGGGAAGGGGCGTGCTGCTGTCGGTCCTCAGGGCTCGTGACGCAGCAGGTCCCCGGGTTGGCAGTCGAGGGCTTCGCAGAGTGCCTCGAGCGTGGAGAACCGCACGGCCTTCGCCCGGCCGTTCTTGAGCACGGCCAGGTTCGCGGGGCTGATGCCGACGGCCTCGGCCAGCGCCCCCACCGACATCTTGCGGCGGGCGAGCATCACGTCGATGTCGACGACGATGGGCATCAGATGACCTCCGCCAGCTCGGCTCGCATCTCGACCGCCTGCCTCAGCAGGGCGCGCATGACACGCACCACGAGGGCGGCGCCGAGGGCCAGGCCGCCCGCACCACCGATGAGCAGCACCATGCCCGGGGCGACCTCGTCGCCGGGCGCGGCGACCGCGCCCAGCCAGAACAGCAGCAGCGCGCCGGTCGCCACCGCTGCGCTGATCACGTCGACGTAGCGGAAGGAGAGCGGCGAGAAGACCTCGTCGCGACCGACCAGCGTGAGCAGTCGCCACGTGCACACCATCACCACCTGGATGGCGACGATGCCCAGGGCGATGATCGTGACCACCTGGAGACGGACGGGTGCCGGCGCGCCCTCCAGGTCCAGGTAGAGCAGGGGGACCAGCACGGCCTGGACGAACAGCGAGCCGGCGAGGCCCAGGGCCAGGATGATGCGGGTGGCGGTGACCGTGTGCGCGTGCATGACAGCTCCTCTCGTCAGTCGAGAGGAAACTATCGAAAAACGATAGGTTCGGCAACCTCCGGAGGCGGAGCCTGCTCAGGCGGCGTCGAGGTCCTGGGCGACGAGGGCGGCGATCGCGTCGACCGCCGCCTGGTCCTCGCCGGCGACCGCGACCGGCGCGAGGCCGTGCAGACGGGGGAGCAGGTCGGCGTAGAACGAGTCGGCCGCGCCGGGCGGCAGCAAGCCGGCCAGGACGATCCAGGAGGCGAGCCGGCGTGTTGATACGCCGGTTCGGCGGGGAGGGGTGGGGGCGGGAGAAAAGTCCGTTGTGCGGGGGAGGACGCCGACCTACCGTGGAGGGACACGGGAAAGGAGGTGGTCCGAGACATGATTTCTCTACGGACGCGTGAGGTGGCTGCTCGCTAGCAGCGCTCCCTCGTAGGACGTCGCTGCCGGCAATCCAGGGCAGCCACCCGACCCCCAGGTGGTCCGGATCCGTCCGCCGGACCCGCTCGTCAGGGCAGTCTCACTGCTCGGCGGGCACGCCTGGGGGTCGCTCCATCTCCAGGGTCGGGTCCTCGCCCCGGTCCACCCCCCGGTCCGCGGCCTGGCGTACCGGTGCCGGTGGCTCGCCGACCATCGCCGCGACGACCGAGAGCGCGACCCAGCAGATCCCGAGGGCGACCAGGTAGCGACTCATCGCCACCTCCATCGGCATCCCCCCGGTGAGCGCCTGGTACAGCGCGGGGGAGGCGCAGACGCCGGCAGCGCCGAGGACGAGCGGGGACAGCAGATTCATGGTCAGGCTCCCATCGCGACGCTGGACACGGGTGCGGGTGCGGGTGCAGAGGTGGGGGCGGCGGCCGGCTGCTCGCCGACCAGCACGGAGTTCCGCTCGCCGCCGACGACGCCGACCGACCGCACCTGGGCGGTGCCGGACAGCTCGGGGTAGGCCAGGACGGCTAGCCGGTCGATGGCCGGGCGGACCAGCCGGCGCACGGCGGCACGCAGCTGCGGCGCGCACACCAGCACGGGGCGGATGTTGTGGTTCTCGGCCTGCACCAGGTGTTGGGCCAGCCCGCCGATGATGGTCTGGGCGGTCACCGGGTCGAGCACGAGCGTGGCGCCCTGCTCGCCGTGGCGCAGCGACTCCAGGAGCCGCTGCTCGAAGACCGGGTCGAAGCTGAGCACGTGCACGGTCCCGCCGGCGACGTACGGCGCCACCACGGCCGGGCCGAGGGCGGTGCGCGCGGCGTCGACGAGGGCGTCGACGTCCTTGGTCTGGGCCGCCTTCAGCGACAGCGCCTCGTAGATCCGGACCAGGTCGCGGATCGCGATGCCCTCCTCGAGCAGCTGCTGGAGCACCCGCTGGACCTCGCCGAGCGAGAGCAGGGTGGGCGTGAGCTCGTCGACCACGTTGGGGTGGGTGCGCTTGACGACGTCGGTGAGCAGGCGGACGTCCTCGCGACCCAGGAGCCGGGCGGCGTAGGTGGTGACGACCTGGGAGAGGTGGGTGGTGATGACCGCGGAGCGCTCCACGACGGTGGCGCCGGACAGCTCGGCCTGGGCCCGCAGCTCGGCGGGGATCCACTTGGCCTCGAGGCCGAAGACCGGCTCCTTGGTGGCCTCGCCGGGCAAGGAGCCGAGGAAGTCGCCGATCGCCAGGATGGTGCCCGGGGGCGCCTCGCCACGGGCGACCTCGATGTCGAAGAGCTTGATGGCGTAGGTGCGGCTGGGCAGCTCGAGGTTGTCGCGCGTGCGGACCAGCGGGACGACGACGCCGAGGTCGCCGGCGATCTTGCGGCGCAGCGCCTTGACCCGCTGCAGCAGGTCGCCGCCGTGGGCCTGGTCGACCAGGTCGATCATGTCCGCGGCCAGCTCCAGGCCCAGCGGGTCCACCTGGATCTCCTCGGCGAGCTGCTCGGGGTGGTCGGCGGCGGGTAGCTCGGCGACCTCGTCGGTGGCCTCGACCGCGGCGGGCTCCTCGCGCCCGGCGCGGGCGGAGAGCAGGAGCATCACGCCGCCGACGACCAGGAAGGGGATCTTCGGCAGGCCGGGGATCAGGCACAGCGCCATCGCCCCGAAGCCGGCGATCTGGAGGGCGTTCTTGTTGCCGGTGATCTGCTTGACGATGTCGGAGCCCATGTCGGACTCCGCGGCGCTGCGGGTGACGACCAGGCCCGTGGCGACCGACAGCAGCAGCGCCGGGATCTGGCTGACCAGGCCGTCGCCGACCGTCAGCAGCGAGTAGGTGGACACGGCGTCGCCGGGGGACATCCCGAGCTGGGCCAAGCCGATGGCCATGCCGCCGATGAGGTTGACGACCGTGATGAGGATGGCTGCGATCGCGTCGCCCTTGACGAACTTCGAGGCACCGTCCATCGCGCCGTAGAAGTCGGCCTCGGCGTGCACCTCCTGGCGACGGCGCCGTGCCTCGTCCTCGTCGATGAGCCCGGAGTTGAGGTCGGCGTCGATCGCCATCTGCTTGCCGGGCATGGCGTCGAGGGTGAAGCGGGCCCCGACCTCGGCCACGCGCTCGGCGCCCTTGGTGATGACGACGAACTGGATGATCAGCAGGATCACGAAGATGATCAGGCCGACGATCAGGGAGCCGCCGACAACGAAGTGCCCGAAGGTCTCGATCACCTTCCCGGCGTAGCCGTCCAGGAGCACCAGCCGGGTCGCGCTCACGTTGAGCGCCAGCCGGAAGAGCGTCATCACCAGCAGCACGGCCGGGAACGCGGCGAAGTCCAGGGGGCGCTCGACCGACATCGCGGTGAGCAGCACCAGCAGCGCGCCGGCGATGTTGGCCGCGATCAGCAGGTCGAGCACGACCGGCGGCAGCGGGACGACGAGCATCACGACGATCATGACGATCCCGACCGGGACGCCGATCTGGGTCAGTCGCTGGAGGGACATGCGGGCCTTCCGGGGTCGTGGAGCTCACTCGACCAGCCGTCCTGGCTGCAGCGACGCCCTCCTGGCGTCGGGGGTCCTATCGACCGGCGGGCACGGCACCTGAGGGGTTCGGCCCGGCCGTCGCGCCGGCCGTGGGGGTCCGGCGGCGACGTGCCCCGGCGTGCGGCACGTCCGGCAGGGCGGCCTCGCCGCGCGGGGAGCGGTGGGTGCCGGCGTACGACCCACGCTGACGGCGGCTGATGACGAACGCGAGCACGTGCGCCACCGCGGCGAAGAGCTCGGTGGGGATCTCCATCCCGACCTCGGTGGAGCGGTGGAGGGCGCGGGCGAGCGGGACGTCCTGGACCAGGGGTACGCCGGCGTCGGTGGCCACCTCGCGGATCCGTGCCGCCACCACGCCGGCCCCGCGCGCCACGACGACCGGGGCGCCGCGCTCGGGCTGGTAGCGCAGGGCGACCGCGACGTGCGTGGGGTTGACCAGCACGACGTCGGACTCCATCACGTCGGCGATCATCCGGTTGCGGGCGTTGGCCAGCTGGCGCGAGCGGATCTGGCCCTTGAGCATCGGGTCGCCCTCGGCCTGCTTGTGCTCGTCCTTGACCTCCTGCTTGGTCATGTTCGTGGCCTTGGTGATGCGCCGCCGCGCCATGAGGTAGTCCAGGGCGCCCATCGCCACGCCCGCCAGCGCGACGTTGCGCAGCATCGAGAAGGCGTGGTCGCTGCCGACCGAGATCGCCGCGGTCAGCGGGACGAGCCCGCCGATCATCGGGATCAGCGTGGAGACGGTCTGGTAGACCAGCCCGGTCACCAGCAGGGTCTTGATCAGCATCTTGGCCAGCTCCCACCAGGCCTGCGGACCGAACATCCGCTTGGCGCCCTTGAGCAGGCTGAGCTTGCCGAGGTCGGGCTTCATCATCTTCGAGGCGACGTAGAGACCGCCCTGGGCCAGCGTGATCGCGGTGCTGAGGACCAGCACCGTGCCGCCGAGGACGACCAGGGTCAGGAACGCCGCCATGCCCGCGTCGCGGAACAGGGCCGAGGCCACCTCGACGCTGGGGTCCTCCAGCGCCCGCAGGCACCGGGTCATCAGCCCGGTGATCGAGTCGGCCTGGTAGCGCAGCGCCGGCGGCAGGGCCAGGGTGACCAGGAACAGGCTGATCCACCCGCCGAGCTCGGCGGTGCGGGCGACCTGTCCCTCCTTGCGCGACTCCTTGCGCTTCTTCGGGGTCGCCTTCTCGGTCTTCTCACCGGCCACGGGTGCTCACCTGCCTCAGCCGCCCATCAGGGCGGCCATCGCCCGCATCGCGTGGTCGACGACCCGCTCGACGACCGTGATGAGCACCGGGAAGCTCAGGCCCACCAGGACCAGGGTCATCCCGATCTTGGCCGGGAACATCACGTTCAGGGCGTTGAGCTGGGGGGCGACCTTGGTCATCAGCGCAAGCCCGAGGTCGGAGACGAAGAGGACCGCGATCATCGGCAGCGCCACCTGCACCGAGATGACCACGAACAGGGTGAAGATCCGGGTGAGCAGCCCGGGGCCGTCGGTGACCTGCGGCATCTCGCCGACCGGCACCAGGTCGAAGGTGCGCAGCAGGCCGCCGATGACCAGCAGGTGCCCGCCGCTGGCGAAGAGCAGCATCGTGAACAGCCACTGGTGGAAGGTGCCGAAGACGGTGCTGCCCTGCTGGCCCAGCGGGTCGAAGCCCTGCGCGAGCGCGAAGCCGCCGAAGACGTCGACCAGGCTGCCGGCCGCCGCGACCGCCGCGAACATCAGCGAGGTGACGAAGCCCAGCGCGGCTCCGGTGGCCGCCTGGGTGACCACCGTGACGACCAGGCCGGGCAGGCTGGTCGGCACCTCCGCCTGCGCCAGCGACGGGGCGATGACCAGCGCCAGGCCGAGGCTGAGAATGACCTTGACCATCGTCGGCACCGCCCGCGTCGAGAACGGCGGCACGACCACCAGCCAGGCCACGATGCGCACCGAGGCCAGGAGGTAGGCCAGCAGCGGCTCGCCGGCGAGGGTGACGTACACGGGTCGGTTCCTGGGTGCGCGCGTCAGGCCAGCAGGCCGGGGATCATCGCGAACAGGTCCTGGGTGAAGTTGATGAGCGTCTGCAGCATCCAGTTGCCCGAGGCGACCAGGGCGGCGCCGACGGCGACCACCTTGGGCACGAACGCCAGGGTGAACTCCTGGATCTGCGTCATCGACTGGAACAGCGACACCGTGAAGCCGACCGAGAGCGCCGTGAGGAGGATCGGCGCGGACAGCTTCAGCGCCACCTCCATGGTGAGGGTGGCGATCTCGATGACCGTGGTGTCGTTCATGGGGTCCTCCGGGGAGCCGGGGCCGACACGTCGTGGCGGGCCCGGATGGCTGGTCTGTCGGGGGCGCTGGCGGCCTCACGGCCGCTAGGCATAGCTCTGGACCAGACTCGTGATGATCAGCGCCCATCCGTCGACGAGGACGAAGAGCAGCAGCTTGAAGGGCAGCGACACCATCACCGGCGGCATCATCATCATGCCCAGCGCCATCAGCGCCCCGCTCACGACGATGTCGATGACCAGGAACGGGATGAAGATGATGAAGCCGATGATGAAGGCCTGCTTGAGTTCGCTGATGATGAACGCCGGCACCAGCGTCGACATCGGCACCTCGGCCCGGTTGGCCGGGAGGTCGCGACGCGCGACGTTGGTCAGCAGGGCCAGCTCCTCGTCGCCGGTCTGGTCGAGCATGAACTCCCGCAGCGGCTCCACCCCCGACTCGTAGGCGGCCGCCGCGTTCTTCTGACCGTCGAGGTAGGGCTGCAGGCCCTCGTCGTTCACCTGGCTCAGGACCGGCGCCATGATGAAGACGCTCAAGAACAACGCCAGTCCGGCGAGCACCTGGTTGGGCGGGGTCTGCTGCAGGCCCAGCGCGTTCCGGGTCAGGCCCAGCACCACCAGGATCTTGGTGAAGCTGGTGCAGGTCAGCAGGATCGCCGGGGCCAGCGAGAGCAGGGTCAGGGTCAGCAGGAGCGTCACCGACGAGCTCGGCTTGTCGGTGAGGCCCTCGACGTCGATGACGACGCTGTCGGCGCCGGTCTCGTCGGCACCCTGGTTGCCGCGGTTGCGACCGTTGCCGCCCTGGGTCTGCTCGGCGTCGGGTGCGGTGGGCTGCGGGGCTGCCTGGACCTGGGCCTGGACCTGGACCTGGGCCTGGGCCTGGGCAGTCGCGAGGCCGGGGGCGGCAGCGGCCTGGCCGGTCGTCCCGACCGTCACCAGCAGCAGCGCCAGCGGCGCCAGCAGGGAGACCACCAGGGCGCGGACGAGGGTCGAGGGGGAGCCCGGGTGACGGCGGACGGTGCGGCTGCTGGTCATCGGGTTCACCTCTCTCTGCAGGTCGGGGCTGGTCAGGGCCGGTCAGGGTCGGTCAGGGCATGGCGGGTCGGGGGCCGGTGGGTTCACCGGTCCCCGGGCCGCGGTGGTCAGGAGGCGCGGCGGGTGACGGCGCGGTAGGCCTGACGCCAGGTCGTGGGCGAGAGCACCGACCCGCTGAGCGCACCCTCGGGTGCGAGCCCCGCCTCGGGCACCGGCCGCGAGGTCGGCGCCGTGGTGCGGGCGGCGGTGCTGCTGCCGGCCTGCAGCTGCGCGGAGAGCAGCGCCGCACGCAGGGCGGCGAGGTCAGCGGCGGACGGGCCGGCCGGCGCTGCGGCGACGGTCGGCTGGGCCGGGGCGACCGGGGCAGCCGGGGCCGCCTCGGTGGGAGGCGAAAGCGGCGTACGACGGGTCCTCGGGGAGGAACGGGTCCTCCTCGTCGGAGGCGGTCGGCTGCGCGGGGGCCGGGGCTGGAACGACGGGCGCGGCGTAGGCGGCCGCGGCCGCGGCGGGGGACGTGGCCGGAGCGGCGTGCGTCGGCGGACGGTGGCCGAAGAGCTCCTCGAGGGTGACCTGGTCGGGCTCGGCGAGCAGCGCCTCCAGCGAGGGCAGCGAGTCGTACGCCGCCGGGTCGATCGACCCGGTCTCACCGGCCAGAAGGGCGGTGAGCTCGTCGCCGGTCAGGTCCTCGGCCAGGTCGTCGGACTGCTCGTCGTGCTCGGCGGCCGCCTCGGCAGCGCTGTCCTCCTCCGCGCTGAAGGCGTCGGGGTCGAGCTCGGTGAGCACGTTGACCTGCTGGTCGGTGCTGCCGAGCACCAGCACCCGGCCGGCGACCGAGACGACCGAGACGGACGCGGACTTGCTCAGCGCCTGGCGGTGCAGGACCTCGATCGGCGACCCGGCCCTGCCGTGCAGCCGACGCGCGGCGACCCGGCTGATCAGGATCAGCAGCCCGACGACGACCGCCAGGCTGAACACCATCCGCAGCAGCAGCTCTCCCATGGTTCTCTCCCCCCTCGTACGCGGATCAGACCGCGGCGCTCTGGTCTATGATCTCGGTGATCCGGAGGCCGAAGTCCTCGTCGACGACCACCACCTCGCCCCGGGCGATGAGCCGACCGTTGACCAGCAGGTCCGCCGGGCTGCCGGCGGCCCGGTCCAGGGCGAGCACGGCTCCGGGCGTCAGGGCGAGCAGGTCACGCACGGACATCCGGGTGCGACCGAGCTCGACGGTGACCTCCATCTCGACCCCGTGCAGCATCTCGATGCCGCGGCGGCCGGTGGCGATCGAGCGGACGTTGCCCTCGACCGGCGGGCCGGGCACGGGCGGCAGGGTCGGCTGGGCGATCGAGCCGTGCCCAGCACCCGCGCCCGTCGACCCACCCATGGACTCGTCCACGGACCCACCCAGCGCCTCGCCGATCGCCTCACCGAGGGTCGACGGGGCGTCGGTCGCGCCGGCGGCCGGTGCCGCTGGCGTCGCCGTCGAGGCAGGGGCGGTCGCCCGCTCCGCCACCTGCAGCGTCGAGTCGGGCACCAGCACGGCGGCGAAGATCGTGCTGCCCATCAGCGGGACGGCGGTGAAGTCGCCGCCCATGTCGGTGACGACGTCGTCGAGGTCGACGGTGCGGCCGGCCTGGGCGGTGCCGCCCAGCGCGGCGGCCGCGGCGTCGAGTGCGGGCTGCACGGCGGCGGCCAGGTCCAGCTCCCCCATGGGGCTGGAGGACAGCGCCGAGGTCAGCTCGTCGGCGACGAGCACGCCCACCCGGCCACTGATGGCGCCGCCGAGGTCGGCGACCACTGCGGCGGAGAAGAGCGACGTGACGTGCTCGGTGCCCGGCTGCGGCGTCCCGGGCTCCAGCTGCTCGGACGACGGCAGGATCGCGGCCAGCGCGGCGGCAGCCGTCGTGGCGACCGCGTCGTGCGGGCCGGGGACGATCGGGGCGGCGGTCATCGGAGCTCCTGCAGGGTGAGGGTCGGGTCGTCGAGGCCGGTGGGGGCACCCGGCGGGAAGCCGGGGGGAAGGTCGCGAGCAACGTCGGGGGGCAGCCCCGCGGCGAGGTCGGTCACCTGGTGCACCGGGGTGGGGGGAGCGGGCTGGTGGGCGCCGCCGCCGCTGAGCTCGGCGAGCTCATCGGGCGACGTCGGACGGGCGGCCACGATCAGGGCGGCGAGCCGCTCGCCCTGGGTGCCGGGGGTGGCGTGGGCGAAGGCCTCGTCGTCGACGGTGATGTCGAGCGGGGCCGAGGCGGGGTGACCGAGCCGGAGCACGTCGCCGATGCTCAGGCTCGACAGCAGCGCCGGGTCGACGAAGCTGGAGCGGAACCGGACGCTCACGTCGACGGGCACGTCGGTGAAGCTGCGCTGGAGGACCTGGGCGGCCTCCGCGCGCTGGGCACGCTCCCGGTTCGACACGGGGGCCGGTGCGGCCGCGGCGGCGAGGTGCGGGTGCAGGCCGCTGAAGGGCAGGCAGACCGACATCTCGAACGGCACGTCGTCGATGCGCAGCTCCATCTCCATGACGACCATGACGTCGGCGGGGCCGGCGACCTGGGCGAACTGGGGGCTGTACTCGACGCCGGTGACCTCGGGGTCCATCGCCACGATGGCGGCCAGGGAGTAGCGCATCTCGCGCAGCAGCCGCTCGACGAGGCCGCGCACGACGCCCGACTCGATCTCGGTCAGCGGCCGCTTGGGCTGGGTCCGGGAGCCGGGCCCGCCGAGCATGTGGTCCACGCACGACATCACCGCGTCCAGCGGCAGGTGCAGGACACCGCGACCGGGCATCGGCTCGGTGGTGAAGAGGGTGAGGTAGGTCAGCTGGTCCAGGCTGTCGACGTACTCGGCGTAGGAGCGCTGGTCGATGGTGCGCATCGAGACCGCGCACACCGAGCGCAGCGCGCTGGTGAAGACGGTGGTGGCCTGGCGGGTGAAGCCGTCGAAGCCGAGCTGGAGGATCCGCTGGTGCTCACGCGAGAGCTGGATGGGGCGACGGAAGTCGTAGGGCACGACGTCCGCGCCGCCGCGACGGCGCGACCGGCCGCCGGAGGTCGGTCCGGGGGCGGCCGGCAGGCTCGACGGGAGGCTCACGTTGCCCCGATCGGCCGTCCATGGCCTCTCCTGAGACAACCGGCTGCCGCAACGTGCGCCGCCAGCGGGCTCAGGCGTGGAAATAGTCCGTTCGGACTATGCCCGGGGACCGGTTTCCTGCCCGGTCCCGGGTGACGTCCCGCCGTTCGGCGGGAGTGCGCCCTGCGGCGCTACTGGGTGACGAACTCGGTGAAGTACACCCCCATCACGTCGCCGTGGTACTCCTCCTCCAGGTACACCAGGAGCTCCTCCTTGAGCTGTTGGCGATGCTTGGCCTTGCCGAGGTCCACCATGTCCTGGCCGGAGAACAGCTCGATCGTGGCGTCCAGCGCCTTGCTGCCGTCGGGTTCGTGCTTGATGTCAACGACCAACTGCAACGCGATGCCGATGCGTAGGTAGTGGCCCTCCGCCAGGTTGATCTGGACCGGGTCCAGGACGAGCACCTCGCCCGGCTCCGGAGCCGGCTCCGCGCCGGCGGGCTTGAGGAAGAACCAGTAGCCGCCTCCGCCGCCGAGCAGCAGCACGAGGACGACGATGATGATCAGCTTCTTCTTGCCGCCCTTGGCCTCTGCTTCGGGGGCGGCGCCGGCCGCGGCGGGGGCGGTCGCGGTGGTGCTCATGACTGCTCCTTCGGATCGGGTGCGATGCGTCCGGCGGCCGCGTGGGCCCCGTCGGTGTCGGGGGAGTCGGTCTCGTCGGTGTCGCTGTCGTGCGTGTCGTCGGTCTCTGCCTGCTCGGCCTTCTTGGCCTTGCGGGCGGCCTTCTTCTCCGCCTTCGTCCGGGCCTTCTTCTGGGCCTTGCCGGTCGCCTTCTCCTGTGCTATCGCGGCGTCGGCCTCCTGCTTGGCCGCAGCGTCGGGCAGCAGGGCGGCGTCCTGGGGTGCGAGGTCGGTCAACACGACGATGTCGACCCGCTTGTTGACCGCCTGCGCGCCGGGCTTGCTGGGGTCGACCAGTGGTCGGGTCGAGCCGTAGCCGGCCATCGAGAGCCGGGCGGTCGGGAGCCCGTGCTGCTCCTCGAGACGGCGCAGGACGGTGACGGCACGGGCGGCCGAGAGGTCCCAGTCCGTGGCGTAGTACTTCGGCTTCACCGGCACCTGGTTGGTGTGACCGTCGATCTGGAGCGGGTCCTCCAGTGACCGCAGCACGGGCGCGACCGCGTCGACGACCTGCTGCCCGCGCAGGCTCAGCGAGGCCAGGTTGGCCTGGAAGACGACGTGGCGCGAGACCAGGCTGATCACCAGGCCGCGGTGGTCGTACGACGTCGCGACGTCGCCGGCCAGTCCCTCGCGCTCCAGGGCCTCGGTCAGCGTCGCGCGGACCTTCTCCAGGCGCTCGGCCTCGGCGGCGGCCTCGTCCCAGGACCGCTGGTTCTGCAGCGCCGCCGCCTGCTGGACGGCGTTGGCCACGACCTGCCGCTGCTCGGAGTCGAGGTTGGCGGTGGCCAGCTGGGGGGACACCGAGTCGACGGGGGCCGACCCGGGCTGGTCGTGCAGCGAAGAGCTGCCCACGAGGAGGGAGTCGCTGCTGCCGAAGCCGGCCGCGAGACCCTCCTTGAGCTGGGCGTACTTCTTCTCGTCGACCTGGCTCATCGCGAACATGACGACGAAGAGCACCATGAGCAGCGTGACCATGTCGGCGTAGCTGACCAGCCACCGCTCGTGGTTCTCGTGCTCCTCGTGCTCCTCGTGCTTCTTGCGACGGGACCCGTGGCCGCTGCTCATGTCACGCCGCCTCGGAGAGCTGGTCCTCCGCGGGGAGCAGCGAGGTGAGCTTCTGCTGGATCACCCGCGGGTTGGCGCCGGCCTGGATGGCGGCGATGCCCTCGACGACCAGCTCCATCCGGGCGCACTCGAGCTCGGAGAGCCGCTTCAGGCGAGCGGAGATCGGCAGGAAGATGATGTTGGCGCTGGCGACGCCCCACAGGGTCGCGAGGAACGCGGCGGCGATGAGGTGACCCAGCTTCTCGGGCTCGGCGAGGTTCTCCAGCACGTGGACCAGGCCCATGACCGTTCCGACGATGCCGATGGTGGGCGCGTAGGCGCCCGCGTCGGCGTAGAACTTGGCCGACTGCTTGTCGGCCCGCTTCTTGGCGCTCACCTCGGCCTCGAGGATGTCGCGGACCTCCTCGGGGTCGGTGCCGTCGATGGCCAGCGTGACGCCCTTGGCCAGGAACGGGTCGTCCATGTCCTTGACCATGTCCTCCAGGGCCAGCAGGCCCTCGCGGCGGGCGCGGTCGGCCAGCGACACGATCTGCGGCACCGCGTCGGCGCCCGAGATCTGACCGCTGCCGCCGAAGGCGCGACCCAGGGCCTTCACCGCGGCCTTGGCGTCAGGCAGCGTGCCGCCGGCGATGGTGATGAGGATCGAGGTGCCGAACACCAGGAGCATCGGCGGGAGCAGCAACATCGACATCGGGTTGCCGCCCTCGAGGATGTTGGCGGTGATGACGACGCCGAAGCCGCCGAAGATGCCGACCGCGGTGGCGAGGTCCTTCATCGGGGGCTCACCTCCTCCGTCACGGTCGCCGCGACACCACTCGGGTGGTCGCCGTCGATCACGCTCAGGCTCGGTCGGGGCTGGTGCAGGTCGAGCAGTGAGGCGAGCGCCTGCTGCTCGGGCACCAGCCCGTGCGGGTCGTGGGTGTCGGCCGGCAGCCGCAGGTCACCGACCTGGATGTGGCTGGACAGCGCGACGACCTCGGCGCGGTGGCGCAGGATCGAGGACATCACGTCGCGCAGCGGCTCGGCGACGACGTACTTCTTGCCGTCGACCAACGTGATGACCGTGTCCGGCGTGCTGTCGATGCGCTCGATGAGGTCGGCGTTGAGAGCGAACACGGACCCCGAGAGACGGGTCAGGGAAATCATGGGGTGGCACCATCCTTGTGCTTGGCCCGACGGCCGTCCGTGGCCGTCGAGGAAACAGATCGGCCGCCGGCACCGGGACCTGAGGGGTCCGGGCCGACGGCCTCTCCGCGGGGGTCAGCGCTTGATGTTGACCAGTTCCTCGAGGACCTGGTCGGAGGTGGTGATGACCCGCGAGCTGGCCTGGAAGCCACGCTGGGCGAGGATCAGGTTGGTGAACTCGGCGGCGAGCTCGACGTTGGACATCTCCAGCGCTCCGGCGATGATCGTGCCCGCACCGTCCTGGCCGGGCACGCCCAGCTGCACTGCGCCGGAGTTGGCCGACGCGCGGTAGGCCGTCTCGCCGATCTTCTCCAGGCCCATCACGTTGGCGAAGTCGGCGCTGGCCAGCTGGGCCATGTCGCGCTGGATGCCGTCGGAGAAGACGCCGCGCAGCATGCCGTCGGAGCCGAAGGTGTACGACGTCAGCGCGGTGCCCGCACCCACCGGCGGGGTCAGCGTGGGCAGCACGGCGGTGTCGAGGGTGATGTCGATGAGGCCGGCCGCGTAGTCCGGGGCGCCGGTGGCGTCCAGGCCGTAGCCCTGCACCCGCGCGCCGCTGTTGGTCACCAGGGTGCCGGTCTCGTCGAAGGTGAACGCACCGGCGCGGGTGTACATCTGCTCGTTGCCGCGCTGGACGACGAAGAACCCGTCGCCCTGCAGCATCAGGTCGGTGCCGCGGCCGGTCATCTGGGCCGAGCCCTGGTTGAAGTTGGTCGACGTGGTGGCGATCTGGACGCCCAGCCCGATCTGGACCGGGTTGGTGCCGCCGCGCTCGGCGTTGGCGGCGGTGCCGCCGGTCATCATCTGGCTCAGGGTGTCCTGGAAGACGGTGGTCGAGGACTTGAAGCCGGTGGTGTTGGCGTTGGCGATGTTGTTGCCGGTGACGTCGAGCATGGTCTGGTTGACGCGGAGGCCGGAGATGCCGGCGAAGAGCGAACGGAGCATGGGACGAGTTCCTTGTCTCAGAAGGTCGGTGGAGACCGGTGGACTGCTGGGGCGGGTGTCAGACGGCCGACGTGGTCGGGTCGGACGGGGTGCTGGAGGACTGGCCCTCTGAGGGGCCTGACGACTGGCCGGCTCGTGAGCCGTCGGTGACCGCGAGCACGGACGCGAGCGGGACGTCGACACCGCCGACGTCGAGCACCGGTCCTGCGGCGCCGAAGCTCACCCCGTGCACCGCTCCGGTGCCCTGGGTGCCGTCGCTGAGGGTGTAGGAGACGTCGCGGCCCACCAGTGAGCTGGCGCCGAAGGCCGTCGTGGCCTGGAGCACCATCGCCGTCTGGTCGGCGACCGCCTGCATCTTCTCCAGGGCGGTGAACTGGGCGTTCTGCGCGAGGAACTCGCTGGAGTCCGCCGGGTTCATCGGGTCCTGGTACCTCAGCTGCGCGACCATGAGCTGCAGGAACATCTCCTTGCTCTCATCGGTCGCCGCCGTCGTGCTGGCGGGCAAGAGCCCCGCCATGCCGCTGCCCGTCACAGCCTCGGTGGCTGGGATGGTCACGGTCCCTCCTCACATGCTCACGTCGAGGCGCCGCGAGGCGTCCGACGTGGGCGGGTCGGCCGGGCGGGGGGTCCCCGCGCCCTGGCTGCCGTCCCTGGCAGTGGTGTCGACCTGCGTCCCTGCGGGTCGTCCTGCGGCCCGGTGCTCGGCCTGGGGCCGCTCGCCGGGGGTCTGGTGGTCCGACGCGCCGGCGTCGGTCTGGCTCGGCGGCGGGTTGTCGCCGTCGTACGCCTGGGGGTCGGGCTGGCCGCCTGCCTGGCCGCCTGCCTGGCTGCCGGCGTGGTGGCCGGCCTGCTGGCTGCCCTGCTGCCCGGCGGCCTGCGAGTGGTGCAGCACGCTCAGCTGCGTCTCGCCGGCCGGTCGGCCGCTCATCGACTCCAGCGCGCGCTGCAGGGCGGGCAGCCCCTCGTGCAGGGTGGCGCGGGCGTCCTCGGAGCCGGTGGCCATGCGCACCCGGACCCCGCCGGGGTGCACGGTCAGGGTGATCCGGACGTCACCGAGGTGCTCGGGGTCGAGCCGGAGCACCATCCGGTGGGTGCCGGGGCCGGCCTGCACGAGCCGGGTCAGCTCGGGCACGACCTGCGCGGCGGCGCTCTGGGTCACCTGGGTGACCGGTCGGTCGGTGGTCGCGGTGGCTGCGGTGGTGGCCGGCGCCTGCACGAACGTCGCGGCCTGCGGGTCCGCCGACGGCGTCACCCGGGGCTGGTCGGCACGGGGCTGGTCGGTGCGGGGCTGGTCCGTACGGGGCTGGTCCGTGTCGGCGGCGGGCGGGGGCGGTGCGTGGTCAACCGTCTGCGCGGACGAGTCGGTTCCCTGCTCACCGCCGGTGGTGGCGGTGGTGGCGGTGGTGGCGGGCGGTGCGTGGTCAACCGTTTGCGTGGGGGGAACGGTTGCCTGCTCACCGTCCGGGGCGGCGCTCGGGAGCGGTGCGTGGTCAACCGTCTCGGTCGCCAGGGCGGTTGCCTGCTCACCGCTGGCGAAGGCGGCGGGGGCGGGCGGTGCGTGGTCAACCGTCTGCGTGGGCGCACCGGTTGCCTGCTCACCGCCGGCGGTCGCAGTCGTGACGGTCGGCTGCGCGGTCCCGTCGACTGCGGTGCCATCGGATGCGGTGCCATCGGATGCGGTGCCGGCGAGTGCTGCGGCGAGCGCGGGCGGCAGGACGACCGGCAGTACGACCGGCATGTCGACCGGCAGGTCGACCGGGGCGTCGCTCGCGGGTACGCCGACAGCGGTCGGCGCCGGGCCGGGACGCTCGCCCGGGGTCCGGTCGACGGCCACCGTGGTCACGTCCGTCGGCAGCTGCGTCGGCTGCGGAGACGCGGGGCCGGCAGGTGCGGCAGGACGCGTCGGCCCGGCGGGCTGGTCGGGGCGCGTCGCGGTGGCGGGTGCGGGAGGACGCGCCGGCTCGGAGACCACGGAACGGGTCCCGCCCACGGTCGCCTGGACACCCGTCTGCGCGGCGACAGCGGTCCCCGCATCGGCGGTGGTCGCGTCGGCGGTCGCCGCGTCGGCGGTGCCCGTCGCGTCGACGGCCGTCTCCGCAACCGGGGCCGGGCTCGGGCTCGGGCTCGGGCTCAGCACGGCATCCGCCGTGGTGGTGGTCGCGGTGGCACTCGCGGGCACAGCACCTGGGGCGCCGGCGGCCAGCACGGCGGCGACGAGGGCGGCGAAGGCGTCGGTCGTCGCGGCCTCGCCACCGGAGGAGGCGGAGGAGCCGGAGGAGTCGGAGGACGAGCCGCGGGACGAGCCGGCGCCGGAGGTGGCGAGCACACCGAGGGGCAGGGGCGCGATGGTCATCAGGCTCCCTCCACCAGGGCGAGGATCTTCGCGACGTACCCCTGCGTCTCGGCGTACGGCGGCACGCCGTCGTACCTGAGCACCGCACCCGGGCCCGCGTTGTAACCGGCCAGCGCGTGGTCGACCCGGCCGAAGCGGTCGAGCAGGTCGCGCATGAGGCGGGCGGCCCCGTCGACGGACTGCGCCGGGTCGAAGGGGTCGCTCACCCCGAGGCCCTTGGCGGTGCCGGGCATCAGCTGCATCAGCCCCTGGGCGCCGGCGGGGCTGACCGCGGAGGGCTGGAAGCTGCTCTCGGTGCGGGCCATGGCGGCCAGCAGCACCGGATCGACGCCGTAGCGGGTGCCGATGGTGTTGAAGAGGTCGGCGAACGGGACGCCGGTCACCTGGGAGGCGCCGGTCGCGGCGACCCGGGAGGCCGGGGCGGTCGCGGAGACGCCCTCGCCGGGCAGGACCCGACGGATGAAGTCGGGGGTGCCGTGCCCGGAGTCCGCGATGCTGATCACGCGGATGTCGAGGCCGGTGCGCGGAGCCTCGAGGATCATCCCGTCGCCGAGGTAGATCGCGATGTGGTCGGCGCCGACGTTGCGCGAGGAGCGGTCCCAGGCGACCAGGTCGCCGGGGCGGGCCTCGGCGAGCGAGGCGACCGGGCTGCCGCTGCGGGCCTGGTCGTTGGAGACGCGCGGCAGGTCGATGCCGTGCTGGGCGAAGACGTGCTGCACGAGGCCGGAGCAGTCCATGCCGCCGTCGGCCGGCGAGCTGCCGCCCCAGACGTAGGGCATCCCGACGTACTGTCGCGCGGTCGCGATGACGCCCTCGGCGGTGGCGGTGCCGCCGGTGGCGGCGCCGGTCGTGGTGGACCCGTAGGCAGCGGTGGCGCCCGACATCATCTGGGCGAAGACGGCGCCGTTCATCGGCGCGGCGGGCTGCAGCTGGGTCAGCTGGCCCTGGATCTGGGCGATGCGGGCCTCGACGGCGGCGATGCTCATGCCGCACCCCCGTCCGCGGTGCTGCGACGCAGCCAGCCCTGGGAGGCGACCTCGTCCATGTCCTTGTCGTCGGCGCGGCGACGCTCGACGCGCCGCTCGGCAGCACGCCGGTCCAGCAGGCCCTCGACGGCGCCGAGCCGGGACCGGTCGCTCTGCCACCGGCCGTCGGCCTCGACCGCCATGCTCCGCGCCACGTCGAGGCGAGCCCGGTCCGCGACCAGCTCCTCGCGCAGGGCCGTGAGCGACTCGCGCAGCGCCACGAAGGTCGACATGTCCCCGGAGACGAAGGAGCCGTGCTCGCGCAGCGCCGCCTCGAGCTCGCCGACCCGCGCCTCCCTGGAGCGCAGGTCGGCGAGCGCGGCCACGAGCCCGAGACGGCTGTCGCGCTCGCGGACCTCCCGCACCCGGGCCACGGCTCCGAGCCCGCGGTCGGCGGGGTGCGGTCGGCGGCTCATCGGGCCACCAGCTGGTGCAGCGCCGCCCAGGTGTCGGCGGTCGGGGTCTGCTCGTCCATCGACTGACGCAGGAACGCCTCGATCTGCGGCATCCGGGCGATGGCGGCGTCGGCCTCGGGGTCGGTGCCGGCGACGTACGCGCCGATCTCGACGAGCTCCTTGACGTCGCGGTGCGCGGCCAGCATGCGTCGCAGGGCGACGGCGTCGCCGCGCTGCTCGGGAGCGGTCACGGCGCTGGTGACGCGGGAGATCGACTCGAGCACGTCGATGCTGGGGAAGTGCCCGGCGGTGGCGAGGCGTCGGGTGAGGACGACGTGACCGTCGAGGATCGAGCGGGCGGTGTCGCCGATCGGGTCCTGCAGGTCGTCGCCCTCGACCAGGACGGTGTAGAGGCCGGTGATCGAGCCGTGCGGCGAGGTGCCGGCGCGCTCGAGCAGGCGGGGCATCAGGTTGAAGACGCTGGGCGGGTAGCCGCGGGTGGCCGGCGGCTCGCCCGCCGACAGACCGATCTCGCGCTGGGCCATCGCCACGCGGGTCAGCGAGTCCATCATCAGCACCACGTCGCGTCCGGCGTCGCGGAAGGACTCCGCGATCCGGGTGGCCACGAAGGCCGAGCGCAGCCGCTCCACCGGCGGGGCGTCGGAGGTCGCGACCACCAGGACCGACCGCGCCAGGCCCTCGGGCCCGAGGTCGTTCTCGATGAACTCGCGGACCTCACGGCCGCGCTCGCCGACCAGGGCGATGACCGAGACCTCGGCGTCGGTGCCGCGGGCGATCATCGACAGCAGGCTCGACTTGCCGACGCCCGAGCCGGCCATGATGCCGATGCGCTGGCCGCGGCCGCAGGGCACGAGCGAGTCCAGTGCCCGCACACCGAGGCCGAGCTGACGGGTGATGGTCGGGCGGGCCAGCGCGTCGGGCGCGCTGCCGTCGACGTCGACGAGCTTCATGCCGGGGATGGCGCCGAGGTGCGGGCCGCCGTCGATGGGGCGGCCGAGGCCGTCGAGCACCCGGCCGCGCAGGGCGTCGCCGACCCGGATCTGCAGCGGGCCGCCGGTGTGGCGGACGTAGGCGCCGACCTGGATGCCGGTGAGCCGGCCCAGCGGCAGGCAGACCAGACCCTCGGTGCTGGAGGCGGCGACCTCGACGAGCACCGGTGGTGTGGACTGCACCTCGAGCAGGTCGCCGACGGCGGCGCGCAGGCCGGTGACCCTCAGGTGGAGGCCGACCATCTCCGAGACCCGGCCCAGGCCGAGCGGACGGATCGCGGCCAGCGCGCGGGAGCGGTTCGCGGTCAGGGCGGCGCTCGCCCCGGCGGGCGTCGGGGCGGGGATCGACATCGCGGTCACGACAGCGCCTCCCGCACCCGGGCCAGGGCGGTCGAGATGCGCAGGTCGACCGCCTCGGCGGTGGTCTCGAGGAGCGCGTCGTGCGGCTCCAGCCCGGCGTCGGCGACGACGGTGATGCCCTGCGCGGACAGCGCGGCCACGTCGGGGTGGCTGGCGACGTGCGGCGCCAGTCGCACGGTCACCGGCAGGCCCTGGGGGAGCGCAGCCAGCACCCGGCGTACGACGTCGGCGACCGGATCCTCGGCGCCGGCCAGCTCGCGGCCGACCAGCGCTTCGGTCAGCTCGCAGGCCAGGCCCAGGGCGTGGTCCTCGACCTCGGCGGCGGTGGCGGTGGCCTGCTGGGCGAACAGCGCGGCGGCGCGCTGCAGCGCGGCCAGCGCCTGCTCGTGCTCGGCCTGTCGGCGGGCCTCGGCCTCGCGGGTCAGGGCCTCCAGCTCCGCGCGGTTCGCGGCCGCCTCGGCGGCGGCCTCGCGACGGCCCTCGGCCCAGCCGGTGGCGTACCCCTGGGCACGCGCCGCGGTCCGGGTGGTCTCGGCGAGCGCGGACAGCACGTCCTCGGTGACCGGGTCGCCGAGGGTGCGCTCGCCGCCGAAGCGGGTCCACGCCCCGGTGCGCAGCTGCGGGGTGCTCAGCGGGCCCACGGCCTGCGCGAGCTCACCGCGCAGGACCCGACGGTCCGGGGACGGCGCGGTCCCGGCTGCGGTGTCCGAGGTCATGACGTCACTCGACGAACTCAACGTCGCCTCCGCGTCGGATCATGATCTCGCCGCGCTCCTCGAGCTGGCGGATCGTGCGGATGATGGCCTGCTGGGCCTCCTCGACCTGCGAGAGACGCACCGGGCCGAGGAGGTCGATCTCCTCCACGAGGCCCTCGGCGGCACGGCTGGACAGGTTGCGGGTGATCTTCTCCCGCACCGCGGTCGAGACGCCCTTGAGCGCGAGCGCCAGCGAGGAGACCTCGACCTGGCGCAGCACCTGCTGGATGGAGCGGTCGTCGAGGCCGGTGATGTCCTCGAACATGAACATCCGGCTCTTCACCTCGTCGGCCAGGCTCGGGTCGAGCGCCTCGAGGCCCTCGACGATCTGGCGCTCGGTGGAGCGGTCGGAGCAGTTGATGATGTTGACCATCTGGTCCAGGCCGCCCACACGCGACATGTCCGAGGGCTGCAGCATCGAGGAGAGCTTGCGCTCCAGCGTGCTCTCGACGGCCTTGACGATGTCGGGCGAGGTCCGGTCCATCACCGCGATGCGGTGCGCGACCTGCGCCTGCTGCTCCGGCGGCAGACCCGAGAGCAGCAACGAGGCCTTGTCCGGCGTCATGTGCGCCAGCACCAGCGCGATCACCTGCGGGTGCTCCTCGACGATGAAGGAGCGCAGCTGCGCGGGGTCGGCCTGGTGCAGGAACTGGAAGGGCATCTGCACCGCCGCGGCGTGCAGGCGCTCGATGATCTCGGCGGCGCGCTCGGGACCCAGCGACTGCTCGAGCAATGCCTGGGCGAAGCCGAGACCGCCACGGGCCATGTGCTCCCGCGCCACCATCAGGTCGCGGAACTCCGTGGCTACGGCCTCGGACTCCGAGACGCTCACCGAGTCGAGCATCGCGATCTCGGCGGTGATCGCCTCGACCTCGTGCTCGTCGAGCATGCTCAGCACCTTCGCGGCCTGCGACTTGCCCAGCTGCACCAGCAGCACGGCCGCCTTGCGGGCGCCCATGGCCTGGATGGGGCTCTTGGTCATGGTGCTCATCAGCGCTCCACCAGCCAGCCGCGCAGCAGGGTCGCGACGTCCTCGGGCTGCCGCTCGATGAGGGCGCTGAGCTCCTCACGCACGTTGTGCTCCTCGACCTGCTCGGCCTCGGCCAGCGCCATCGCGGCCGGCGCCTCGAGGGCCTGGCGCTCCTGGCGCAGCTGCTCGACGACGTACGTCGTGGCCTGCTCGCGCTTCTTGCTGCGGCGTCGGCCGGTGACCAGTGCCAGCAGCAGGACCAGGAGGACTGCGCCGCCCAGCGCGCCCTTCTCGATCAGGTCGTTGCGGGCGGTGGCGGCCTCGGCGGCTGCGGCGGCCTCGAGCTCGGCGGCGGCGGCCTCCTCGCCGGTGCGGTCGAAGGGCATCTGGACCACGCGGATGGTGTCGCCGCGACGGCCGTTGATGCCGATCGCGTCGGCGACCAGCGTCCGCACGTCGGTGGCGGAGACGCCCTGGGTGGTGGCGGTGTCCAGCACCACGCCGACGTTGATCTGCTTGACCGCGCCGGGGGTGGTCTCCCGGGTCTCGACGACGGTGTCGACGCCGTTGGTCCGCGAGCTGGAGGAGTTGTTGTAGGAGCTGTCGCCCTCGGCGCCGGCCGTGGTGTCGGTCTGGTCGTCGACGCCGACGACCCCGCCCACGCCGTCCGCGGCGCCCGCGCCGGAGTAGGTCTCGCTGGACAGCGACTCGGTGAGCGCCGGGATCTCCTCGTCGGCACGGTAGTCGGTGCTCTCGGTGACGGCCTTGTCCCAGTCGAGCTCGACGGTCGCCGACACGGTGGAGTTCCCCGGTCCGACGACGCGGTCGAGCATCGCCTGCAGCCGCGCGCGCAGCTTGTCCTGGTAGGCCTCGGTCTGCTGGGTGCGCTCCGTGGCGGCCGCCGACGTCGTCCCTCCCGGGCTGGACAGGACCCGGCCGGTGGAGTCGGCGACGGTCACCTGGTCGGGGTCGAGCCCGTCGATGCTGGAGGCGACGAGGTGCACGACGGCCTGGACCTGCTCGGGGGTGAGCGTGCGGCCCGGGTTGGTCTGCACGAGCACCGACGCCGTCGGCGGCTGCTGCTCGTCGGTGAAGACGTCCTTCTGGGGGATCGCGAGGTGCACGACGGCGCCGTTCACGCCGTCGATCGCCTTGACCGTGGCGGCGAGCTCGCCCTCCATGGCCCGCTTGAAGTCGGTCTGCTCCTTGAACTCCGAGGTGGAGATCCCCTGGTTGTCGAGGATCCCGTAGCCGCCGTCGGTGCTGGTCGGCAGGCCCTCCCCGGACAGCGCGATGCGGGTGGAGTGCACGGCGTCGCGGGGCACCATGATCGTGGCGCCGCCGTCGGCGAGCTCGTAGCTGACGCCCTGGGTCTCGAGCTCGTCGATGACCGACGAGGCGTCGGAGGGCGCGAGGTTGGAGAACAGCGGGGCGTACGCCGGTGCGCTGGCCCACCGGAAGACCATGAAGCCGCCCAGCAGCAGCGCGGCGGTGCCGATCACGGCCACGACCTTCTGGCCGGGGGTGAACTGCCGGAAGGTCGTCGTGTGGCGGTTCATCGACCGCTGGAGCATCTCGCGCATCAGACCTGCATCCGCATGATCTCGGTGAACGCCTCGACCGCCTTGTTGCGGACGGCGACGGTGACCTGGGTGGTGACCGCGGCCTGGGTCGCGGCGATCGTGTAGTCGTGGATGTTCTGCAGCTCACCGGTGGCGGCCTGCACCGACAGCTGGTCGGCGGTGCGCTGCACGCCGTCGAGTCGGTCGAGCCCGTCGAGCACCAGCTCGCCGAAGTCGGGGCCGCCCGCCCTGCCGACGCCGCCGACCGAGGGCGCGTCGCCGACTGCGGGGGCCGACGGGGTCGCGGGGACCGTCGGGGGGGCGAAGGGCGTGAAGCCGCCGACGCCCGGGATGCCCTCGATGCCGCCGATGCTCATCGCTGACCGATCCCGATCGCGGTCTGGTAGGTGTCCTGGGCGAACTTGGTCACCTGCGCCGAGGCCTGGAAGCCGCGCTGGGCCATGATCAGCTCGGCCATCTGGTCCGACATCTCGGTGTCGGGGAGGCGGACGTAGCCGGCCTCGTCGGCCAGCGGGTGGTCGGGCTGGTAGGTCATCCGGCCCTCGGCCGAGCTCAGCGCGATCTCCCGGACCCGCACGCCGCCGTCCTCGCGGGACTCCGCGACGACCAGCTGGGCCTGGAAGGCGTCCTCGGCGGTGGAGCGGACGGTGCCGATGTTGGCGATGTTGTGCGAGAGCGCGTCCAGCCAGGTCTGGTGCATGCCCAGCCCGGACCCCGCGATCCGCAGGGACTCGAAGGCGCTCATCACATCGCCCCGGCGACGGTCTTGACGAGGTCGAAGCGGTCCGTCACGGCCCGCGCGACCATCTGGTACATGAACTGCGACTGCATCGCGGCCAGCGACTCCTTGCGCAGGTCGACGTTGTTGCCGTTCTCCCCGACCGGGGTGTTGGCGTCCTCCATCAGCGGGGCGGCACCACCGAGCTGTCGCGCCATCGCGGCGTCGCCGGCGGGGGCGTTGCTGCCGATCGCGGAGCGCAGCACGGACTCGAAGTCGACAGCCGTCGCGCGGAAGCCGGGGGTGTCGAGGTTGGCCAGGTTGTCGGCGATGGTGTTCTGACGCAGCGACAGGCCGTCGAGCGCGTAGCTCAGGACGGCCGACACCGAGTCGGACACCGCGTACGACGGAACGGACACGACTACTCCTCGAGACTTCTCTGAGGTGGCTGCCGGTCCGTCGGCGGAAAGGGGTGAGCACTCCCTGCTCGAGGAGGTTGATCGGCGTACGTCGCGAGCACCTGAGACGTTTCCCGCAAACGTCTGCACCGGTGCTGCTGCGGCCCCTCCGGACGCGCAGGACCCCCCGGTCCGCGGGGGACCGGGGGGTCGCGTGGTGGAGTCGCGGGCGCGTGCCCGACCTGACCGGTGGGTCAGGTCAGGACCACGGCCACCCGACCGGAGCCGTAGCCCGCGACGTCCACGTGGAAGTCGGCCCTGCGGCCGAGGACCTGGGTGCGGATGCGCGCGTCGGCGGGCACGTCCTGGCCCGAGGTGTGCGCGGAGTAGAGCTTGAGGTGTGCGGACTCCCCGACGTTGAAGACCGAGGAGAAGACGTTGAAGACCTCCTGGAGACCCTCCCCGAGGATGTCGGGCAGGGCGCCGTCCTCGATCGCCTGCTCGGACCCGCTGGCGGGGACCAGGGCGAGCGCCGCGCCGGCGTGGGCGGAGAGCGGCAGGTCGAAGGCGACCACGGCGCGCACCACCAGCGAGTCGTCGACGAACTGCGCCACGCTGGCCGGGTAGTGCCCGTTCACGGCGAACGGGGGACCCGGCTCGAGCGTGACGTCGCGGTCCAGCAGGTCACCGAGGAGGTCGCGGACCTCCTTGGGCTCCGGCAGGTGGACCGGGCTGGTCCGGTCGGGTGCCTTCATCACCGGTGGCGTCACGGGTGCGCGCCCAGCACGGCGCCGAGGGCCTCGTCGAAGCTCTCGGGGGTGAAGGGCTTGGCGATGAGGAACGCCGCACCGGCGGCCTCCGCCTGGGCGCGCATCGCCGGCGAGCCCTCGGAGGTGACGAAGCCGAACGGCACCGTCCCGCCCGACCCGCGCAGCGTCGTGAGGAAGTCGATGCCCGACATCTCGGGCATGTTCCAGTCCGACAGCACGAGGTCGGGGGCCTCGCGCTGCACCGCCTCGAGGCCCTCCCGGCCGTTCTCGGCCTCGACGATGTCGTGGCCGCCGTGACCGGACTGGCGCAGGGTGCGGATGACGATCTGGCGCATGACGCGGCTGTCGTCGACGACGAGGATCTTCATCGGGGTGCTCCTTCGGTGGACCGTGCTCAGGACGGGTCGGCGGTGGGGGGCTGGTGGACCGTGACGACGACGGGCTCGCCGCGCCAGGTCAGCTCGAGACGGCAGACCTCGACCAGGTGCGACCCCGGTGAGATGTCGCCGTGGCCGACCAGCGGCAGCGAGAGGACGGCCGACCCGGCCATCAGGCTCTTCACGTTGCCGCCGACCATGTTGACCAGCTCGCCGAGGGCGTCGCGGAGGTCCTCGTCGGCGCAGTCCTCCACCGGGCACATCAGCATGGTCGAGGTGACGGCCTGCGCAGCCCCGTCGGTGAGGTTGACCGTGATCTGGGCGTCCCAGCCGCCGCTGACGGTGATGGCGGCCGACCAGCCTCCGGGTGGCATCGGCGTGGCCAGGGGCAGGATCGGCTCCTCGGCCCCGAGGAAGCTCGACCACACCTCCTCGACGACGGCGTGCACGTCCCCCAGGGACGGCTCGAGGGTGACGGTCATGCCGGTACCTCCTGGGCGACGAGCCCGAGGAGCTCCATCTTCTCGATGATCGCGTCGGGCGTGAACGGCTTGATGACGTACTCGTGGGCCCCGGCGGCCAGGGCCCGGACGATCTGGCCGTGCTCGCTCTCGGTGGTGACCATCATCAGGGTCACGTTGCGCCACCGGTCGTCGGCCCGGACCCGGGTGACGAACGTGTAGCCGTCCATGAGCGGCATGTTCCAGTCGATGAGGCAGATGTCCGGCACCAGGCCGGCCTCCAGCACGTCGAGCGCCTCCTGGCCGTTGCCGGCCTCGGTGGTCTCGAAGCCGAGCTCGGTCACGATGCGGCGCAGGATGCTGCGCATCGTCTTGGAGTCGTCGATGATCAGGGCGTGCACGGTCAGGCTCCTGTCTGGCTGAGGGCGGGTGCGATGCTCCGGGCGACGCCCGCGGTCGCGCGGGCGGTGGTGGCGGCGAGGCTCCCGGCCGAATCGGTGGGGGACGCGCCACGGGGGCGGTGCATCCAGACCCGGCCCGCGGCCTCGCGGGTCCAGGCGTCGTCGAGGTCGAGGGTCGTCTCCGAGGACCCCAGCAGCAGGTAGCCGTCGGGGGAGATCCGGCTGCTGACGCGGCGCAGGATGTCGCGCTTGGTGTCCACGTCGAAGTAGATGAGGACGTTGCGCAGGAAGACGATGTCGAAGACCGGCATCGGCGGGAACGGCGCCGCGAGGTTGAGGTGCTGGGTGGTGACCATCGAGCGCAGCTCGGGGGAGACCTCCCACTCGTTCCCGGCCCGGGTGAACCACGTGACCAGGCGCTGGGCCGGCATGCCGCGGTTCATCTCCACCTGGGAGTAGCGGCCGGCCCGGACCCGCTCCAGCATCGAGGTGGAGACGTCGGTGGCGTGGATGCGGGCCGTCCAGCCCGGCGGCAGGTTCTCCTTCAGGAGCATGGTCAGGGAGTAGGCCTCCTGGCCGCTCGAGCACGCCGCCGACCAGATCTCGAGGTGCTTGACGTGCGCTCGTGCCTCGAGCAGCGGCGGCAGCATCGCCTCGGTGAAGGCCTGGTAGGGGGCGAGGTCGCGGAACCACGAGGTCTCGTTGATGGTCAACGCGTCGATGGCCTTGGCCCGTTCGGACGGGTCACGGCCCAGGAGCGCGACGTAGCTGTCGACGTCCGGCTGGCCGGCGGAGCGGGCCAACGGGAGCAACCGTGCCTCGACGAGGTACTCCTTGCCCGGTTCACAGAGCATGGCAGTCTCTCGGCGCAGCAGGTCCGCCACGTAGGCGAAGCTGGTGGGGGAGATCACGCCGGTCCCATCGTCCCCGGCCGGGGGCACCTGAGACCGTCTAGACCTCGGGCGGTCGTCCTCGGGACCTTGGTCCCGGGTCGGAGCCGATGCCTCACGTCGAGCCGGCCGGGGCCGATCAGACGCACGTGATCCGTGCACTGGTGGTCGACGACTCGGCCGTGCTGCGTCGCCTCATCAGCAACGTCCTGGCCTCCGACCCCGAGATCGAGGTCGTGGGGACCGCGGTGGACGGGCTCGACGCCATCGAGAAGGCCGACGTCCTGCGCCCCGACGTGGTGACCCTCGACGTGGAGATGCCACGGCTCGACGGCCTGGGCGCGGTGAAGGAGATCAGCAGCCGGCACCCGCGCCTGCCGGTCATCATGTTCAGCACCCTGACCGAGAAGGGCGCCAGCGCCACGCTGCAGGCGCTGTCCAACGGGGCGAGCGACTACGTCGCGAAGCCCACCGGCGCGACGTCCTTCGCCGACGCGCTCGACATCGTGCGCGACGAGCTGCTGCCCCGGGTCAAGGCCCTGGTCGCGGCCCGGCGCATGGTGGCCGCCGCCCCGCCCCGCACCGTCGCCCCGGTCAAGGTCACCACGTCCCCCGAGGTGCTGGTGGTCGCCTGCTCGACCGGCGGGCCCGACGCCCTCTCGGCCGTGCTGGCCGAGCTGCCCTCGTCCTTCGCGCTGCCCGTCCTGGTCACCCAGCACATGCCGCCGGTCTTCACGACCCAGTTCGCCACGCGGCTGGACCGGGTCTCGCCGCTGCAGGTGCGCGAGGCCGCGGACGGCGACGTCGTACGCCGTGGGAAGGTGCTGCTCGCGCCCGGGGACTTCCACCTGCGGCTCTCCCGGTCCGCGGGCGTGGTGCGGGCGACGCTCGACCAGGGCCCGCGCGAGAACTTCTGCCGTCCCGCGGCCGACCCGCTGCTGCGCTCGGCCGCTCAGGTCTACGGCCCCGGCGTGCTCTGCCTGGTGCTCACCGGCATGGGCTCGGACGGTCTCGAGGGCGCCCGCACGGTCGTCGACCAGGGCGGTCGGGTCGTCGTCCAGGACGCCGCCACCTCGGTGGTGTGGGGCATGCCCGGTGCCGTCGCCACCGCGGGGCTGGCCCACGAGGTGCTGCCGCTCGGCTCGATCGCGGCGAGGCTGGCTGCGCTCAGCGGGGCCGTCGCGATCGGCTGAGGCCCGACGACCTCCGTCAGGACCGCTTGCGCAGGGCCTCGGCGAGGTTGGCGACGGCGTCCTCACCGGGGGACGCGGCCGCCTGGTTGCTGTTGGTGACCTCCGCCAGGAGCTCGGCGCGGTTGACCGCGACCGAGCGGGGCGCGTCGATGCCGATCCGCACGACGTCGCCGCGGACCTCCAGCACGGTCACGGTGATGTCGTCGCCGATGACGACGCTCTCACCGACGCGGCGGCTCAGGACCAGCATGGGGCAACGCTACCGGGCGTGGTGGTGGCCGGTGGTCAATCAGGCCACCAACGGCGTGGTCGTGGACAGCGCGGGGTCGTCGAGCACGACCTGGCGAGCGCGCTGGGTGCGGGTGTTGACCAGCAGCGGGGCCAGCAGGTTGGCGGTCGTGGAGACCAGGCTCTCGCCGGCGGTGAGGATGCTGAGCAGGAGCACGTCGTCCGCGGTGGTCACCCCGAGCTCGGCGGCGGTGGCGTCGTCGATGACCGGCGCGTAGTCGGGGAAGAACGCGTGCGGCGGGACCACGAGGAAGCGCAGGTCGGGGTCGTCGAGCGAGCGCAGCGCGCACAGCACGCCGTCGTCGTCGAGGCGGACCAGGGCGAAGCGCACGTGGGTGGGGAAGCCGGGCAGCGGCCGCACCAGCTCGATGACCGGCAGGTCCGGGACCGTCGGGTCGGCGTCCGTGGTCATGCCCGTGCGGTCCTCCTCGGCTGCGGTGCCGGCGCCCTCGGCCGGCCTGGTGGCGATCATCGCAGAAGGTCCACGAGGCTCGGCTGCATGACCCGCGCGGTCGAGGCGAGGGCTGCTTGGTAGGCCACCTCGTGCATCTGCAGGTCGACCATCGCCTTGGGAAGGTCGGTGTCCTCCACCTCCGACAGCGCCGAGCGCAGGGTGACCAGCGCGTCCTGGCCCTTGCGCTCCGCGGCGTCCACCCGGTTGTACGACGCACCGACCGCGGCCTGGGCGTCGCTGACCGCGCGCTGACGGTCGGTGATCGCGGAGATCCCGGCCTGGATGCCGGCCTTGTCGCCGAGGCGCAGGGCGTTCTCCAGGGCGGTCAGGTCGTCGAAGAGGTTGGCGCCGTTCGGGCCGACGACGGTGGTGCCGCTGACGTCGATGCGCACCTTCACCCCGTCGGCGACGCTGCGCTGCACCGGGGCGTCGGCGCCGACGTACGCGCCACTGGCGTCGAAGGCCTCGGACCCGGCCGTGACGCCGCCGAAGATCGGCCGGTCGAGGTAGGTGGTGTTGGCCTGGGCCAGCAGCCCCTCGCGGATCTGGGCGACCTCGGTGGCCAGCGCCTCGCTGCTGGTGCCGGTGATGGAGGCGTTGGCACCCTGCAGGGCCAGCTCGCTGACCCGGCGCAGGTTGTCGGCCATGCCGCTCAGCGTGGTGTCGGTGACGTCGAGCCACCCCAGGCCGTTCTGCGCGTTGCGCACGTGCTGCTGGGTCTCGGCCAGCTGCACGCGGATCTTCATCGACGTCGTCGCGTCGGTGGGGGAGTCCGAGGGCCGGTTGAGGTTCTTGCCGGTGGACAGCTTCTCCTGGGTCTGGGCCAGGCGGTCGAGCCCGGCCTGCAAGGAGGTCAGCGACCTGTTCGTCACCATGTTCTGGGTGACGCGGATCATCGCCATCAGCCGATTCCTGTCCTGTTGATGAGGGTGTCGAGGACGCTGTCCATGACCGACATGACGCGGGCGGCGGCCTCGTAGGCGCGTTGCGCGGTGAGCATCGCGACGGTCTCCTCGTCGAGGTTGACCCCCGAGAGCTGCTCGCGCGCGGAGTCGACCTGCGTGGTGAGCAGCGACTGGGTGCGCACGAGGCGCTGGGCGGAGGCGACCTCGGTGCCGAAGCCGTTGACCAGCCGCTGGTACGACCCCTCGGGGGTGCCCGCGGTGCCGATCACGTCGGCGTTGCTGCCGTCGAGCACCCCGCCGGGCAGCGAGGACGCGGCGACCTGGCGGGCGGTGACGGCCACGGTCAGCGTGGCGGCCGGGTCCGCGGGGTCGTAGGAGAAGAAGGCGGTGCCCGTCGTGCCGTCGAGGTCGTAGCCCGCGGCGTGGACGGCGTTGACGCTGTCGGCCAGGTCGCGCGCGACCGCGCCCAGCCCGGCGGCGTACGCCGGCAGGGTGGTGTTGAGGAGGTCGGCCGAGGCCCCGACCTCGCCGCGCACGTCAGCGGTGAGCGTCGTGCTGGTCGCGCCGTGGTCGATCGCGAAGGTGACGGGGGAGCCGTCCGGGCCGCCGGAGGCCGTGACGCCCGTCGCGATCCGCAGGGTGCCGGCGGTGGAGCCCGACACCAGGGAGACGCCGGCGACGCTCACGGTCATCGTGCCGTCGGGCTGCAGGAGCCCGACGCCGCCGGTGAGCTCGGCCAGCCTGAGGCCGAGCACGTCGCGGGTGTCGGCGAGGTCGGAGACGTCCACGCCGTCGAGCGCCGCGGTGGCGATGGCCCGGTTGGTGGCGGCGAGCTCCGTGGCCACGGTGTCGACCTCGGCGACCGAGCCCTGCAGCGTGAGGCGCTGCGTGGTCATCTCGGCGGAGACGTTGGCGGCCTGTGCGGCGAGCGCCCCGGCGAGGGACTCGGCCCGGGCCAGCACCTGGCCGCGGGCGGCGGTGCCGCCGGGGTCGTTGGCGAGGTCCTGCCAGGAGCTGCGGAAGTCGGCCATCGCGGCGGAGACGCCGGAGTCACCGGGCTCACCCACCCCGCTCTCCATCCGGGCCAGCGCGGTGGCCCGCAGCTGGAGGTAGGAGAGCGAGGAGTGCTCCGTGCGAGCCCGGTTGTCGAGCAGCGCGTCGTTCATGCGGACGATGGAGGAGGTGCGCACGCCGGAGCCGGCACCCTCGTAGGTCGACCAGCGGGCGGGGACGACCGGGGCACCCATCGACTCGCCGTCCACGCGGCGGCGGTTGTAGCCCTCGGTCGCGACATTGGCGATGTTGTGGCTCGCCACGTCCATCGCGACGCGGTTGTACCTCAGCGCACTGAGTGCGGTGTTGAGGGAGGACAGGGTGCCGGACATGGGTCAGAGCGCGCTGTCGAAGAGTCGGGCGACCGGCGTACCGCCCACGGCGCTGCCGTCGGGGGAGTAGCCGTCGGTGGAGTCGCCGAGGTCGGCCAGCGCCTCCCGGGCCTGGCGGTAGCCCTGGGTGAGCAGGTCGCGGTTGGAGTCGGCGAGGGCGGTGATTTGGCGCGTGGAGGAGGCGAAGGCCTCCCGGTGCTCGTGCAGGATCGTCGACCACGGCTCCGGTGCCGCGTCGGCGAGCTGGCGCAGCGACGGGTTGGGCGGGCAGCCGATCTCGGCGGCCGCGGCGTCGGCGGCGGTGGCGCGCAGGACCTCGGTCTCGCGCAGCGTCTCCAGCACGGCCTCGACGTCACGGGCGGCCCGCATCAGGTGCTCGGTGCGGTTGCTGGCCAGCACCAGCTGCTCCACCTCGAGCCGGTAGTGGAGGGTGTCGAGCAGCTCACGCTCGCGCCACAGGACGAGGCACAGCTTCTCCATGGTGGGCTCCGACTCTGCTCGACGGAGACTCCCCCCGTGGGGCCTCCTGGGACGGCACACGCTGCCGAGGCTCCAGTCGGCTCCCGGTCAAGGGACTTGAGGACTTCCGGAGGGCGTGTCCGGAGGGGATGCAGGACCCAGGCCCGATATTCACGGCTTGCAGGCGGGATCGGGACCGGCATGTGAGGAACGCGTGAGGTGGTCTCTCGGACGGCTGGTCTAGCCCCTTCGGGCCAGTCCGGTCCAAAACCCTGTCGCCGATCGGTAAAGCGGCGCAACCTGTGACATGTGTCCCGGTCTGGGAGGTCCGAGACACACCCCGTTGGTCAGGGAGGGCCAGCGGTTGGGAGCACTGAGGGAGGCTCGCGTGACCAACGACGCGTGCGACACGAACACCGCTTCATCGGGGGCGGCGACACCGGTCGACGATGCCCAGGACCCGCAGCGCGAGGCGCTGGTGGTCGAGCACATGACGCTGGTGTCCCACATCGTCAGGGAGACGATGACCCGGGTCCCGGCGCACGTCAGCCGTGACGACCTGCAGTCCGCCGGCCTGACCGCGCTGGTCAAGGCCGCTCGTGCCTACGAGCCCGGTCGGGGGGTGCCGTTCACCCGGTACGCCGCCAGCCGCATCCGTGGGGCGATCCTCGACGAGCTGCGCCAGGTCGACTGGGCCTCGCGCTCGGTCCGCCGCCGCGGCCGCGACCTGGAGGCCGCCCGCACCGCCCTGGCCAACACCCTGGGCCGGGCCCCGGAGAACCACGAGGTCGCCGCCTCGCTGGGCCTCTCGGTCGCCGAGGTGGAGTCCAATGACGGTGACGTCGCCCGCGCCAACGTGCTGTCGCTGCAGGGCTCGGAGGTCTCCTTCGAGGACATGCTGGTCAGCACCTCACCGGCGCCCTCCGAGCTCGTCGAGCACCGGGAGAAGCTGGAGTACCTCGTCGACGCGATCGCCGAGCTGCCCGAGCGGCTGCGCATCGTGGTCCAGGAGTACTTCCTCGCGGAGCGGCCGATGGCCGAGATCGCCGAGACGCTCGGCGTCACCGAGTCGCGGGTCTCCCAGATCCGCGCGGAGGCGCTGGTCCTGCTGCGCGACGCCCTCAACAGCGCTCTCGACCCCAGTCTCGTCCCGCCGCACGCACGCCCGGACGGCTGCGCCGCCCAGCGTCGCAACGCCTACTTCGAGGCCGTGGCCGCCCGCCACGCCTCCGGCAGGGTCACCGCCCGGATCCCACAGGCCGGCACCGCCTAGGGACCAGGCGACCCGCCGCCCGTCGGCCCCGTCGAGAACTGCTCGAGTTTTTTCCTCAAGCGGTCCGAGACGGGGCCGATGTGCTTCTCGAGGCCCATGGACGGGCCGCCCGACTCACCATCCAGGAAGGGATTCATCATGAGTCTTCGCATCAACCAGAACATCGACGCGGTCAACAGCTACCGCAACCTGTCGGTCACGCAGGGCCAGATGAGCAAGTCGCTGGAGAAGCTCTCCAGCGGTTTCCGCATCAACCGTGCCGCCGACGACGCGGCCGGCCTCGCCATCTCCGAGGGTCTGCGCTCGCAGATCGGTGGCCTCAAGGTCGCGGTCCGCAACACCCAGGACGGTGTCTCGGTCGTGCAGACCGCTGAGGGTGCGCTCACCGAGACGCACTCGATCCTCCAGCGCATGCGCGACCTGGCGGTGCAGTCGGCCAACGACTCCAACGACTCCGACTCGCGCGCTGCCATCAACGCCGAGGCCACGGCGCTGAAGGAGGAGCTGACCCGCATCGCGGATAAGACCACCTTCAACAACGTCAAGCTCCTCGACGGCTCGTTCACCGGCAAGGAGTTCCAGGTCGGCTACGCCGCCAACGACACCATCAGCGTCAGCATCTCCTCGGGCGCCGGTGCCAGCGGTGGCGAGGTCCACACCACCACGGGTGCCGCCGTTAGCGGCGCCGACTTCACCACCGCAGACTGGAACATCAGCCAGGGCGGCGTCTCCGTGGACGTCGACCTCTCGGCTGCCACCGGCACGCTGAGCGCGGTCAACACCCTCAACGCGGACGCGGGCTTCGCTGCGAACTTCCTGGCGGAGCAGGGCGACGACGGTGAGCTCGTCATCACCTCGAAGCAGTCCGGCGTCACCACGGACATCGCGGTGACTGACGGCGCCGGTGCCGTGCTGGGTGCTTCCGCTGACGGATCCCTGGGCGGCTTCAACGCGGCGGGTCTCGGGGTTGACAGCATCGACCTGTCGAACCAGGCGGACGCCACCTCCGCCATCACTGCTCTTGACACCGCCATCGGCAACGTGTCGACCGCTCGCGCCAACCTCGGTGCCCTGCAGAACCGGTTCGAGCACACGATCAACAACCTGAACGTGACCGCCGAGAACCTCTCCGCCAGCGAGAGCCGGATCCGCGACACCGACATGGCCCAGGAGATGATGGCCTTCACCCGGTCGCAGATCCTCTCCCAGGCCGGCACCGCGATGCTCGCGCAGGCCAACCAGGCCCCGCAGAGCGTCCTGTCGCTGCTGCGCTGATCCACCACGTCCCGGTGACCGGGGCCCGACGGCGATCCCGTCGCAGCCCCGGTCCCGGGACCGGGCGTCACTGACACCCACCAGCAGGACCGAGCACCACCAGCAGCACCAGGGAGCGCGAGAGGAGGCGACCTCGAATGGCAGCAAGCATCAGCGGACTGGCCAGCGGCATGGACACCGCGACCATCATCGACCAGCTCATGCAGCTGGAGGCCGCGCCCCAGAACCGCCTCAAGTCCCGGGTCTCCTCCGAGAAGCTGGTCCTCTCCAGCCTCCAGGCGCTCAACAAGACCACCGCGACGCTGGCCACCAAGGCCGAGGCGCTCGCGAAGGACACCGCGTGGACGCCCCTGACGTCCTCGAGCTCGGCCGCCGGTGTCGGCGTGAGCACCACCAGCTCCGCCTCCCCGCGCAACCTGACCGTCACGGTCACCTCGGTCGCCAAGACCCACCAGCTCGGGTACGCCGACGCGGCCGGTCTCTCCGATGTCGTCACCGGCGCCTCGACCCTGGTCCGGCTGGACCGCTTCGACGGCTCCCCGGTCGAGGTCGAGACCGGCGACGGCACCCTCCAGGGCCTGGTCACCGCCATCAACGACCCGGCCAACGACACCGGCCTGAGCGCCACCGTCGTCAAGGTCGCCGACGGGCAGTACCGCCTGCTGGTGGAGTCCAAGGCCACCGGCACCGCCAGCGACTTCGACCTCACGGCCCAGGACGGCAGCCCGCTGCTCGGCGGAGCCACGGTCCGCGCGGGCAGTGACGCCTCCATCGACCTCGGCGCCGGCATCTCCGCCAGCAGCTCCACCAACACCTTCTCCGAGGTCGTCCCCGGCGTCACCATCACCCTCGGTGCACAGGCCACGGTCGGCACCGTCTCCTCGGTGTCGGTCTCCCGCGACGTCGCGGGCATGACCGCCAAGGTCAAGGACCTCGTCGACTCGCTCAACGCGGTCGTCGCCGAGATCGGGGTCAAGACCGCCGGCGGCACCTCGGGCAGCGCCGGCCCGCTCGCCGGGGACGGCGGCGCCCGCCAGCTGCGCTCGCAGCTGCTGGACACCATCCGCACCGACGGCGGCACCAGCCTGGCGTCGTACGGCATCCAGGTGAACCGCGACGGCCGCCTGGACTTCGACGAGTCCGCCTTCAAGGCGGCCTACGCCGCGGACCCGACCGGGACCGCGGAGATGTTCACCACCGCCGCCGACGGGTTCGCCGCCCGGGTGGCCGAGGTCGCCAAGGGCGCCAGCGACTCCACGGACGGGACGCTGAGCGCCGCGATCACGGGTCGGCAGTCCGGCATCGACCGGATGGAGGACTCCATCGACGAGTGGGACCGCCGGCTGACGCTGCGGCGCACCGCTCTCGAGCGGCAGTTCGTGGCGCTGGAGACAGCGCTCTCACAGATGTCCAGCCAGTCGAACTGGTTGGCCGGTCAGCTCGCCTCGCTCCCCTCGAGCAGCAGCTGACGCCCACGGGAAGTCAAGGAAGGCACCCCACATGTACAACGATCCCCGCGCCGCATACATGGATGCATCCGTCGCGACCGCCAGCCCCGCCCGCCTGCTCGTGATGCTCTACGAGCGTCTCGTGCTCGACGTGCGCAAGGCCCTGGCCGCTCAGCAGCAGGCGGACCACGCCGAGGCCCACACCCAGCTCCTCCACGCCCAGGACATCGTCCTCGAGCTGCGCGCCAGCCTCGACGTCGACGCCTGGGAGGGCGGCCCCGGGCTCGCCTCCATCTACGACTTCCTGCACCTGCAACTGGTGCGGGCCAACATCAACCGCGACGCCGGTGCCACGGAGGGCTGCCTCAAGCTCGTCGAGGACCTGTGCGCCACGTGGCGCGAAGCGGCGCTGGCTGCGAGCCAGGTCGCATGAGCCCGCTGGTCACCACGACGGATGCCCACCGTGCTGACCCCCCGGCCGACTCCCCGGCCCACCCGCCGGCCCTCCACCTCCTCGACGTCCAGAAGGCAGATCCTGCCGTGATGGCCGAGGCGGACGTGACGGCCTGGGAGATCGTCCTGGACCGCATCGAGCTCGACGTCCTGCGCGGCGAGCGCAACCTCTCCCGCGGCCTGGAGTTCCGCACCGACCCGTGGGACCTGCCCGACACCGACATCGGGCCGATCCCCCCGCAGCTGGTCGACCGCGCCGCCGGCATCCACCGCCGCCAGCACGCGCTGATCGAGAAGATGAGCGAGACGTTGCACTACACACTGCGTCAGCAGGCCGTGGCCGAGGCCGCGAGCCGCGACCACGGCGCGGCGGCGTACCCGGTGTACGTCGACGTGGCCATCTGACCGATTCCCCCCCGGGCCAGGACCACCCCTCCCTGGTCACCGCGACCCCCGTCCTCCGTCGAGGACGGGGGTCGCGGTGTGTCCGGAGCCGGTCGCCACCCGGGCGGGATGCCCCGGTCTGGACCATCGACCAGACCAGTGGTCCGAAATGCGGGAGAACGTGGCGGCGCTCTCACCTTCGCGGGTGGTGCGCCGATGGGGGAGGTCGACCCCGCTGCGGCCGCCCCCGGCCCAGCACGCCCGACAGGAAGGGGGAGAGCCGTGGACGACGACGCCGAGATCGTGGCGGAGTTCCTCGTGGAGAGCCACGAGAACCTCGACCAGCTCGACCGGGACCTCGTGGAGCTCGAGCGCACGCCGGACTCCCGCGAGCTGCTCTCCAGCATCTTCCGGACCATCCACACCATCAAGGGCACCAGCGGCTTCCTCGCCTTCAACCGGCTCGAGGCGCTGACGCACGTGGGGGAGAACCTCCTCTCTCGCCTGCGCGACGGCAAGATGGTGATGACCACCCACACCGCCGGCGCGCTGCTGACCATGGTCGACACCGTCCGCGCGCTGCTCGAGGCGATCGAGCACGGCGCCGGCGACGCCGACCCGGGCGTCGACGTCGAGTCGGTCGTCTCCCTGCTCGAGCGGGTGCTGGCCGGTGACGTCGAGGAGCCGGCGGCGGCGGCCGCCGAGGGCGGTGAGCAGGCAACCGTTTCGGAGCTGGAGTCGGTTCAGGACGCACCGCCTGCGCAGGCCGCGGTCGAGGGCGGTGAGCAGGCAACCGTCACGGCGACCGACTCGGTTGAGGACGCACCGCCCGCGGCGGCAGCTGCGCCCGCACACGAGCCGGACCCGGTCGCGGAGGAGCTGCTCGACCCGGTGCTCGACCAGGCTCCGGAGGACGTGCCCGCCGCCGCCGAGGTGGAGGAGGGCCGCCGGGGCGTCGTGGACTCCTCGGTGCGTGTGGACGTGGACCTGCTCGACGGGCTGGTGCAGCTGGTGGGGGAGCTGGTGCTGACGCGCAACCAGATCCTGCAGCGCACCGAGGCCGCCGACGACGTCGAGCTGGTCCGCGCCTCCCAGCGCCTGGACCTCGTGGCCAGCGAGCTGCAGGAGAGCGTGATGCGCACGCGCATGCAGCCCATCGGCCAGGTCTGGTCGAAGATGCCGCGCATCGTGCGCGACCTGGCCCACCAGCTCGGCCGCGAGGTTGACCTGGAGATGGACGGCCACGACACCGAGCTGGACCGCTCGCTGCTCGAGGCCCTCAAGGGGCCCCTGACCCACCTGGTGCGCAACTCCCTGGACCACGGCATCGAGCCGCCCCCGGCCCGTGCCGCGGCGGGCAAGCCGACGGCCGGCCGGCTGCTGCTGCGGGCCTACCACGAGTCCGGCCAGGTGGTCGTCGAGATCACCGACGACGGCAAGGGGATCGACCCCCGCCACATCGGCGACGTCGCGGTGCGCCGTGGCGTGGTCACCCGCGAGCAGCTGGCCCGGATGGAGCCGCGCGACGTCCTGGACCTGATCTTCCGTCCCGGGTTCTCCACCGCCGAGCAGGTCACCAACGTGTCCGGTCGTGGCGTGGGGATGGACGTGGTGCGGACCTCGATCGAGCGGATCGGCGGCAGCGTCGACCTCACCAGCACCGTCGGGTGCGGTACGACGATGCGGATCCGCATCCCGCTGACGCTGGCCATCATCCCGGCGCTGGTCGTCGGGCAGCAGGGTGAGCGCTACGCGATCCCGCAGGCCAACCTGGTCGAGCTGGTCCGCCTCGAGGGGCAGGACCTGCGCGAGAACGTCGAGACGCTCGCCGGCGCCCCCGTCCTGCGGCTGCGCGGTCGGCTGCTCCCGCTGGTGTCTCTCTCCGAGGCGCTCGGCGGCGAGAAGGCCGACCCGGACGGGCTCACCATCGTGGTGGTGCAGGCCGACGAGACCCGCTTCGGGCTGTGCGTCGAGGAGGTCCACGACACCCAGGAGATCGTCGTGAAGCCGATCGGGCGCCAGCTCAAGTCGCTGCCGACGTACGCCGGTGCCACGATCATGGGCGACGGTCGCGTCGCCCTCATCCTCGACGTGGGCGGCATCGCCCGCACCCGGGCGATCGGTGCGGCGCACGCGACCGAGCCCGAGGTGCAGGTCGGCACCGTCGACTCCCGGGCGCTGCTCGTGCTCGAGGTCTCCCAGGGCCGCCGGGCGGCGCTGCCGCTCACGGCGGTGAGCCGGCTGGAGGAGTTCGAGCTCGGGCGGGTCGAGCGGTCCGGCGGCGTGGAGGTCGTGCAGTACCGCGACGGCATCCTGCCGCTGCTGCGCCTGGCCCCGGCGATCGGGCTGGCCGAGTCGCCGCCTGCGGAGGACCAGATCAGCGTCGTCGTCCACGAGGACGGCCAGCACCGGGTCGGCATCGTCATCGACCGGGTCCTCGACGTCGTCGAGGAGCACGTCGTCCCGACGGAGGTGGGCAGGCGCAACGGCGTGCTCGGCTCCGCCGTGGTCCAGGACAAGGTCACCGACCTCGTCGACCTCGACGCCGTCGTGCGTCCTCTCCTGGCAGGTGCGCGATGACCGTCACGACCCTCACCCCGACCTCCGGAGGCACCCGGACCACCGGGGCCACCGGACAGATGTGCACCTTCTGGGTGGACGGCCTCTACTTCGGCCTCCAGGTGGAGCACGTCCAGGAGGTGCTGCGCTACCAGCAGCTGACGGTGGTGCCCTGCGCGCCGGACGCCGTCCACGGCCTCATCAACCTGCGCGGACAGATCGTGACCGCGCTCGACCTGCGGTGCCGGCTCGGGCTCCCGCCGCGACCCGAGGGCGAGCTGCCCATGAACGTCATCGTCCGCTCCCGCGGCGAGGTCGTCTCCCTGCTCGTCGACGACATCGGTGACGTCATCGACACCACCGAGGTCTCCCTCCAGCCCACGCCGGCCAACCTGCCCCCCACGGTGCAGGACGTCGTCGGCGGGGTGCTGCCCCTGCCCGGATCGATCCTTCTCGTCGTCGACGCCGAGCGCGCCGTCGACGTCTCCACACCCGACACCACCGGAGGAACGCCGTGACCGAGCTCCAGACCCGCGCCCACCAGAACGGCTCCGGCACCGCCTCCGGGCGGGCCAAGGCCGTGAAGGCCGCGTCGGCCAAGCCCGCCACCACCAAGACCACGACCGCGCCCGACCTGACGAAGATGCGCTCGGTCCTCGACGGCCTGCCCACGCGTGTGATGCTGGCCGACACGAACCTGGTCATCACCTACGCCAACCCGGCCACGGTCGAGGGGCTGCGTGCCCTGGCGGACTGGATCCCGGTCTCGCCCGACGACCTGGTCGGCTCGAGCCTGGACATCTTCCACAAGGACCCGTCCTACCAGCGCGGCCTGCTGGCGGACCCGGAGAAGTACCTCCCGCGTCAGGCGATGATCAAGGTCGGGCCCGAGACCCTGGACCTCACGGTCGCCGCGGTGTACGACGACGAGGGCACCTACGTGGGCGCCATGGCGACCTGGGACCTGGTCACCGAGAAGCTCGCGCTCGAGCAGCAGGTCGCGCGGGTCACCTCGATGATGGAGAACTCCCCGACGAACATGATGTTCGCCGACCGTGACTTCACCATCACCTACATGAACCCGGCGTCCCTGGAGACGCTGCGTGGCCTGCAGGAGCACCTGCCGGTGCCCGTGGACAAGATCGTCGGCACCAGCCTCGACGTCTTCCACAAGACCCCGGACTACCAGCGCGGCATCCTCTCCGACGAGGCCCAGCTGCCTCGCCGCGCCAACATCTCGGTCGGCCCGGAGACCCTGGACCTGCTGGTCTCGGCCATCCGGGACAAGAACGGCGAGTACATCGGTGCCATGGCCACCTGGGAGGTCATCACCGAGAAGCTGCGCTCGGAGGCCGAGCGCAACGACGCGATGGCCGACTCGGCCGCGGTCAACAAGGTGCTCGGTGAGCTGCAGAGCGCGTCGACGATCGACGGCGCGATCAGCGCGGTGCTCGACTCCGTGCGCGCGGAGTTCGGCTGGGCGTACGGCTCGTTCTGGGCACTCGACCGCGACGACATGACCCTGAAGTTCGTCCAGGAGTCCGGCGACGCCGGCCCGGAGTTCCGCAAGGTGACGCTGGAGGCCTCCTTCGCCCGCGGCGTCGGGCTCTCGGGCCGGGCCTGGGCCAGCGAGGACCTCTTGTTCACCCCCGACATCGGCGAGATGACCGACTGCGTGCGGGCGCCGGTGGCCCAGAAGGTCGGCGTGAAGTCGGGCGTCTGCTTCCCGATCATCGTGAGCGGCGAGGTCGTCGGCACGATGGACTTCTTCGCCACCGAGACCCTCAAGCCCTCGGCACAGCGCCTCGACGCGCTGCGCAACGTGGGCCGCCTGGTCTCGCAGGCCTACACCCGGATCAACAAGGAGACCGCCGACCGGGAGCAGGCCGCGGAGCTGGCCGCCAAGGTCGAGGCCGTCCTCGACGTCGTGCAGGCCGCGGTGGACGGTGACCTGACCCGGGAGATCACCGTCTCCGGGGAGGACGCGGTCGGCCAGCTGGCCGGCGGACTGTCCAGCCTGCTGGGCACGCTGCGCGAGTCGATGGCCTCCATCGGCCAGACGGCGGACGCCCTGGGCGTCGCGGCCGAGCAGCTGACGATCCTCTCCCAGGGCATGGGCGACGGCGCGTCGGTCACCTCCGACAAGGCGGCGAGCGCGAGCGCGTCGTCCTCGGAGGTCTCCGCCAGCATCCAGACGGTCGCCTCGGCGGCCGAGGAGATGACCGCGAGCATCCGCGAGATCGCGCAGAACGCGACGGAGGCCGCCTCGGTGGCCACCGGTGCGGTGGGCGTGGCGAGCCAGGCGCAGGACACCGTCGCCAGCCTGGGCGAGTCCTCCGCGGAGATCGGTCAGGTCATCAAGGTGATCACCTCGATCGCCCAGCAGACCAACCTGCTGGCCCTCAACGCCACCATCGAGGCGGCCCGGGCCGGCGACGCCGGCAAGGGCTTCGCGGTCGTCGCCAACGAGGTCAAGGAGTTGGCCAAGGAGACGGCGAAGGCCACCGAGGACATCGGTCGCAAGATCGAGGCGATCCAGGGCGACACCTCCGGTGCCGTGTCGGCGATCTCGGAGATCTCCGAGGTGATCGGTCGGATCAACGACATCCAGACCACGATCGCCTCGGCGGTCGAGGAGCAGACCGCGACGACCAACGAGATCGCCCGCTCGGTGACCGAGGCCGCCGGTGGTGCCAACGGCATCGCCGACGACATCTCGCAGGTGGCCTCGGCCGCCGACGACACCCGCCAGGGCGCCCAGAACACCCTGCAGTCGGCGACCGAGCTCTCCACCATGGCCTCCGAGCTGAAGGCCCAGGTCGGACGCTTCCGAGTCTGAGCAACTGAACCGCCGTCGATCCTCTCCCTGACCGCTCCACCCGGTCGACGGTCCACGGACCGGCCCCGGTCGCACATCCCACCCCCCAGTGCGACCGGGGCCGAGCCTCGTCCGCCGAGAGGTCGCTCGCGCACGGCCGAGAGGTCGCTCGCGCACGGCCGAGAGGTCGCTCATGCACGGCCGAGGCGTCGCTCATGCACGGCCGAGAGGTCGCTGACGCACGGCCGAGGTGCGACGAGCCGCGGCGACGGGCCGGGGACCCGGTTAGGCTCACAGCCACCATGAGTGCCGCACCGCGCCCGGAGTCCCTCACCCGGCTCGAGCAGGAGGTCGGCGTGCTCGTGCGCCGGGTCCGCCGGGTCATCGCCGAACGGGCCGGGGCCGTGCACGCGGAGCTGCAGCCGGCGTCGTACCTCATGCTCGCCCACGTCGCCGAGCACGGTCCGATGCGCGCCTCGACCGTCGCGGACCTCTTCAGCATCGACAAGGGCGCGATCAGCCGACAGGTCACCCACCTCATCGAGCTGGGCCTGATCGAGAAGTCCCGCGACCCCGAGGACGGGCGGGCGTGGCTGCTGACCGCGACGCCCGACGCGCGGGAGCGGCTCGCGCAGGTCGCCGAGAGTCGCCGGCGCTACCTCGCCGACCGGCTCGGCGGCTGGGAGTCCGGCGACCTGGAGACCTTCACCGCGCTGCTCGCGCGCTACAACGAGAGCCTCGGCTCCGGGGTCGAGACGGACTGATCCCGACCCCGGCGGCCGACGCGGGGTGACCCGGGTGACCTCGGCCGGCTCAGCGCAGCCAGACGGCCGTGTCCCCGGGCAGGGTGTCGGTGACCGGGCCGCTGGCGATGACGACCTCGCCCGCCGGGAGCGGGACCGGGGTGCTGCCGCAGTTGAGCACCACGGTGACCTCGCCGCGACGGAAGGCCAGCAGGTCCTCGCCGAGGTCGAGCATCTCGACGGTCGACGGGGAGCCGAGCAGGGTCCGGCGGGCGGCCAGCGCGCGACGGTAGAACGCCAGCGTCGAGTCGGGGTCGGCCTCCTGCGCGGCGACGGTGAGCCCGGCCCAGTCGCCGGGCTGCGGGAGCCAGGGCTGGCCCCCGCCCGGTCCGAAGCCGTACGGCGGCTCGGAGCCCGACCACGGGATCGGGACCCGGCACCCGTCCCGCCCGACCTCGGGGGACTCGCTGTCCTTGGTGCGCAGCCAGCTGGGGTCGGTGCGGTGGGCCGGCGGCACGTCGACCTGCTCCAGCCCGAGCTCCTCGCCCTGGTAGAGGTAGGCCGAGCCGGGCAGCGAGAGCATCGTCAACGTGGCGGCGCGGGCCCGGGCCAGGCCCTGCTCGCCACCGCCGTAGCGGGTGACGTGCCGGATGACGTCGTGGTTGGACAGCACCCAGGTGGGGTCGGCGTGGACCTCCTCGAGCGCCTCGAAGGTGCTGGTGATGACGTTCTCGAAGGAGGCGGCCGACCAGGCCGCGAGCAGCCAGGAGAAGTTGAAGGACTGGCTCATCTCGTCGTCGCGGACGAAGCGGGCCATCGACTCCGGCGACTGGGTCCAGGCCTCGGCGACGGTCATCCGGTCGCCGTCGTACTCCGCGAGCACCCGGTGCCAGCGACGGTAGACGTCGTGGACCTCCGGCTGGTCCCACATCGGCTCGTCACGGTGGGTCCGCTCGACCATCGACTGGGTGGCGTTGACGTCCGTGCCGCCGCGCTGGGTCTCGCCCTCGGGGATGACCTGGTCGCGCAGTGACTCCTCCTTGAACAGCCCGTGCGCCACGTCGACGCGGAAGCCGTCGACGCCGCGGTCGAGCCAGAACCGCAGGACGTCCTCGAACATGTCGCCGACCTCGGGGTTGCGCCAGTCGAAGTCGGGCTGGGAGGAGTCGAAGAGGTGGAGGTACCACTGGCCGTCCTCGACGCGGTCCCACGCGGAGCCGCCGAAGACCGAGAGCCAGTTGTTGGGCGGCTCGGAGCCGTCCTCGCCCCTGCCGTCGCGGAAGACGTAGCGCGCCCGCTCGGGGCTGCCCGGGCCGGCGGCGAGCGCGGCTTGGAACCACTCGTGCTGGTCCGAGGAGTGGTTGGGCACCAGGTCCACGACGACCTTGATGCCGAGCTCGTGGGCGGTGGCGAGCAGCGTGTCGGCGTCCTCGAGGGTGCCGAAGAGCGGGTCGATGTCGCAGTAGTCGGAGACGTCGTAGCCGTGGTCGTTCTGCGGCGAGCGGTAGAACGGGCTGATCCAGATCGCGTCCACCCCGAGGTCGCGCAGGTAGGGCAGCCGGCTGGTGATGCCGGGCAGGTCGCCCACGCCGTCACCGTCGGCGTCGGCGAAGGAGCGGGGGTAGACCTGGTAGATGACGGCGTGGCGCCACCACTCGGTCTCGGCGGGCGTCACGGGGGGCGTCTGCTCGGTGGTCATGGGGACACTCTGACACACGGTGGTTGACCGGTACACCGTGATGCGTAAACGCTTACTCCCCGGCCTGGTGGCGCACCCTCAGGAGGGGATCTCGATCCACACCTGGCGGGCCAGCCCCACCAGCGCGCCGTCGGCCGTGCGCAGCGTCGTCGTCGCGTGGTGCTTGCGCCCCTCGGACCCGCGCGCCTGGCCGGTCACGACGAGCGTCTCGCCGACCTCGGGGAGCCGGTCGACCCGCGCCGTCATCCGCCCCAGCACCCGCGGGCCCTCCTCGATCCCGCTCGCCCAGGCGCCCGCGCAGTCCAGCGCGGCCCAGGCGATCTCGTACGACGACGCGTGCGGGGTCCACGACGCCGCGACCGTGCCCCGACGACCCGGCACCGGCCCGGGCAGGATGCGCAGCCCGTCGCCTGCGGCCCGCTCGGGTCCGCACGAGAAGCAGGTGGGGAAGGGGTGCCGGTCGTGCCCGGCGTACGACGCCTCGGCGGCACGCGCCACGTCGACCGGCACCGGCGCGCTCGGCTCGAGGTCCGTCTCCACCGCGCGGGCCTCGAGGACGGTGCGGCCCTCGGCGTCCAGCGCGCGCCACGCGCCCTCGTGCTCACCGACTTCCAGCGGGACCTCCAGCGGCGGGGGGAGGCGCAGCGTCACCTCGACGGTGCGACCCAGCGCACCGCCGGTGGCGGTGAGGGCCGCGAGGGCGCCGGCGGCCCAGCCGCCGTTGGCCGAGTCGGGAGGTCCGTGGAAGGCGGTCGGGACGATCAGGGAGGTCATCCCCGGATCTTCTCCCACCGGTCCAGCGCCTCCTGGCGCTCCTCCTTGTGGTCGACCATCGGTGCGGGGTAGCCGACCAGGTCGCGGGTGTCGGGGTCCGGGTCGTGCGGGTCCGGCACCTGCTCGGGGTCGGAGAGCTCCTCCACCCAGCGGCGGACGTAGTCGCCGCGCGGGTCGAACTTCTTGCCCTGCGTCGTGGGGTTGAAGACCCGGAAGAACGGCGAGGCGTCGGTGCCGCTGCCGGCGACCCACTGCCACCCGTGGTTGTTGGAGGCCAGGTCGCCGTCGACCAGCCAGTGCAGGAAGTGCCGCGCACCGTGCTGCCACTCCACGTGCAGGTCCTTGACCAGGAAGCTGGCCACGATCATCCGCACCCGGTTGTGCACCCAGCCGGTCGCCCGCAGCTGGCGCATCCCGGCGTCGACGATCGGGAATCCGGTGCGGCCTTCCTGCCAGGCCTCGAGCTGGGCGCCGGGACGGTCGTAGGACAGTCGCGCGAACTCGGGCTTGTAGTACTCCCGTGCGGTCTCGGGCCGGGTGTGCAGCACGTCGGCGTAGAACTCCCGCCAGGCCAGCTCGGTGCGGTAGACCCGGGCACCGTCGGACCGGCGGCGCGAGAGGTCGGCGAGCAGCGTGCGCGGGTGGACCTCGCCGTACTTGAGGTGGACCGACATCCGGCTGGTGCCGTCGACCCCGGGCCTGTCGCGATCCTCGGCGTAGTCGTCGACGCGGTCGAGGAACTCCTCCCACCGCCGTCTCGCCGCGGCCTCGCCGGCCTCGGGCAGCTCGAGCCCGGCGGGCAGCCGCGGGTCGGGGATGTCGGTCGTGCCCTCGTCGGTGTGCTCGTCGAGGGTCAGCCACGAGACGCCGGTCGGGGTGTCGACCGGGCCGCGCCAGCCGTGGTCGGCCCACGCGCGGGAGAAGGGGGTGAACACCTTGTACGGGTCGCCGGAGCCGTTGCGGACCCGTCCGGGCGCGACGGCGTACGGCGAGCCCGTCCGGACCAGCTCGATGCCGGCGTCGGCCAGGGCCTTCTCCACCTCCTCGTCGCGCCGCGAGCCGTAGGGGCCGTGGTCGGCTGCGACGTGGACGGTGGTGGCCTGCACGGCCTTCGCCGCCAGGACGACCCGGCGCACCGGGTCGCCGCGCACCACCGACAGCTGCGTCCGTCGCTGGCGCAGCGAGGCGTCCAGCGAGCGCAGCGACGCCCCGAGGTAGGCGCGACGGCTCGGACCGCTCGGTCCCCAGAGCGCGGGGTCGAGCACGAAGAGCGGCAGCACGTCGCCGCTCTCGGCGGCCGCGATGAGCGCCGGGTTGTCGGCCAGGCGCAGGTCCCGGCGGAACCACATCACCGATGTCATGGGGCCCCAGCGTGCCAGCGGCGGGGGACCCGGACATCACCCGAGCGGCCGCCGGACCGGGCCCTGGGTGGGGATGGGATGATGGCGCCGTGAGCGACCTGATCGACACCACCGAGATGTACCTCCGGACGATCTACGAGCTGGTCGAGGAGGGCATCGTCCCCCTGCGCGCCCGGATCGCCGAGCGCCTGCACCAGTCGGGTCCGACGGTGTCCCAGACGGTGGCGCGCATGGAGCGCGACGGCCTGCTCACCGTCGAGGGCGACCGGCACCTGGAGCTGACCGAGGACGGCCGCCGCCTGGCCATCCGGGTCATGCGCAAGCACCGCCTCGCCGAGCGGCTGCTGACCGACGTCATCGGCCTGGACTGGGAGCTGGTCCACGAGGAGGCCTGCCGCTGGGAGCACGTGATCTCCGAGACCGTCGAGCGGCGCTTGATGGAGATCCTCGACCACCCGACGGAGTCGCCCTACGGCAACCCGATCCCCGGGCTCGACGAGCTGGGCGAGACGCCCGGCGCGGAGGGGTTCATGGACGGCGTGGAGTCGCTGTCCAAGGCCGCCGCCCGCGGCGAGGGCCGGGTGCTGGTGCGTCGCATCTCCGAGGAGATGCAGAAGGACGAGGACCTCATGAGCGCGCTGCGCCGGGTCGGCGCGATGCCCGACACGACCGTCACCGTCGCGCAGACGCCCGAGGGCGTCCTGGTCGGCGCCGGCGGGGAGACCGCCGAGATCGTCCCCGAGGCGGCCGACCACATCTTCGTCCGCCGCCTCTGAGGGCTGGCCGAGCCCGGCCCGAGCGGCGTCCCGGCTCCTCGCTGAGGTCGTCGCCGGGTCCTTGCTGGGGTCCTTGCCGGGTCCTGCTGGGGGTCATCGGCAGTCGGCGGCCGGACCTGAGAGCCGTCCAGACGGGTTCCGGACCGCGCGTGACCGCATTCCCGGACGCGTCGTTGTCGTGGCATGCAGGCAATGTCTACGCTGGTGGAGCGCCGTGCGGGCGGCGACGGTCGATTCGAGGGTGTCATGGAGCTGATCTCGGTGCCGCTCAGCGCCGCGCTCCTGACCGACGGTCGGGGGGTCGGCGGCCGTTTCGTCGTGGCGCACTCCGAGTCCGCACTGGCTCGCGGCCTGGACCTCGACGAGCACGTCGTGGTGGTCGACCCGGACGGTGAGTTCCACGCCGCCGAGGTGGTCGACATCCGCTTCGAGCTCACCGACACCCACTACGAGCTCGAGCTGGGCGTGCGCCTCCCGCCGCACGTGGTGCGCGACCGACTCGCGAGCGCGCGGGGCACCCGCCGCCGTGAGGACCGCGACTGGGTGGACACGGGCGACGTGCTCGACATGCTCGGCCGGCTCCGCGACGCCGCCAGCGAGGACTTGCGCGACGACCCGTGGGGCGGCCCCGGCGCCGGTCCCCGTCCTGTCTGACCCGTCCCGTCCGACTCGTCCCGTCTAGCCCGTGCCGACCTCTCCGGGCGAGCGCCGGGAGAGGCGTTGCTCCAGCGCGGAGAGGAACGGCGAGCAGCCGGTCTCGACGGCGTACGTCGCCAACGGGTCGCCCCGGGTCTCCCCGCGGTTGGCGATCACCACCGGGACCCCCAGCGAGGCGGCTCGGCGGACGAAGCGCAGCCCGCTCATCACCGTCAGGCTCGAGCCGACCACCAGCAGCGCACCGTCGCGCTCGACGAGGGAGTCCACGGCCGCGTAGCAGTGCGCCACGCGGTCCTTGGGGACGTTCTCGCCGAAGAACACGACGTCGGGCTTGAGGATGCCGCCGCACCCGCAGGCCGGCACCACGAAGCCGTCGGTGTCCTCGAGGTCGACGTCGCCGTCGGGCCGGATGTGCACCGAGGGGTGCCGCTCGTGCCAGTCGGGGTTGAGACGCCCCATCTCCTCGTGGAGCGCGGACCTGGCGCCGGTCCGACGGCACGACAGGCACACGACGTCGGCGATCCGGCCGTGCAGCGCGACCAGCCGCGGGGTGCCGACGCGCTCGTGCAGCCCGTCGACGTTCTGGGTGATGAGCAGGTCCGGGGCGATCCGGGCCAGGACGTGGTGACCCTCGTTCGGGTCCGCGCGGCGCATCCGTCCCCACCCGAGGTGGCTGCGGGCCCAGTAGCGCTGCTGGGCGGTCGGGCCGGAGACGAACTCCTGGTAGGTCATGGGCCGCCGCGGGGGAGCGTCGGGGCCGCGGTAGTCGGGGATGCCGGAGTCGGTCGAGAGGCCCGCGCCGGTGAGCACCACGAGGGGGCGGTCGGCGAGCAGGTCGAGCGCGGCGTCGACGTACGACGCGCTGCGGCCGCGCGTGCCGGTGCCACTGCCCGCGGGGGTGGTCGGGGGGCTGCTCACGGTCGGTGGCTGGGTCGGGGGCCGGGTCGGTTCAACGGGCGTAGCGGACCGCGGCACGGGCCCGGGCCTTCTCCGCCTCGACCTCGCGGTTCTTCGGTGCCGCGGACGTGGTCAGGGCGTCGAGCAGGTGCTGGGTGGCGTGCGCGACCTCGGCGACGGCGCGGTCGAAGGCCTCCTGGTTGGCCTGCGAGGGCTTGGTGGAGCCGCTGACCTTGCGGACGTACTGCAGCGCGGCCGCGCCGACCTCGTCGGACGTCGCCGGGGGCTCGAAGTTGTGGAGCTGGCGGATGTTGCGGCACATGCGTCGAGCGTACGTCGCCGCGCGCACCCCCGCGCCTGCTCCAGCAAGCAGTCGACAAGCGGGCGGGGGCTTGCTAGCACGGTGGCTAGCGGCGTCGTCGCGGGACGATCTACCAAGCAGGCCAGGAGTTTCGCTCGGGGAATCGCTGTCCGGTTGTGACCTGATGCACCCGCTTGCTGCTTGCAAGTGCTAGCACGAGCAAGCACTATGGAGGCATGGCCAAGGGAAAGGTGTCGACGGCAGTCGGCTCGCTGGGTGACTACCTCAAGGAGCAGCGCACGCAGGCGCAGCTCTCCTTGCGGCAGCTCGCCGAGCAGACCGGCGTCTCGAACCCCTACCTGAGCCAGATCGAACGCGGACTGCGGCGCCCGTCAGCGGAGGTGCTCCAGCAGATCGCGAAGGCGCTGCGGATCTCGGCCGAGCAGCTCTACATCCGCGCCGGGATCGTCAGCCCCGACGACGGCGTCGGTGGCTCGGTGGAGCTCGCGGTCCTCGCCGACACGGCGCTGACCGAGCGCCAGAAGCAGTCCCTGCTCGATGTCTACCAGTCCTTCCTCGCCATGAACGCCGGTCAGGCGACCGCCGAGCCGGGCGACGAGGAGTAACGACCCCCACACCCGCGGCCGTGGCACCCGCCACGACCCACCCGACGGGCCGCGAGGCCCACCGAAGGAGTAGTTCCGACATGGCCAAGGCCACTCTCCCCACCATCAAGATCGAGGACCTCAAGTCCGAGGCCACCAAGTCCCTGTACGCCGGTGCCGGTGTCGTGGACCTGGCCGTCGAGACCGTCCGCGAGTACGTCTCCGACGTGCAGAAGAAGCTGGTCGACCTGCAGAAGGACGCCACCTCCAAGCTCGAGGGCGTGCAGAAGTCGGTCAAGGACTTCGACTTCGAGCCCAAGACCATCCGCACCCAGGTCGAGACCGTGGTCAACGCCCGCGTGGAGGCGCTGAGCGACGAGGCCAAGGCCCGCCGCACCGCCATCGAGAAGCGCGTCGCCGAGCTCCAGGGCGACGCCAAGGCCCTGCCGGTCACCGTGCGCAAGCAGCTCGACGAGACCACCGCGACCGCCACGGCCACCTACGCCGACCTGGCCAAGCGCGGCGAGGTCCTCGTGGGCCGCATCCGCAAGCAGGAGTCGACCCAGGCCACCAAGACCGCGGCGAAGACCACCACCGCGAAGGCCAAGACGACCAAGACCCAGGGCACCAAGACCGCGAAGACCGCGGCCAAGAAGACCACCACCGGTGCCAAGAAGTCGGCGACCACCGCCAAGAAGTCGGCCTCCTCCGCGGCCACCACCGCGAAGAAGTCCCCGGCCAAGAAGTCGGCGACCGCCACCAAGACCGCCGCCAAGAAGACCGTCACCACCGCGGCCACCGCCACCACCGAGGCGGCCAAGAAGGTCGGCGACTGACCGATCGCGCCTGACCCCTCCGGGTCACGCACACTCCCCGAGCCCCGGCACGCCTCCCTGCGTGGCGGGGCTCGGCCCGTCTGCGGGCGACCCGACCGCGCCGAGGAAGGTCGGACTGATGTCAGTCGAACCTTCAGACCTCGACGTACGACGCCTCCTCGGCCGTCACGAGCAGCACCCGCTTGTCGGGCAGCCGCAGCAGCCGCACGTGGTCGACGTCGCTGCCGTGCTCGACCTCGACCAGCTCCTCGCTGATCGTCCCGTCGTCGAGCCGGAGGATCGAGAGCCAGCCGGTGCGCGCGCCGTACCCGCGGGTGATCACGCTCAGACCGGTGCGCTGCCCCGGGATCCAGGTGAACGCCCGCGGGTCGGTGGCCGCGACGTGCCGGGTGTTCGCCCGGTGGTCGAGCACGTCGAGCCGCCGCGGCGCCGCGAGGTCGGCCAGGTCGAACAGGCTGGTCTGCGCGCCCCACCGGCGACCGCCCACCGGGCCCTCGCCCAGGCCGAGCAGCCGGTGCGGGCCCAGCGGGTGCAGGTACGCCGAGTAGCCGGGCACCTTCAGCTCCCCGACGACCCGCGGCGCGGTCTGGTCGAACAGGTCCACGGTGTAGAGCGGGTCGACCCGCCGGAACGTGACCACCAGCGCCAGGTCGCCGAACCACCGCACCGCCTCGATGTCCTCGCGCGGCCCGATCCGGTCCACCCGGCCGATCTCCTCCAGCCGGGTGCCGTCGCGGCGCATGGTGACGATGGAGGAGAAGTCGCCGGTCTCCGAGGACGGCCCGACGGCCACCCGCAGGACGCCGTCGTGCTCGTCCATGGACCAGCGGTCGCGGATGGTGCCGTCGACCTCGCCGGTCGCGACGTACGTCGCCGCCGTGCCGTCGAGCTCGAGCTCGTGGATCTCGCTGGTGCCGCTCCAGCCGCCGATCGGTCCGCCGGGGAAGGCGCGGTCCACCAGCCAGCAGCACCCCGTGGGCGCTCCGCCGGTCGCGAGGTAGAGCCGGTCGAGCGAGGCGTAGACCAGGTCCGTGCCGATGGCGACGCCGACCGCGTCGGCCTCGGCGAGACCGGCGAGGGGAGCGGTGGCGTCCAGGCCCACGACGGCCACGGTCCCGGGCGTCGTGCCGTCCGCCTCGCCAGGGCTGCCGGGCAGGGCGACGTCGTCGCAGTCCACGAGCCGCTCGGTCGTCGCGCTGCCGTCCTCGGCGTACGTCGTCACTTGCGGCAGCCAGTCGTCGACCTCGGTGCCACGCACCGCCTCCAGGTTGCGCTCGAGCGCGCGGTCCTGGCTGCCCGCCCGTCGCCCGGGGCGCGCGAAGTCGAGGTCGGGCAGACCGGTGCGGGTCACCCACCGCACGGTGGTGCCGTGCTGGCGAGCCGAGAGCAGCTCGCCGTCGATGGTGAGGGTGTCGGTCAGCGTCGGCTCGTCGAGGTCGCCCACATCGACCCGCAGGATCCGGGTGCCGGGGGAGCCGTCGGCCTCCTGGTCGCCCCCGACGACGACCACGGTGTCGCCGACCAGCAGCAGCTCGGGGTCGACGACGTCCGGGAGGTCGATCCGCGCGGACTCCTCGACGCTCTCGCCGGTGACGTCGGCGAGGACCAGGTCGGCGGTGCGGCCGGTGCGCTCGATCCTGGCCAGGAGTCGGCCGTCGGACTTGGCCACGTCGGGCTCGTCGACGCCGGCCTCCTGCACGTTGGTGCCGGTCTCGGACTGGGTCGCGTTGGTCATCCCGCGTGCGTTGCCGGGCGCCGGTGCCTGCTTCGCGGCGAAGCCCTGCAGCTCGACCACGCCGTCCCGGGCGAAGGTCCGCCAGGCGCCACCCTGGTCCAGCAGCCCTCCCGGCCAGCCCCCTGACCAACCCCAGGGCGTCACGAGCTCCTCGGCGCCGTCGACGTACCACTCGAGCAGCTGCTCGCAGGACGCCGCAGGGGTCAGGGCGTCGCCCTGCCAGGCGACGGGCTGGGGTCTCGACGCCCGCTCCTCGCTGGCGCTCGTCGCTGCTCGACCACCGGCAGGGGTCCGCTCCTCGCTGGCGCTCGTCGCCGCTCGACCGCCGGTGTCGCTGTCGAGGGAGAGGCCGACGAGCACTCCGGCGCCGACGAGCGCGGTGGCGGTGAGGGAGGTGAGCAGGGTGCGGGCGCGCATGCGGCTCCGACGTACGACGTGGACGGGCGGTTCCGGTGCCTGGGCCCTCCTGACACGATGTGCCCATGGCTGACGCGCAGGGACAGACCCGCGACCTCGATCTCGCGCTCTTCGGGGCGACCGGCTTCACCGGCGGGCTGACCGCCGAGTACCTCGCCAGGAACGCCCCCGACGGACTGCGCTGGGCGCTGGTCGGGCGCAACCTCGGCAAGCTCGAGCAGGTCCGCACCCACCTGGCCACGATCGAGCCGGGTCTCGCCGACCTCGAGCTCGTCGTCGCCGACACCTCCGACGCCGCCGCGCTCGCGGCGCTCGCCCGCCGCACCAAGGTCGTCGTCACCACCGTCGGGCCCTACCAGCAGCTCGGCGAGCCGCTGGTCGCCGCGTGCGCCGAGGCCGGCACCGACTACGTCGACATCACCGGCGAGCCCGAGTTCGTCGACACGATGTACGTGCGCCACCACGCCGCCGCCGAGCGCTCCGGCGCCCGGATCGTCCACGCCTGCGGCTTCGACTCGATCCCGCACGACCTCGGGGCCTACTTCACCGTCCAGCAGCTGCACGCCGCCGGCCCGGTGACCCTGCGCGGCGTGGTCCGCGCGGCCGGCACCTTCTCCGGGGGCACCTTCCACTCCGCGCTGGGGGCCTTCGAGCGCAGCCGCCAGATGAGCCAGGCCTTCAAGGAGCGCCGCCGGGTCGAGCCCCGCCCCGAGGGCCGCAAGAGCCGCGCCGTCGCCGGCAAGCCGGGCAAGGACCCGGTGCTGGGCTACTACCTCCTGCCGATGCCGACCATCGACCCGCAGGTCGTGGCCCGCAGCGGTGCGGCGCTGGACGCCTACGGGAGCGACTTCCGCTACTCCCACTTCGCCGGCACCAAGACGCTGCGCTACGCCGCCGGCGGCGCCCTCGGCGTGGGGCTGATCGGCGTCGCGGCCACAATCCCGCCGGCGCGCAACCTGCTGAAGTCCAAGGTCAAGCAGGGCGAGGGCCCCTCGGCGTCGCGTCGCGAGAAGTCCTGGTTCACCGTCGACTTCGTCGGTGAGGGCGACGGCCGCACCGTCCACACCCGCGTCTCCGGTGGCGACCCCGGCTACACCGAGACCGCGAAGATGCTCGCCGAGTCCGCGCTGTGCCTGGCCTTCGACGACAACCCGGCCGTCGCCGGGCAGGTCACCACCGCCCAGGCGATGGGCGACAACCTGCTGGCTCGCCTGCAGGCCGCGGGCATGAGCTTCGAGGTCGTCGACTGACCCTGAGGGCGCAGGCCGTCGACCCGGCGGAGGCTGCGCGGCGGGCGGCCGCCTGGCCGCGGGTGCGCTGGATGGGCTCCAAGCACCGTCTGCTGCCGCACCTCGCGCAGGCGTTCGCCGACCTCGCCCCGGCGGGCGGTCACGCCCTCGACGCGTTCAGCGGCTCGGGGGTCGTGTCCTACCTCCTCAAGCACCAGGGCTTCGGTGTACGCGCCAACGACTACCTCGGCTTCCCGGGTGTCGTCGCGAGCGCCGGGGTCGTCAACGACGACGTGCGGCTCACCGAGGAGGACGTCGCGCGGATCTGCTCCCCGGCGCTCGACGACCGCGACTTCTGCCGCCGCACGTTCGACGGGGTCTTCTTCACCCCCGAGGACCTCGCCTTCCTCGACAGCGCCTGGAGCCACGTCGCGACGATGAGCGGCCACGCCCGCTCGGTGGCGATCGCCGCGCTCTGCCTGGCCGCGGCCCGCCGCCAGCCGCGCGGGGTGTTCACGATCAGCGGCGACCTCAGCAGGTACGACGACGGGCGGCGCGACCTGCGCCTGAGCCTGCGCGAGCACTTCGTCGAGCGCGTCGCCGACTACCACCGGGCCCTCGTCGGGGGCGCCGCCTGCTCGGTCTCCACCGGCGAGGTGGGCGAGGTCGAGCGGGACGGTTGGGACCTGGTCTACCTCGACCCGCCCTACGCCCCGGTCAGCGACGACAACGACTACACCAAGCGCTTCCACTTCCTCGAGGGGCTCTCGCGCTACTGGGAGGGTGACCAGATCATGTGGGACACGAGGACCCGCAAGTTGCCCAAGAGGGTCACGAAGTTCTCCTCCCGCCGCACCATCGAGGCCGCCTTCGGCGAGCTCTTCGAGCAGTTCAGTGACGCCCCGTTGGTGCTGTCCTACTCCTCGCACGCCCTGCCGGACCGCGCCACCCTCGAGGGGCTGCTGCGCGAGGTCAAGGGCGAGGTGGAGGTGCGCGCCGTCCCGCACACCTACTCCTACGGCACCCACCGCACCGCCGTGCGGCGCCGAGTCGACGAGCTGCTGCTGATCGCCCCCTGAGCACCGCCGCCATCGGCGATACTCCGAGCATGACGTCGGGGGAGGACGTGCGGCGGCGCCGTGCGTGGACAGTGGTGGCCGTCGTGGCGTGGGCGGGCTTCGCGCTCACGCTGAGCCTCTCGGCGCTCGGGTGGTACGCCGACAGCCCGCCCGAGCCCGGGGTCTACGGCGACACCGGCGACGGGGCGTACGGCGTGCTGCAGCGGGTCACCGACACGCTGAGCTACTTCACGATCTGGTCCAACGTGGTCGTGGCGCTCGCGGCGACGGTGCTCGCCCGTGGCGCGCGGGGTGCCACCTGGCAGCGGGTGCTGCTGCTCGACGCACTGCTGATGATCGTGGTGACCGCGATCGTCTACCAGCTGCTGCTCGCGCCGAGCATCGACGTGCAGGGCTGGTCGATCCTCACCGACCCCACCCAGCACGTCGTGGTGCCGGTGCTGGCGGTGGCGGCCTGGGTGTGGGCGGGGCCTCGCGGCTGGGTGTCGGGTCGGCTGGTGCCGCTGGCGCTGCTGGTGCCGGTGCTGTGGGTCGGGTGGATGCTGGTACGGGGCGCGGTCATCGGCTCCTACCCCTACGGCTTCGTCGCGGTGGGCGAGCGGGGGGGCTACCCGGCGGTGCTGGCCACCATCGCGATGATCCTCGCCTTCGGGCTGGTGGTCGCTGCGGTCTTGTGGGCAGTGGACACTGCCCTGTCCCGGCGTACCCGCTCGCGGGCCTGACCCGGCACGGCCGGCGCTCACGACGGCTTCAGGTCCACACCACTGTGACGAGCACGACGTCCCCGGGCGGGGATTGCTGAGCGCCGGTCAAGGAATGGGTTAAAACCTCCGCCGACCTGCGGAGGTAACACGCATGAAACATTTCCGGGCGAGGTTCTCAGCATGGCTAGGGGCGTAGCGGCCGCCCTCCGCCAGCACCTCGCCGACGACGGCTGGGTGGGAACCGACGACGGGGGGAACGCGTACCAGGTCCGCCGGGACGAGGTCACCATGCACGTGGTGACCGTCGAGCAGGCGCGCACGGCGCGCGGCCGGTCGAGGAGCATCGACCGCGCCGTGAGGACGTTGCTGAGCGGCATGCGCGACCCGGAGGAGCTGCACGCACTCGCCCTCCCCGCACGGGACCTGCCCACGGTGCTGACGGTGCCCGGTCGCGTGTGGATGATGCTGGGCGTGCGCGTGTACGCCATCGAACCCGACGGGTCGGTGCACCAGCAGGTGATCGCCTGACGCGGTGGTGCCCGAGGTCTGTGGCGTCGCGGGGTCTGACAGGATGACCGCCGCGGCCCCAGTAGCTCAGCGGATAGAGCAGCCGCCTCCTAAGCGAAAGGTCGCAGGTTCGACTCCTGCCTGGGGCACTTGGTGTGGGGTTGAGAGCAGCCGCGCTCCGTGGTCTGCGGAGCGAAAGGTCGCAGGTTCGACTCCTGCCTGGGGCACCCGTCGCCCGATGCCCTACCCCCGACTTGGCCGGGACAGCCCTCCCGCCGCACAATCGAGGAGCTTGGCGGACCCGGCTAGGTTCGCCGCACGCGGCGGCCGAGTGCAGCCGCCGGGCGCAGCGCAGCGCCACCGACGTACGCCGGAGCCACCGGCGCATCCCCCGGGCCGCACGTCGCGGCCGACCGCCAGGAGAACGACCCCGTGAGCACGCCCACCCCCACCCCGTCGGTCGAGGTGGCGACCCCGGAGCCGCGGGTGACCCGGCGGGGCAAGCGGCGCGCCAAGCGCCGGCGCACGCACACCGTGGCCAAGGTGCTGGTCTCCACCCTCGTGGTGCTGGGCCTGGTGACGGGCCTGTCGGTGACCTACCTCTACCGCCACCTCAACGGCAACCTCACCGTCATGGACATCGACGACCAGCTGGTCGGCGACCGACCGGACAAGGTCGAGGTCACCGGCCCGCAGGAGCCGCTCAACGTTCTGGTGATGGGCTCGGACACGCGCGAGGGCGCCAACAACATCGACGGGCTCACCGGCGGCGGCGAGCGCTCGGACACGACGCTGCTGCTGCACTTCTCCGCGGACCGGGAACGCGCCTACGGCGTGAGCATCCCGCGCGACTCGATGGTCGACCGGCCCGAGTGCCGCACCGAGGACGGCACGACGACCCCGGCGGCGTCGTACCAGATGTGGAACGTCGCCTACCAACTCGCCGGACCGGCCTGCACGATCCAGCAGTTCGAGGCGCTCACCGGCATCCGGCTCGACCACTTCGTCGTCGTGGACTTCACCGGTTTCCAGGACATGGTCGACGCGGTCGGCGGTGTCGAGGTGTGCATCCCCGAGGACATCGACGACCGCGCCCACGGGATGTACCTCGAGGCCGGCACCCGCAAGCTCGAGGGCATCCAGGCGCTCAACTACGTCCGCCAGCGCTATGCCCTGTCCGGCGGCTCCGACATCGGCCGGATGAAGCGGCAGCAGGCGTTCATCGCCTCGATGGTCAACACCGTCGTCTCCTCCAACACCCTGGCCCGCCCCGACCGGCTGCTGGGCTTCCTGGAGGCCGCGACCGAGTCTCTGACCCTCGACGAGGACCTCGGCAACCTGTGGGAGCTGGCCAAGCTGGGCTACGAGTTCCGCGGGATCGGCCTGGACAACGTCCAGTTCATCACCATCCCCAACAAGGTCGACCCGAACGACCCCAACCGGCTGGTGTGGAAGCGTCAGGCGAACGTCGTGTGGAACCGCCTCAAGAACGACGAGCCCCTCACCAAGCGCCTGCAGACTGACGTGATCAGCGCGGCGAAGATCCCGGGCACGTCCTCCGACGAGCCCTCGGAGTCGCCGGACGACGGCGAGACCGCCTCGCAGGGCGGCGGGTCCACCGGCTCCAAGGGCAGCGGCGGCAACGCCCCCACCGCCTCGGACGAGGCGCTGGCCGCGGCCGGGCTGTGCACGTGAGCGACCAGGGTGCCCAGGACGCCGGTCCTCAGCGGCGTACGCCGGAGGAGCAGGCCGCCTGGGAGCGGCGCCGCCGTCGGGCCGAGGTCTTCGGGGAGAGCCTGCCCGAGACGACCTCCGACGAGCGCGAGCCCGACCCCCGCGACCGGCGTGACGGCGACACCTGGCTCAAGGAGCAGGTGCCGCCGCACCACGGCAGCTGAGGTCGGGCTCGACCGGAAGTGCTGGTGCCTCAGCCCTGGCGGGCGGTGAGGGCGTCGCGGATCTCGCGCAGCAGGACGGTGTCCTCGGGGGTGCCCGGCGCGGGGCTGGGGAAGTACTTCTCCTTGGCCTTGGTGTAGGGCAGCACGACGAGGAAGTAGACGACCGCCGCGAGGATCACGAACGCGATGACGGCGTTCATGAAGGCACCGAAGGAGTTCTCCTCGTTGGTGAAGTAGTCACTGGCACCGTCGGGCATCTTCGAGGTCAGCCAGTTGGTGAAGGTCGTGACGACCGTGCCGAAGGCGGTGCCGATGATGACCGCGACGGCCAAGTCGACGAGGTTCCCGCGGAGCAGGAAGTTCTTGAAGCCACCCATGATGGAGTCCTCCTAGTCGTGGCGGCCCGAGCGGCCGCGTCCTCCCGCGACGCTAGCGGGACCAGACGTAGGTCAGGAAGGTCGCCGCTCCGGCTGTTGCCAGGTTGTGGACGTCTGTTTCCTCGACGGCCAGCACGACGAGCCGGCCCCCGGGCTGGCCGAGGGGACCGGCGCCCCCGCCGGCGTCGGAGGCCGCCCCCGGCAGCGCGAGGACGGGTACGCCGGCAGCGACCGTGTCCGAGCTGCCCGCCTGCGGGTCGGTCGCCACGACGTCGATCCTGTCCCCGACGGCCAGCAGGTCGACCGCCCCGGCGTCGGGCAGTCGCACGGGGACGGCGACGCGGCCGGTCCCCACGAGCCCGTCGGAGGCGAGGTCCTGACCGACGACCCGGACCGCGGTGACCGGCTCGCCCCGGGCGACCGGCCCGGCGAGGACCGATCCCACCGGGTCGGTGAGCACGTCGTCGGGCACCGTGACGGGCGGGAGGGTCGCGGTGGTCAGGTCGGACTCCTCGAGGACCGTCCCGGCCGGCAGGGCGCGGGCCGCCACGACCACGTCGACCCCCGGTGGGACGGGCGCGGCCACGGCACGCACGCCCGCGACGACCGCGAGCCCGGCGCACAGCGCCGCGAGCAGCCGACGCCGGCCGAGCACCGCGCGGCGCAGTCGTTGCCGGGCGGCACCGAGCCGGCGGCGTACGGGGGAGGCGGTGGGTGAGGCGGTGGCGGGGGAGTGCGGTCCGGGCGGCATCCGGCGACGCTAGGCCGGATCGGCCACCCGGGCCCGGGCCACTCCACAGGCGCCTCGCACAGGACCGCCGACCGTCCACAGGACGGCCGGGAGGCGGGTCAGGAGCGGGGTCAGGAGGCGGCGGCGGGAGCGCTGCTGGTGCTGCTCGAGCTGCTGGTGGAGGACCCCGAGGTGCTCGTGCTGCCGGAGGAGCCCGAGGTGCTGGAGCTGCTGCCCGAGCTGCTGCCGGAGTCGCTGGAGGAGTCGCTGGAGGAGGTGCCGGACGAGCCGGAGGTGGACGACGAGGAGCCCGAGCCGGAGCCCGAGCGGCTGTCGGTGCGGTAGAACCCGGAGCCCTTGAAGACGACGCCGACGGCGTTGTAGACCTTGCGCAGCCGGCCCTCGCACTGCGGGCACTCGGTCAGCGAGGCGTCCGAGAAGCTCTGGACCTGCTCGAAGGCGTGGTCGCACTCGGTGCAGGCGTACTGGTAGGTCGGCATCGGGTCTCCTCTCGCACGGGCCGGGGCACGGGGCGCGTCGTTGGCACTCTTCCCAGGCGAGTGCCAATGTTACGTCACGGCAGAATGGCCCGCACCATGAGCGACCACACGCGACCGGCCGACCCCACGGCCGGCTCCACGGACGGACCCACGACCGGTCCGGCCGCGTGGTGGCGCGCCTTCCGGCGGATGCCCGACTCGGTGCGGGTCTCGACCTACGTCGTGGCGGGCCTGGTGCTCTCGCTGGTGGTGGCCGGGCTGTTCGCGCTCGCGCTGGCCCGGCGGCCGCTGCCGCAGACCGGCGGCGAGCTCGAGGTGCCGGGCCTGGCCGGGACGGTGACGGTGCTGCGCGACGGTGCCGGTGTCCCCCAGGTCTACGCCGACAGCGTCACCGACCTCGCGATCGCCCAGGGCTACGTCACCGCCCAGGAGCGGTTCTTCCAGATGGACGTGCGCCGCCGCAGCGCGTCGGGCACGCTCGCCGAGCTCGTGGGTGCCGGCGCGCTGCCCGGGGACCGGGTCGCGCGCACGCTCGGCTTCCGGGGCGTCGCCCAGCAGGAGGTGGCGCTGCTCAGCCCCGACACCCGTGCGTTCCTGGAGGCCTACGCCGACGGGGTCAACGCCTACCTCGCCGAGCAGGAGCCCTCCGAGCTGGCCGTGGAGTACACCCTGCTCGACCTCGACGGTGCCGACTCGGCCCCGGAGGACTGGACGGCCGTGGACTCGCTGACCTGGCTGAAGGCCTACGGCTGGGACCTCGGCGGTGGCCCGGCCGACGAGGTCGAGCGCGTGCTGGTCGCCGACGCCGTGGGCTCCCAGCGGGCCGAGCAGCTGTGGCCGGCGTACTCCCACCAGACGGTGACGCCGGTCGTCACCGGCGGCGCGGTCGTCGACGGACGGTTCGAGCCCGGCGCCACCGAGGGCGGCACCCGCAACCCTCAGCGGGTGAGCTTCGGCCCGCGCCGGGTGCGTGCGGTCGAGGCGGCCGGGCGGGCGCTCGACGCGCTGCCGGAGGGCGTCGGCCGCGGCCCCGGGGTCGGGAGCAACGCGGTGGTCGTGGGTGCCGAGGCGTCCGCGACGGGCGCGCCGCTGCTGGCCGTCGACCCACACCTCGCCGCCCAGGTGCCGGGACCGTTCATGCAGGTGGGCCTGCACTGCCGCGACGTCGGGCCGGAGTGCCCCTGGGACGTCGCCGGCTTCTCGCTGCCCGGGGTGCCGGGCGTCGTGCAGGGGCACAACGCCGAGGTGGCCTGGGGCATGGCCGCCGCCGGCCTCGACACGACCGACCTGGTCGTCGAGCGCATCCGCGACGGCCGGGTGCTGACCGACCGGCGCACCCGTCCGGTGCGCACCCGCACCGAGACCATCGACGTGGCCGGCGCCGGGTCCGAGCTGCTCACCGTCCGGACCACCCGGCACGGACCGATCCTCTCCGACATCGACCCCGCCGCCCGCGAGGCCGGCGAGGCGGCGCCGGCGGCACGGGGCGCGGACCTCGACGAGGAGCTGGCGATCGCGGTGCAGTGGGCCGGGTCGACGCCTGCGCCGACCCTCGACGCGCTCGTCGACCTCGCGCTCGCCGAGGACGTCTCGTCCGCGCGGCAAGCGCTCTCGTCGTGGGCGGTCCCGGCCGTCGACGTCGTCCTCGCCGACCGCGAGGGGACCGTCGGCGTCCAGGTCGCCGGCGCCGTCCCGGTGCGCAAGTCCGGCCGCGACACCACCGAGCCGACGGCCGGCTGGCGCGCGGAGAACGAGTGGACCGGACGGACGCTGGCGTACGGCGCGCTGCCGTTCACGACCCAGCCCGCCGACGGGGTCGCCGTGGCGGCCAACCAGGCCCCGGTCGGCACCGACTACCCCTTCCACCTCGGCACCACGTGGGACCCCGGCTCGCGCGCCTCGCGGCTGCGCGACCTCGTGGTCAGCGAGCCGCAGGACGTCGGGACGCTGCAGGAGGCCCAGCGCGACAGCCTCTCCCCGCTGGCCCCGGTGCTGGTGCCGGCGCTGCTGGCGGTCGGGCTGGACGACGGGTACGCCGACGACGGCCAGCGGCAGCTGGAGGACTGGGACCTGACCCAGCCGGCCGCGGGCTCGGGCGCGGCTGCCGCGGCGTACCTCAACGCGACGTGGCGCGAGCTGCTCGCCCTCACCTTCCACGACGAGCTGCCGGCCCAGGTGTGGCCCGACGGCGGGCCGCGGTGGGTCGAGGTCGTGGCCGGTCTCCTGGACTCCCCTCAGGACCCGTGGTGGGACGACGTGACGACCGACCGGGTCGAGGACCGCGACGACGTGCTGCGGCGGGCGATGCTGGAGGCCCGCGACGAGCTGACCCGCCGCCAGGCCCGCGAGGCCGAGCAGTGGACCTGGGGCCACGTGCACCGGCTGTTCCTGACCTCGCCCGGGCTGGTCGGCGACGGGGTCGCGCTCGACCTCGCCCGCCGCGTCGTCGAGCCCGACGCGTGGGAGGTGGGTGGTGGTCCGGGGGCGGTCGACGCGACCGGCTGGGACGCCTCGCGCGGCTTCGAGGTCACCACCACCCCCGCGATGCGGATGGTGATCTCGCTGGAGGACTGGGACGACTCCCGCTGGGTGAGCCTCACCGGCGTCTCCGGCCACCCGACCTCGTCGCACTACACCGACCAGACCGACGTGCTGGTGGCCGGCGGGACGCTGCCGTTCCTGTTCTCGCCCGAGGCCGTCGCCGACGCAGCCGACTCCGAGCTCACCCTGCGCCCGGCCCCCTAGCTGCCGAGAGGTCGCTGGCGCACGGCCGAGAGGTCGCTGGCGCACGGCCGAGAGGTCGCTGGCGCACGGCCGAGAGGTCTGCGGGGTCAGAGGAATGTCGCAACACCCCCTGCCCCGAGGGGGATGTTGTGCCGACTCCACCGATGCCTGCTGACCAGCT
>LULL01000062.1_pt1 | contig 162653 bp, 155 predicted proteins | sample 728161 | NCBI WGS metagenome assembly LULL01 (sample SAMN03860290, study PRJNA289734) | marine metagenome | biome: seawater column; feature: ocean; material: water; isolation source: Red Sea water column Station 149 - depth 500m | place: Saudi Arabia: Red Sea | collected 2011-10-15 | depth 500 m
AAGCTATATAAAGCATATTTTTGTGAATGATGATCTATTAGCCATTCGACTGCAGACGCTTTACCCTAATTTAAGCATTGAATCCATCGAGAATTGTTGGGGGTATTTTGACGACCGTAATAGTTTTAGGAGTATTTGATCATGGCTAAAAGACCAGTATTTAGAACTCATGATTTAGGTCCAAGCTTGGTCGAAAGTGAGCTAATAGAATTTAAGTTTCACAATGGCATGGCTATTGAGCAAAAGAGAAAATCTATTGCCGAGCTTCATTATGCTATAAGTCAAAAATACCCTAGTTCAAAAATTCTCGAAGTTTCAACTAAGTCATTGAATCCTTTAGGTATCAAATTAAGTGCTTTTAATTTAAAGATCCAAGATAAAAAGCGGAATTTAACCTATTCCGTTGAGTCGGCCTACCAGTCAAGTAAAGTATTTGAAAAAGGGGGGCCATATATAGATATTCTTAAAAAGTCGTCTTTAGAAGCAAAAAAAGATGAAAGGATATTAAATTCAGGTGCATTAATTGGGTTTGAATTTTTTAACACGAAATGGGGCGTTGTTCCTCAAACAGCTTTCTATGATTGGCTGTATATAAATGCACTAAATTTAGAAAAGTCCCTTCATGATGAGTTGATAAAATATCACTGTTTTACTGATATTGAATTCAATCCCCTAAAGTCGGTTAATTGCCAAGCTCATTCTGTTGCTCTATTTAGTTCACTATATAAACGAAACTTATTAGACTCTATAAAATCACCAGAATTTTTTTTGAGACTTTATCATGAGTATAGAATATTTGATTTACCTAATTCAGGAAAAATTCAATTACAAGGAAATCTTCTTTAGCTCATAATTTTAATAGCACTATTGCAAATAGAAATTAGAGTCGATAATGTTCCCTTTTAAAAGCGCTTAGACCCCGAAAAATCTATTCACTTGATACCCTAGTTCATTCTGGTGAGGGGCAGCATCTATACATAAAAAATTTCCCCTGAGTACAGCTATTTCTATATAGAGTAGAGTATTCATTTTTCACAAATTGAGGAATAAAAAAAGTGAAAGGTCAAAATGTTAGCTATGTTCGGGTGAATTCAGTCGAGCAAGTAATCAAAATAGCGAAGTCCTAGAAATTTAAAGACTTGCGGTAGGGAGACCATTCATAAAAATCAGATGAAAATCAGCAGTCTTATACTTTATAACTAACTAAAACTTAACCCTAACTTAATGAATTTTAGAAAAAAAGCAACTTCAATCTTAGAGTACCACCTCAAAGCCACAACTTCTTTAAACTTAATTATCAACACTTGGAAAAAGCCCGTACCGTCCTATTGTAGATTTAGAGAAATAATGCGTGTATGGCATATCTATAATTTCTTTAGGAGGATCATTGTTTTCAATAATAATTACTTGTCTATCTGAAAATTTCTTCAAGTAATCATAAAACTTATTATTCACTCCATTTAATACAAGTGCTTCATCATCAGACTCAGGTTCACGATATGCTAATAACGGCGAATCTAATATTATAAAACCCGGATGAGGTAACCTATGCTCTTTACAATACTCTTGTAAGCCCACAGTGAAAGCGGCATGAGTAATTGATCTCATTCCTTTTCCTCTGCTTGTTCTAGGCTTCCCATCAATCATCAAATCATTTTTGGCATGATCAAAACTAATATCTTTATCGCTTATAACCCCCCAATTGACAAGAATACTTCCTACTTTCTTTGCAAAGATATCTGTTCTGTCAATTTCAGGTTGTAATTCTAGGCCTTTATTTGGTTCTTCTTTTGGCTTATCTGTCATTTGCCTTTTTTTCTCTTCATAAGAGAATATTTGATCCAATATTTTCAAAGAATTTTCTAAAGAAACCTTTACTGACAATGCATCAGTATATTGATCCATCATTTCAAATTTTATTGGACTATTTAGGTTCATTTTTTCTTCTAACAGTTCAATCTGTTCAGCATTTTTCTTAAGTTTTTCACTTAACTCGACTTGCTCTTCGATTAATTTTGCAATTGAAAAATCTAGATCATTTTTTAAAAATTCAATTTTTTGATACTCTGCTTGAGAAGCTTCGACTATCTTTGAGTAGGTATTAATATCTTCACAATCTTTTAAATCTGATCCACCACATAACGGACAATCAACACTTTCAAAGCTTTTAATGAAATTTCCCGCTTCCTTCAATGCCTCTAGCCGATTTAAATCTGAAAGATAATGTGATTTCAATAAACCAAACCTATTGATAAGATTCTTAATTTCAGAATCTCTTTCATGCAACTCGATATTAATATTTTTCAAATTACTTAAATCGAGAGCCATACTATTAAACTCACCCTCATTAATAAGCATATGTTCTTTAAGAGAGTTTAACGTGCTTTCTAACTTTACTAACTGTGAATTTATCTCTCTTTCATTCGGAGTATCATTACCAAAATTTCCTTTTAACTCCAAAATAAGTTCATCCAATATTTGTACTTTTGCTATATCAGATGATGAGTTACTTTCCGACTTAGGACGATAATCTAAATAAGAATTATCAATACCAGTAAGTAATAAGTTGAAAAGGGAAATTTCAGGTGTTTTAGATACATGCTGCCCTGTAAAAATTGGGGAAATTTGCTTTTGAATTTTTTCTTCATCAATAATTGTGAGATGACTTAAATTTCTAAAACTTAAAGAGTTTGTTTCACCCCTAACATTTTTTTTTAATCTTTTATCCTTCAAATTGATTTTGTCTAATAAAAATGCCGATAGAGTATCTGTTCTACCATCTTTATGTTTACTTCGTAATTTTTGACCAGATAAATCCGCTGTTATTTCTTTGTATAAGCCATCAAATACTAAGAAGTCACCTCCACTAACTTTTCTTGATAATGTGAATTTTTCTCCTGTAGAAATCTCTATTCCTAAGAGAATGTCTGTATATCCCCTAATTTCAGGTATAGGCCTAATTTCTTTTGCACCTAACATAAAATCAATAGTCTGTAATATATAAGTTTTCCCTGTATCAGAAGCACCATATATAACATTCAGCCCTTGATTAAACTCTAATAATACTGACTTCTTATGTGCCCCTAAGAAAGCAAGAAATTTCAAGATAATTGTAGGGTTCATAATTTTTTTCCATCAATATCTGAATTGAACTCTTCAATCCATTCTTCAAATATATTATTAATCTCAGCTCTCAATTCCGAATAAGTATATTCACCATACTTTTCAATGACCCAATCACATCTTTCATTCAGAGATTTAATGTAGTCTGATGACAATGCGGTTAAGAAAAACTGAGAAGATTCACCTGCTGTATAAACAAATCCTGTACATGTAACCTTCGTCTCAATTAAACCTTTAATAGCAAAGAGCCTTAATCCTTCTGAAATAATTGGTCTTCGAACTAATAGCTCCGTATTGTGATACCTATTTTCTGGATGCAAATTTTTTAACCCACCAAACTGCTCAGTATGAATGGCAATAAAATCAAACAAGACAAGATGATTTAGGTCAAATACTTTTGGGTAACCTGCAACCAACAATGCTAATGATCGAAGTCCAACTTCCAAAGGACTATTAAACGTAAGACTGTAATTTGACATAGCTACCAATCCAAAACATCATCATTCGCTAATTGATGACATATTCCATTTTTATCACTAACATGAACGACTGATATAAGTGGATTTGCACTTAAACCTAAGCTTCCGGCTTGACTAATTATTGTATTCATAGAAGTTAATTTATCAGGATATGTAGCATACGTTAGGTGCTCAACTCCATCTAAAATCTCTCTCTGCAAGTTTTCAAATGTTCCATTGGGAACATTATCTCTAGAGAAATTTTTTAACGATTCCGCACAATAAAAATGTTCTCGTTGTTTGTCTAAGTGCCTCGCCCATTTAGAATATTGCACAATAGTTTGTGTAGTTAAACTCGTCTGACCTACCTGTTCTTCATATACGCCCAAAAGCTTCTTAATATAGTTACTCTCTTTTGCATTGATAATATTCGGTGGAGAAAGTGGTTTTGGACGCTGATTTAGACCACCGCCAAATCTAACTGCATGGAAAGGAGTTTGTCGATGTTCTGTGACAAGATCTAAAGGATCTTTAGAAGCGAAAATACTAAAATCAAAGCTGTCGAAATACTTTTTGAAATTCCCCACTAATTCTATTTTCTGTGTGCTCGTAATTGCGTCCTCACAATATTTCCCCCAATTAGCCTCTAACTCATTTTTCAATTCAATAGGACTTCTAAGTAGCCGTGATAACGACATTCCACACCCTTGAGGTGCAACGAAATAATATTTTCTAGGAGGAACAAATTGTTTTTGGAAAGAGTGCCATATCATCTTCCCAAATTCCACATAGACCTGAGTTGGAGCTAAAGCTTTGTTATAGTGCTTACATTGAAAGTTATCCCAGATACCTTTAGTACCTTGATCATCTGTGAACCCCGCCACATCAATCCCCATGTCATTACCACCAGACTCTCTCACCACTTGAGTATAAAGATCTTTTTGAGAATACGCCCATTCACGAGTGAACTCTTCCCAATCGGCAGGGGAAAACAATTTTATCTGTTGTAATGGTGGAACTATCCTTCCAAACTGAACATTAAAGTTAGTTTGAATTGAATCTAGATTAGTAGGAGGATCATAATCCTCAAACTGTAAGGCATCAGTCATATCTATTTTAGAAGAAATTATTGTCAAGCATATGAGCAAATAGTGTATTACAAATTGCATAATTGATCGACAAATAAAGAAGCTTAAGAAATTTCCACATCTTGAAACATGTCGGTATAAATGACGGTATATTTACATAGTTGAAATTTCATGTTTAACTATTTCATATATTTAGACACCAAACCTGACGGACTCTTTCACCGCCAAATTCAATTTCTATGATGTTCCATAGAGTCCTAAAAGCTTAAATCCAAAGGGTTTAAGCTTTTTTATTGCCTTATCTTTTCCAATTAACTCTATTGAATCCTGAAATAGTTGGGGTATAACTGGGGGTATAATAATTTATTCTCAGTTATACCCCCAAACTTTTTACCAGTGACTTAAAAGAATAAATTTGAACAAAAATGAGTTGTACTTATTTAGCAGGCTGACCCCATTGATTTCGTTCTGGTTTTGTTTCACTGACCATCCAAATAAAGAGTGGAATAAGACCAATAATCGTAAATGCAATTAACACCCACCATCCTGAACGGTCAACGTCATGTAAACGTCGTACACCCACAGCAAGACCTGGTAAAAAGAATGCCAAAGAGACTAGCCCAGAGATCGCATCCATTCCGCTATCAATTATTCCAATTATGCCGAAGACAACACCTAGAATAAAACCAACTAATATTTGAAACAGATAAAAGTACCAATATTCTTTTCTACGCGCACGACCTGAAAAATTGACATAATTTCTTAGACATTTCATTGCCCAATCAAAAAAACCATAATTTTCTTCTTCATCCAGTTGGCTATTAGTTTGCACTTTAGAAGATAACTTCTCTCTTGCGGTCTGCTGCGAAAAACTCACTAAATAGATCGCCGTTGCCTGCCCTAACTCATTCACGACAAAATCAACTTGTAAATCTCGTGCAGGTGCCAATTGCTCTTTCCATTCAGAACCAAAGAAGCTATAACGTTTTCCATCCTCCCCTGAAATTGATCCCTCATCAAGCTGCGCGTTAAAAGTTAATACTGTACCTTTCATTATATATTACCTATTGATATTCAAATTTATAGTTAGGATTCAGAATATTAATCGACTTAATGATATATAAAAAGAAATTTCAGACAGTCCTGTCTAGTACTATAAGAATTAGATGAATTTGAGGGAGCTGATTATCAAGGCGTTCCTATCACAGCCTATTTAAATACAGACAAACTCATTGACTCTTATGTATATGCACTCATGAAAAAATAATTGAGATTGGCGAAAATCTAACATTTAAATTAAATTTATCTGTTTGCTCATTTTTTCGCTTGTATTTTTAATTAGATTCTGTAAAATTCTCGCCACGTTGCCGGCATAGCTCAGTTGGTAGAGCAACTGACTTGTAATCAGTAGGTCCACAGTTCGAATCCGTGTGCCGGCACCATTTCCTACCTTTTCTTTATCATTTCTTCAAAGTGCGAAATATTCGGATTTAACACATCCCATTCATTTGCATGACTGACAAAAATCTCTGCTTTCGGTTGATACATATTTGGATCATCGAGTGTTCCTGCACGTATAGAAATCATATCTGGTACAAGCTCCGGCAAGCCAAACATCTGTGAACCGCAGTTTGGGCAAAAAGCGCGGCGTATGGATTTTCCAGATGAACCTAAAGATTCAAAATAGTGTAATTCACCTTGAATATTGAGTTCAGATTGCTGAAAAAATGCAATCGGCGCATAGCCTCCACCTGTAGCTTTCTGACAGTCTCGACAATGGCAATTAAATTGATAACGTGGTTCTACATCCGCAGAATAAGTCACAGCTCCACATAGGCAAGACCCTTTATATTGATTTGGCATTTTATATTCACTTTTTAACTGTACTTATTTGAATATAACGCACTAAACCATCTTGATAGAGTTTTCGACACAACTTGGCAGTCATCTCTATTTTTAATTGAGCAAAGTCGAAAGCCTTTTTTTGCGTTTCTCTTGTTTCGATATATCGAGCGAATCCATCAAACACAGGCTTTGAAAAATCTTGAACTTCGATTTCAGCAAAACCATGCTGTACTAAAGCATGGTTAAGTTGCTGCTCGTTCATCATATGCTGCCATTTCACATCGGCAGCTTTTAATAAATATTGATAACGTTGCTTCTGTGCATAACTACAACTTTGCCAAAGATCAGCCCAAACTAAATAGTGAAAAGCTAAACGTCCTTTTGAATTCAAAATAGAATGTGTGGAACTAAGAAATGAATTCAAATTGCTGTGATATGCAGCATCAATACAAATCACGGCATCAAATGAATTTAAAAAATTGATTTGTTTTAAATTCAAAAATGAATCGCAATATATGGCAACTTGCGGCAATTGTTTTTGAATTCGTTTTACACAGTCGGATTGTAGCTCGATAGCCGTAAGATTTTCGATTTGATAATGTTGTAACCAATGCAATAGGCTGGCACCTTGTCCACAACCTAAATCTAAAACGCGATCGGATTTTTTGAGTTGAATTGAACCCGCGATTTGATCCGCTAAATGCTGACAAGCGAGAGGATAATCATGATATTGATTATGCCAATATCCGAGATTACTCCAAGCAAGCACGGCATCATCACCTAGTCGTTTAGCATCAATTGCATATTTATGCCCAATGACTTTTTCAATCAATGCCTGCTTGAAGTTGGCCATTTTAGTAGCCGAGTTCTGGTGCAACTTTCACTTTGGGTTTTAAACCAACAAACGGCGACGGCGCACCTAAAATCTCAGAAATATGCATTGCTGAGGTCACAGCTGATTCTAAGATTGGTAAACCATCACATGACCACGAACCACAATAGAATACTTTACGGTTCTGTTCTAAATGGCGCTGCTGGATTTGTTTGTTTAAAGCTACCGTCTCAGAATCCACAACTGCACGTGTAAGTTTAACTCTGGAAATAACTTTTTTCGGATCAATATCAATCACTGGGCACCATGTTTGGAACACAGCATTTTTACCGACCAAACTTGGTTCGATAGCATTAATCCATACCGTGAATTGTTGACGGATAAATTTACGATCCATCATGTAGCTCAACACAGCCCAATCTTTACGGCGCGGTGGCATCACCACTGGATCGGTATGAATCACCAAATCACCCTCTTCAAATCTAAACTTTCTCAATAAAGCCAGATCTTCAGTGAACTGTGGTTGTTTCAAGAAATTTTCAATCACAGGCGTTGGTGTTGCAATCACAACACGGTCAAATAGCTTTTTCTCACCTTGACCATTTTCAACTAAAACTTTATCACCTTGTTCTTCAACATTTTTCACAGGCGAACCACTGAAAATATGAATACCATCAATCAGGCGATTTACCAGCGCAGGCGTTCCACCCTTCATTCGTAATAGTGCTTCACCTTCAGTAAGCTGACGAATGAACTCAAGCAAAGGCTTAGCTGGCCATTCACCAATAGTTTTTGGATGACATGTACAAATTGTATAAAGCACAGGCATCACCGTACCATGCCAAAAAACTTCCTCAATATGATATTGATTCATGAATTCAGCGAGGGTGATGTCTTGATTTTCAGATTTAAAGAACTGATTCACCGCTGTTTTTAACTGCAACATGCCTTTAACTAAGCGCCAACCATATTGCTGGATACCTTTACGGTTATTGATAATTGGAAAATTACCGATACGGCTGCGTGAAGTCGTTAACCATGTATCTGTTTTATCTTCAAATAACCAACTGCAAGCCATAAATGTACGCACTGGAAAAGTTTCAATGCCCAAATAACTTGCCAAACTTAAGGTATTTTTCCAAAGTTTCGGATTCATCACCCGCAATGGAGCATCAATTATGCCACCATCAAAATCAATACTATGACTATCCATGCCCCGACCAGCGAGTGCTTCGAATATAGTAACTTTATGTCCTGCATCATGTAGGATTCTGGCGGCAGCGAGTCCTGCCATTCCACTGCCAATAATTGCAATATCCAAAATTTATGTCCCATCAGTTGATGATTTTTCTTGATTATGACTGATCCTTAACTCAAACGCCGTATTAAAAAATACCAGATTCAGTATTAAAGTCAGACTTTTGTCGTAATGCTGTTGTTCATTTATTGTTACATTTTAGAATACTGCATTTTTTAAGCTTAAGCACATGAAAAAATTAATTTTATTAGATTATTAATCACAAAAATATACAGAACATTCTTTATTTTTCCATTTTTGCGGCTTGAAAGGGTTTGCAAAGCAAAAAATTAGCGCTATTCTGATTGAACAACAATGAGAAAGCAGTCACATAATAAACTGTACAATAATAAGTGACCTAATATTAAAAAAATCAATAGAGGACCTTATAGCGAAAGCCCATAACTCTAAAGGAGTTATGGGCTTTCTTATATTTATCAATGACTAAGTGGAATAATGAACACTAACTTTCCATCACACCAAACTTACCGTTATTGAAATCGTTGATTGCATCAATGATCTCGGCTTTGTTATTCATCACAAACGGACCATAGCCTTCAATCGGCTCATTGAGTGGCTGACCTGTTAAAATCAAAAACTTACTGTTTTGCGTCGCTGTCACAGTAAAATCAATATCTTCACGGCTCAAAACCACTAAACTTGGCGCTCCGATCACCTGCTCATTTAAAGTGACTTCGCCAGACAGTAGTACAAATAAAGTGGTATGCCCTTCTGTCACATAAAATGTATGAGTTTGCTCAGCACTTAATGTTCCATCCCAAACATTGACTGGACTGAATGTGGTTGCAGCGCCCGCTGTCTCTTGATATTGACCAGCAATAATACGTAACTCACTGCCCTGATCATCTAAAGCAATACGTTGTATCTGCTCGGACTCAATCGCTTGATATTTTGCTGGGGTCATTTTGGAATGCGTTGGCAAATTTACCCACAACTGCACCATTTCAAATAAACCACCTTGCTGTGCAAACTCTGGCGAATGAAATTCTTGATGCAAAATACCACCACCTGCGGTCATCCATTGCACATCACCTGCTTTGATCGTTCCGCCACCACCTGTCGAGTCTTTATGCGCGACTTCACCTTGATAAGCAATCGTCACCGTTTCAAAACCACGGTGTGGATGTGAGCCTACGCCATGTTGTGCTTGAGTTGGCTCAAAGCGATACGGCGCTGCATAATCCAACAGTAAAAATGGACTGATGCTTTGGCCTAAACGATCATATGAAAACAGGTTATAGACAGGAAAACCATCTCCAACCCAATGCATATGTTTGTTTTGATAAATACCAACAATCTGTTTCATCTATGTACTCCTATAAGGTAGAAGCTTTGATCTTGAAATTCATTTTACGCTTGCAACGTTTCAGCTTATAGCTACAGGATCACAACACATTATTCTAGAAATAGGACAATCAACTTTTTGCTTTTATTCACTGAAACATTTGATCAAGATCGTCCTATTTTTAGTATTGTTAATCTCGTTTATTGATCTTCTGGCTCATGAAAATTTTCAATAGCATGCATCTACAAGGTGTTTCATCCGACTCATCTTTTTTAGAAATAAATGCAAAAACATGAGGATAAAATCATGAGCCAAGACTATATTCGTTTAGATAAAAATAATGCCGCGGTGTTATTGGTTGATCACCAAACTGGTCTATTGTCCCTCGTTCGAGACATTGATCCTGATAAATTCAAAAACAATGTGTTGGCACTGGCTGATGCTGCGAAATATTTTAATCTACCAACCATTTTAACCACGAGCTTTGAGAATGGTCCCAATGGCCCTCTTGTCCCAGAACTTAAAGACATGTTTCCTGATGCACCGTACATTGCTCGTCCTGGTCAAATCAATGCTTGGGATAATCAAGACTTCGTTCAAGCCGTTAAAGCGACTGGCAAAAAGCAACTCATCATCGCAGGTGTTGTGACCGAAGTATGTGTTGCTTTCCCAGCGTTATCAGCGCTTGCAGAAGAATTTGAAGTATTTGTCATCACAGACGCTTCAGGCACATTCAATGAACTCACCCGTGATGCGGCGTGGGATCGTATGTCAAAAGCAGGTGCTCAATTGATGACATGGTTTGGTATGGCATGTGAGCTACATCGTGATTGGCGTAATGATATTGAAGGTTTAGGTGCATTATTCTCAAATCATATTCCTGATTATCGCAACCTGATCAATAGTTACAATCAAAATACCTCGCAAAAGTAAACTACTTGCACAATCAGCTCAAAATCGTTAATGCTATTTTGAGCTGATTACTCACGACAGGATTTATCGACCTTGATTAATTCATTTGATGATTTCTATTACTTTTATCTCGTTGTTAAACATGGCGGATTTAGTGCTGCAAGTGAGGCTGAAAATATCAGTAAATCAAAACTCAGCCGTCGAATTATTGATTTAGAAAATAAATTTAATGTCAGCCTAATACAACGCACAACACGGCATTTTAAGGTGACTGAATTAGGGCAAGAATTTTATGAAGAATGCTGCAAAGTCATTGCTCAAGTAGAATGCGCTGAAAATGTTTTATTAAAACAAAAGAGCGAGCCACAAGGTGTCGTAAAAATCAGTTGTCCACCGCTGATGATGCATTTTCAAATTCGAAAAATTTTAAATCAATTTCTTAAAACCTACCCCAAAGTCGAAATTTCACTAGAATTAACCAGTCGCCGAGTGGATATTTTGCATGATGATATTGATCTGGCAATCCGTACCAATTTCGAGCCAAATGAGGACTCTAGTTTAATTGTTCGTGATGTAATTAAAACCGATCATTGTCTAGTTGCCGCACCTGAGTTGCTACAGGGACACATCATTTTGGATGCATCGGAATTACAAAATTATCCAAGTATCAGTTTGGGGAATCAAAAGCAAAACTATCTTTGGCATCTGTGTAATACACGCACTGGTGAAACCATGGAGATTCCCTATCAGCCTCGAGTGAAAAGTAATGATTTGGCAGGAGTTTACTATGCGGTTGCCGATGGTTTAGGGATTGCCGATCTACCTTTTTTAACTGTAGAAGCTGACATTCGAAAAGGTCGACTCATTCATATTCTACCTGAATGGAAATCCAATATCGGAACCTTACAACTGGTTTATGGTTCAAGAAAAGGACAGCGATTAGTCGTGGAAAAATTGATTGAAACCTTGGTTGAGACCTTACGACGCTTACCCGAAAGTCATAAGGGTTATCTCGCAACTTAAAATAAAAAAACGGTCATGAATGGGCATGACCGTTTTAATAAAGCTGGGGTATGATCGCGGCTAGATCATCAGATTATTCAGATAAATCCAGACAGAGGTATTTCATTTCCAGATATTCCTCAATACCAAATTTAGAGCCTTCACGACCTAAACCAGACTGCTTTACACCACCAAACGGTGCAACTTCATTTGAAATGGCTCCCGTATTGATTCCGACCATACCATACTCAAGTGCTTCACCCACTCGCCACTGACGCGCAGTATTTTGAGTAAATAAATAAGCTGCGAGACCGAACTCGGTGTCATTTGCCATCGCAACGGCTTCATCTTCTGATTTGAAACGGAATAATGGTGCAAGCGGCCCAAAAGTTTCCTCTTTCGCTACTTTCATTGCCTGTGTTACACCTGTGAGAACTGTTGGCTCGAAGAATGTACCACCCAATGCTGAACGCTGACCGCCAATTCGTACAGTCGCACCCTGAGCAGTCGCATCGGCAATATGCGACTGTACTTTGGCAATCGCCTCTTCATCAATCAATGGTCCTTGCGTTGAACCCTCATGACGACCATCACCTACCTGTAATTTAGATACGGCTTCAACTAATCGTTCTGCCAATGCATCATAAATGCCGTCTTGCACATAAATACGGTTGGCACAGACACAAGTTTGCCCACTATTACGATACTTGCTTGCCATGATGCCCTGAACGGCTTGATCTAAATTGGCATCATCAAATACCAGAACAGGGGCATTACCACCCAACTCAAGAGAAAGTTTCTTGATGGTTGGTGCGCATTGCTGCATCAGAATACGACCCACTTGAGTTGAGCCCGTAAAACTCAATTTACGAACAATATCACTCGCACAAATCGTTTGACCCACTTCAATCGCATCACCACTAATATTGAGGAGTACATCGGCAGGTAAACCTGCCTGTAATGCCAATACTTCCAATGCATACGCCGTCAACGGTGTTTGTTCCGCAGGTTTCACCAACATTGAACAACCCGCAGCAATTGCTGGCGCTGCTTTACGCGTAATCATCGCTGCTGGGAAATTCCACGGTGTAATCGCCGCAGTGACACCAATCGCCTGCTTAATCACCAGTAACCGTTGATTTGGCAATGTCGGAGTTAAAACCTCACCATCAATACGACGCGCTTGCTCTGCAAACCAACGAATAAATGATGCCGCATACCCTATTTCACCACGCGCTTCAGCTAAAGGTTTGCCTTGCTCAGCAGTCAAAATCTGAGCCAAGTTTTCCTTATGCTCAAGCATCAGGTTGTACCATGCCAGTAAAATATCTGCGCGAGCTAAAGCTGTTTGCTTTTTCCAAGCAGACTGGGCATCGGCTGAACGTTGAATCGCAGCTTCAACACCCGCTTGGTCATAGGTTTTTACCCATGCTAACGTATCACCTGTCGCAGCATCCTTGACTTGGATATAGTCATTCGAGGTCGGTGCATCGAATGAAATATCAGGATGTTTTAATAAATACTGCAAATTGTCTTGGATCATGCAGATTGCTCCACTGCTTTCACACTGTCTGCTGTTAAAGTTGCAAAACCTTGCTTCAAGATGTCAAGACCTTGGCGGAATTGCTCAGCAGGAATGGTTAATGGGTAAAGGAAACGAATTACGTTACCGTATTTACCACATGTTAGAATCAATAAACCATTGTCCATTGCATAAGTTTGTACAGCTTTTGCTTGTTCCGCTGTTTCTAACTCGGCAGCAACCATCGAACCTAACGCACGAATCTCAGTCACAACATCGCCTGAAGCCTGCTGAATGTCTTTCAAAACAGATACCAGTTCAGCCCCAAGCTCATTGGCACGTTCACATAAGTTTTCTTCTTCGATTGCATCAATCACTGCATGCGCAGCAGCCACTGCGATTGGGCTACCTGCGTATGTTCCGCCTAAGCCACCCGGGTTTGGTGCATCCATCACTTCGGCACGTCCCACTACACCTGAGATTGGGAACCCCCCACCCAAGCTTTTCGCCATAGTGATCAAATCTGCTTTGGTTTCATAGTGATTCATCGCAAATAATTTGCCTGTGCGCGCAAAACCAGATTGCACTTCATCAGCAACCAATAAAATCCCGTGTTTGTCACACAAAGCTCTTAAACGTTTTAAAAACTCAGCAGGAACAACGTTAAAACCACCCTCGCCTTGTACAGGTTCAAGCACAATCGCAGCGACATCATGCGGAGCAATATCTTCACTGAAAATATCCTCAACACTTTCAATCGCTGCTGCAACTGAAATCCCTTTTTCTGGCACTGGATAACGCGCATGGAATACACCTGCTGGCATCACACCAAAATCACGTTTATAAGGCGCAGTTTTACCTGTCATTGCCATAGTCATAAATGAACGACCATGGAAACCATTACCAAAGGTAATAATGCCATGACGACCTGTATGAGAACGTGCAATTTTCACGGCATTCTCAACTGCTTCTGCACCTGTCGTAAAAAATGCTGTTTTCGCAGCACCTGCAATTGGAGCACGCTCATTGATACGTTCAGCAAGCGACACATAGCTTTCATATGGGGCAACTTGATAAGCCGTATGCGTAAACTTGGTTAATTGTTCTGTCACCGCTGCAATCACTTTAGGATGACGATGCCCTGTATTTAGCACTGCGATACCGCCAGCGAAGTCTGTATATTGCTTACCGTTTTTATCCCAGATCGTTGCATTTTCAGCTTTCTCTGCATACCACTGACACATCACACCCACGCCACGTGGAGTTGCTTGCTGTTTACGTGTATTCAGTGCAGAATGTTGAGTGTCCATTTTATTCCCTCATATCTCATCATCAGTTACAGCTTTGGTCGTACATCCTAGGGGTCGATTTTTAGGATGCGATACAATGACTGCCTATAACTGTAATTTCGCTCGTCTGATGACAACTGACGAGAGCCATTTTTAAACTGTAGGAGAGAGCCAATTGCGCAGTTTACTTGGGGATCATTTGTTACAAAGACTCCAACAGGACACTGAGGGAAAACTACATCAACGCCTGTTCCGTTGTCTGCGTGGTGCAATCATTGATGGTGTGGTTCAACCGATGACTCGCCTACCTGCTTCTCGTGACTTAGCAAGCGAAATTCATGTCTCTCGAAATACCGTCCTCAGTGCTTATGAACAATTACAGGCTGAAGGATATTTAGAGGCACGTACAGGTCACGGCACATGGGTAGCGGAGCAATTACCTGAAAAATTTTTAAACACCAAAAATAAAAAGAAAGAACCCGATTTACCAGTTACGCAAAGTTCATATGCGTTATCACAGCGAGGTTCCAACCTATTAGGTTATGCCGCAGCATCGCCGCATCAATGGGGTGCTTTTGTGCCTGGTGCGCCGGATGTCACCGAATTTCCTCATCATATTTTCAGTCGTATCCAAGCCCGTTTAAGCCGTGAACCTGATATTAACCGATTGATTTATAGCAATGCTGGGGGATGTCTTGAGCTACGCAGTGCCTTAGCTGATTATTTACGGGTAGCGCGCTCAGTTCAATGCGATGCTGATCAAATTATTATTACGGAAGGCATTCATCAAGCGATAGATTTAGTCTCACGCGCACTGAGTGACATTGGCGATCGCGTCTGGATCGAAGACCCTGCATATTGGGGAATGCGTAATAATTTAAGAATTAACGGCGTAGATATTCAGCCAATGCCTGTTGATGCAGAAGGGATCATTCCTGAGCAAAATCCAACCCAACCACCCAAACTGATTTTTGTCACGCCATCACACCAATATCCTTTAGGTTCACATCTGAGCTTAAATCGTCGTAAGCAACTGCTTCAAATCGCACGCCAACACAACGCTTGGATCGTGGAAGATGATTACGATAGTGAATTCCGCTTCTCTGGACAGCCTTATCCATCCCTACAAGGCTTGGAAAATAATGCCCCAGTCCTGTATATGGGTACGTTTAGCAAAACGATTTACCCCTCTTTGCGGATTGGTTATTTAGTTGTGCCTAAGCCACTGTTTTCACCACTACGTATCGTTGCAGCAGAGCTATATCGTGGCGGGCATCTATTAGAACAAAAAGCACTTGCTGAATTTATCCGTGAAGGTCATTATGAAGCCCACATTCGCCGAATGCGCTTGCTCTATGGCAAAAGACGGGACTATTTAGTCAGTCTGATTCATCGCTATTTAGGATCTGAATTTCTACATCAATATGATGAAGCAGCGGGTCTGCATCTGGTTTTAAAGTTGCCTGCTACGTGTGATGATGTCGAAGTTGCCGCGATCGCATTAGAGCGCGGAGTCAAAGTCCGTCCGCTGTCTCAATACTACATGCGCTCACATGCCCATGCTCAACGTGGTTTACTGATGGGATTTGCCTGCGTCAACGAGAAAGATATGGTGATGGCATTTGGGACATTGCTGCAATGTCTACGTGAAGCTGGCGTACCAACACTCAATTGAGTCCTATATTTTTAAGCATAGATAAAAAAGAGCCTCCAGATTGAGGCTCTTATCTTTTTTTAAACTTTAGACTAATTTTTCTTCATGGATTTGGGCTAAATGCGTTTCTCTACGCTCCTTCCCCCAACCGAGTTTTTGCGACAATAATCCTGAAACCACGATGATGCCAAACAATGCTGTGGTATAGATCACCTCTTTAAAATATGTCCCTTCGATCAACATGGTCAGGATGGCAGCAATAATTGCAAAGATCACCACATAAGTTAAATAAGGGAACATCCACATTTTAAATTCAATATTAACACCTTCAGCCTCAAGCTTTTTACGCATACACAACTGTGAATAAGCAATGGTCAAATATACATACAAGGTCGCTGCACCAGTGGTTAACATGAAGAAATCATAGACATCCATACTCTTGGTCGCTGTTAAAATCACAGCAATAACTGAGAAGAAACACGACACCAATACACCCACCCATGGGCTGCTTTTACGATTCACAGAAGCAAAACTTTTCGGCGCATCACCACGCTTCGCAAGTGAAAAGAGCATACGGGAACAAGTATATAACGCGGAATTAAAACAGCTACAAACCGATGTCAGTACCACAAAGTTGACGATATGACGTGCTTCAGGAACGCCAAGCGCACTGAGCGTGACACTATAGGTTCCCCAAGTTGAATCTTTTAAAAGCTCATTGTTGTGAGGAATCAAACATACCGCGACAAACATCGATCCGACATAGAATAAGACAATTCGCCACACGACGGAATTAGATGCCTTACGGATTTCTTTAGATGGATTTTCTGACTCTGCCGCTGCTACAGTCACAATTTCAGCACCAATGTAGGCAAACATGACCCCAAGTAAAGCAGTGATAACGGACGATGCGCCATTTGGCATAAATCCTTGGGCAGTTAAATTGGTCACACCTGCGGCTGAAACATCACCCCACGGCCATAGGTGCATGATCGCAAGACTACCAATTACGAGGAATATCACAATTGCGATGACTTTGATCAATGCAAACCAAAATTCGAACTCACCATAGTTCTTAACGTTCTGTAAATTGACCGCGACCAACCCACCAATCACTAAAACCATATAAGCCCAAATCGGGATAAACGGGAACCAATTATTTAAAATTTTACCTGCAACATAAGCTTCCCACCCCATCAGCATGGCTAAAGTACACCAATATAACCAACCAATCGAGAAACCAGCCCAACGACCAATCGCTCGGTCCGCATAAGTCGAAAATGAACCGCTGTCAGGGTTTAAAACGGCCATTTCTCCGAGCATACGCATAATGAACCAGACCAACAAACCACCCAAAGCGTAGGTAAGAAAGACCACGGGGCCTGTGTTGTAAATAATACTGCCTGAACCGACAAATAAAGAGCCACCAATCACTCCAGCGATAGAGATCATCGTCAAATGTCGTGATTGCAGACCATGTTTTAAATTTTGGGAGGGATTGGCTTCAGAACCATCTTGATGTGCTGCCATATCATTTTCCTTAACCTATGAGGGATACCAGCAATCCGAGGCTTCTTGCCTCACTGCTCAATATATCCCCTAAAAATTGTGTCGCTGAATTGCTCTTGTTCTCACAGAAAAACTAGAGTGATCCAAACAACGCTTCCGTATGCATACTTCCTATGGCTTTAATTTGTCGTTTTGGCCCTGAAGAAACGAGAGCCATTTTTATAATAAAGGAGAGAGCCAATTGTAAAAATTATGTGCAACACTGGCTAGCTTTATATTTTTCAAAGAAATCATAATTGGTTGTTTTTATATTTAAAATCAACCAACTAAATACCGATAAAATCAAAATTTAAAAGAGGCTTTTTAGATTTAGTTCCAAGTCTTAGAACGGTAAATCATCATCTAAATCAGCTGGTGCTGCCGCAGGCTGTGGCGATGATTTAGGTGTATTAAAACCATTTCCAGCTTGTGGACTACCTGCGTAGTTACCGCCTTGTTGACCATAACCATTTTGATTATTGTTGTTATAACCTGTGTTCTGGTAACCACCGCCCTGATTACTATTGTTGTTATTAAAACGCGGTTGGTTGAAGTCGTTACCGCCAGCAAAACCTTGCTCACCTTGTTGATGCCATTCCGTTTGTTCTTTACGTTCACCCGTGCTTTTATCTGTCCAAGACTCACTTGTTGCAATCGAAAACTGGGTTAAAGATCCACCATTTGGAAAAGTTTTTGTTTCAGGATCACGGCCCAAAGTTCCGACTAAAATTACTTTATTTACACCACGCATTAGCTTATCTACGTCCTATCTATTTCTATGTTTTACTTTATAAGAGTTATGCTTAAATGGCTACCTCTTTCCCTAACAAGTGCGTTAAATCTTGTCGCGCAGAATCATCAATTTGATGTTTATCGACCTTTATATAAGCAACTTGCTGTTCAGACATCACCACCACTTCTTCAATACCACGAATCGCCAGTAATTTTGAAGTCCATTCATCTGTTTGTTGCGCTTCAGGTAAACGCAATACAATCGAAGACAAATACCTCGGCTGAGCCAGACCAAAGCTTACGAGCAGCCAAATTATAGCAATACCAGCCAACACACTCCACCCAAGCGAGGTGTTGTGTAACATTAACAATTGTCCACCCAACGTACCGCCGAAGAATGCACCTAGGAATTGGCTACTTGCGTTAATTCCCATCGCAGTTGCTTTCGATTGAATGGGTGCAGATTTCGATAACCATGATGGTAAAAGTGCTTCCATCACATTAAATGCAATAAAGAAAATACCTAATCCCGCCAGTAGTACATATTTAGATTCATAGCCAAAAATCAGGATCAATAAACCTGCAATAATGCCTGCAATCGCGGTTAAGAAAATGCCACGCATCTTGCGATATTTTTCAGCAATGATGATGCTAGGGAACGCAAAAAATAAACTAATTAACAACAATGGCAAATACACTAAACCATGCTTTGCCAGTGGAATCTGCGCATACTCAATCAACTGCGAAGGCACATAAATAAACATCGCTGTTAATAATAAATGCAACGAAAAGACAGAAACATGCAAACGATTCAGATCGCCAATTTGTATGATTTGTTTGAGTTGAGACAAATAGCCTTGCTGAAAGTTCTTATGATGGCGTGTCACTTTCGGCACCAGCAACAACATTAAAATTGCAGCCAAGCCCATAATCGTAGTCACGAAAAAGAGTCCAGAAATCCCAACCAAACTAGTGAGCCAAGGCCCTAGACTAAATGCCACCACAAATGACAAACCAATACTCATGCCCATGGCAGCCATCGCTTTAGTGCGTTGCTCCTCGCGAGTAACATCTGCAAGCAGTGCCATCACCACAGCAGAAACAGCACCCGCACCCGCAACCGCACGCCCGATAATCACACCATAAATCGTATCTGACAGCCCAGCAATCGCACCACCGATGGCGAATAGTAATAGCCCCAACACTACCAAAGGTTTACGGCTAAAACGATCTGCCAACAAGCTAAATGGGATTTGCAAAATGGCTTGCGTTAAACCATAAACCCCCACAGCTAAACCAATTAATGCTGGCGTTGCATATTGATAAGACTGCCCTGCAACTGAAAAGACAGGAATAATCATGAACAAGCCCAACATGCGTAAGGCAAAAATGCTACTTAAGGCAAAGGTTGAACGGCGTTCTAAAGCATTCATCATTGGCAAGACACTATTACTGGCTCAGCGAATTATAAGCCATTCGCTTAGAATGCGCTGAAAAAATCACAAGCTAAAAAATCAAAAGGGACGTTTCCGTCCCTTTTTCTGATCTTAGATCATTAAACTGAAAGCAAACTTAAGAGATTCGCTGTTCATGCTTACTATATTGAATGGACGCAATCATCGCCCAAACAATGAACGCAACACCGATCAATCCTGTTACGACTTCTGGAACATGCACGCCCGTACCACTGGCAATCATAATGAATGCCAAAGCACCGATGGCGTAATGCGCACCATGTTCTAAGAAGATATATGCATCGAGCGTACCTTTCTCGACCAAATAAATCGTCATCGAACGCACAAAGATCGCACCGATCGCAAGACCCAACATGATGATCACGACATCACTAGTAATCGCAAATGCACCTATCACACCATCAAAACTAAACGATGCATCAAGTACTTCGAGGTACAAGAACCCCCCGATTCCAGCTTTCACTACCCCAGAGGCTGCACCATTAGAATCATGCATAACCGCATTACCATTGTCATCAATTTCTGGCTCACCACCCAATAAATGGCTCAGGACTTGTACCCCAATATAGACCACGATTCCCCAAATACCTGACATCGTCACGGCTAAACGTGCAGACTCATCAACATTTGCCGCCATGATAATCATGGCAATCAAAGCGAGAAATACCGACATCGCAGGGACACTCGCGAGATGCGCAAGTTTAGACTCTAACCATTTAAACCAATGGGTTTCTTTACCGTCATCAAAGAAGAAGTTTAAGAACACCATCAGTAAGAAAGTACCACCAAAAGCTGAGATTTCAGCATGATGTGCCATTAAACGTTCCGAATATGTTTTTGGATCATTCAAAGCCAATTTCGCAACTTCAATCATCCCCATATCTGCTGTCACTGCGACAATCACAACAGGGAAAATTAAACGCATACCAAAGACGGCAACCAAAATACCTACCGTTAAGAAAATCATTTTCCAGAAATGATCCCAGTTACGTAAAACTGAAGCATTCACAACCGCATTATCGAAAGAAAGTGAAACTTCCATCACCGCCAAAATTGCAGTAATCGTCAATGCTTTCAGCATCGTTGCCACGCCTGCTTCTGGGCCATGCGTATAACCCCAGTAGGCAGATAGTGCTAAACACACCACTGTAAAGAAAATTGAAAAACGAAAATGCTTCATGAGCAGCCTTTTATTCGAAATCGTCGAGTGATAAAAATGAGACTATTGTAGGCGAGTTTTGACTGAAAGATAGAAAAGATTGTTGCTGTTCTTGTGAGAAGAATAGAGATTACAACGATCTCTGCTATAGTTTTGCCAAAATCGTTTTTATGTTTTTCATAGGTTCAAAACATGACTTTTTCACAAGATGTATGGCAACGAAATCAAGACTTATATCAAAAAATTCTTGCACTTCCTTTTAATCAAGAACTTACAGCAGGCACATTGAACCGTGAGGTCTTTTGTCATTATGTAATTCAAGATGCGCATTATCTTGTGGCTTATGGTCGTGCACTTGCTGTGGCTGCTGCAAAAGCCTATGACGCTGATGATATTATTCAATTTTCTGAAGCCGCTAAAATCGCAATTATCGTAGAACGTAGTTTGCATAGTGATTTTATGCAGGAATTTAATGTCAGCAAAACAGAATTTGAATCAACGCCATTAACACTCGCTTGTCATCACTACACTTCATTCCTCACCGCAACAGCTTGGTCAGAAAGCTATCCTGTGATTTTGGCAGCACTGTTACCTTGTTTCTGGATTTATGCAGAAGTTGGTAAAGACATCGTTGATAAATCGGTTGCCAATAACCCAGAGGAATTCAATACAGCCGTAAGCAATGTGATTGCAACCATTGATAAAGTGGCCGCGCGTTGTGATGAAGATACCTTAGCCAAAATGCACGCTGCTTATACCATGGGAGCTAAACTAGAATGGCTATTTTGGGACAGTGCTTACCAACAACGTCAATGGTTAGGATTGGATTAAGCGAGTCATAAATTGCACCTCACTTCAACAAGCGAGGTGCAAATAGCGAATTGCTATCAGCCAAAGATTCATCTACCCAATATTTTTCTTTTTAAGCACTTTTTCTGTCTTAACCTCTGCGGAATCTGTGCCAATTTAAAAAGATTGTCGCTGCGAGTATCACAAAGAAGATTAAAAATTTGGTCTCAAAGCGAGCTAATCTAAACTCTGAACTTCTGGTGGTCTCTTGAAATGCTTGCTGAACTTGCTCTGGATCAGCTTTTTCCTGAATATTCAGCTGCATTAACTGCGGGGTTTTCTCTCCTTCACCAACAATGACATAAGCTGCCTTAATATCAAAATCTTGTGCATCTGTAATACCGAAAGAAATCACAGCGGGCTTTTGCAAATTATATTCAGGAATCCAGTCCAAAATACGTCCATATACACGGACATTCGCTGCACCATTTACGTCAGGATCTTGAATATTAACACCTGTTTGGCTTTCAATTTCACTGGCTAAATCATCAAATACTTTAAGAGAATAGTTCTGACGAATCGGTAAATCATTTGCCATCAAGCTCATGACTTCAGTTGGATTTGTCGGATGCGCTTGTGAAAGTAAACCCTCACCCATTACCGTAAAATCAGCTTTGGTCTGCATGCCTGCCGATTTAGGCACGCCAACAATATAAAATGCCGTCCAGATTTGCGCGCTAGGATTTAAGTTTTTTAATTCCAATTCATAATGATGTTCCATATCTAAATTGAAGAATTGTTCAAATCCCGTAATTTTTGTTTCTTGCGCATATAGACTAAAACTTGCACAGATCCCCCAGCACAATAAAATCAGATTTTTTAACATTATTATTACTCTGTATTTATAAGTCTTTAATTTTAATTTACTTATTTCATTATCAACAAAGCATTTCTTGCACTAATTTCGCTGAACTGACTGAAAATGACAGCTTCTAACCTAACACTTGCGATGCTTACAAATTACGTCGTCAAATTGATATTGATAAATCTTTGACTCTCTTTATTAAGGGCGTAAAAAAGCCCCAATTAAGGGGCTTAGTCGTATATTGTATCGCCAATATACTGTATGAGGCTCATCTCAAACTGGGCGCATTAAAGCATAAATTAGAGACGCTGCCTACTTTTATCTTTGGACTAAAAAACATTCACCACAATTAACGCGAGCAACGCAGGTACGGCTTGGATATAGATGATCTTTTTACTGGCAGTGAGTCCACCGTAAATCCCTGCAACCAATACACAACCTAAAAAGAAATTGGCGAGCGCTAATGCATACGTTTCAGGAGCACAGAGCGACCAAAATAAACCTGCCGCCAAAAAGCCATTATATAAACCCTGATTTTGAGCCAGAACTTTGGTGAGTTGTGCTTTTTCGGGTGTATTGCCAAATGCTTTCAAACCATAAGGTTTATCCCATAAAAACATTTCCAACACTAAAATATAAACATGTAATACCGCAATCAACGCAACGAGAATCGTTCCTAACATTTTACTTATTCCTGATCTTATCTATCGTGCAATGCTTTCCAATTTATCACTGATCTATTTGAATTGCGTGATAGGTAACATGATTTCCGTGACTCTCCAGCTCAAACCCTCTCGATGTAAGATTAAATTGACTGAAGATTGATTTTTGGGATCATCTATTTCAACGCTAAATTGATTCCATGACTGATAACGACTGTGATAAGTCACTTTCTCAGCATCATCTTGATGATTTGTCAGTGTTTTATTTTGAGGTTGCCGTGCCGATTCGCCTTGAAAAGACAAACCTTCTTTGAACTTTTTGCCCTGTAATAATAAAGAGATGCCTTGAGGTGTCACCATCAAATCCACCATTTTATCGACCATCGAAGATGCCAACATGGCCCCTAATGCAACAAAACTGCCTTCATTTTCTCGTGATGGAAACTCTTGCAACAGCTCATTATTGAATTGATCCTTGAAGCTCTGGCGTACACTGGGAAAGTCGACATAACTTGCGACAGCATTCGCATCATCTCGTTCTACCGCTTGTCGAATTTGATAAATCACAAAATATGGCGACAAAATTAAATAAGCTAAAGCAGTCAGCACAATAGCCGAGATAGAAATCTTCAACGTTTTCGACATACGATCCTCGATTTCAGGAATTTATTTTTTACTTAATGGTATTTAAATTGCATTGATAAAGGCTTGGGCAATATAGAAAATTCATGTTAAAACTTACTTAAAATCACTAATCCGACACAATCTGACGTTTAAAATCGTTTTGTTACAGCTTGAACAATTTTAAATCGCTATTATATACACGTTTTATTCGCACAATTCCGAGATGTATTTATGAGTCAAAGTCATATCCGTATTCGAGGCGCACGTACCCATAATTTAAAAAATGTGTCACTCGATATTCCACGTGACAAGTTTGTGGTGATTACGGGACTCTCAGGCTCAGGCAAATCCTCACTTGCTTTCGATACACTTTATGCCGAAGGTCAACGCCGTTATGTTGAATCGCTGTCTGCCTATGCGCGTCAGTTCCTTTCACAAATGGAGAAACCTGAAGTTGATTCGATAGAAGGCCTATCTCCTGCGATTGCCATTGAACAAAAGTCAACCAGCCACAACCCACGTTCAACCGTGGGCACCATTACCGAAATTTATGACTATTTACGTTTGCTGTATGCGCGTGTAGGGACACCGTATTGCCCTGAACATGATCTACCCATGGTGGCGCAGACCATTTCAGAAATGGTCGATGCAGTTAAAGCACTTGAAGAAGGGACTGCACTCATGCTGCTCGCACCCGTCGTGCGTGAGCGTAAAGGTGAATACACTCAACTATTTGAGCAACTTCAAGGTCAAGGTTTTGTTCGTGCCCGTGTCGATGGTGAAATCATTGATATAGATACTCCGCCAGAATTAGACAAAAAGAAAAAACATACGATTGAAGTAGTCGTCGATCGCTTTAAAGTCCGTGATGATCTCGGTAATCGTATCGCAGAATCCTTTGAAACGGCTTTACGTTTAGGTGGTGATATTGCAGTTTTATCGTGGATGAATGGCGAACACCCAGAACGCGTATTTTCAGCAAAACACTCTTGCCCTGAATGTGATCGAGCGGTTGCGGAGCTTGAACCACGTTTATTCTCATTTAACAATCCATTCGGTGCTTGTCCTGTATGTGATGGTTTGGGAACGCGTAGTCATTTTAGTGCAGATAAACTCATTCCAAATCCTGAAATTTCAATTAGCCAAGGTGCCATTCGTGGCTGGGACAGACAACGTCCTTATTACTACACGATGTTGCAGAAAGTGGCTGATCATTTTGATATTCCACTTGATACACCGTGGAATAGATACACAAAAGAAATTCTTACAAGGCACTGGCAAAGAGAAAATTGACCTCAGTTATATTGATGAACGTGGTCGCAAGCACAGTCGTGTACAAGCCTTTGAAGGGATTTTGCCGCATTTAGAACGTCGTTATCGCGAGACGGAATCTAATTATGTGCGTGATGATTTGGCGCAATACCTGTCGAATGCTGCGTGTGATGCCTGCGGTGGCTCTCGTCTGAATGAAATTTCTCGTCATGTTCGCGTCAAAGATAAAACCATCGCTGAAATTACCAAGATGTCGATTGGTGATGCTGAAAGCTATTATCAGGATCTCAATCTCGAAGGTGCTAAAGGCGAGATCGCAGATAAAATCTTTAAAGAGATTCGTGAACGTTTGCACTTCTTGGTCAGTGTTGGTCTCAATTATCTCAGCTTAGCGCGTTCGGCTGAAACCTTATCGGGCGGTGAAGCACAACGTATTCGCTTAGCTTCGCAAATCGGTGCGGGTCTGATGGGCGTGATGTATGTGCTGGATGAGCCGTCGATTGGTCTACATCAACGTGATAACGATCGCCTACTACAAACCCTAATTCGCTTACGTGATTTGGGTAATACTGTACTGGTGGTTGAGCATGATGAGGATGCGATTCGTGCCGCTGACCATATTATTGACATCGGTCCAGGTGCGGGTATTCATGGTGGTGCAGTCATTGCCGAAGGTACTTATGATGAACTCGCCAATCATGCCGATTCACTCACAGGTCAATATTTATCAGGCAAACTTAAAATTGAAGTACCAAAACAGCGTACTCAATCGCCTCGTCCTGATGAATTCATCAAACTCTCTGGCGCAAATGGGCATAATCTACAGCATGTCGATTTAACGATTCCTCTCGGCATCATGACTTGTGTGACTGGGGTTTCAGGTTCTGGTAAATCAACCCTGATTAACCGTACTTTATTGCCTTTAGCAGCAACACAATTGAATGGTGCAACCACACTGACTGCTGAAAAGTTTGACTCGATTGATGGTTTACAGCATTTGGATAAAGTGGTGGATATTGACCAAAGTCCTATTGGACGTACACCACGTTCAAACCCAGCGACCTACACAGGTTTATTTACGCCGATTCGTGAATTATTTGCTCAGACACCTGAAGCCAAAGCGCGTGGTTATAGCGCAGGTCGTTTCTCGTTTAACGTGAAAGGTGGTCGCTGTGAAGCGTGTGAAGGCGACGGCATGCTTAAGGTCGCAATGCATTTCTTACCTGATATGTATGTGCCGTGTGATGCTTGTCATGGCAAGCGTTATAACCGTGAAACGTTGGAAGTCGGCTATAAAGGCAAGAACATTTCTGATGTCTTGGAAATGACGGTAGAAGATGCAGCAGAATTCTTTAGTGCCATTCCTGTCATTCATCGTCGTTTAGAGACGTTGACTCAAGTTGGTCTTGGCTATATTCGTTTGGGTCAAGCTGCGACAACGTTATCAGGTGGCGAAGCACAACGCGTGAAGTTAGCGCGTGAGTTAGCAAAACGTGATACGGGTAAAACTTTATATATCTTGGATGAACCGACCACAGGTCTGCATTTCCACGATATTGCCAAGTTACTCGACATCTTGCATGAGCTACGTAATAAGGGTAATACCATTGTGGTGATTGAGCATAATTTGGATGTGATCAAAACTGCCGATTGGGTGATTGATCTCGGCCCAGAAGGTGGTTCTGGTGGTGGTCAAATTATTGCTGAAGGTACACCTGAACAAGTCGCTAAAGTTGAGATTTCACATACAGGTAAGTTCTTAAAACCGATGTTGAAATGAATTTTGAAAAAGAAAGAAGCAGTATTAAAGTTCTGCTTCTTTCATTATTTTATTTCTCTGTATCTCATAATATTTTTGCATTATTCCACTATCTTTACCAAGTATTAAGAATGCACTCGAAATATTGTCTATAATGCCCTTATCAAAAGTGTTATCTTTAACTTTTATAAAAATCCAGCGAATATCATGAAATAGATATTCCTTTTTCTCAGTATATTTTAAATAATTTACCCACTCAACCACAGAGATATTTAATAAAAAATTATTTTTTTTTTTAACTTATGTTTGACAACAAAATCATAAAACCTATGTTTCTCAGGAAAAAATCTTAATAAATAATATAAAAATTTCTCTTCTTCATCATTACAAATACGTTCCTTAATCCAATCATATATCATCTGCTCTAATTTTCCGTATAATTCTTTTTTATAATTCATTAATTCTAAATCTTCAAATAGAAAGAAAATTTTAATTAAATTTATATGTGATTCATGTATATCAATTTTTTCTAACAAACCATCTATTGAAACCAAATCATTTTCAGTAAATTTTAAATTATCGTATCTTTTTAAAAAATTTCCTAACTGAATATCTGAATCTCTATTTTTTCTTCCGATATTATCACTTTTCACATAAGACTCTAATTTATCAAAACTAAATTTTTCATTTTGGCTAAACCAAAAATAAAAATCCTCTTTTAAAAGATTAATTCCATTAGCATTATTAATAACTTTATAAAACTTTTCGTTCTTTAGAATATTTTTATTCTGTAAAAAATCGTCCCAAGAATATTCATTTGAGAAAAACTCAACCAGCACTCCTTCTATTAGTCTTATTAAAATAACCTTTTTCAACACATCAGAAAGTTCATCAGATAGTTGACTACGAAAATAGCAATATAAATTAATTACTTTCTTAAAAAATCTAAAATTATGAATCTCTAATGCTTCAGCAAACTTAATCATAAGTTCAACAAGAGGTTCTTCTATACCTTTAGCATTCTCTCTAATCAAGGCCTCAACAGAATTAATAATAATCGTCTCATCAACCAGCTTTTCTTTGTATTCAGCATACTTTTTCTTATTTTCATCCTGTGTTTTATCTTCATCTAAAATCAAAATAACCTGACAATTCTTTTCTAATTTCAAGTAATTTGCCAAACCCATCACATCTTTAATATCTAATTTATTAGACATACGCTCAAAATCATCAAAACATATGATGGCATCTTTGACTTGATTAAACATGAGGCTATCAAAAATTTTTGCTGGAGCACTTATTCCTAGTTGGGAAACTTTAGTTTCTTTAAAAATTGATGGTAAACTTTTAATCCATTTAGGAATTTCTATTGATGAATGAAAGCTTTCAATACTACTATAAATTTGAGTCTTTAAATCGCTTAGAGATTCCAACCCAAATAATGAAACATAAGCATATTTACGATTAAAGATATTATCTTTTTTATAAATTCTTTCATCACTTAATTGTTTATCTAAAAAATTTTTCCAAAAGAAAGTTTTCCCAACACCCCAAGGACCTGTGATAGCAATAGCTGTTCCTACTTTTTCATTTTTAATATTATGTTCTAATAATTCTTTTAATCTTTTCTCTTTCTCTAAAATATTCATAGCATGTAAAAATTTTCATTATAAAACTTTATAATAATTAAATATTTGTTCCAATCAAGTCTCCACCACATTTTTTCCTTTGGCTTTGGCCCTTAACATTGACTGATCTGCTTTTTCCAAAAGCTCCAACCAACTCCCCGCACCAATCGCCACGCCAATACTGACCGAAACCCAAAGCAATTCATCGGAGTTGGAAAGAGTGATAGGCTCTTTCGCAATTTCTGAACGGATACTTTCTGCGATAACCTTTGCTGCATCTATCGTAATATTTTCAATGACAACCAAAAACTCATCACCACCATAACGAACAATTAAATCAGATGCTCGAACATTATGTTTAAGGTGATCGGCAATCGTGGAAATGACTTGATCACCCACAATATGCCCATACTGATCATTCACAAATTTAAAATTATCAATATCAACCACAACCACAGCCGTGTTTAAAAAACCACTCGGCTTACGCTCCAGAGCATGAACATATTCTTCCAAAGCCAAACGATTCGCGACACCTGTTAACACATCCGAGTTGGCAATCTTTTTAAGCTGCGTCTCCATCATGTCACGCTGATTCAACATCACTTTTAAACGATCAATCGCCTCAAATAAAGATAAAAACTCCTGTCTGGATTGTTTGGTTTTTAACTCTTCTTTTGACGCATTTGATAAGCGTAGAATCATTTCTCGCGCTTTGATTAACGGACTAAATACTTTCCGCTTTGTATAAATCATAATGAAAATAGCCGTCAGTAAAGACAGACAAGAAATACACAAGGTAAAAATAAATTGTTGCTTGGCTTTTTTATTCTGCTCGTGTGCAACTTGAATACTGTAATCTAAAATATAGTTCTGCAAATCCATAACCGTTGTAAATTTATCTATGATTCGATTCGTTAATTGCGTACCAGTAAGAAAATAGTTTTGATTATTTTGACTTTGATCGAGTAATTTCGTAATTAAAGGCAAACCTTGATCTAAAAACTCTGTTTTTACTCGTTGATGTAAATGGACATATTCAGCTGTCTTTGTTTGTTCAGGTTGGATCGTATCAACCAAAGCCCATAAATATTGAGATTGATGCTGGGTTTGTAAACAACGTGCTCGATTAATATCTGAGATTTTTTCACCAAACGTCACAGGTGCCATAATATTTGAAGCAACTCGCCCTGCTTGATCTCGCATATCAGTAAGAACCAAAATCGAAATAAAATAATTCGACATTTTGCTGTCTTTACTTTTGGATTGTTTCATCAAATCATTTAAATATTTTCGGCTCTCATCCCAAACATCAAACATCGTAAAAATTGCATGATTAAATTGAGCAGACGTGCGCTGAGCATGGGGAATATTTGCATAAGCGTCTACAACCTCACGACCATGATTCAATTTTGCTTTGAAATCAGTTTGTAAATGTGTCGCAATCGACTCAAATCCACCTTGATTTAACGTCGCTATGGTCTGATCAATCTGATCATCCACAACCAATCTAAACTCAGCTAACTCTTTTTGATTGGCTGCTAATTCTTCAACGGTACTCGACATAACCTTATTGGCAGGTGCGCGTTCTCGAGAAATTTTATTGGCTGTTTTTACTAAGGCACGCAGGCTCGTAATTTCTGTTAATACTTGATTTGTCTTAATATATTCTTGATAGCTTTGAATAATCAGAGGGATAGAGATATATAGGATCGAAGAAATAATAACGACCATACATAGAAAAAGCCGGAGACTGATTTGCTCAGAACGTAATTTCGCACTTTTTAAACTACGTCCCATGCACACACCTTGCTTGTTTCAAAAACTCATCCAGATTGATTTTCAAACAGTATGTAATTTTACCTGATTTTTAAAATTATACCGTCATAATTAAAGCTGTTTTTTAAACAGATAAAATACAAGCAAAACCAATTTTCCTTTTGGTTTGTTAATTTATATTTATCTATTTGTTTTAATTATTAATAATAATTAAAACAATTTTCATCGAATTGATCTTTCAAAGAATTATAAAATACTTTTGTATTATTTAAATTAGCCAAAAGAATAAATAAATGATTTATGAGCCAAAATAAATTGCTATATCTTCAAAATTATCTTTAATTATTAGAGATATAACACTGTTTTTAAATAAAATTATTACATGTCTGATCGAAAAACCAAATCTTTTAGATAAAAATTATCAATTTCACACGTTTATTAAAAAGAGTAATACTTTACTAAAGCACAGACTTATAGATTTTAGTTAACCCTCTAGGATGTTTTCCCCCCCAAGCTAAACATCCTTTTCAACCCAACCGAATAAAACGGTTGGGTCTTTTTTTATGTGAATATTAATCTAATGCTGAATTAAACCTAACTGCTGCAATGCCTCATAAACAATCGTTTTCCGAGCCTCCACATGTTCAGTTTTATTCATCTCCATATTTAGAGAAAATGCAGTTACTTTACCATTAGGCTGCTCTACCCATCCTGTCCACCATCCCACTTGTGGCTCAACATCCATTCCCCAACCACTTTTCGCATAAACTTTTGTCCCATTCACCTGATCCACCAATAACATTTGCTTAACTTGCTGCTGAACAGGAATGTCAAACGCCAATTGCTCATTTGCCAACGCGTAGGCAAATCTGACTTCTTGAATCGGTGTGATTTTTAATGGGCCAACCAACCAAAAATTATCGACCTGATTGCCTATATCTGAATTTCCAAAACCTATTCTTTTAACTTCAGATGCCATCAAATCTAAACCTATTCGTCTGGCTAATTCTTGATAAATAGGAACAGCGGATGCTTGAATCGCCTCAGTTAAGGTCAAATCTTTTTCCCAGCTCTTAAATCTGCGCTTTTCTCCATTCCATTTAAAAACTTCATTGGGTGTCGTTTTATGATGTTGGATGCCAATCAAAGCATTGAGCATTTTAAAAATAGATGCAGGGATATACGACGTTTGAGCTCGATTCAAGGCATTCCCATATTCATGTATCTTTAGACCGTCATAAGTGACAAATACGCCTTCTGTTTTGGCATTCACAAATAGCTTAGAAATTTTTTGTTGTTGCTTTTGCTGTTCTGCAATCTGCAGCTCTGAATTTAAGCTGTGACAAGCAACCAAGCCTAAACTTAAGCATAACGAACTACATAGCAGAGCAACTTTGAACTTTTTTCGCATAATGAAGGAATATGGCAGAGTATGGAGTTTTAATATAAGCCTATTTCTTCATCAAATTTGTATTATTATTCTATTTTCATTTACTATAAAAAAGGCAAAAAAAAGCTCAGCCTTGGGGAAAGCCGAGCTAGTAAACAGAGATGTAAAAACATCGAATACTCAAGAAAATGTTATAAAGGCATAATGCAAATTAAATACCTCTTGATACCAATTATGCGAACCAAGTCTCAAAAAGTAAAGTTGATTAAATAGATCGGAATTGTGTTTTTTATCGTTTTTGTTGATTATTTATACGTTACAATTACACAAAATTTAAGATTACAATTGAGAAAAACAGTTACACCACACAAAAAACCAATAAAATGAGATAAAAGTCTCAGTAAAAAACCCAAAATATTACAATTTTAAGAATTTCAAAAAAGAAAAAAACGATCATATTAATCGTATAAAACAATTAAAAAGCATAGATATATGCCTGCTATTAGATGAAATCAGAATATCTAAAATGACGCTATCTTACTGTTAATTATAATTTTCATAATTGGTTGACAAAATAAAATACGTTTGTCTATTTTTTAGACAATACATACAAGCCATACATTCGTTTGTCGGTTCATAGAATTTATTACATTGACTTCATATTTTGTTACAATAGAATGACTCCAGATTTATATTTCTTTTATATCAATGCTGGAAATTACTATGAAAAAACTCGGTTTAGCCACTGCTTTAGTATTAGCCATGACCGGTGCTCACGCTTACCAATTCGAAGTTCAAGGTCAATCTGAATTTTTAGATACAAAACAGAATGACAAAGACTTCACTGGTGCTGGGCAAATCAGCTATTTCCTTAAAGATGTTGATACATCTAAAGGTCCTTTAGCTGAAGCTGCTTTCCTAAACCAAGCATCTAATGTTTCTGTTGCATATAGCTTTGCTAAAGAAAGTGGCGATGAGATCGTTACTACAAAAAATGAATCTATTGGTGCTAAGGGTGAAGCATATATCCCTACACCTTATTTACCAGTATATACAAGCGCATCTTATAGCCACTCTAAAACTAAAGTTGATGGCGAAAAAGACAACGGCGATCGTTATGCTTTAGAAGTTGGTACTTTATTAGCGCCTAATTTTTTAGTTGCTGTAGGTTACACTAGCATCGTTGACCAATTCGCTTTAGATGCAAACAGCGTACTTTCTCAAGGTATCGTTAAATCATTTGGCGAAGCTGCAACAATTGGTGAAGACCAAGATGCGATTACTGCACGTACTAAATACGTTGGTAACATCGATGGCACAAACATGGCTGTAGGTTTTGAAGCTGGTCTTGTTTATGGCGACACTACTGCTTACCAATTAAAAACTGATGTATACGTAACACCTAAGTTAAGCGTTGGTGCTTCTTATGCAGAAGTAAGTGCTAGCAAAAACCCTGCCTTCTCTCCAATCAAATCTGCTTGGGGCGCGAACGTTAACTACTTCATCACTCCAGCTGTTGCTGTAGGTGCTAGCTATTTAAATGCAAATGCAGTTAATGCTGACCTAGATACGCAAACTGTTGGCGTGAACGCGAAGTTCCGTTTCTAATATTGAATTCGGGTTCTAAACCTAGAACCCTTAATTCATAACAAAAAAACCAGTTCATCAGAACTGGTTTTTTTGTTTTTAACAACATTGATTAACTTTCATCTATAAAAGAAACTCAAGTCATTACTTACATCTTTTTATCTTCAATATTAAGCGCACTAATCGCCAATACTGCTTGAGTACGGTTTTGTACGCCAAGTTTACGGAAAATCGCAGTCACATGCGCTTTGATCGTTGCCTCTGATACATCCAGCTCATAAGCAATCTGTTTATTTAATAGACCTTCCGCAACCATCATTAATACACGAAATTGTTGTGGTGTAAGAGACTGTAATCGCTCAGCGAGAGCCGTTTCATCCGCAGCACGAGGATCAAAACCTGCATGTGTTGGTAAATTTGGTGGTAGCCAAATCTCACCTTCCAACACTTGCTTAATCGCTTCACCAATATGGCTAGGATGTGAAGACTTTGGAATATATCCCATCGCACCATGAGCAATTGCACGTTGAATAATTGAAAGCTCTTCATGTGCAGATACAACAATAATCGGAATCGCTGGATATTGAGCGCGAACATACACTAAGGCTGAAAATCCAGAAGCACCTGGAAGATTTAAATCCAACAGCACTAGGTCTGGTTCTGCACCATGCTCTAATCGTTCATAGAATTCATCAACATCCGCAGTTTCCTGAATTTGAGCCTGAGGAATGCTATAACGAACCGCTTGAATCAAAGCATGTCTAAATAAAGGATGGTCATCTACAATTAAAATATTCATAAGCGCTTTATGCAGTCTTCAAGTACGTCACTGTACGGAGTTTATTCAAATCTACTCTATCTTAGCGTATTTTTAAATAAACTGTTGGTCAAGCATCAAGAGTTGTGTATTCCAGCATAAATGCAAAACAATACAAATATTGATATAAGTCACATAACATCAACTAATCAATAAACACTATACAGAAATAACGAGAAGAAACAGAGTATTAAATTCATTTAATTTTTCTCGTAATACTTAGAACAGATATATCTACAAAACAGATAAGCTTGCAGCTTTTCCTTATTTTACAGCTACAGTCGAGCTATAGATAAATAAATAGTAATTCGTAATGATCTTTTAGGCTATGACTATGTCCAATCGTAATACTTTATCAACTCCACTAAATATTGTTGCGGTATCTGGTGGTTTAAATAGCCCATCAAAAACAGAAAGTTTAGTTCAAGCCATTCTCAATGAACTGGCAGAAGCCATCAACATTCAAGTACATTTTGTGAAACTCAGTGAAATTGGGCCTTTGCTTGGTGGAGCAATTTATCGTAATCAATTGCCACAACGTGTTCAAGATGACCTCGCAGCGGTAGAAGCAGCTGATGCACTGATTGTCGGCACCCCTGTTTATCGTGCTTCGTTTACTGGTTTATTCAAGCATTTTTTTGATTTTGTAGAACAAACTGCTTTGGTTGATGTGCCCGTTTTACTTGCAGCCTCAGGTGGCAGCGACCGCCATGCATTGGTCTTAGAACATCAATTACGCCCACTATTTAGTTTCTTTCAAGCTCAAACCTTACCCATTGGCGTTTATGCCACAGATCGCGACTTCACCCCTGAATATACGGTGAAAAGCGAGCAATTATCTGATCGCGTGACGCTCGCTGTTGCACGTGCTTTACCAATCTTAGAATGGGCACCAGCCAAAGGTCAGCGTGCTGCTGCCATTAAAACCAAAACTGAACAAGCAAATCAAAATCTTGGGATCAACAAACAGATTGAACAGGCTGAGGTGCTTCCATCCGCAGCAGTTCCAGATTTGGATGCAGCGGAATCTCGATTACATTCCAAATCAACTAAAAATCTAACTCACGTTGCATAAACCGATTTAATGGAGGATACAACAATGACAACAACAGCATCCGCAATTAAATTTGCCTACTGGGTTCCCAATGTGAGTGGCGGTCTCGTTGTCAGCAATATTGAACAACGTACTGACTGGAGCTATGACTATAATGTGCGCTTAGCGCAAGCAGCGGAACAAAGCGGCTTTGAATATGCTCTCACTCAAATTCGTTTTACCGCTGGCTATGGTGCAGAGAACCAACATGAATCTGTCAGTTTTAGTCATGCTTTATTAGCAAAGACTGAAAAACTCAAAGTAATTGCAGCGATCCTACCCGGCCCTTGGAAGCCCGCATTGGCTGCTAAGCAATTGGCGACGATTGACTATCTTACTCAAGGGCGCATTGCAATTAATGTGGTCAGTGGTTGGTTCCGTGGTGAATTTGATGCGATTGGCGAACCTTGGCCTGAGCATGACGAACGCTATGTTCGCTCGGAAGAATTTATTCGTACTCTCAAAGGGATTTGGACGACTGACCATTACAGCTTTGATGGTAAATATTACCAATTTCAAAATTACACACTTAAACCAAAACCATTGCAAAAACCGTCCATCGAAGTGTTTCAAGGTGGTAGTTCTCGCGCCGCTCGTGATATGGCAGCACGTGTATCCGACTGGTATTTTACCAACGGCAATAGTGTCGAAGAAATTAAGAAACAGATTGATGACATTCGCAGCAAAGCGAAGTTATCTAATAGACACGTCAAGATCGGGGTTAATGCTTTCATTATCGCCCGTGATACAGAAGAAGAAGCTAAAGCCGTACTGAATGAGATCATTGCGCAAGCCAATATTGAGGCGGTAAATGCCTTTGGCAATGCCACTCGTGAAGCAGGTGCAGCGGCTCCAGAACGCGAAGGGAATTGGGCAAAATCGACCTTCGATGATTTGGTGCAATATAACGATGGCTTTAAAACTAATCTGATCGGTACACCACAGCAAATTGCAGAACGCATTCTTGCTTTAAAAAATGTGGGGGTAGATCTAGTTCTTTCTGGCTTTCTTCATTTCATTGAGGAAGTTGAATATTTTGGAGAAAAAGTTTTACCGCTAGTCCGTCAACTTGAACAACAACAGGAGCATCATCTCTCAGCAAAATCAGCGTAGTTTTCAGCGTTAAATAAGAAGAAAAACAAAACTAATGGCAGATACTCCCCCAAGGCTCGGCTTGGGGCTTTTTTATTTTAACGGGTCTCAATTTCTCGCATGACGGTTTCAACCGAATAACGGCACCACTGCGACAGCTGCTCAATGAATTCATTTAATTGTGGCGGATCAAAGTGGCTGACGATCATATAACAAGCATTGCCGAGAACCTTAAAACATTCATCCACTTGCTCATATTGTTTGACTAAACGCTCAACCTCGATAAAAGCTTGCTGATCATTCATAAAAAGTTGGATGAACTGTTTATGCTCATACTTTATCGCCACAGTGTAGTTTTTGATAATACCTGCATCCATCAACTGAGCAATACGTGCCCCCACTGCCTGTCCTGTACGATGCACGAATTGTCCAATTTCTTTATGACTCAGACGAGAATCTTGTCTCAATAATTCAAGAATTTTTAAGTCGATGGAATCAAGTTCAATATTCATTTTTCATTACGAAAGAAAACCAGCAACAATGCTTTCACCAAAATATAGCCCATTTTTCAGTTTCATCCTACGCTTGTTTTATCTTAACCTTAGAGCTAAATATGATGAAACAGGCCTTACTAATTATTGATGTACAGAATGATTATTTTAAAAATGGCAAAATGGAGTTGGTCAATCCTGAACTTGCCTTGCAAAATACCAATCAACTAGAAGACTATTTTATTCGAAACAATTTACCAATCATTTATATCCAGCACATTAGTCCAGCCTCGACCAGTTTCTTTCAGGAGAATACCGCTGGTGTTGAATTACATCCACAACTTCAAATAACTGATGATTCTCTAATTATTGAAAAACATTTTCCAAATAGCTTTCTAGAAACCAAACTTCAAGCCATCCTTGAACAGCATCAAGTTGAGCAATTAGTGATTACAGGCATGATGACACATATGTGCATCGATGCAGGCACACGAGCGGCACAAGAACTCGGCTATCAGCCGATTGTGATTGCAGATGCGACTGCAACTCGCGATTTAGAACATGAGGGCAAAATAGTCAAAGCAGCAGATGTACAAACTGCTTTTTTATCAGCACTAGGCTTCTTCGCTACAGTACAAAACACGGCAGATTTTTTAGCCTCACATAAATAAACCATATAAAAAAAGAGCGTTCTACATAACGCTCTTTTAGTCAAAAAACGATTATCTGTTTGGATAAACCGTCGCAATCAAATGCTCGACCACAGCTGGTTCAGCTAATGTTGAGGTATCACCTAAGCTATCCAATTCATTTGCCGCAATCTTTCTTAAAATACGACGCATAATTTTACCTGAACGGGTTTTTGGTAAAGCAGGCGCCCAATGTAAGGCATCAGGGGACCAACGCACTTTCTATCTCGGCAGTCCCTAAACGATGCCCTGATACATTCAGTACGTCATCAACACGTCCCGTAATCCAATAGTAATTATCTTCGTCTCGACGTGCACCATCACCCGTGAAATAGCAACCTTTAAAGGTCGAAAAGTATGCTTCGATAAAACGTTGAGGATCGCCCCAAATGGTTCGCATCTGACCCGGCCATGAATCTTTAATCACCAGATTCCCTTCGGTTGCGCCTTCCAACTCATTGCCTTCACCATCGACCAAGGCTGGCTGAACACCGAAGAATGGACGCGTTGCTGAACCTGGTTTTAAAGCGGTTGCACCCGGCAGCGGTGAAATTAAGATACCACCCGTTTCTGTTTGCCACCAAGTATCCACAATTGGGCAACGACCTTCACCAACCACCTCGTGATACCAATTCCATGCTTCAGGGTTAATCGGTTCACCAACCGAACCCAGTAGACGTAAGCTACTGCGATCACTTTCACGCACATAAGCATCACCTTCACGCATCATGGCGCGAATTGCTGTTGGAGCAGTATAGAGAATAGTAATGTTGTGCTTATCAATGACATGACCAATACGCGCCCAAGTTGGATATTGTGGAATCCCTTCAAACATCACCGTCGTCGTTGCATTACTCAGTGGGCCATAAAGCAAATAACTATGCCCTGTAATCCAACCCACATCCGCAGTACACCAATACACATCATCTTCACGAAGATCAAAGACCTCTCTGAATGTTGTGTTGACATATACTAGATAACCGCCTGTGGTATGTAGCACGCCTTTCGGTTTACCTGTTGAACCTGAGGTATACAGAATGAATAACGGATCTTCTGCTTTCATTGGCTCTGGTGGGCAGTGCTCATCTACCTCCATAATGGCAAGGTGATACCAAACATCTCGCTCCGGATTAAACGCAACTGAATTTCCTGTACGGTGCACCACAATCACATTCTGAACACTACTTGTACCATCAATTTCCAATGCAGCATCTACATTTTCTTTGAGCGGAATAATTTTTCCGCCACGCATCCCTGCATCAGCGGTAATGACTAATTTTGCTTGGCTATCTTCAATACGACTGGCCAATGAGTCTGGTGAGAAACCGCCAAACACCACACAATGTACTGCGCCGATACGGGCACATGCCAACATGGCAATTGCTGCTTCAGGCACCATTGGCATATATAGAACTACGCGATCACCTTTACTGATCCCTTGCTTTTTCAGGACATTGGCAAAACGACACACTTCATCATGTAATTCTGCAAATGAAATAATTTTATGACGTGATGGATGATCACCTTCCCAAATAATTGCTGGCTTGAGAGGATTATCTTTAAGATGACGATCTAAACAGTTAGCAGAAACATTCAGCTCTCCATCTGCAAACCATTCGATCTTGAAGTTATCTGGATGAAAACTGGTGTTTTTAACTTGCGTAAAAGGTTTGATCCAATCAATCTTTTTCGCTTCTTCTGCCCAAAATGCTTCAGGCTGTTCAATTGAATACTGATAACGATTGAAATAGTCTGCTTCAGAGATTCTTGCTGTTTCTTTGAATTTGTCAGGCACTGGGTAGATTTCTTTCATAGTTCACTTCCTTGGTTTTTTATCTCATACCGTAGATATACCATCTAATGCATCGGTATTTTTTGTTGTCTCTTGCAGTATGGTCACCAACAACAAGAGCAAACAATGCGGCTTTGGTCGTAGAACTGTTGCAATTTTACGATTCGCATATTTTCAAAAATTTACTCAAAATAATTTAAAATTTAACTGCTTGTCTATGCTTTTTGTTTTTAAAATAAGTGATTATTTTGATCAATGTAAATACTTTAAAAGATTTAATAAGCAGAAAAACAGGAATCAATCTATGTCAGATTTTACAATTGCACCGCAGACGCAACCCAGCAAAGATCATCCGCTCTCATCGAGAGGACGTTTTAATCGACTTAGCTACTTAGGTTGGCATGGACTAATTAGTATCGGATTCATACTTATGTTCGTGCTATTGGTGTCAATCGCAGGCAATGTCAGCATAAACAATGTCAATATGAATGAGCCGATATTCTCAGCATTTTCAGGTATTGCAACATTTGCCATTATTGCGTTGTGGTTTGCAGGATTTTATTTTCAAATTGTTTTCTTGATTCGACGCCTACATGATCTCAACAAAACAGGTTGGTTATGCCTACTGTTACTTGTGCCATTGATACAACTCTTTTTCACTTTATATGTATTACTTGCGCCGGGCACACCGTATCGCAATGACTATGGAGATGTACGTCCATCTAAAGCATGGGAAAAATTATTGGCTTGGATCATGATTATTCTGAGTATTTTCATATTATTTAGTATGTCTGTCTTTATGTATTACTTCGCTAGTCCTGATATTTGGGATGCACCAACACAGATTATTCAAAACACAACGGAGTATTTTTGATTGTGAGTAATTTTTATGCGTTTGTAGTATTAATGAAATCAATTGATTACTGAATTTGCCAAGCGTGTTTACAATAATTTGATTATCATGCAACACCTTATTACTCCTTTCTTTGCGAAATAGAGATTTCTAGTGGCTAACGAACAAACAACATTGACAAATGTCGCGAAAGATACAGGCGAACTATTGCATCAGGCGAGCGCGAAAACCACACAGACGGTACTTGCGCATACTGAGAAATATCACGATGCCTATACAACGATTGATAAAATCATCGACAGCTTTTGGGAACGTGTTCCCTATATCTGTATTGCGATTGTTGTTTTTATCATTTTCTGGTTACTCACTAAATTATTTAAATTTTTTGTGAATAAAACATTAACCAATCGCTCTTATGCAAGACAGAATTTGGTTTTAGTTCTACACCGTGTCGGTGGAACCTTTATCTTATTCTTTGGCTTCCTAATCGCATTGGTGATTGCCATTCCAGGATTTACACCGAGCCAACTCATCGGTGCTCTAGGAATTGGTTCTGTCGCCATTGGTTTCGCATTTAAAGATATTTTCCAAAATTTACTTTCAGGTGTTCTGATTTTACTTGGTGAGCCATTCCGTATCGGTGATGCAATCATCGTAAATGGCATGGAAGGTGTGGTCGAAGATATTCAGATTAGAGCGACTTTTTTACGTTCTTATGATGGCCGTCGTATCGTGATTCCGAATGCAACAGTCTATACCAGTCCTGTAACTGTCAATACCGCTTATCAGCAGCGTCGTTGTGAGTTTATTGTTGGTATTGGTTACGATGATGATGAACAAAAAGCCAAGCAAATTGTTTTAGATATCTTGAATAATGACCGTAATGTGCTCAGTCAACCGACATTCTCAGTCAATGTTACTGCTTTAGCCGATTTCTCTGTCAATTTAACGGTTCGTTGGTGGATTAATACCACTGAAACCGATATTTTATCATCGACCAGTTCAATCCAAGCTCAAGTAAAACAAGCCTTTAATGCTCAAGGAATTAATATTCCATATCCCGGTTGCCTAAGCTCACAGCTTGGCAACCATTTTTTTTGAGCAATTCAATTTCATAAGGAATGAATCCGCCTTCTGGCCCAACCACCACAATACACGGATGTTGTATTGCGTGAGGCATCACATGCTCAGCATACGGGTGTGCCACGTAGGCTGGCTGCTGCTCCGTAACTAAAGTTGCCAAAACATCTTCTACAAAAGGTTTAAAGCGTTTGTACAATTGTATCTCTGGCGCAATGGTGTCTCCCGCCTGCTCTAAGCCCAAAGTTACATAATCATCCAATTGCTGTAAAAAAGGCGTCTGCCAATAGCTTTTATCTACGCGGTAACTATGAATCAAACTAATGCGATCTACCCCTAAAGTCACTGCATCCATCATCATTCGACGCAACACTTTGGGACGAGGTAAGGCAAGAATCAAATGTACAGGATACTTAGCAGGTACAGCTTCGGTCTCAATCGGGCGCACCATAATTCGCGTCTCATTCAACGCAACAACTTCTGTCAAATAGCGTAGACCTTGTCGAATACCGACTTTCAGCGAATCACCTACTTGAAGTTGTAAATGCTGACGTAAATGTTGCAATTGTCTTGGATTTTCAATATTCCAAAGCTCAGATTGTGTCTGTTCTGGTTCAAGTAACACAATATTCATGAGGATGCGGTTTGCTGTAAATAATGATCAATTAACTGAATATGCTTTTGTAAAGAACCCGTATTTCGTTGTAAAACCAACTGAGCTTGCTGAACTAAACGTTGTTTTTGAGCAGTATTTTCTAAACAGCTCAACAGCTGTTGCACAATCTGTGCTGCATCATCTCCAATCAAAATGCCTTGCCCTGCAACAAACTCATCGACAATACTTTGGAAGTTAAAATAGCGCGGTCCAATGACAGTCGGCACATCGAGTACCATAGGTTCTAAAATATTATGACCACCACCCGGTTCATTCAATGAACCGCCAACAAAACACGCTTGGCTCAAGCCATACCACAACCACATTTCCCCCATACTATCAGCAAGAAAAACTTGTGTATCCGCTTGAATCGGTTGTTGCAGGCTACGGCGTTGCGTATTTAAATTTAAACGCTGACATACCTGGTAGACCTCATCAAATCGCTCAGGATGACGAGGCACAACAATGCACAACAAATTGGAATTTGCATTTAAGTGCGGTTGCAATTGTTTGAGTAAACTTTGTTCTTCGGGCGCATGCGTACTGGCAAGGGTGATGATTTGACGATGTTCGAGTTGCCAATCTTGTTTGAACTGTTCTGCCTGTACGACATACTGCTGTGGAGCAGTAATATCAAATTTAATATTTCCAACTACCTGACTTTTGTTTTGATCAAGTCCTAAAGCGACATAACGTTGCTGCGTCGCTTGATCTTGTGCCAGCATCCACCTCAGTTGTTGTAACATCGGCTTGGTCAATCGCGCCACTTTGCCATAACCTTTCGCCGATTTTTCCGAAAGACGGGCATTCAATAAAATACAGGGAATCTGTTGTTGCTTGGCTTCCGCGATCAAATTTGGCCAGATTTCAGTTTCAACCAATGCCAAAAGTTTGGGTTGATATACATCAAAAAACTGCTTGAGCAATGGCTTTTGATCAACGGGCAAATAAACCGCTTGAAATAAATCGAGATAAGGTGCTTTCAGAAACAGCGATTTGGCGCGTGCCTGACCCGTCTTCGTCGTATTGGTCACCAACACAGGATGGCCTAATTTTAAATAATGCTCGATCAAAGGCTGTGCTGCATTGGTTTCCCCAACAGACACCACATGAAACCAAATCGTTTCTAAGTTTTTGGGTGGCTGAAAAGGGCCAAAACGCTCGATACACTCTTGTTGAAATGCCGCCGCATTTTCAGCGCGTTGTTTTATTTTCCAACGATATAACGGTTTGATACAGGTCAATAAAAAGTTATACCAAAAGGGTGTTTGCTGCACTGCGTTTTTCTGCGCCATCCTAGACCATATTTCACGATTTGATGTGTGCTTATTATGCGGAATTTCAATAAAAAACTCATGCCATTTTGGTAAATAGCATGAGTCTTTTAGATCAGATTAAGCTTCTAACTGTTCAAAAGCAGGATAATCTGTATAACCTTCTGCACCTGAGCCATATAAGGTTTCAGGCTGAATAGCATTTAAAGGTAAATCATTTTGCAAACGTTCTAACAGGTCTGGATTGGCAATATAAGCTTTGCCGAATGACACTGCATCTGCTTGACCTGTTGCCAAGATTTGTTTTGCAGAATCAGCCGTTAAACCTTCATTTGCAATCCATACACCTTTAAATTTCGAACGTAGTGCAGGCATTAAGCTGTCTTCGGCTTGGTATTCACGCGTGAAAATAAAAGCAACATTGCGCTGATCCAATTGCTCAACGACATAGCCAAAAGTTGCCAATGGATTTTCATCGCCCATATCATGTGAATCACCACGTGGCGCTAGATGAACGCCCACTCGACCCGCCCCCCAAACCTCGATAAAAGCATCGACGACTTGTAAGAGTAAACGTGCACGGTTTTCAATTGAACCACCATATTCATCATCACGATGATTGGTTGAACTTTGCAAGAACTGGTCAATCAAATATCCGTTGGCAGCATGCAACTCTACACCATCAAAACCTGCCGCTTTCGCTTGTTCAGCAGCATTTCTATATTGTGCAACAATTTCCTGAATTTCTTCATGGGATAATGCACGCGGCGTAACGAATGGGCGTTTTGGACGAAGTAAACTCACTTCACCCGCAGGCTGAATTGCACTTGGCGCAACAGGCGTATCACCATCTAACAAATCGGGATGTGAAATACGACCAACGTGCCAAAGCTGAACCACGATTTTTGAGCCTTGTGAATGCACTGCATCAACAATCTTGTTCCAAGCCTGTGCTTGTTCTTGTGACCATAAGCCTGGGGTATTGGCATAACCTGCGGCTTTTGGACTAATCACCGTTGCTTCGGTAATGATTAGACCCGCATTGGCACGTTGTTGATAGTATTCCACCATTAAATCGTTTGGAACACGAGACGCATCGCTACGTGCACGCGTTAAAGGAGCTAAAACCAAACGGTTTTTAATCTTAAAGTCACCTACTTGTAAGGTAGAGTTTAATTCAGCCATGATCGCCTCAACTTCACTCTATTCAGCGGGTTAAGATTGCCCTTATCCTCGCCGTCAGAGTGTTTGTTTTAAATGTTCGATGTATTGCTGAATCAAAGCTTCATTACGTGTGAAATAAGACCATTGCCCATATTTTTCAACATTAATCAAACCCGCTTGCTGTAACACAGACAAATGATTCGACATCGTCGATTGCGCAACTTTGCCTAAACGTTCGATGTGCCCAGCACATACACCACGCTCAAAACTACCACCACATTCCTGTACAGGTAAAAATTGCTCTGGCTCTTTTAACCACTGCAAAATTTGTCGACGTAATGGGTTGGCTAAGGCTTTGCTTATAACATCAATATCCATAGACTCACCACGTTTCTCAACAAGCAAAAGCTTTGTTCAGCATCTAAATCCAGTATATCGAATTTTATAAATATTAATATCTGTTTTTATCGATATTAATATCATATTTTTCCGATTAACCAAAAGATGCTGAACGAAATTGCCGTTTTAAACTTATAAACCTTGTTTCAAACTTGCTTCAATGAACTTGTCTAAATCACCATCCAAGACTGCTTTGGTGTTCGATGTTTCTACACTTGTACGCAAGTCTTTAATACGTGAATCATCTAAGACATAAGAACGAATTTGACTGCCCCAACCGATGTCTGACTTTGAATCTTCCAAAGCTTGAGCTGCTTCATTACGCTTACTCATCTCTAATTCATAGAGCTTGGCACGTAACTGTTTCCACGCATGATCACGGTTAGCATGTTGTGAGCGTTGGTTCTGACACGCCACCACGATACCTGTTGGTGCGTGGGTTAAACGTACCGCAGAATCAGTTTTGTTAATGTGCTGACCACCTGCACCCGAAGCACGATAAGTATCTGTTCGAACATCCGATGGATTAATATCGATCTCAATATTGTCATCAATTTCAGGCGAGATGAATACTGCTGAGAATGATGTATGACGGTTGTTGTTACTGTCAAATGGTGATTTACGCACTAAACGGTGTACACCACTTTCTGTACGTAACCAACCATAAGCAAACTCGCCATCTACACGAATCGTTGCAGATTTAATTCCTGCAACATCACCGTCAGACACTTCCATCAATTCAGCTTTAAAGCCATGACGTTCAATCCAACGCAAGTACATACGTAACAGCATCGATGCCCAATCTTGTGCTTCTGTACCACCAGAACCCGATTGGATTTCAAGGAAGCATGGATTTGGGTCCATTGGATTACTAAACATACGGCGGAATTCAAGATTACCTAAAGCCTGTTCAGCACTATCCAGTTCAGCTTGTACATCGACCAATAAACTTTCATCATCAGCCTCAACAGCCAAATCAAGCATCGCTTTCGCGTCATCAAGCTGTTCAGCCAAACGATCAAATACACTAATGGTATTTTCTAAACTGCCCTTTTCTTTGGCAATCGCTTGAGCACGATTTTGATCATTCCAAATTGCAGGGTCTTCTAATTCTCTTAAAACTTCTTCTAAACGCTCAACTTTTAGATCGTAGTCAAAGATACCCCCGTAGTGTTTGGCTACGATCAGATAAATCTTTCAATTGAACTAAATACGGATTAATTTCCACGTGTCTTTTCCTACACTCTTTTTCACTTAATCGACTATTTTAACATAAGTGTTTTTACGACACAGCCGTCTTATTTTGTACATCATGGAAAACGAAGACAAATGTTTCACTTTCGTCTTTTCATACTTTTCTGACTATTTCACTGAAACAATTTAAACTTAAATTGGGTAAAAATTAGACTAAATACACGAAAATACACAATCCCTCCTAAGTTTTAATAAATCAATACAATCCGTTTTTTTAAATAAAAATCAAATATATAAAATGTCAAAATTACAAGTTAATTACATTTGTACTGTTTGATTACTTTCTCATGATTGACCCTCATCAAATTTTAAATAGACTGGGACTTGTAACAAAACATGTAATTAAGATTTAGCTAGTTCTCATTATTTCAGAGGGAAGTAACCATGAAAAAATTAGCAATTGCATCGGCACTTTTATCTGCATTGGCAGTGACAGGTACTGCACATGCTTATCAAGCTGAAGTAGGCGGCTCATATACTTATTCTGATTGGGATGATTTCGATGCAACACATAGCTTTGGTGTAGATGGAAAATACTATTTCAACCCAGTGCAAACCCGTAATGCACCTCTTGCTGAAGCAGCGTTTGTAAACCGCGCAAGTAATGTTAGTGCAAAAGTGAATTACGCAGACAATAACGGTATAAAAGACTCACAATATGGCGTAGGTGTAGAATATTTTGTCCCGAATAGTGACTTTTACTTAAGCGGTAATTTGGGTCGTAATGAGTTAGAAGTAGACAATACATCTATCGATCAAAAAGTTACAACTTATGCTGCTGAAGTAGGTTACTTACCTGCACCAGGTTTATTACTTGCTTTAGGTGTAAAAGGGTATGACGAAAAAGATGGTAAAGACGGTGCAGACCCAACCGTTCGCGCAAAATACGTCACCCAAGTTGGTGGAAATGACATTAACTTAGAAGCATATGGAGCTTTCGGTGATTTAGACGAATACCGAGTAAAAGGTGATTACTACCTAGATAAAACACTCAGTGTAGGTGCAGATTACTACAATAACGATCTTACGAACCGTGATGAATGGGGTATTTCTGCGAAGAAATTCCTAAATCAGCAAGTAAGCTTAGAAGGTCGTGTCGGTTTTGGCGATGATTACAACACTTATGGTGTTCGTGCTGCATACCGTTTCTAATTGTTAAATCCTAACTTTTAGATTCAAAAAACCGCTCTGAAATCAATTTTCAGGGCGGTTTTTATATAATGAATACTTATAAATAAAAAAATAAGCATCCTGATTCATATTGAATTCAATATCTGATTATTTAAACAGAAACAGCTAAATATTTTGATCATTCATTTAATAATTGACGACTCTCAAATTTTGACTACACTACAACTCGCAACAAATTATTACGATGCATTATTTTAATAAAGGGGAGTTATTGAATGAAAAAATTAAGCTTAATTACAGCACTTTTAGGTTCTTGTGTTGCTTTAAATGCGAATGCATATCAAACCGAAGCGACTGGTGCTTATGAATACGTTGACATGGACGGCGGTAAAACCAATAGTGCAGCAATCAGCGGTAAATATTACTTTAATCCTGTGCAAACCCGTAATGCGCCTCTTGCAGAAGCAGCTTTCCTTGATAAAGCATCAAGTATCGGCGGTGGATATGCGTATAGCAAACTTCAAGATGATGAAGATTTTGGTGATTTGCAATTTAATATTATTGGTGTAGAAGGCGAAGTTTTTATTCCTGATACTCAGTTTTATGTTTCTGGTGCATTACACCGCACGAATATTAAAGCCACCATTAATGGACTTGGTTCAGAGTCAGATAATGGCAATGGTTACGAGTTTGAAGCAGGTTTCCTTCCAGTAAATGGTTTATTACTTTCTGTAGGTGTGGCTGATTTTTCAGAAAGTATCAACCCTGTAAAAGTAGCAAAATATGGTTTTGTTACTAATGTCAGTAATGCTGCCGTTGTTTCTGGTGATAACGACGATACAGCCGTTTCACTTCGTGCAAAATATGTTTCTGAAGTCGCAGGCTTCTATACAAATTTTGAGGGTGTAACTTACATCGGTGATGAAACATCTTATCGTTTAGCTGCTGATCTGTATTTAGATCAAACACTAAGCGTTGGTGTTTCTTTTGCAGACTCTACAGCTGACGACTCGGATAGTATTTTCAACATTCGTGCACAAAAATTCTTTAATCCTCAATTTGCTTTAGGTGTGGGATACACGACAACTGATGGTGCTGACTCTTATGGCATCAACGGTACATTCCGCTTTTAATTGAATTTCTATAAAACAAAAAATCCGCTCAACAGAGCGGATTTTTTATTGCTTTAAATAGGCGACCTGCAATTGCAAACTGGTATTTCCATTAAAAACATTACGTTCTAAGGTGTATACCAAATCGACATAACCTAACATTGGATTAAATTCATAACGATCGATGGCATTAAAAGCAATCGCATCAATCGCATGTTGCCCTACAGCAAGTTTTAATTTTAAGTGTTGATCTTTGAGCCAACGATAATCAATCACTTTAAACCGACCCTCGAACTGAGGTGGGGGAAATTTTTGTCCCCAAGGGCCAAGTTGCTCTATCCAATCTAAAGTTCCTAAATGCAAAGCGGAGTCATCTAACTCACCATCAGTCCATAAAGTTGCTTGAAATAAATCAGAATCCATTTCCGCAATCATTTGAGTAAACACGGTTTTAAATTCTTCAAAATGTTCTTTTTTTAGTGTTAAACCCGCTGCTGCTGCATGCCCACCAAAATGACTGACCAAATGCGGATACTGTTCAGCAACCTGCTCAATCATATCTCGGATATGAATCCCTTCGATTGAACGAGCAGAACCTTTGATATGTATCCCATCTTCATCAGGTGCAAACACTAAGCTTGGTCGATGAAACTGCTCTTTTAAGCGGCCTGCAACGATACCGATCACCCCTTGATGCCATTGTTCCTCAAACATTACCAAAGCAGGAGGAATATGTTCGGTTGTTAATTGTATTTGTTGCAAAGCCGTGAGAGCCTGTTGCTTCATTTCATTTTCAACTTGTCGACGTTCAACATTCAGTTGATTGAGCTGCTGAGCAATCGGATAAGCAGTTGCCATGTCTTCAGCGAGTAGACATTCAATCCCAATACGCATACTTTCCATACGACCTGCCGCATTAATCCGCGGACCAAGCACAAAACCTAAATCCTGCGCACGTAGATGAGCTGCATCTCGACCAGCAATATCGAGTAACGCTAAAATTCCAGCACGACACTGATACTGTTGGATACGTTTAACACCTGCATCAATCAAAATTCGGTTGTTATAATCTAAAGTTGCAACATCAGCATAAGTACCCAAAGCAACTAAATCTAAATATTGGGTGACTTTACTGCTCGTTTTATTGTGCTGACTACGGAAACTTGCCAGTTTTGCCAAGACATAAAATGCAACGCCAACCCCTGCCAAGGCCTTACTCGAAAACTCACAATCCAATTGGTTTGGATTCACCACAGCTTCAGCAAGTGGTGTTGGCTTACTGGTTAAGTGGTGATCCGTAATAATCACTTGCATCCCAAGCGACTGCGCCGTTTCAACACCCGCATGACTTGATATCCCATTATCGACAGTAATCAATAAATCAGGTTGATAGGTTGCGTGTGCCAATTCAGCAATTTTGGGAGTTAACCCATAGCCATATTTAAAACGATCAGGTACTAGATAATCGACCAATGCACCCATTTCTTTTAAGACTAATACCATCAGCGCGGTACTGGTTGCACCATCTGCATCGTAGTCGCCCACAATGATGATTTTCTTTTGCTGATCAATCGCTTGATCAATCAACTCAACTGCTCGATCTAAACCTTTCAAATGCGGAGCAAGTAGATGTTTAAGCTTTAATTCAAGCTCTTGTTCAGACTGAACACCTCGTCTTGCTAAAATCTCTGCGATAAACAGAGGCACGCCCTGAAACTGTTCAGGGCGTGTGAGTAATGGTCTCTTTTGAATAAGTATCTGTGTCATTTATGGCATCAAACGTTGAATCGTCCAGAGATCATTCTGTTTTTCATAACTCAAACGATCATGCAAGCGGTTTGGTCGCCCCTGCCAGAATTCATAATAATCTGCTTCGAGACGATAACCGCCCCAAAATTCAGGTTTAGCTAACTCACCTTGATCACCAATGCTCTGCTGAAGTTGCTGGAAACGTTGCTGCAATTCTTCACGACTCGAAATCGCACCACTTTGTGGAGTACTAATGTGCGCTGCAATTTGGCTATCACGAGGGCGCTTATGATAATAATCTATAGATTCTTGTTCAGAAATCTTAATCACCTTACCACTGATGCGCACCTGACGTTCTAAGCTAGGCCAATAAAATAACAACTCAGCAAAAGGATTTTCAGCAAGATCTAAACCTTTTTGGCTGTCATAATTGGTATAAAAATCATAACCCGCCTCAGTCGCACCACGTAACAAGACGGTTCGAACATGCGGACGACCTTGTGCATTTGCTGTCGCAAGTGACATGGTATAGGGTTCATGCAGATTTGCATCAAGCGCATGATTAAACCAGTTTAAAAATTGCACATGTGGATCATTGCTGATTTGCGCTTCGTGTAATTCGCCTTGTTCGTAACTTAAACGTAGCTCGCTGAGATCCTTAATGACATCACTCATTATTTATCTCCTTAAGCAACTTGCGCCTGTGCACGTACTGCATCAGCTAAATGATTTGCCAGACTCACAACCTCTTCTTGTTGATCGCCTTCAACCATCACACGAATCACAGGCTCAGTACCTGACTTACGAATTAAAATACGTCCACGGCCTTGGAGTTGTTGCTCTGCTTTATCAAATTCAGCCACTAGAGCTGGAATAGAATACGGGTCGATCATTTGCTGTAAACGTACATTAACCAGCACTTGAGGGAATAAAACAAAACCTTCCACTAATTCATGTAAGGCTTTACCCTGCTCAACCATAACCGTCAGCACTTGTAATGCAGCAATAATCGCATCACCTGTTGTGCTTTTATCCAAGGTGAGAATATGCCCTGATGGCTCACCGCCCGTTACCCAAGCGTTTTCTTCAAGTGCTTGCAACACATAACGGTCACCTACTTTGGCACGGACAAAACCCACGCCCGCTTTTTGCAACGCCAGTTCAAGCGCCATATTACTCATGACTGTACCCACGACACCTTTTGGCTTGTGGTTGGCTTGCGTCGCTAAAATATACAAAATATGGTCACCATCAATCAGATCACCATTTTTATCCACCATCACTACACGATCAGCATCACCATCAAAAGCAATGCCAAGATCAGCCTGATATTCTACAACTGCTTTCTGTAATTGTTCAGGATGAGTTGAACCACAATTTTCATTAATATTTAAACCATCTGGTTCATTGAATAATGAAATCACCTTCGCACCCAACTCACGGAATACAGAAGGTCCTACGCTATAGGCTGCACCATTGGCACAATCCACAACAATTTTTAAATTATGTAAATTGAAGTGGTATGGGAAAGTAGATTTACAGAATTCGATATAACGACCATTGGCATCTGTTACACGTACGCTTTTACCAAGGTTTGCCGTGTCATCAATGACAAGATCTTTTTCTAATTCTTGGTTAATTTCATCCTGTAAGGTATCAGGAAGTTTTTTACCTTCACTTGAGAAGAACTTAATCCCATTATCAAAGTAAGGGTTGTGCGACGCAGAAATCACAATCCCTGCATGGGCATGTAGTGCACGAGTTAAGTGAGCAATCGCTGGTGTTGGTAATGGACCTAATAAATGAACATAAACACCCGCAGCGTTTAGACCTGCTTGTAGTGCAGCTTCTAAAATATATCCCGATAAACGTGTATCCTTACCTAATACCACGATTGGCTTATTTTTCGGGCTATTTCTTTTTAATACTTTTCCTGCGGCAAAGCCAAGTTTCAATGCAAACTCAGGGGTAATTGGCATTTGTCCAAATTTTCCACGAATGCCATCAGTGCCAAAATAACTCATCTTCTACTCACTTTCTTATCGTTTATATGGTCTATCACCATATATTTCTCATCACGCTCACTTTACACCAAAAACAAAAAAACCGTCAGTAAACTGACGGTTTTTCTATCGGTAAAATTACCAAAAATCAACCAACACGATAGTTTGGCGCTTCTTTAGTAATCGTTACGTCATGTACGTGTGATTCAGACATACCTGCTGAAGTAATTTTCACGAATTTCGCATTTTGACGAAGGTCTTCAATGGTCGATGAACCTGTATAACCCATAGAAGAACGTAGACCGCCCATCATTTGATGGATGATATTGCCCATTGGGCCTTTATATGGAACACGTCCTTCAATGCCTTCAGGTACTAATTTTTCAGCGCCTGCCTTTGAGTCTTGGAAATAACGGTCAGCTGAACCAGTCGCACCTGCCATCGCACCCAAAGAACCCATACCACGATACGCTTTGTAATAACGACCTTGGAAGAATTCAACTTCACCCGGCGCTTCTTCAGTACCAGCAAGTAGTGAACCCACCATGATGGTGCTCGCACCCGCACCAATTGCTTTTGCCATATCGCCAGAGAAGCGGATACCACCATCAGCAATCAAAGGAATTTGGTCTTTCAATGCATTTGCAACACTGTCAATCGCAGAAATTTGTGGCATACCAATACCTGCCACAATACGTGTTGTACAAATCGAACCAGGACCGATACCCACTTTAACGGCATCCGCACCAGCATCAAGCAATGCCAATGCCGCATCGCCTGTCGCAATATTTCCACCAATCACTTGAACTTGCGGGTAGTTTGCTTTTACCCAACGAACACGTTCAATTACACCAGCTGAATGACCATGTGCAGTATCTACAACAATCGCATCAACACCAGCATCAACCAATGCTTCTACGCGGCTTGGTGTCTCGGCACCTGTACCCACAGCAGCACCTACACGTAAACGACCAAGGTCATCTTTACAACTGTTTGGATAGCTTTCAGCTTTACGGAAGTCAGTGACCGTAATTAAGCCTTTGAGTTCATTGTGCTCGCCAACAACTAAGACTTTTTCAATACGATGTTTTTGCAATAATGCTTGAATATTTTCTTTAGATTCGCCTTCACGTACAGTAACTAAGCGATCTTGACCTGTCATGATGTTGCTCACAGGCTGTTCTAAGTTCGTTTCAAAACGTGTATCACGTCCTGTTACGATACCGACAACTTTGCCATCTTTTACAACAGGCACACCGCTGATGTTGTTGGCACTTGTGATTGCAATCAATTCACGAACAGTTGTTTCTGGTGTCACAGTGATAGGATCTTTCACCATCCCTGCTTCAAATTTTTTCACACGACGGACTTCAGCGGCTTGTGCTGAGATGTCCATGTTTTTGTGCAAAATACCAATACCACCATTCTGCGCCATCGCAATTGCCATACGAGACTCAGTCACCGTATCCATTGCAGCAGAAACGAGAGGAATATTAAGTTGAATTCCGCGAGTTAAACGTGTCTTTAAGGAGACATCTTTTGGGAGAACAGTAGAGTAGGCAGGAAGTAATAAGACATCATCGAAGGTCAAGGCTTCTTGAACGATGGTCAGCATAACAATCTCACTGGTAATTTCCGTGAGCTATTATAAACAAATTTCGATGTGATTTTCATTTTCTATGAAGAAAATAATTTGAGAAAAAGCACTTCTTCATCAGAATAAATGCTTTTTACATTGAATTTATCAAAACAGAATTAACAGACCTGATCAAAATTCTCATTATTTTCAGAATCTTGTGATTCGACACAAATGAGTGGAATCATATTATGTTTTATTCGTGCTTTATTACATTGTTCATCTGCAATTTGTACTTCTTTACAACTCGAGCTACGCACTTCATAAATAGAACAGCTTACATTGACACCAACTTCGCCTTGTAAGGCCACACATCTAGGTTGTGATTGATTGGTTCCTTTCATGCAAGAATAAACCGCTGTAAGAGGTTCAACCATTTCTTCAGGCATGCTTTCAGCTTCAGCCCAATAGAATGAGACACGGAAATTTGCGCAGCATGCACCACAACTAATGCATGCATCTGGCGTAGCAATTTGAGACAACATTTTTATTAAAATTCTCGCGACCAAATCAAATTTTTTATAGCGCGAATCCTAAGAAAATTCACTACCGAAAACAATATATATTTATCTGTTTTCGATAGATTTATTCGTTCAAATTTTAAGGATTAATCAAGCTTTAATTTATTTCCGTTGGAATGCTGAAAACATACTCATTCATAAGGTCTACGCCACATTCTAGATTTTCAATCCAATCCAAAAATTGATTAATCATCTCTTTACCGACAAATGCCGTGCCATGTTGAGGAACAATCATATCCAAATCCATTTGACGAACCATATTGACCCACAAACGAATCACTTTGTTTGAGCACATATAGCGTTGATGGAAGCCTTTCATTTTTTTGATGTGGGCTTCAAAATCAGTGATCGGTAGACTGGCATCTTCAACAATCGACGCCCCCATATCACCAGAAAATAAAATTTTTGCCGTTGGATCATAAAATTGGAAATTGCCAACCGAGTGTAAAAAGTGTGCAGGTACGGCAACAATAGATGATTCACCCAGTGGAATTACTTGTCCTGTGTCAGGCAATTCAATCAGACGCTCCTCCCAATTGCCCTTCATACGATCACTCATAAAAGCTGAATTCAGATGTGGTAAAAATCGTGCCCATAATTTTGAAGCGACAACTTTTGCATCGGTATAAACCAACCAACGCGGCATCGAGGTAATAATGTCAGGATCTTGATGCGAAGCCATCACATAATCTAAATTTTTAAGCTTCGTATATCGATTCAACTCCATCGTCAAAGGAACATACGTTAAGTCCCCACCTGGATCTAAAACAGCAGCACGATCATGATCAATAATTAAAAATTGATTGGCTTGAATACCCTCGCCCTTTACCAAACTGGTAAAACTAATGCATTTATGAGTACCATTATCAAATAATATTTGTGATGTAGTTCGATCAAAGCTCATAGCAACCCCATAAAAATTCTTTAAATATGAAATATTTTTAATTCCATAATAAAATAATGGGATTTAGTTGCTGTTTCAATCAGATATTGGACTTTTATCGTAATTTATCTATGTAAATTTTACTGATTTATAACTTGAGTATCTTTATTCACATCAATTAAAATAATAACCATTCTCATTAATATCACCTCGATCTGAGATACCTCTCAGTTTTGGAATCTTCTATGCTCCCTCCACATCGAACGCTGCTAGCAACACTTGTTTTCGGCTTTATGACAACCGCTTATGCAGACGATACAACCAATACCCTTCCCACCATTTCAATTCAAGCAGAGCAAGATCAAACTGACACTTATGTTGCTACTCAAGCAACTTCAGCACTAAAGTCAGATGCTCCACTTTTTAAAACAGCACAATCCGTCAGTGTAATTACTCAAGAACAGCTAGAGCAAAAACAAGCACAGACTTTAGCAGAAGCGATTGATGGTGTTGCAGGTGTTGTTTCGGGACAACTTGGACGACGTGGTTGGGACGATTTTATTATCCGTGGACAAAACTCATCGGATCAGGTTTTTATTGATGGTTTACGGCAAGGGCAGAGCACTTTTGTCGCAACAGAACTCTCTGGTATGGATCAAGTACAAGTCATCAAAGGGCCTGCATCTGTTAATTTCGGCCTCGTTCAACCCGGTGGCATGGTCAATATGGTCACTAAACGACCTCAAGCTGACTCATTCTACCGAGGATCTGTGACCTACGGCTCTAATCAACTTAAACAAGGCACTTTCGATTTAAACTATAGTCCGAATGACAGTGAAAAAGGTGCTTTCCGCATCAACGGACGTGTTGCAGATCAAAATGATCCAACCGATTTCGTGTATTTTAAAAATTACTATATTTCACCTTCTTATAATTTTGACTTAGGTGACAATACTGATCTTTCGGTCATTGCGAGCTATCAACATCGTGAATATATGCGCCAACAAGGCTTACCAGTCTTAGGTACATTGCTAACAAATCCAAATGGCGCATTAGACTCAAAATTATTCATTAGCGAACCAGCTCATGGCGGCTACAATGCGGATGTTTATCGGAGTGGCTATAATTTTGCACATACTTTTGAAAATGAATGGAAGTTCAAACAAAATTTTGCCGTACAAAAAACAGACATGGTTGGTCCTGCCGTATTTGCTGCAACAGGCAAGAACTTTTGGGCGAAAAATTCTGATGGGACGATCGATTACACCACAATCCAACGTCAAGGACGTTATCAAGATGTCGATAATTTAAGTTTTTCAATCGATAATCAACTACAAAGACGCTTTAACCTTGCCAATATGTCGCATGAACTCACGATTGGTGTCGATGCTATGCAAGAAAAAAACGATTACGTCAATAACCGTTGTACCGTGGGCAATTTAAATTTATACCATCCGCAATACAATACCAAGGTAACTTGTCCTGAATCACCCACAAATCATGATATCAATCGTCTCAGATATACAGGTTTATATCTACGTGATCGAATTCAACTCAATGATCAATGGGTTTTAAATCTAGCAGGTCGTCACGATTGGGCTGAAACACAAAATAAAAATTTGGTGAAAAATACTGAATCAACCCAATCAGATAATGCATTTACAGGCAATGCTTCTCTCCTCTATACCATCAATGATATTGCAGCCCCTTATGTTAGCTATGCAACATCGTTTCTTCCTGTCAGCGGAACAGATGCTAATGACAATGCATTTAAACCAGAGAAAGGCAAACAAGTTGAAGTCGGCTTAAAACTACAAAGCCTAGATCAACGCATCCAAGGTAGCATCGCATGGTTTGATTTACGTCGCCAAAATGTCTCAGTATCAGACCCAATCAACAATGGATTTAAAGTACAACGTGGTGAGCAAATGACACGGGGTATTGAAACAGAAGTCACGGCGCATTTTTTTGATCAGCTCAAACTCACCGCAGCATATACCTATACACCAGATGCAAAAACTACTCAGGATACAACAGCTGAAAATATTGGTATTCGCATCGACAATATTCCAAAACAGAGCTATAGCTTATCGACACGCTATCGCTTTAAACCAAATTCAAATTTAGGCTGGTATGTGGGTGCAGGACTTCGAGGCGAAACGAAAAAAAGCGTTGATGGTTTAACGTTGGATATTCCGAGCTACACAGTATTTGATACTGAAGCAGGCTATGATACAGAACATTGGGGTGCACAACTTTCAATCCGCAATATGTTTGATAAAGACTACTATGCTGGCGCACTCAATGAAAATCTGATTACGCTAGGCAACCCACGCCAAATCAATTTTACAGTGAAATTTAACTACTAAAATTAAAAAATAATGCCAAGTCCTACGTTGAATTTCATCAAAATAGACTTGGCATTGATTTAACTTATATTTCGTCGATACAGCCGTTAAGCAAAGAAATAATGCTGAACCAATGTTGAAACACCGACAATTAAGAAAATCGCAGCGCCAATTTTATGAATCAAAGAAATTGGTAAACGATCAGCAAGTTTATTACCAATAAATACAGCAGGTGCATTGGCAATCATCATCCCCACCGTCGTACCACACATCACCCAAAACACACTGTCAAAACGAGCAGCGAGTGCGACAGTTGCGATTTGAGTTTTATCACCGATTTCCGCCAAGAAGAACAAAATAAAAGTCGCACCGAATACACCAAAACGTTGCCACTTATTAATGCTTTCAGTTTCATCTCCAAGCTCATCAGGAATCAGCATCCAAATCGCCATACCGATGAATCCGAGTGCAAGAATCCAGATCAAAATCTCAGGGCTTAATACAGTTGTAATCCATTGGCCAAACACCGCAGAAATACCATGGTTAATGGTTGTTGCAAGTAAAATGGCAATTAAAATTGGAACAGGTTTTCGAAAACGTGCGGCAAGAAGTAAGGCAAGAAGCTGAGTTTTATCACCCATTTCTGCAAGGGCAACAATTGAAGTTGAGATGAGAAATTCATACATAATTGAATGCTCTGGCTAGCATATATACCGATGACTTACCCCTCCTGCTAGCCAAAATCAAATAGATTGATGCAGAGTGATAAATCAAAGGTCTTGCCAACAAAAGCACAGCCTAAGCTGCTTTGGTTCTTTGCTATGATGACCATGTTCTGTTGAACAATTATGTTGATCATCACCTCTTTACTTTGCGTAAAGAGCGGCTACTCCCCAATGAAGTGATACTATTCTAACAAATAAAGATATCATTTTGAATATTTAGACCCAGAATTTTTGATAACCCCATAACAGCAAACGGAATATACCTAAAAGAAATGCAAAATAGGCACTCAAGCCAAGAAAACCAAAGCTTCCCCAACCGCTCGCACTTCCTACATGCTGAGCTTGATATTCAACAGCCATCACCACTGTAGCAACGCATACTTCTAAACCCATCACCGCATACATTACCCATTCCCAAGGAAAGTGCAAAAAACTCACCCACAGCCCCATCGCTACAAATACAACCAGCAAAAGCGGTAGCATCACTCGATAAATGGCAAACATCCTTGCTCCTGTTTTAAACTCAATACTGAGAATTATTCTAAATAAAATTGGCCACAAATAAAGCTTAAGTTTTGATGTATCACTGAAAAGAAAACCCCGCATTTGCAGGGTTATTCCAAATATAATTTAAGCACTTACAGTAGTAATGTACGAATGTCCTTCAACAGTTTGGTCAGCTTATTGGAAAAGCGAGCTGCATCCGCACCATTAATCACACGGTGGTCATAAGACAATGACAATGGCAACATCAAACGCGGATCAAAGTCTTTACCATTCCATACTGGTTGCATGGTTGCAGGCGAAATACCTAAGATCGCAACTTGTGGCCAATTCACCAATGGTGTAAATGCTGTGCCACCGATACTACCCAAGCTGGTAATGGTAAAGTTCGCACCTTGTAAATCTTTCGGCGACAATTTGCGGTCACGTGCTTTCTGGCTCAATTCAGCCAGTTCTGTCGCAATCTGCTTAATCGATTTTTGATCTGGGTTACGTAATACCGGAACGGTTAAGCCATCTGGAGTCGCAACTGCAATCCCCATATGAATTTCGTTACGCAATAACACTGACTTCTGATCATCGGCCAAATGCCCAGCAAAATAAGGCTCTTCTTTGAGCAAGTGTGCAACCGCTTTGGCAATAAAAGCCAAAATTGTTAAGCTCAGACCCTGCTTTTTAAAGCCATCTTTGAGTTCACCACGCCACGCTTCGAGTTCAGTAATATCCGCCACATCGAACTGGGTGACTTGCGGAATGAAATTGTTCAATGACAACTGTGGTACAGACACTTGCTGTAAACGCGTCATTGCTTTCACTTCACCACCACCAAATGCACCAAAGTCTGGCAACTTCGGTAAGCCCGAAGCTACTGGTGCTGCTTGAGCAGAAGGTGCTGGCTGTGATGTCGTGAGACGTGCTTTTACATATGCAAAAACATCGTCCTTCATCACACGACCATGTTCACCAGAAGCCTTGACCTGACCTAGAACAACGCCTAATTCACGCGCCAGTTTACGCACGGCAGGGCCTGCATAAACCTTCGCATTTTCTGCTTCTTGCTCTTTGGTCAGCTTCTCAGCTGGCGCTGGCGCACTTGGTGCTGCTGTCGCTGCTGCCTGTGGTTTTGCTGGTGCTGCTTGCGTAGCAGGCGCAGCGGCTGGTTGAGCTTTTGGTGCTGCTGGAGTAGCAGCCTGACCACTTACCTCGATCATTGCCAAAGCCATGCCTTGGCGAACTTCTTGATTAGCAGAGACATGAATTGCTTTCACAATCCCAGCCACTGAACTTGGCACTTCAACAGACGCTTTATCTGACTCAACCACGCATAGGCTTTGTTGAGCTTCAACGCGATCACCAACATTGACCAAAATTTCTGAAACAAGTGCTTTTTCTACACCTAGATCTGGTACTTCAATTTCAACATTACCTGTTGAGGTATTGCTTGCAGCTGGTGCTTCAGTCGTTGCGACTGGCGCTTCTGCTTGAGCTGGGGCAGCTTGCGGTTCAGATGACGTTGCAGCGCTCGTAGTCTTGATCTGAATCAATACCACGCCTTCTTTGATGCTATCGCCTTCTTTAATCTGGATCGCTTCCACAATCCCCGCAACCGAGCTTGGTACTTCTACAGTCGCCTTGTCCGATTCAACCACCACAATACTTTGTTCAGGTTCAATCTGATCACCGACTTTGACCAGTACTTCTGCAACCAATGCTTTTTCTACACCAATATCTGGAACTTTTACATCCACAACCTGACTTGCTGTCGCTGTTGGAGCGGCAGCTGGTTGTGCTTTTGTTTCAGCTTCAACAGGTTTTGCTTCTGCTTTTGGCGCTTCCGCTTTCGGTGCTTCGTTCGCAGGTGATTCAGCAGCAGACTCTAGTTCGATCAATGCGACGCCTTCAGTAACTTCATCACCCTGTTGAACCAGAATACTTTTTACGATACCTGCCGCAGTGCTTGGTACTTCTACCGTTGCCTTATCTGATTCTAAGACCAGAAGGCTATCGTCAACTGCAACATGGTCGCCTACTTTGACCAAGATTTCTGCAACGAGCGCTTTATCTACGCCAATATCAGGTGCTTGGATTTGCATGATTATTTCCCCTCACCTGTTTGTGTTTCATGGTATTCAGCAACGGCCTGAACTTCTGGATGCGCTTGTGGCGCCCAAGCCACTGGACGATCCGTATCTAACTCAAAGTTAGAAATTGCATCTTTGACTAAACGTGCGTCTACTTCACCTTCGTCAGCTAATTTTTTCAAAGTCGCAACAACGATATGTGCAGCATCAACACCAAAGAAACTACGTAAGTTTGCGCGAGTATCTGAACGCCCGTAACCATCTGTACCTAATGCAACAAATGGACGACCATCTGGAAGATATGCACGGATTTGTTCGCTATATGCACGCATATGGTCTGTTGCTGAAACAACGATACCTTCTGTACCACGTAACTGTTTAGATACCCAAGACTCTTTCACTTCTTCAGTCAGTGGGTGTAAACGGTTATATTCTTCACATGCCATACCATCACGTGACAACTCATTGAAGCTTGTTACGCTCCAAACGTTTGAATGGATCTGGTATTCATCACGTAAGATTTTCGCTGCTTTGATCACTTCACGCAGAATGACACCTGAACCAAGTAATTGAACCGTTGCTTTTTCATCTTTTTCGAACAAGTACATACCACGTTTAATGCCTTCCTCAGCGCCTTCTGGCATTGCAGGATGCTCGTAATTTTCGTTCATTACAGTTAAGTAATAGAATACTCGCTCTTGGTTCACATACATACGTTGTAAACCATCATGTACGATCACAGCCAATTCATAACCAAAACATGGATCATAAGATACACAGTTTGGAATGGTGTTCGCCAAGATATGCGAATGACCATCTTGGTGCTGTAAACCTTCACCATTCAAGGTGGTACGACCAGCAGTAGCACCTAACAAGAAACCTTGTGCCTGTGCATCACCAGCAGCCCATGCAATGTCGCCAATACGTTGGAAACCGAACATTGAGTAGTACATGTACATTGGAATCATTGGCAAGTTATTGGTTGAATAACTGGTTGCCAACGCAGCCCAAGCGCTCATCGCACCTGCTTCGTTAATCCCTTCTTGAAGCATGTGACCGTCACTTGCTTCACGGTAATGCATTAACTGTTCTTGGTCTTCTGGGGTATATTTTTGACCGTGAGCAGCATAAATACCAAGCTGACGGAACATACCTTCCAGACCAAAAGTACGTGCTTCATCTGGAACGATTGGAACTACGCGATCTTTAATGGCTTTTTCTTTCAGTAAAGCAGCAATTAAACGCACCATCAGCATCGTAGTCGATTGCTCTTTACCACCTGAACCATTTAACACAGCATCAAATACAGATAATTCAGGAATCGGTAAAGTTTCACTCTCCTTACGACGTGCAGGTAGGTAGCCACCTAATGCTTCACGACGCGCCTTCATATACTTCATTTCTGGGGAGTTTTCACTTGGGCGATAGAACGGAAGCTCTTCTAACTTGTCATCTGTAAATGGCAGATTAAAACGGTCACGTACATATTTCAAAGAGTCGATCTGCATTTTTTTGATTTGGTGCGTTTTGTTCACCGCTTCAATTTCTTCAGACAAACCGTAACCTTTAACCGTTTTCGCAAGGATAACGGTCGGCTGACCTTTGGCTTTCATCGCTTCTGCATAAGCAGCAAAAACTTTGTACGGGTCATGACCACCACGATTAAGATTATCGATGTCTTCGTCGCTTAAATCTTTTACAAGTTCCGCAGCTTCTGGGTACTTACCAAAGAATTTCTCACGGGTATATGCGCCACCTTTCACTTGATAGCGTTGGTACTCACCATCAACCGTTTCTTCCATGACCGCTTTTAAAGCACCTGAAGCGTCTTGTGCAAGCAATGGATCCCAATGACGGCCCCACACCACTTTAATCACACGCCAACCTGCGCCACGGAACAATGATTCAAGCTCTTGGATGATCTTACCGTTACCACGTACTGGACCATCCAAACGCTGTAAGTTACAGTTCACCACCCAAACCAAGTTATCTAATTTTTCACGACCTGCTAGTGAAATTGCACCCGTACTTTCTGGCTCATCCATCTCACCATCGCCCAGATATGCCCAGACTTTACGATCTTCTTCTTTAATCAAACCTCGATTCATCAAGTACTTTTGAATGTGTGCTTGGTAAATCGACATAATAGGGCCTAAACCCATCGATACCGTTGGGAACTGCCAGTAATCAGGCATTAAATAAGGATGTGGATAGCTTGGGAGACCATTGCCACCAACTTCACGGCGGAAATTATTGAGCTGATCCTCAGTTAAACGACCTTCTAAGAAAGAACGTGCATAAATACCAGGGGCGCAATGACCTTGGTAATAAATCATATCGCCGCCGAAGTTATCCGAAGCAGCGCGGAAGAAGTGGTTAAAACCAACATCATATAAAGTTGCAGAAGATGCGAAGCTTGCAAGGTGTCCGCCTAAGTCATCACCAGTTTTATTCGCACGCAATACCATTGCCAGTGCATTCCAACGAATCAAAGCACGGATACGACGCTCCATATCCTGATCACCTGGCATTGCAGGCTGTTCTTCAACTGAAATGGTATTGAGATAAGGTGTATTTAAGCGTTGGATTGGAACATGTTTCGCAATTGCTCTTTGATACAGTTTTTCGAGTAAGAATGCAGCGCGTTCCGTGCCCATATGTTGTAATACTGAATCAAATGCTTCTTGCCATTCCTGGGTTTCCTGCGCGTCTGAGTCGCCATAAAACGCCATACAATTCACCTTTTCCCTTAAGTTATTTTGACGTTATATATTTATCATGTTTTCACTTCATAAAGGTATTGCCCCAAATGAATACAAAATCCCTTAATATTTTCTCACTAAATAGTCATTGACCCAAATGAAACAAAAAATACAAAAAATCGCCAATAAAGGCGATTTTTTAATATTTCTATACAACTGTTAACAAATTATATTATGGCAACATCGCTAAGTACGGTGAAGGATTTTTGCGTTGACCATCTTTTACAACTTCAAAGTGTAAATGCGGACCTGTACAGCGACCTGTGCATCCAACATTCGCAATATGCTCACCAGCGCTTACGCGATCACCAGCATTCACGATTAAACGAGATGCGTGTGCATAACGAGTGATGTAACCATTACCGTGATCAATCTCAACATATTGACCGTAGCCTGTACCCCAACCTGATTTGGTAACAACACCTGGACCAGTCGCATAAATCGGCGTGCCTGATGGTGCAGCAAGATCAAGACCAGAATGATGACGCGTTGAACCAAGTAGCGTACGATTACCCCAAGAAGAGCTTACACGACCTTCTTGTAAAGGATGGCTCACCAACCAAGAATAACCTGTATTCGCAGAGAATGACGGTGCATTGTCTTTGCTTGAAATTGCAGAACGGCCGTATTTCTTTTCAATCGTCGCATTATTCAATTCAATAGTTTTTTCACGCAATTGAACTGAAACATTTGAAACTGCTGGCAGATCAATATCATCTGGGTGATTATAAGAACCTTGAGCTAAGGTTTTAGATAACTGTTCTAAACGGTCAGTGTCCGTTGTTTGGCTGATATTTTGATAATCTGCAAAAGCAACCGAAGCAGCTGACGCAGCCAATGAAAATGCGAGTAAAATACGACGCGTATGATGCATAAAAAACCTCTTGAAACCGTCCTTACTAAAGTTCCTTTATCATCTCTTCCTTGATAACAGTTGAACTGAACGCTTAAGATGAACACATAACCTCTGAGGAAGTTAACATGTCTGAACCTACCAACGTTTTTCAACAGAAAGGACAACACATAAAAACTGGAAACTTAACGTTTCTCACTACGCAAGTCACACAATGGAAACAACTTACGAAAATTATTCAACCATTACTGCCCCAACCAGAGCAATGGCAGGTTGTTTGTTATCAACATGGTATTTTGACCATAACAGGTGAAAATCAAGCAATGATCAGTCAACTGAGTTATTTACAAAGTCACTATGTTGCGCAGTTAGCTCAGCTTGAAGGTTTCAAGGAATTACGAAAAATACAAGTCCGGTTGAGAAACAAAACCACAGTCTCTCGTGAACCCTCTCCCCCATCTAAAGCACTTTCATCAGAGACACAAGAGCTATTACGCAGTGCCGCTGAATATGTGAGCGACCCTAAGCTTAGCCAAGCTTTACTACGTTTGGCAAGCAATAAAAAATAATAACCTAGCTTTACAGTAAGAAAACGTACACAAATTTTGTGACAAAAATCTCAGATTATATTGTTATAATATAACATACCCACTGAAAGACAATGACTTATGTCACACTCACGTATGGAATTGGACATTCATTCTCGTTAACAAATGTTACAATTTCATAGCTGCTTGGATCGTTTTGAACATTGCGCAAAAGCTGGTTATTTAGCGCATGTCCAGATTTATAGCCATCAAACTTGGCAATAACTTGATGCCCAAGCAAATATAAGTCACCCACAGCATCTAAAATTTTATGGCGCACAAACTCATCAGCAAAGCGTAAACCCTCTTCATTGACGACACCCGTATCATCTACACCAATTGCATTCTCTAAACTTGCACCCAATGCAAGATTATTGGCTTTCAAATAATCCAAATCTTTCATAAAACCAAAGGTACGCGCCTCACTGACTTCATAGACAAATGTTTCAGTGGAGAAATCAATGGTGACAGACTGGTATTCCTTAGCAAAGGCAGGATGGTCGAAATCAATAGTAAAGTTCAGTTGAAAACCTGAATGAGGGGTAAAAATCGCACGTTTATCTTCAATCAAAGCTTCGACTGGCTTAAGAATACGAATAAACTTCTTTGGGGCATTTTGTTCGGCTAACTCACCTTGCATGAGTAAGTAAATAAATGGTCCTGCGCTACCATCCATGATCGGTACTTCAGAAGCAGAGACTTCGACAATGAGATTATCAATGCCTAAGCCAGCAATCGCACTCATGACATGCTCAATTGTGCCGACTTTAATGTCTTCTCGAACCAAATTGGAACACATAAAAGCTTCTTGAATCAATAAAGCATTGGCAGGGATATCAACGGGTGGGTTGAGATCGATACGGCGAAATACAATTCCTCCATCAATATGATGCGGAACAAAATTAATCAGCACTTTTTGACCACTGTGCAGACCAATACCGCTCGCTTTCACCACACGTTTTAGAGTTCGTTGTTTCACCATGCCATGCTAACTTCATTTGCAAAAACCGATATAACTTAGCATATTTTGCCATTTTAAAAAAATAAAAAAGGGGGCAATTACTTGCCCCCTTTTCCTAAATAGTTGATTTTATTATTTACGCTGTTGATTTTTTAGATAGTCCTGAATGCTCATCGGAGACGAACGTGGCGTAGAACTTGGTGCAGAGCTAACTGGTGCTTCAGTATTTGTACGTTTACTGATCGCTGGTACATCATCTTCATCAACAGATTGCTGTGCAACTTGAGCTGATGCGTGATGTGAAGGAACAGTACGTTTCTTATGTTCAACTTCAGTTGCATTACGCGTTAAACCTGTCGCTATAACAGTTACGCGAAGTTCATCACGTGCATCAGGATCAAATACTGTACCGTAGAAGATTTCACCTTCATCCAAATCAACGATTTGGTTAACGACATCCGTAATAATCTCCGTTTCGCGTAGGGTAATATCATCACCACCCGTGATATTAATCAACACGCCTTTGGCATTGATAATGTTGACGTTATCAAGCAACGGACTACGAATCGCTTGTTCAGCTGCTTGACGAGCACGATCTTCACCACGACCTAAACCAGCACCCATCATTGCGTAACCACGAGTACTCATTGCAGTTTTCAAATCGGCAAAGTCAAGGTTAATATGACCGCGGTTTACAACCAAGTCAAAGATACTGCGTACCGCATTAAGCAATACATCATCTGCCTTTTTATAGGCATCTTTCATTGAAATATCGCCATAAACACTTAACAAGCGCTGGTTCGGAATGATGATAAGTGAATCAACATGTGCTTCTAAAGCATCAATACCTTTTTCTGCAGACTTTTGACGACGGCGACCTTCAAAATTGAATGGTGTAGTTACCACACCTACTGTCAGAATACCCATTTCTTTGGCAACTTCAGCAACTACGGGTGCAGCACCTGTTCCTGTTCCGCCACCCATACCAGCAGTGACAAATACCATGTCAGTACCTTCAAGATGCTGACGGATGACTTCACGACTTTCTTCCGCTGCAATTTGTCCCACTTCTGGGTTTGCACCAGCACCTAAGCCACGCGTACTTTGTTCGCCTAATTGAATTTTAAATGGCGCATTCATGCTATCTAAAGCTTGTTTGTCGGTGTTCGCACAAACAAATTTCACACCTTGGATATCAGATTGCACCATGTGCTGGACAGCATTACCACCACCACCACCAACACCAAATACTGTGAAACGGGCTTGACCGTTGCCATCGTCTAGTTCATCTTCTATAAATTCAAATGAGGCCATGACCTTTAGATTTCCTAATATATAAATGGCAGTTACTTCAGCCCGTTACTGCCTTGATTTTTAAAACACCTGATGTTTAGGATGCTGTTCAATATTCGTCAGCTTGTCAAGTCCAGTGACTTAGTATTACAACTTCCTAACAATTTTTCCCCAAAATGCCTACAACTTAGAATATCGCCTTCAGCTTACTGTTTAATGCATTCCAGCCATTTGAGACACGATCAATAAAACTACGATCACTTGCCTCCTCTGGCTCTTCTACTGCATCTTGTAGATCACTTTGGCTAAACATCAACAATCCAGCCGTCGTTGCATACATCGAACGACGTAATGCTGGTAAATGTTGATCATCAGCATAAACCTGTAATGGTGGATTTCCTAAATGTGCAGATACCCCAAGCATACGACGTGCCAAATTGACCATACCTTCGATCTGACATGCATCCCCAGTTAAAACCACCCCATGATATAAACCGTGAATTGCACCGCTATGCTCTAGTTCTTCACGAATTGATGCAAAGATCTCTTCATAACGCGCAATAATAATTTCTGCAAGCTCAATACGACTGATGGTTTGTGTACCATGTCAACACAACCATGTAAAATCTTGATGCGCTCAGCTTCTTCAGTTGTGGTCTGCAATACCGCAGCAATATCACGCGTTACATTTTCACCGCCGCGCGCGAGGGTACGCGCCAAAGCTAATCGACCATCTAAATACACAGCGAGATTGGTAATACCTGCACCAATATCAACAAGGCAAACGCCATATTCTTTTTCATCTTTGAGTAGACTTGCTTCAGCTGTTGCCAAGCAAGACACCACCATTTTTTCCACCCCGATATTAGCGCCTTTCATAGCACGATCAAGGTTTTGCATGGTGCTGATAGGCATCATCATTAACTGATAATGACCCGTCATACTATGTGCAGACATATTAACTGGGTTTTGTACCCATTCAGCAGAGTCACCGAGTTCAAAGCCTAAAGGAACTGCGCTCGCCAAATAATAATCAGGCGAAACATGACTCGCTTTCGCCAATTCTAATGCTCTAACCACTTCATTTGTCGTAATAATATGATCATGGTTAGCAACAGGTGTACGACCTGAAGCATAAAAACTTTGTAATTCTGTACTTGGAATCGACACCCATGCGCTATGAATACGACATTCAGCCATATCTTCCGCTTCGGATACTGCATTTTTGATCGCAGCAATTACCTTGTCTAAGCTGACAATCTTGCCTTTAACCATACCTCGGTTGCGAGCAGTTGCCATGCCAATGACTTGGATCTTATCCGGTGCATGGATCTTACCAATCAAAACTGAGACTTTATGAGTCCCAATATCAATCGCAACAACTGAGGGAACAGCTTCACTCATTACTTAAATACCATTTCTTTAATGTTGTTTAGGACCACTGCCTATTATTTTCAAGCCACGTATTATGGCTTTGCCTGAATTACACCTGCAAGGTTTGTGTCATCAATCGTTACAACAAACTGACCGTTCACAATCTTGGGCGGTGCTGCATTTTTCCATTGAATCGCTAAGCCATTCCGATATCGCAAATCAATCGACGAAATTTTTGACCATACAGGTTTTAGATCTGTTTGTGCCAAATGGCTTAAGCGTTGTAATTTATTCATGGTCTGATCTTGGTCAACAATAATGCGCAAGCCTGAATCAAACTGCATAAACCACGTCATACGCTCAGTTAAATACAACTCTTTTAAACGCAAATTTGCAGGATGAAAAAGCTGATTAATTTCATTATAGCGACGCATCATCATTTTGGATTGGCTGACTGGACCATGTAAAAGCGGCAAATTTGGATGTGCGGTTAACACAGCCTCACTAAATACATCCCCATTATCACTGAGCAAGCGCCCTGTTCCCCAACGTGCAATCGCATGGCGCGGCATGACACGCACTCGAATTGCATTTGGCCAAGCTCGTGATACAACCACTCGATCAACCCATGAGACCTTTAATGCTTGATCTCGAATTTGTTCTAAATCGGACGTGAAATAGTTATCTTTAATCACTGGATCCAAATGTTGAACCATCTGTTGGTTCTCAACATCTGAATGGGTACCAACCACCTGCAATTCCGCCACTTTGGCATCAGTCATGACTTTATATAAACCATAAAGACCAATGGCAAGAACAGCAAATGCAATAATCAACAATGCCCAGCCACCCGCATTCACCATTTTTTGTTTTGGCGAAGGCGGTTTCTCGTGAATCGAGCTAATCGCTGGTCGTGTTTTACGACGCATTGATGCAGGAAGTTGAGCCATAAATAGTTAGACCGACTCAGTTAATGTTTGCTCTAAGATCGCAACACAAAGCTCATCAAAACTATAACCAACTGCTTGTGCTGCCTTCGGTACCAAAGAATGACTGGTCATACCTGGTACAGTATTTACTTCTAATAACCAGAAATTCCCTTGTTCATCCTGCATCGCGTCGATACGTCCCCAGCCTTCTGCACCCACTGCTTGAAATGCACGTAGACACAATGCTTGCAAGTTTTTCTCTTCAGCGTCACTCAATCCACAAGGAATACCATATTCGACATCATTGCGTTGATATTTTGCTTCATAATCATAGAAAGCAACATCTGCTGGTGGTTGTAAACGAATGACTGGCAAGGGCTGACCATTTAAAAATGAAATCGTAAATTCACGCCCTGTAATCCATTTTTCTGCCATAACCACAGCATCATGTGCGGTCGCTTTTGCAATCGCAGCAGCAAAATCTTCTGCTTTCTCAACCTTGCTCATGCCCACACTTGATCCTTCGTGAACAGGTTTAATAATCACAGGTAGACCAAGATCGGCAATCACTGAATCTAAATCAGTTTCTTTGGTAATAATACGATACGGCGCTGTGGGTAAATCACTACCCTGCCAGATTTGCTTGGTTTTGACTTTGTCCATACCAATCGCAGAGCCTTGCACACCTGTTCCTGTATAAGGTAGGTTCAACCATTCCAAGACACCTTGGATTTGGCCATCTTCACCACCACGACCATGCAACACGATAAAAGCACGGTCATAAGCAACCAGCTCTGTCACGCTACGATCTTGAGGGTCAAATGCTTCTGCTTGCACACCCGAGCGCAATAATGCTTCTAATACGGCTTGACCGCTGTCCAATGACACAGCACGTTCAGCCGACTTCCCACCCAATAACACGGCAACTTTGCCGAATTTTGCAGCATTTGACACGTTTATATCCTTAAAACTTTTCTAAATTCTCTAAATCTCCCCCCTATTCCCTATTTATTAAAGGAAGGTTGGGAGAGATTTTCTAAAACTATTCGGCATACAAGCGATGCTGAGCCAATTCTACCGAAATTGCACCAACGTTACCTGCGCCTTGTGTTAATAACAGGTCATTCGCTTGTAACACTTTTTGTAAAACACTTGGCAAGTTGCCTTCAACTGGATCAACAAGAATTGGTTCAACCTGACCACGTAGACGAATACTGCGTGCCAATGCTCGACTATCCGCACCCACAATCGGTTTTTCGCCCGCAGGATATACCTCAAGCAATAATAGCTGATCGACTTGCGATAACACATCGACAAAGTCATCGAAACAGTCACGAGTACGGCTAAAACGGTGTGGCTGGAACATCATGACCAAACGACGATCTGGATGGCTTGCTCGCGCTGCCTTAATTGTTGCTTCAACTTCTTTTGGATGGTGACCATAGTCATCGATTAATTTCACTAAGCCTTCGCCGACTTCAAATTCACCCTGAACTTGGAAACGACGACCAACACCGCTAAAGCCTGCTAAAGCACGGCAAATCGCACCATCAGAAACACCTTCATCTGTCGCAACACCAATCGCAGCAAGTGCATTTAGAACATTGTGTAAACCCGGTTGGTTAATCGTGACACTTAATGGCTCACGATCTTTACGCAATACCGTAAAGTGCGAACGCATGCCTTCTTGTTCAACATCGACCGCACGAATGTCATTGCCTTCATCAAATCCATAGGTCAATACTGGACGACCTACACGCGGCAAGATTTCACGGATATTGGCATCATCACCACACACTACAGCCAAACCATAGAATGGCAAGTTATGTAAGAATTGAATAAAAGTATCTTTTAATTTATCAAAGCTACCTTCATAGGTATCCATATGATCGGCATCGATATTGGTCACAATTGCGGCCATCGGTTGCAAATACAAGAAAGAAGCATCTGATTCATCCGCTTCAGCCACGATAAAACGACTCTCACCCAATGCAGCGTTGACACCTGTACTATTGAGCAAACCACCGATTACATAAGTTGGATCAAGGTTTTCTTCTGCCAACATGGTTGTTAGTAAACTTGTGGTCGTAGTTTTACCATGCGTTCCCGCAACTGCAATACCATGACGGTAGCGCATTAACTCACCCAACATTTCTGCACGGCGCACGATTGGAGTACGTTGCTCAATGGCCGCTTTAATCTCTGGATTTTCAGGGTCAATTGCCGTTGAAACAACCAGTACATTGGCATTTTTAATATTGTCAGCAGAGTGTCCAATAAATACTTTAATACCATTTGCTTCAAGCTGAGCTGTGGTTTTTGACGCTTTAATATCAGAACCTGAAACTTTATAACCTTGGTTACTTAATACTTCGGCAATACCACACATCCCCGCACCACCAATACCAACAAAGTGGATATGTTTAATACGGCGCATTTCAGGCACTTTGATCAGCTTTTTGGCTTGGTTTGGATTCGTTGGAGACATAGATAAACTCGAATTACAATTTTTTAATTAGATCAACCACATGCTGAGTTGCATTCGGTTGTGCTTGTTGGCGTGCTTTGATTGCCATTTCAGAGAGCAGTTGGCGATTTAATAATGTGGCTAACAACTCATCTAAAACAGCGGGTGTCATTTCTGCTTGTTGGCAAATCTTTGCAGCGCCGACATTGGCAAGGAATTTTGCATTTGCAGTTTGGTGATCGTCTACGGCAATCGGCAAAGGTACAAACACAGCGGCTAAACCTGCTGTTGCAACCTCTGTCACCGTCAAAGCACCAGCACGACAAATAATTAAATCTGCTTCACTATAGGCCTTTGCCATATCGTGAATAAATGGCTCAACCTGAATATTTAAATTTGCAGATGCACCCTGATAACGTTCACGCGTAATCTCTTGCTGATTTTGACCACATTGATGAAAAACATTCAGTGGCAAATTGACCTTTTTCAAGGCTTCTGGCAAACGCTCATTGAGCGCTTGAGCGCCTAATGAACCGCCTACAATCAAAATATTCAACGGCAACTGCGCTTGTTCACGCGTTTGATAACGCCAAGATGGATTTAAAATCGCAGTGATTTCCGCACGCACAGGATTGCCTGTGGTCACGACTTTATCACTATTTGCGAAAGTATTTGGAAAAGCCTGACAAACTGTTGATGCAACACGCGCCAGTTGGGTATTGGTAAATCCTGCAACAGCATTTTGTTCATGGATCAACACAGGGATACCCAATAAACGTGCTGCTAAACCACCCGGCCCTGCGACATAACCACCAAAGCCAGCAACAGCATCAATCTTAAGTTGTTTCATATAGCGCATCGCGCTTAAAGTGGCTTTTAAAATTTTAAAGGGTGCACTCAGTTTACGTAATAAACCATTGCCACGCACACCTTGGATATCAATCTGATAAATCGGAATATTTTGATCTTTGAGTAACCGATTTTCCATTCCTGTAGGCGTCGCTAACCAAGACACTTGGCAGTCTTCTTGTTGCAGTTGTTTGGCAACAGCAAGCGCAGGAAAAACATGCCCACCTGTACCAGCGGCCATCATCATGACATGTTTGGGTTTGTTCTGTGGTGAATTGGTCACGGTCTAATTCTTCAACTCAAAAAAGAAGGTTATCGTCTATTGTTTTCGGGAGTTATTTTAATCCTAAAGCTTCATTCACGAAAAGCGAATTTCACTTGTTTACAACAGAAAGCAGTGCTTTTTTCGATTCTTTGTTAAAAACAAGGTTCTGTCGATATCCAATTGCCCATTTGCTTGTCAATTTGGTACAAATTCAAACGGGCAATTCGGTCAAATAATGATTCTTGTTTAGCTTGAGCGACCTGCTTCTAACACATTAAATAAATCATCCGCAATCGATGTTCCAAACTGTGCATCAATCTCACGGATACAGGTTGGACTAGTCACGTTAATTTCCGTCACATAGTTACCGATCACATCCAAACCAACAAAGACCAAACCTTTTTCACGTAAAAAAGGACCCACTTTTGCAGCAATCAATTTATCATTTTCAGTCAGTGGACGTGCTTGACCTAAGCCACCTGCCGCCAAGTTTCCACGCACTTCACCATTTTGTGGAATTCGCGCCAAGCAATATGGAATCGGCTCGCCATTGACCATCAAAATGCGTTTATCACCTTCCACGATTTCAGGAATATAACGTTGTGCCATGATTGGACGTGTGCCCATTTCAGTGAGCATTTCCAAAGTCGAACCAATGTTTACCCCATCTTGATACAAGCGGAAAATCCCCATTCCGCCCATACCATCAAGTGGTTTCACAATCACATCACCATGTTCTTTGATAAATTCACGAATTAGGCTTTGCTGAGACGTGACCAAAGTGGGTACTTGTAACTCTGGGAACTGGGTTGCGAACAGCTTTTCATTACAGTCACGTAGCGATTGTGGTTTGTTAATAATCCACGCACCTTCACGTTCGGCTTGTTCTAAAATATAAGTGGTATAGACAAAGTTCATGTCGAATGGTGGGTCTTTGCGCATCAATACCACATCGTAATCAGCCAATGATTCTTTTTGCTTGTCACCCAACTCATAATAATGATCGTAATCTTCAAAGACTTTAAGCGGCGAAATCAAACCAAAGGCTTTGCCTTGATCAATATATAAATCGTGTTGTAATGCATAACCCAATTCATGCCCGCGACGGCTCGCCGCCCATAACATTGCCATGGTTGAATCTTTTTTGAGATTCACAGTTTCAATCGGGTCCATCACTACAAGTACACGCATAATCTGACGCTCGTATTTTTAATCTTGGCAAAAAGTATAGCGAAGTTTAATGATGATGTTTAAACTAGTTGTGTAATTCTTTGATCTAAAAAAATATAAATTATTCAAACAACTAGGCTAATTTTATTTAAATAATGCATTTTATCACTGATTAAAAATAGAAAATTACTGGCAAATGAATCCATCACCAGTAATTCGTGCAACATTCAATTTCAGCATCGAATTAAGCCAAAAGTTTTTCAATATCTTTGGCAATTTTTTCAGGTTTAGTGATGGGAGCATAACGCTTGATCACTTCGCCTTTTTGATTGATCAGGAATTTGGTGAAGTTCCATTTAATGCTGCTTCCTAACAGACCTTTAGCTTCTGAAGTCAGGTATTGATACAAGGGATGTGCCGTTGGACCGTTGACATCGACTTTGGCAAACATTGGAAATGATACGCCATAGTTGCGCTGACAGAAGCTGCCAATTTCTTCATTGCTTGATGGATCTTGATTGGCAAATTGGTTACATGGAAAACCGAGAATCACCAGACCTTGTTGTTGATAGTCCTGATATAGCTTTTCCAAACCTTCGAATTGTGGGGTTAAGCCACATTGACTTGCCGTGTTCACCACCAATAAAACTTTGCCTTGATAGTCGGCTAGGTTCTTTTGCTCGCCTTCTAAAAGTTCAGCCTGAAAATCATAAATTTTGCTCATAGGTGTTTTCTCAACTATCCAATTGTGGGATTGCTCAAAATAGTTTGCTTAATCATTCAGCTTGTTCATTTAATATTGCACACAACTATCTTGTGTGCAAGCTTATTATGCACAATATACTTTTGCGATTAATCAAACTATACTGTGAGCTAGCAAAATGACGTTGAGGAGCAAAGCATGACTGAATTTTCTTACTTGGATAATCAAGTGTGTTTTGCCATGTATTCCGCGACCAATGCGATGATTCGTCAATATCGTCCTTTGCTTCAGGCATACGACCTGACCTATCCGCAATTTATCGTACTGTTGGCTTTGTATGAAAAAGACAATGTGACTTTGTCCGAAATTGGTCAAAAGACCTTTTTTGATTCGGGAACGCTGACGCCAATTATTAAAAAACTTGAAGAAAAGCAGTTCTTAAAGCGCGTTGCGGTCAAAGAAGATGAGCGTATGAAAAAGGTGATCTTGCTGGAAAAAGCACTGTCTGAAAAAGATGAAATTACCTTAATTCCGTTTAAACTCGCCTGCTCTTTGGGTGTTGATCCAAATGATTTGGTGGCAATTCATAATTTATGCCATCGTTTTTTAAAGGGTTTAGAGGATTCTAAACTTGAAAGTTTGAGTGAATAAATGCAACAAGCTATTGTTGGATTTCATCTCGATGACGAAGGACATTTTGTTGCTGATCTCGCTTGTGGTCATACGCAGCATGTGCGCCATGACCCACCGTGGCAAAATCGCCCTTGGGTTTTGACTGAGCAAGGACGTAAAGAAAAATTAGGTGTGATGTTGGAATGTAAGAAGTGCGATCAAAACACTATTTATTTTGTTTACGAATCTGATGAATTGTAGGTTTTTTTATTAATTTTTTATAATTATGTGTCTTATTTATTCTACCTAATTGCTCATCACGCTCTCGTTTAAGCTTTATTAACCGTAGTTCTCTTTCTAACTCTATCTCTGTCAATTCATTTTTTTCTTCATTAAGTTTTCTCTCTAAAAATGAATAATGTTTCTTTAAATTTTGCTTAATCTCATAAATATCTTTTTGCATTTTTTCTAATGATTGAGGTACAGACTCCTCGAAGGTTTTTCCTAATTTATAAGTATCTCCTAACTCTGATGCATCTATTTCATACTCTCGAGAAAAATATTTCCCATTTAAATCATTAAATTCTACTTTTGCGATTAAAATGGTACTAAAAAAATCACCTACTGTTATATTTCTTTCACCACTCCCATAAAAATTCAAATACCTAGTATTTTTATAATCTAGAGGTGCTAAATAATTAATCCCTTCTATCATAAATGTAGAATCATTGAATATATCTATAATACGTTGGGCTACTTGTATCGAATCATGACTTGACGATGTATGAGGTCTCAAATTAACTTTAAGATCAAAAGCTCCACCTTTACCGGTATTTGTGATCTTTAAGCGGAAAAGGTTAATGTGATGATCAACAGTTTCTAACTTAATATCAACAAAAGGGTCCGTTTGGGCTTTTCTTAATTCTCTATTTTCTCTCCATCCTAAAAATGTAGCGATTGATGCAACACTTGCAGCGATCGCTGAAAAACTGGCAATTAATAAATTCCAATCGATATTCATTTTTCATTCTAAATATACAAAGCTCTATAAAGCACAGATATTTATTAAAAGTCAACAAGTTATATCTGTTACTAAATTTCATACTTTTTGCGATATACCTATAAATTATTCAAGGCACCTTTTCTGTTTTTCACATATGGTTAGCTCTATCAATTAATTCTTGACCGCAAACCAACTTGAGCTTTTATAGTTGCCTTTTAATCTTAGACACATGGAACGATTGATGAGCAATCAAATAAAACTATTAAAAAAAGGAAGCCTCAGCTTCCTTTCCTACACCTAAAATTTAGATACCATATTTTTCACGATAAGCCTGCATATTTGCTAAAGCTTCTTTCTCGCCTTTTGCATCCAAATAATCCATCAAATCTTTCATCGTGATTAAAGCATGTACAGGAATTTCGAGTTCTTTTTGCACTTCCTGAATCGCAGAAAGTTCACCTTGACCACGTTCTTGACGGTCTAATGCAACCAACACCCCTGCAATCGTTGCACCTGCATTTTTTAAGATGGTCACAACTTCACGAATCGCAGTCCCCGCAGTGATCACATCATCAATGATCCAAACTTTTTGACCTGCAACCGATGCGCCAACCAACACACCGCCCTCACCATGATCTTTGGCTTCTTTACGGTTAAAACCCCAAGGAACGCTCTTGCCATGTACTTGAGACAACGCCACCGCAGTCGCTGCAACAAATGGAATACCTTTATACGCAGGGCCAAAGATCACACCGACATTGTCACACTGAACCAATTTATCGGCATAGCCTTGTGCCAACAAAGACAATGCTTCACCATCATTGAGCAAACCTGCGTTAAAGAAATAAGGACTGACACGGCCTGATTTTAAGGTAAACTCACCAAATTTAAGCACTCCACGTGATAATGCGAGTTCGATAAAAGCTTGCGGATGAAATGACACAGGCGTTGTCATATAAAGTGCTCCAAATTCTTCAATTGAGGTTAAACAGACGTATGATACCAAAGGATAGCTATCCAAGTGATGTAAAAATTCTTCGAGTCGTTTCAATTAACGTAAATGGCTTGCGCGCATCAGTCACCAAAGGCTTGCTCGAATGGTTAGAACAGTCTGGTGCCGATGTGGTATGTATGCAAGAAAGCCGCATTACCCACGAACAATGGACTGATAAATTTAAACCTGAAGGTTGGTACACTCACCTCTTCCCTGCTGAACGTGCAGGCTATGCAGGTACGGCGATTTATAGCCGCTTGCCCTTTATCTCAGTCAAAGATGGTTTAGGTTTTGAGCTTGCGGACTCTCAAGGTCGTTTTGTTACCGCAGAATTTGATTTAGGACTGTCACATCCTGTTCATATTGCTTCTTTATACTTGCCATCAGGTTCAAGTGGTGATGAAGCACAAGCACGCAAAGATTTATTTCTACAAGAATATGCGCAAATACTAAAAAAATGGCGAGATGAAAATAAATCAATCATTGTGTGTGGTGACTACAATATCGTACATAAGCGTATCGATATTAAAAACTGGTCAGGCAATCAGAAGTCATCAGGTGTTTTGCCGCATGAACGTGCATGGCTCGACCACATTTATGATGAGTTAGGCTATGTCGACACCTTCCGTGAGGTACGACCTGAAGCTGAATTGTATTCATGGTGGTCAAATCGTGGTCAAGCGCGTGCGAAAAATGTAGGTTGGCGTATCGACTACCATGCTTGCTCACCAGACTGGAAATCACGTACTGAAAATGCGTGGGTCTATAAAGAACAATGGTTTAGTGACCATGCACCTGTAATTATCGACTATAAAATACACGAATAAGTGAACAAGTGTTCACTTTGACCGCTTCTTTAGCTTACATCCCGTGTCGTTTTTTGTGTATTTTTATTTACCCCCTGTAACGGCATTATAGCACCACGGCACAGGGAAGCGGTCAGGATGACCACAAAGGGATAGGACGCCGTAGGAAGGAAAAATAAACTTAGTTTAAGTTTATTTGCAAGGATGAGACATTGGACGTTGAAATGAGACCCGCATGATCAGGAAGATTAAATGCGGGTTTTCTCTTTTTTAGATACTAAATATTTTTTACTGACTTTATCCATCGCATTTTTATTCAATTCAACTGATCAATTTGGTCACCCCTTTTATCTCTTTCATCGATCAACTGAATAAAAAATTTCAACTGGTACAGCGCAGCCTTTTTACGTTAGGCTTTGGGCATATCTTTTTGTTATTTTCTGTGGTTTTCGCATGTTTAAAATTTATGGTATTAAAAATTGTAATTCAATGAAAAAAGCCTTTGATGCATTGCAGGCAAAAGGCATCAACTACGAATTTCATGATTATAAAAAGCAAGGCATTGATGCAGACACTTTAGCAGTTTGGTTAAAAGAGATTGGTGCTGACAAAGTTCTGAATAAAAAAGGTACGACATGGCGTAAACTCACAGCAGATGAGCAAGCTCACGCTACCAGCAATGAACAGAACCTCATTGAAACGCTTATGTCGCAGCCAAGCCTAATCAAACGTCCTGTATTACAAACACCACAAGGTTTTGTGATTGGCTTTGATGAGGCGAGCTATGAGGCATTATCAGCCTAAGCTGAATATAAAGATAAAAAAACCGAGCTTTATGGCTCGGTTTTTTTAGTGCTATGAAATCTTAGTTCACGCGAATCCATGTTTGGTTACGACCTAAAGCTGCAATACCGATATAACCACGTAATTTCAGTTTTTTACCGCCTTCGATCATTTCAGCTTTTAACTTGTATGTCTTACCATTTTTAGGATCAATGATTGAACCATTGTCGTAGTTCGTACCACCAACATTTTTCAGGCTATGAACAATCGTCACGCCTTTTAGGGGTTTATTGTGGTAAGTGCCTTCACATTTAGAGCAGGCATTTTCCTGACCAGCAACTAAATATTTTTGAATCGATGCGGTTAACGATCCATCTTTTTGTTCCGTAAACTTTACAATTGCCTTTGGTTGTTTTGTTTCATCATCAATTGTTTGCCAAACTGTACCATTCAGCGCATCCGCCGCATTGGCAAAAGTTGTTAAACCGAGCAATCCAAATGCTAAAGCAATTTTCTTCATTTTTGTAATATCCTTAAGGGGGTCTTTTCAAGACCAAGAGTATTGGGAACTTCAATCAATATTGCAATTCTTGATTATGACTATTTGGTATAACCTGACGAGTTCATGAACTAACTCTACTTATTATTATACTGATCTAACAATATGGAAAAATTATGAAATTTGGTACTGTTTGGAAATATTATTTTACTGAATCGTTACTAAAGGCGACCATTCGCACGCCAAGTCAGTTGAATTTAGCACCGAATGCTTTACGACCTGTTCTCGATCAACTATGTCGCTTATTTCCACAAAATCCAACAGTACAAATTCGACCAATTCGTTTGGCTGGTGTACGTGGTGAAGAAATTAAAGCGCAAGCATCTGCAACGCAATTGATCTTTCATATTCATGGCGGTGCATTTTTTCTTGGTAGCTTAAATACTCATCGTGCTCTGATGACTGATCTTGCTGCGCGTACTCAGATGCAAGTGATTCATGTGGATTACCCTCTTGCACCTGAACATCCTTACCCTGAGGCGATTGATGCGATTTTTGATGTCTATCAAGCACTACTCGTTCAAGGGATTAAACCAAAGGATATTATTATTTCAGGTGATTCATGTGGTGCCAATCTTGCACTTGCGCTATGCCTCCGCCTGAAACAGCAACCCGAACTCATGCCGAGTGGTTTGATATTGATGTCGCCTTATTTGGATCTGACACTGACCAGTGAATCGCTACGTTTCAATCAGAAACACGATGCATTGTTATCGATTGAAGCTCTACAAGCAGGTATCAAGCATTATCTAACCGATGATATCCAACCTGGCGATCCGAGAGTTTCTCCACTGTTTGATGATCTTGATGGCTTACCGCCAACACTGGTTCAGGTCGGTTCTAAAGAGATTCTGCTGGATGACTCAAAGCGTTTTAGAGAAAAAGCAGAACAAGCAGATGTCAAAGTTCATTTCAAACTCTATACGGGAATGTGGCATAACTTCCAAATGTTTAATGCATGGTTTCCTGAAGCTAAACAGGCATTAGCTGATATTGCAGAATTTGCACATTCGCTTGACCTAGACTAAGCTGATCAAAATATATGCAAAAATGGTCAGCTATGTCTGACCATTGTCACTCTTAATTTATTTTTGTCATTATAAAATAAAAATCATCGGATATTTAGATAATAGACCGTTTTTCAAAGAATTTTTCCCTTTCTATTTTGCATTAAAAAGTCTTTAGCTAGACTTCATTCTCATTCCAAAGATGTTATTGTTATTTTAACAGTCATTTCTCGATAATTTTGATGACGAATTTACACTTATAAAGTTTCTTAGGAATCTCATTGCATATAAGGATGCATGCCAATGATAAAGATTCGATTTAAGGATTTAGCAAATACAGAAAAATGGAATTTTTCGCAGCTTTGGGAACATGAACCATTAATCAATTGGAACATGTTAAGAAAAACAATCTTGCTGCTAATCCTTGCTTCATTAATGAGCCTTTTTGGGATTATTTGGGACAGTTTTGTTCTACTGAATTCTGCGACATGGCAATGGGTTAATTTACCTTTGGTTCGTTCTAAATTATGGACCAATCTTATTATGCTCTGCGTATTTCTGAGCATGATTATCCCTTGTTATTTCTATAAAGATAAAAAATGGGTTCAGAATATTATTCCTATTCTAAGCGTACAGGTTTTTACGGTACTGCTCTGCCACACAGGCTATTTGATCGGTAGTTTTAGTCCAGCAACCATGGTTGCTTATGTCAGTGTAGTGGGTGTTGGATTGGTCTTGTTTGATCGTAGAATGATTTATTGCGCCCTCGTACCTGCAACTATAGCGCTCTTATTTTGTAGTTTTTTAAGTATTTTTGGCATATTAACTTACGCGCCAATCTTTAAGCCTGAAGTGTTAAATCAAGCGCAAATGCACCCGTTTTGGGTCGGTAGCATGTTTTTCTTTTTACTACCTATTTTAATTGCTTGTTTATATCTTTTTGAAAGCTTACTCACCCAGTGGCGTACTCGCGAAACAGCTATTCAGGTGTTAAGTCGCCTTGATCCACTGACCAATGTAATGAATCGCAGAAGTATTAGCAATCACTTGGAGAAATTATATCAACAGCCAGATCAACTGTATTCCGTTGTTCTGTTGGACTTAGATCATTTTAAAAGTATTAATGATCATTTTGGTCACAATATGGGAGATCAAGTGTTGGTCCAAGTAGCCAAATGTCTTTCAGATAATATTCGTGATCAAGATATGATTGGTCGCTTTGGCGGTGAGGAATTTATTTTGTTACTTCCAAATACCACCACACCCCATGCACAAAATGTTGCTGAGCGCTGCCGCATGGCGATTTCCCAGCTAATTTTCACTACCGAAGATCATCAGGAGTTTTCAGTGAGTGCGAGTTTTGGTATTAGTAGCTCATTGAGTGCAGACGAGCCACATTTAGTAATCAGTCAGGCAGATCAAGCCCTTTATGCGGTAAAAGCCGCTGGGCGTAATCAAGTAAAAATATTTACGGATTTAGTGGCGAATTAAAGCGAAGATCGTTGTATCTTCGCTTTATCGGTCCAACTAATCGATGAGATATTCCTCACGATTCTGACGGTAGGGTTCGTCAAAAGGTACGTACATTTGCTCTTGTTTGGCTTCGTCAATCCATTGTTGCACTGATGCAAGCGCTAATATTTTGTGCATATACATTTGGCTCGACTGCGAAATCGGTAGCTGATAGCACACGAAACGCATGACCACTGGTGCATAAAATGCATCGGCAATACTAAAATCACCACACAAGAAGCTGTCATCACTTGGACGTTCAGACCAGATTTGATCGATTCGTGCAACTTCTGCACGTAATTCAGCATTTTCATTCCACAATTGTTGTCCAATATGCGCCAAATCAGCTTCGACATTCATCGGACAGAAATTACGTAGGTTTTGGAAGCTGCTGTGCATTTCAGCGCTAATTGTCCGCGCTCTTGCACGTAATTTTTGGTCTGTTGGTAATAATGCTTTTTCAGGATTTTGTTCTGCGACATATTCACAAATCGACAGACTATCCCAAACTACTATGTCACCATCAACCAAAGCGGGTACTTTACCTGTGGGATTGAGCTTTAAAATTTCCGTTTTGAATTCACTTTCTGGCTCAAAGCTATCAAAACGAATTAAATGTTCTTCAAATGCAATATTGGCTTGTGTTAATAAAATCCACGGACGCATCGACCATGTTGAGTAGTTTTTATTTCCTATAAATAGCTGATAACTCATGATGATTTCTCTTTTAATTGCGCAAGCTGTTGCAGTAATTCAGATTTCTGGAATGCACCTGTTAAACGTAAAGTACGTATTTCTTTATGTTGCTGATCCAAGATCAAATAAGTAGGTGGCCCTAGAATATCCCACTGACTCAATAAAGCTTGATGTGATGCATCATAGTGGCTTAGATCAAGCTTAATTAGATAATACGGCGCAAGCGCGTTTTGGACTTCTGCATCTTTTAAAATACGATGCTCAATCGGCTGACATGCCACACACCAATCTGCATAAACATCAATCACAATCATACGATCAGTCGGTGCTGAAGCAAGAATTTGATTAAATTGATCAGCACTGTTGGCAACATGCCATTCGGCTAACTTGTCTGCTTGTACCGAACTCAGATTTTGGTAATGTTGATATTGATTGAATGCGAGTGCTGGAATTACTAAAACCAGCAATACAGCATATAACCATTGCAGTTTGTTTTTTTGACCAAATAAGCGATAAACTGCATAAATAATAAAGGTGAGGCCTACAATCAGACTCAAAATTTGGATCGCTAATTCTGGCAGGATTGGACGAATGAAATAGAGACTGAGTGCCAACATCAAAAAGGCAAAAATGATCTTGATTTGGTTCATCCAATCGCCTGCTTTTGGCAGTACACGAGAGCCAAGCACACTTGCCAACAGCAAAGGAATCCCCATTCCAAAACCCAGTACAAAAAGTAGTAAAGCTCCCTGCCATTGATTTTGAGTTTGGGAAATAAATAGCAGTACACCTGCCAAAGGTGCGGTCATACAGGGTCCGACCAATAGCGCAGAAATCGTTCCCATGATGCCTGCGCCCACCAAGGTACCACCCTGTTGTGCTGACTGCATCTGATCCAGTCGATTGACCCATTTTTGCGGTAATTTGATTTCAAACAAACCAAACAAATTTAGTGCAAATACCACAAACAATGAGCTAAAGGCAATCAGGGTTGCTGGTTGCTGTAACCAACGCTGAAAATTCAAACCTGCTGCTGATGCGATCATACCTAAAACAGCGTAAACCAGCGCCATACTCACCACAAAAGTAAGTGCAATCGACCAAGCGCGAACGCCTCTATGCTCACGAACAAGCAACGACGTGAGAATTGGCAGCATCGGCAATGAACATGGGGTAAAAGCCAGCAATATGCCTAAGCCAAGAAATAATAATAGGCTATAAGCCAAAGAGTGTTGTTCCAGACGGCTTGACCATTTTTGGTCTTGAGCTATAACCGTACCATCAGTTTGCTCAGATGAGGTTACATTCGGTGCTTGTTCAGTTGTTTCTAACGAAGTGGTTTGAGTGTCTAAAGCATTAGACGATCGTGCGAGATCCAAAAATCGTTTTTGGGCATTTGGATTGGTGTTTTGTACACTGACCAAACCATCTGCATCTGTTTGAAATTCAATATTTTGTGGAGGATAACAAATACGATCTTTGGCACAACCCTGCCATGTGACACGATAGTGTTGTGATGCTTGTGTGGGAATATCAAATTCGACTTGTTGATAATAAACTTGGCTATGACCATAGTTTTCATCATATTGATCAACAGCTTTTGGAAAATTAAGTACAACCGCTTGATTGCCTTGCTGTACTTCAAATTTGTGCTGATATAAATAATAGTTCGGCTGAATCGTCCAATGTAAACGCGCTTGATTGGTCTTGGTCGATTCAACTGAAAATGTAAATGCATCTTCAGGGCTTAGTAAGGTTGCTGAATTGTCTTGCGCATAGGTCAAAGACCCGCAGAGTAATAGCAACGTTCCAATAAAATAACTTATCCATTGGGAACTGCGTTCACCCTGAACACACATTTTCATTATTTTCTCTCTGATGTGCTCCGAGACCTTATTTCAGTGCTTCAAAAATCATAGAAACAGGAATAACTCAGAGCATTTTTTCATTAAAATAAAACAGATACGCCTAAGCCACCATTGTAGCTACGTGCGTCACCATTTAAATCGACACCAACACTTGCATCTAATTGTGCACGATCATTAATCGCATAAATAAGACCTGTACCTAGGCCATATTCATAGTCTTGACTTTCAGCTTTACGGTAAACAAATTCAGAATAACCTGATAATTTACCTGCAATTTTATAATCAATCGTTGGGATTGCAGTTACAGCCCAATCACTATTTTGTGCTTCGTAACGCATGGTAATTGATGTTCCGATGAGATCGCTAAACTTATAAGCGACCGCAGACGTTAAGCTATAAATGTCATCATGCGCTGTAAATTCATCGTTCCCTGTCGCAATAATTGCTTCAGCCAACAAAGCCATCGTTAAACGATCATCTTTTAAATCAATCGCCTTTTTTAGACCAACACTTACATCGCCTAAACCATTCGTTTCTTTGGTTTTACCCGCACGTTTATACTGCTGCCAAACTGGACCTTGCCAACCAAGTTGTAACTCAAGCCCATCCGCAAGACCTGTACGTAGTAACATATCGCCATTTAAAGTAACTGTTTTAGTTTTTTCACCATCAATCGTATCTTCTTGGTAACTCGCAGATGGTAAACCTTGCTCCCAAGCGAGTTGACCTACAGGTGTAATGCCTGTGCTGATCCCTGAACCTCGACGGTCAAAAGAAAAGTCTGCCGCAAAAGCTGTGCTTGCCATCATTGATACGGCTACAACGCCCAATGTCTGAATTTTTTTCATCATTATCCCCTGTTTCATTCTGTTGGCTAAGCTTATGCCGTTAGCTCTTTTGACATTTTCGCACCATTTTGACGGAGCAACTCTAGCGTTTCGCGCTCTTCTTTTAATGACTCTGACCAATCAATTTCATCAAATTCACAATCAAAGAACAGCTGACTAATAGACGATAAAATAGTTAAGCCCTCTTCATCGCGGGTATTTGGATCAACTTTTTCATCCAACAAACGTTGTACAACTGGTACACATGCTGAACTTGCTGCATCCCAAAGTGGACCATAAAACTCTTCGGCATCCCATAAATGCAGGTTTGCTTTTGCTTTAATCAGTGCATCTAAAATATCTAAATAGACTTGGAGTTCTTGTTGTTTTTCTGTCTCACTGAGTGGTTCACCAGCTTCATATGCTTCGCAAATCTTTTCCCACCAAGCAAATAAACCATCACAAATCATTGAGACAGGAGGACCTTGTTCAGGATCAATAAAATTTGGGTCGAGTCCTTCAGCAAGCAAAGATTGCACTTGGTTTAAGTCGAGTTGTTGTATGGCTTGCACCAAGGTCTGCTGTTGGTTACTTAACATGACCAATTCTCTCAATATTTTTAATAGTTCTATTATGCCGAATATCCTGACAGGTTTTTATAAAACGACCCAAAAATCATGTATAAATTTGATACACACATAAAAAAAGCCCAACTAAGGGCTTTTTTTATGTCTTTACCGACATTTACGCTTCGTCATCGACCTCAACATCGACATATTCTGGTAAGCCACCACGATGATGGTCTTTTTTCTCATATAAATGTTCCAAACTACGTTTCAGCTTATCGATAGCACCATGAATAGATGCATCAATATTGGCTGCTTTATGAGTCACAGCAATTGGCTTCATTCCAGCTGGACGAGCTTCGATCATACAACGTTTGTCATGATCGCCCGTTTTCTCCCCATTCTCATCACTAATATGAACCGAAAAATGTGTAATACGCTCGCTATAGCGTTGAAATTCTTGCGTAAGTTCTGCACGGACATAACTAATTAAACGTTCGCTACCTTGAATGTTTTTATCTGTACGGATTTCAATATTCATAAATATCTTCCTCTCTTTTCTGTGAGACGGTTCTACGAAACTTTATTTATTCAGCACACTTTGAGCATGCATTCATTCAGTGCAGTTGTATATTTTGATTATGTAAATGCTTGTCGTCTCCTTGCTTCACATCTGTTGCGTTTCAGTCATTTAGAAGATCTTCTCTCATTCCAATATCTGTCTTTCCTTATAAATATGCAAGCTGATTTTGCAGATTTTCATCGAAATATGATTAAAATGTCAGCGCTCAAGCCTTGTCTTTTAAGTTGATTTTTGTCGTATACAATTCTTTTGAGCATTTGGTCAAATTTGGCTTTATTTTTGCTTCATAACTTGTATGCTTTACACGCCTTTTGTGGGGGAGATTTTTTAAATGCAATTGAAGCAACTTGCGGCTACATGTCTATTGGTATCTACAGCAGCTTTCGCTCAGGCGAAACCAATTTGGCAGGATTTCAGCTTAACTGGTTTATATGGTGAAAATTACGAAGTTGTTGATGAAAAACAAACAACTTTGACTGTTGAATATGCGGCAAAAGTTAAATATGCCGATGTATTCTTTTTTATGGATCGCATGCGTGGTAGCGACGATCATAAAAGCACTTATTTCGAACTTTCTCCACGTTTAAGCCTAGGCGAAATTTCAGGTCAAAAACTTGCTTTTGGTCCAGTGAAAGATGTTTTAATCTCAACAACTTGGGAAAGCAACAATGATGATTTCTCTAGTTTTGATAACTTCTTATACGGCGTAGGTTTCGATCTTGCAATTCCATATTTCCAATATGCGAATGTGAATTTCTATCGCGCAAACAACGAAAAAACTGCTGATGACTATCAAATGACGATCGCATATGCATTGCCATTTAAAGTATCTAACGAAGATTTCTTGGTTGATGGTTTCCTTGACTGGTCTACAGGTGAGAAAGATCACGCGAGCGAACTCAACTGGACAACACAATATAAGTGGAATGTCGGTAAACACATTTCACCAGACACTCGCTTATATTTAGGTGTTGAACATTCTGTTTGGAATAATAAATTTGGTCTTAAAAACCGCGACGAAAACAACGTCAGCGCTTTGATCAAGTACCACTTCTAAATCAATTAGAATGAAAAAACAGCAAGGGATTCCTTGCTGTTTTTGTTTGCATCCATCATATTGGAATCACTTGATATTTCTCGTATTGAAATATGATTTAATCTATATTTTTAATCTGCTTTGATGGTCTCACCCATGTCAGCTCTGCTTTCACTTGCTCCAACAACACTCTCATCAGATTATCAAATTCGTTTTGCTAACTTACACGATCTCGAACCAATTCTAGCTATATATAATGCAGAGATTTTAAATGGAACAGCGAACTGGAACGATCAAGCTGTTTCTTTTGCAGACTACCGACAACGTTTTCTAACCTTACAAGAACAACAATTTCCAATGATTGTGGTTGAGGATTTACAGCTCAAGAAAATCGCGGGCTATGCCTATTATGCAAGTTTTCGGAGTATTTCGGGTTATCGTCAAACAATTGAACACTCTGTGTTTATCGATCCAAGTTATGCTCGTAAAGGGATGGGAAAAGCGCTCATGAAACAATTGATTCATCTGGCAAAACAGCAACAGATGCATATCATGGTTGCCGCAATTGATAGTGAAAATATGGGTTCAATTGTGCTACACGAACAGCTTGGTTTTGTACAAACGGGTTATATGCCCCAAGTTGGACAAAAAAAGGGAACTTGGCGAGACTTAGTTTGGATGCAACTACAGCTCAGCAACTAACAATTTCATCACAGTACAAATTCATCGTCATTGGATACACTGTTGTCATAGCAACTTTAAAAATATTGAAAATGATTAAAATATCTCAGCTCAGTTTAATCGCTATCACAGCCATTATTTCCACAAGCAGTTTTGCTGAATCTTCTTTTGCAGAAGAGTTACAACAAGGTTGTGCCAAAGTAAAACAATATGCCCAGCAAGGTAAGAAGCTCTACGATCAAAAACAGTATGCTAAAGCAATAAAACAATTTGAAGACCAAGCAGCATGGGCACATTTCTGTAAATTAAATGCTGATGAAAGCGGTATCCAAGTCAGCGATCGTGATATAGAAATCGCCAATAATAATGTCGGTTTAAGCTATGCCAAACTTGGAAAACTGCAATGGGCAAGAGTTTGGTTTCTAAGAGATAAAGATTCGAAAACCAGTCAATACAACTTAAAACAACTTCCAAAACCTCAGATCACCAAAGACTTACAAGGTACTTATGTCCGAGCCAATGGTTTTGGGCAATGGGACTACATCAAGGTGAGTAAAAAGCAAAATAAATATGAAATCGATTTTGATGGTTATTACTTTGGGCTTAGAGGTCTAATTTATGGTCCAAATATGGGTCAATTTGACACCAACATGCCTGTTACATCAAAGCAAGCCAGCTATCGTTATGAAGATTGCACCATCAAACTACAGTTTTTAAATGACCTACAAAATGGTCAAAAAATCGAGGTTGAGCAAAACAATGGTGAGTCAACCTGCGGCTTTGGACACAATGTTTATGCAGGTGGCACGTTTTATAAGGTTGAAGGCAAATAAATCTAGTACCAACCATTTAATTTTCTAAATTGTATTTACCCACCATTCACTATTGTGACAGGCGACATGAATGTCGCCTTGTTCGACTGCTGTTACAAGGAAGTACCATCAGTCGAACAAAAGATTTTTGTTACTTTTGATTTTTCAAAAGTAAAATATATCACTCAGGCACATGACTTAGAAAACAGCTAAAAAATCATTAGTTGAAGAATATTAAATCGCCACCAACTCCCGAATCCCTTTTTCAGGCATTTCCTCACCTCTCCCATGAGCGACGACTTGCCCACGCGCCATTACCGTATAGGCATCCGCGAGTTCTTCGGCAAAATCATAAAACTGCTCCACCAAAATAATCGCCATTTCACCTTGATCAGCGAGCTTGCGAATCACTCGACCAATATCTTTAATGATGGATGGCTGAATGCCCTCTGTGGGCTCATCCAGAATCAAGACACGAGGTTCTGATGCCAAAGCCCTCGCAATCGCAAGCTGTTGTTGCTGACCACCCGATAAATCACCACCACGGCGATGTTTCATTTCATCAAGAACAGGAAAAATCTCATATAAATGGCTTGGAACTTTACGTGTTTTAGCCCCTGAAAATTTAGCCATACCAATTAAAATATTTTCCTCAACGGTTAATGTCGAAAAAATATCACGACCTTGGGGGACATAAGCTAAACCCGCTCGAACACGTTGCTCAGGTGTCATTTTTGCAATGTCTTTTCCATCCAATAATATTTCGCCCGACTTAATCGGCAGAATCCCCATCAAGCACTTGAGTAATGTGGTTTTTCCCACCCCATTACGTCCAAGCACAACGCTACATTCACCGACTGGGGCTGACAAAGACACATCACGAAGAATATGACTGCCACCATAAAACTGGTTGATTTGTTTAACTTCTAACATGGCAGTCTCCTAGCGTCCTAAATATTTTTCAATTACATCTTCATTGGCTTGAACCTCTGCCAATGTGCCTTCTGCCAAAATTGCACCTTGTGCCAAGACTGTGACTTTTTCACTAATGGTGTCGATAAAGCTCATATCATGCTCCACCACCACCAAGGTATGATTCTTTTTTAATTCTAAACAGAGTTCAGCAGTACGTTCTGTTTCTGCATCGGTCATACCTGCGACGGGTTCATCTAGCAAAATTAGTTTCGGACGTTGCATCAACAACATACCGATTTCCAACCATTGTTTTTGACCATGTGACAATAAGCCTGCGGGTTTATGAATGAACTCTTGCAGACGAATTTGCTGCAAACTCTCATCTAATGCCAACTGCGCTTCAGGGTCTAAACGACTAAAAAAGCTTTTCTTGACTCGTTTGTCTCGCGGCGCTGCGAGAAGTAAATTCTCCATCACCGTGAAATTTTCAAATACCGTTGGTTTTTGAAATTTACGACCAATTCCTGCTTCCGCAATCTGTTCAGTACTCATTTTGGCAAGATCATAATTCTGTCCAAAAAAAGCCGTGCCTGTCGTCGGACGAGTTTTGCCTGTGATCACGTCCATTAAAGTGGTTTTACCTGCACCATTTGGGCCAATGATGCAGCGTAATTCACCCTCTGCGATATACAGCGATAAATCATTCAAGGCACGGAACGAATCAAACCAAACACTGACTTTTTCTAAATAAAGCGCGATACCATGACTAAAGTCAGCGCCTTGAGGTTTGGCACGACCATAGCCTTCACCGAGTTGACCGCCATGTTGAGCAGAGTTTGTTAATAAATCACTCATTTAATTGCTCTCCTTTTTAAAACGGTCAAATAAACCAATCACACCTTTTGGTAAGAATAAAGTCACCACAATGAACAATGCGCCAAGGATGAGTAACCATGCTTCTGGTGCTGCCACGGTAAAATAAGTTTTCACTGCATTAATCAAACCAGCACCTAAAATTGGTCCAATCAATGTGCCACGACCACCTGCTGCGACCCAAACTGCCATTTCAATCGAATTTACAGGATTCATTTCACTTGGATTGATAATGCCTGCCTGCGGGACATACAGCGCCCCTGCAATACCTACAATCACCGCAGAAAGCACCCATGCAGATAACTTGTACCAAAGCGTGCGATAACCCAGATATTGCAAACGATTTTCACTGTCTCGAATCGCACCAAGCACACGACCATAAGGGCGATTCATCAATTGACGTAAACCAATAAAACACAACATCAGAACCAAAGCAGTCATAAAACATAAGCTAGCACGCATCGGTGCTGAGGTGATGTCAAAACCTAAAATCGTTTTAAAACCAGTAAAACCATTATTGCCACCAAAGCCTGTTTCATTACGGAAGAACAATAGCGCTGCCGCAAAGGTCATAGCTTGGGTAATAATTGAGAAATACACGCCTTTAATTTTTGAGCGGAAAGCAAAGAAGCCAAAGATAAAAGCAATTAAGCCTGGAACCAGTACGACTAAAGCCAAGGCCCATAAAAAATGCTCTGTTCCGATCCAATACCAAGGCAATTCTGTCCAGCTCAAAAAACGCATGAAATCAGGCAAGCCATCACCTGCCGATTCACGCATTAAGTACATGCCAAACGCATAACCACCTAAAGCGAAATACAAACCATGCCCTAAGCTCAAAATGCCTGCATAGCCCCAAACCAAATCCAATGCCAATGCGACTAAGGCCAAGCACATGATTTTGCCAATCAAGGTGATCCAGTAAGCAGACAAATAAAATGCAGAATCTGGAGAAAGTAAATGTAACCACGGTAGCGCCATCAACACGGCAAAACAAATTGCAATCGCTATGGCGCTATACGGTTTATCTGCAAAGAGAGAAGTGATTTTCATTGGCTTACTCCACGAAACGACCTTTGATGGCAAACAAACCTTGTGGACGCTTTTGGATAAACAAAATCACAAGAACCAAGAGAATAATTTTTGCAAGAACAGCACCTAGACTGATCTCCAAGACCGTACCACTGATCCCAAGACCTAACGCGGCAAGTACTGCACCCCAAACTTGACCGACACCGCCCACCACAACAACAAGGAAGGCATCAATAATGTAGTTTTGTCCCAAGTCAGGCCCGACATTGCCGACTTGAGCCAAAGCACAACCAGCAAGACCTGCTAGACCAGAACCCAGACCAAATGCCATCATGTCAATACGCGCTGAACGAATCCCCACCGCACGCGCCATTTGACGGTTTTGCGTCACTGCACGCACGAATAAACCAAAACGAGTTTTATTAAGTAAGAACAGCAACAACAGTAACACCGCAACAGTAAAGCCAATAATGGCAATACGGTTATACGGCAGCATTAAACTTGGAGTAACAGCAATCCCGCCACTGAGCCATGCCGCATTGGAAACTTCAACATTCTGAGCACCAAAAATCATGCGTACCGCTTGCATGAGGATCAGACTGACCCCGAAAGTTGCCAATAATGTTTCAAGTTGACGACCATAAAGCGGACGAATCACAGTGCGTTCAATCAACATACCAATTAAAGCACTCACTAAAAATGCAGCAGGAATCGCAGCCAATAAATACCAATCGACTAAGCCAGCAAAATGGGTTTTAAAGAAGCTTTGCACTACATAAGTGGTATACGCGCCGATCATGATCAGCTCACCATGCGCCATATTGATGACACCAAGCAAACCATAAGTAATCGCAAGTCCCAACGCCGCTAGAAGTAAAATACTTGCTGTACTTAGACCCGAAAATACATGCCCAGACCATTCACTCATTTGAATACGTGTTTTAATTTTCTTTTGCGCATCGACTAAAGCTGTTTTTAATACAGCATTACTTTGGGGTTGAGCTAAGCTCTGTTCGATCAATGCCAACACATCAGGACGATTAGAATCTGAAAGAACTTTAACTGCTTCAATCTTGGTGAACTCATCGGTACTGTTAAAATCTAAACGTGCTTTCAATTGCGCCAAACGTGCTTTGACCTGATCATTTTTCTCATTCAGATAAAGTTGTTTTACCGTTGCAATATCTAGCTCATCCAAATTATTTTCTAAAATATCAACCGCTGCTAAACGTTGCGATGCGTCATTTGAATTGAGCTTAACTTTAGCTTGTCCGAAATTTAAAGCTTTGCGTAAAGTATTAACCAACGTCACTTGAGATAAGTCCGCAGGCCAGTTTTCAATGACTTGTTGTTGTGGATAGCTTAATAATTTTTCATCATCTTGCAGAATATAAGTATGTCCCGCGCTATCAGTATAGAGCTGATTTTGATCAATATAAGCAACCAATTGATCAAGCTCCTCAATACTTGCAGGCCATTGATTCAACATCGCTCGGCGTGTTGCAAAATCTGCTTGAACAAAGGTTTGAATTGCATCTTGAGAAGCTGTAGGCGTCACTGTTGTTGGTGTTATCGTCGATGTGGCTTGCTCTGCCCATACAGGGCTAAAAATCACTTGCGCCATGACACAGAGCAGCGCCAAAACATATTGTTTCGCCATATGACTCCCCTTATTTACTGTATTTTTGAAATGATTGAAGCGGAAAATGAAAATAAAGAAACCTGCTGCTTAAAACAGCAGGTTTGAAAGAAATTATTTAGGGATATATGGACTCCAAGGCTCTGCTTTGATGGTCTCAGGGGTTTTATACACCACATCAAATTGTCCATCTGCTCGGATTTGCCCAATCATCACTGGCTTGTGTAAATGGTGATTGCTCTCATCCATTTTTAAGGTATAGCCAGATGGTGCTGCGAAGGTTTGACCTGCCATTGCATCACGAACTTTATCAACATCGGTTGTGCCTGCTTTTTCAACCGCTTGTTTCCACATATTGATTCCGACATAAGTCGCTTCCATTGGATCGTTGGTCACAACTTTGTCGGCATTTGGCAATTTATATTCGACTGCGTATTGCTTAAATTTATTTACAAAATCCGTATTTTTCGGATTTTTAACTGACATGAAATAGTTCCATGATGCTAAATGACCGACCAACGGTTTAGTATCAATACCACGTAGCTCTTCTTCGCCGACAGAGAAAGCCATCACTGGAATATCTGATGCTTTAATGCCTTGGTTGCCCAACTCACGATAGAAAGGAACGTTTGAATCGCCATTGATGGTTGAAATCACCGCAGTCTTTTTACCCGCAGAGAATTTTTTGATATTTGAAACAATGGTTTGATAGTTGCTATGACCAAATGGCGTGTATTCTTCCATGATGTCTGCATCGGCAACGCCTTTAGACTTCAAGAAAGCACGTAAAATCTTGTTGGTGGTACGCGGATAAACGTAGTCCGTACCGAGTAATACAAAGCGTTCAGCCTTACCACCTTCGTCACTCATTAAATATTCAACAGCTGGAATCGCTTGTTGGTTCGGTGCAGCACCTGTATAGAAAATATTTTTAGATTGTTCTTGACCTTCATATTGCACTGGATAGAACAGCAACCCATTGAGTTCTTCGACAACAGGTAAAACAGATTTACGAGAAACTGAAGTCCAACAACCGAAAATTACAGCAACTTTATCTTGAGTAATTAACTGACGCGCTTTCTCAGCAAACAACGGCCAATCAGATGCAGGATCAACCACCACAGGTTCTAATTTTTTGCCTAATACTCCACCATTGGCATTAATTTCATTGATGGTCATGAGGGCAGTATCTTTAAGTGATGTCTCAGAAATTGCCATCGTACCTGAAAGTGAATGAAGAATACCCACTTTAATCGTGTCACCATCAGCTGCTGGTGTCGCTGTGGATTCTGTTTTTGTTTGTTCTGTTTTTTCCGCTGGCTTAGAACAACCGACCAAGCCTACCCCCATCATCGCTGCCATTAACACAGACATTGACATGAATTTATTTTGCATCTTTTTTCTCCACCCATTGATATTTTGATCTTTACTGGATGGAGTTATTCAATTTCTATGCCAACAATTTAAGTTATTGTTTTATATTAATATTAACTATAAGTTTTGGATAAAAATCCAATCTTGTATACAACACTGCATACAAAAAATACGTAATGAACTAAAATGATGCAAATTTATTCAATAAAAGACTCAATAATATTAATAAGAAAAAAAGCCAAGCATATGCTTGGCTTTTAAAAATTATTTTTGATCCGGTATCACACCACGATATCCGCTAAATTACCCTTTTGTTCTAACCAATGCTTACGATCGGCTGAACGTTTTTTCGCAAGTAACTTATCCAACAAACCAGCAGTTAAATGTGCATCATCCAAGTCTAATTGCACCAAACGACGTGTATTCGGATCCATCGTCGTTTCACGTAGCTGACTGGCATTCATCTCACCTAATCCTTTAAATCGGGTGATTTGTGGATTTTTATTGCCTTTGATCTTTTTCAAGATGGTTTCAAGTTCGTCATCATCCAAGGCATAGTGCACATCTTTACCAATATCGATACGGAATAGCGGTGGCATCGCCACAAAGAGATGACCTTCTTCGACTAAGGCAGGAAAATGTTTCACAAATAAGGCACAGAGCAACGTCGCAATATGTAAACCGTCCGAATCTGCATCAGCAAGGATACAAATCTTACCGTAACGTAATTCCGAAAGATCATCACTGCCTGGATCAACACCGATGGCGATGGCAATATCATGTACCTCTTGTGAAGCTAATACTTCATCTGAAGATACTTCCCATGTATTTAAGATTTTTCCACGGATCGGCATAATCGCTTGGAAATTCTTATCACGCGCTTGCTTGGCACTACCACCCGCAGAATCCCCTTCGACAATAAATAATTCACTGTCTTCACGCGTTAAGCCCACACAATCTGCTAATTTTCCAGGTAAGGCTGGCCCTGCAACAATTTTCTTACGCTCAACTTTCTTAGCAGCTTTTAAACGACGTCCAGCCTTAGCAATCGCCATCTCAGCCAATTGTGTCGCAATCTCGGCGTGTTGGTTTAACCATAAAGCAAAGGCATCTTTGGCAATATTCAAAACAATATTCGATGCTTCACGACTCGATAGACGCTCTTTGGTTTGACCTGAAAACTGAGGTTCTTGAAATTTCAAAGATAAAATGAAATTCACACCATCCCAAACATCTTCAGCAGAAAGTTTGACATTCCGTGGTAACAAACTGCGTAACTCACAAAACTCACGTAAAGCTTCGGTTACACCTGAACGTAACCCATTCACATGAGTACCACCTTGTGCGGTTGGAATCAAGTTAACGTAACTTTCTTGAATTTGTTCACCACCTTCGACATTCCAACAGATCGCAAATTCACATGCAGCACGTTCTGCTTGTCCACTACTCACAAATGCAGGACTTGGTAAAATCTCTCGGTCTTCCAACTCATCCATTAAATAGTCAACTAGACCATTTTCAAACTGCCACTCGATCTTTTCTTTATTAATCTTATCGTCGTAAGTAATTTTAAGACCTGCGGCTAAAACTGCTTTGGCCTTTAAATTATGTTTTAGTGCTTTTAATGCAAATTTTGGACTATCAAAATATTTGGCTTCTGGCCAGAAACGTACTGTTGTTCCCGTCGCACGTTTTGCAACTTTACCTTCCAATACGGATAAAGGGGCAACAGGTTCGCCTTGCTCAAAGGCCATCTGATACAAATTGCCTTGTCGTTGAACGGCAACTTCAACACGCGTAGATAAAGCATTGACCACGGAAATCCCAACACCGTGTAGACCACCCGAGAATTGATAATTATCGGTACTAAATTTGCCACCTGCATGCAGCTTGGTCAGAATAATCTCAATACCACTTTGCCCATATTCAGGATGAATATCAACAGGCATGCCACGCCCATTATCCTCTACTGATAAAGAACCATCTTCATAAACCGTGACACAAATCTGGCTTGCATGTCCTGCGAGTGCTTCATCCACAGCATTATCGATCACTTCTTGCGCCAAATGGTTTGGACGCGAGGTATCGGTATACATGCCTGGTCGACGACGAACAGGATCTAAACCAGAAAGAACTTCAAGGGATTGTGCCGTGTATTGTGTCACTGGGTCTGACTTCCTTATTGGATGGCTGCCGATAAAAATTCGAGAATTAAGGGTAATTTTTCTTCAAAATCATCCATTGCATGATTACCATTAGCGTCGGTTAAAATCAATGAGGATGGACCTGCTGCACTATAATAACGTTGTGCTTGACGATAATCCAAGACCTCATCGCCTTGCTGCAATAGCACGAGAATTTTATCAGCATGACGTAACTTCGTGTCAGCAATCGATTGTAATTGCTGCAATTGATCATGATCAAGTGTCCATGATTCGGTGACTTTGAGTGGTATTTGCTCAATCCCAAATAAATCTTGAAATAATTGCCATGGTTGCATAGCAGGATTGATCAGTACAGCTGGACAAGCATATTTGGCGACAAAGTATGTCGCATAAAAACCTCCCAAGCTACTCCCTACCAACACAACTTTTTGATTTTGTAATGTCTCAATCAAGGCAGAAACTTGTTTAATCACTTGATCTGGAGAAAGATTTAAATCAGGGAGATGAACATGCACATCGCCTAATTTTGCACAATAATGTTTCAATTGTTGCCCTTTTATAGACATCGGACTACTACGGAAGCCGTGTAAATATATAATTTCCATACGCACCAAAATAGACAACAACTTGACTTGCTGTGAAATAAATCACATTATTCTGCTTAATAGATAAACATATAACAATATAAATTACATTTAAGCTCGATATTGTCCGACACAAATAACGATACTGTACTCCGTTCATCAGTATTCTAAAAAAATTACTTATGAAAGACATAAGATGTAAGAGTTTGTTGTAGTTTATCTAAACAATGATAAGTTAATAACTTCAAACCTTCGGTATATATATCAAGGATGGGGAAATAAAAATGCCAAGTTTAACACCTCTGCATGAAACCTACTGCAAATGGGACAGTACGCCCCCAAGTCAGGCAGATGTTTTGGAAGGTTTGGCACAACTTGTGAGCACAAGTTTAAGTGGTGTTCACGAATTGGTGCAATTGGTGCAAACTGAAGTGTTAAGGACTACACTTGGTTTAAGCGCACAAAAAGCAAAAAAATTACAAAAATTACCGCAACTACAGAAATTTTATCAATTTTCTTACGATGCACTGCAAAAATACGGTAGCAGTTTTCTTGCACCAAGTTTACGCCATATCGTTGAAAAATTTCCTGTTTTGCATGATAAACCATTGAATCCAACCCTTCATTTTGTAGTTGGTGCACTCAATGGAATCTTTGGTGATTTCTTTTTAAAACAACACAATCCAATGGCTTTACCAATGGTGCTTTATGATCATTATGGATCATTACAACAAGGTGAACTCACGGGTCGTATTGTGATTTTGACACATGGTTTATGTATGAACCATTTAAGTTGGTCAAATCAACGTTATGGTGGGATTGGTGAACGCCTCTTAGCACAACGTGACAATAATACGATGCTGTACCTTAACTACAACACAGGCCGTCGTATTTCCGCGAATGGTCGTAGTTTTGCCAATGTACTGGAAGACTTAGTACAACGAAATCCACGTATTACAAGTATCGATTTAATCGGTCACAGTATGGGTGGATTAGTCTCTCGTAGTGCATTGTTTTATGGAAAACAGAACTTATATCAATGGGTTCACATGGTTGAGAACCTCGTTTGTATCGGTTCGCCTCATCATGGTGCGGTACTTGAACGCTTTGGATTTATTTTACAAGATAAACTAGGTGCTTTCCCTTTTATCAGTCTTATTGGTCAATTGGTGAATGTGCGTAGTAATGGGATACTCGATCTGCGTTATGGTAGTGTTCGTGATGATGACTGGGAACATAATGACGCACGTATCGGCTTTGCAGATGATAATCGTAAGCCAGCGCCATTACCCTCACATATCAACACATTCCTGATTGCTGGAACTTTAGAGTTTGAAAAGGTAAAAAATAAAGCACTTAAAGTAATTGGGGATTATCTCGTCAGTGTTAAGAGTGCTTTGGGTGAACATCCAAACCCCCGTTTTCAGCTTAAATTGCCAGATACGCATAAAGCCGTATTCTATGGTTTAAATCATTTTGAAATTCAATATCATTCAAGTGTCGCTGAACAAATCACCCGTTGGTTGTATCCCGAAGTCGGTGAAGTTATTGAGGATGGCGTTCAAACACATATGATCAATGTCCCAAATAATTATACCTTTGATGATCTAGAAGGAATTGTTGAGACTTAAAGTAAAAGGCTCAGCTGTATAGCTGAGCCTTTTTTTACAAAAATATTTAAAAGATAAGTTGTTACATTGGTACCTAAGTACCTAATCACTCCAAGCAGCACATTTTTTTAGCGCATAAGCTCTTCTACTCTTTCAAAGCTTCACTTTTTAGTAGGATATGACTGCATATATCTCAAAAAGAACCCCGTCATAGTGTATCGCGAACTCAGAATAGATTTGAGCCGCATAAGCCATTACAGATAAAAACTATTTAAATTCGATAACTAAATGGTTTTCTTAAAGTTTAGTTACAGTTCTTAATTAAAATGTTGGAAGGTACTTTCCGCTTATATGTATTAAACTTTTGGGTAATATTTATGTTTTCGCTTCCAATAAATACTTTATTGACAACCAACTCCATATCACTATCACTTAGCTCACTATGATCATCTGCAATAAGATCTTTAAGATCGTCATCGATATTTATCAATCCATTTCTATATCTGTAATTCACATAATTAGTTGATATCAAATTATTTTTATTAAATTTAAACTTGTATTTTTCTTGACCTGTTTCTCCATAAATACTAAGTATAAGGAAACAGTTCTTCCCGCTCTTTTCCAGTTCTATCCCCCCCCCTTCGGAGCTAATTCCTTGATTTGTTAAATCGAGCTCAAAAATCTTTTCAGAAGATGGATTTGTTTTAGCTGATAGATTACAACCTGTTAAGAACATAAAAATAATAGTAGTAATTTTTACGAGAAAAAGCTTCTTATTTAACATCATATTTCACCTTTAAAGGGTCTCCACCAGCATCTTTAGTTAATTGTCTAAGCTGAGACATTGTCTTGCCTGTTTTTAATTGAAAGTGTGGATTATCAGTAATTGACTTCCAGTCTCCGCCCCACTCCAACCCAATACTCTTTCCTATAGGTGCAACCTTTTTCAAAATTTTAATATTTTCAGCATCTGACTTTGCATCCATATGAAGTTTACCATCTGCCCACAATGGAAAAATATCAACAGCTAAGGCAAAATTATGATTACTTTGACCACCTTTAGCTTTTGTCACAATCCGACCGGAAGTTGTTCTACCCTTTGCATATAAAGCATCTTGTTGTTCATATGTTCTATAATCTTGAACAATAACAAGCTGTATTTGATGCTTCAGATATACATCATTAATAAACTTCCTAATTAATCCCCTCACTTGGGAATGCAACCTTGCAATTGCCTTTTCATTTCTTTGAGAAACTTTAGAGGTGGCCTGAACCTTAGACTCTATTTTTACTATAGGAGCCTTTTCCTTATTCTTTGATGCATCTTGCGTAACTTTTGGTAGCGTTACTGGCTTTTCCTCTTCTTTGTTCTTTAATATTTGCGTTTTTTTTACTATAGATACTACTTGACGATCATAGACCTTTAATTTTTGCGTTTGACCAAGCTTCTCACTACTTAGACCATTGAGTTTTTTTATTTCATCAACTGTATTACTAGTCAGTTTAGCAATTAAGGCTAAAGAATCATTCTGTTGAACAACAATAATTTTTGTTTTTTCTTGCTGACTTGGATTTACTATTTGTATTTTTTGCTTAACTTCAGATAATGGTGTTTGCGCTTCTGTTTTTTTAATAGGGATCTTTAAAATTTGCCCAGGCCGAATATCTGAATCGCTTTCTAAGTTATTAATTCTTATCAATTCGTTTATAGTAGTATGATTATCATCCGCAATTCTACCTAGATAGTCTCCTTCTGCAACAATATAGGTTGATCTTACATAAGTGCCCGTAGCTACATCTTTTGCCGAAAGTTTTACACCTTTTAATAAAACTTTTGGGCTACGTACAATGAATATGGTCTTTTCACCAATAAGCTGTATTTTAACTTTTGATTTATATTCTCCTGATGTAAGACTTTTTACCCGAACATCAATAATTGTTCCAACTGGACGTTTAATCCATACAGATTCTCCACTAGTAGAAGTAACATGATCAGAAATGAGTATTGAACCGATCCAAAGTTGGTGAACTAAACCATTAATAGGCTGATTAAGCGCATCCAAAAATTTTATATTAGCTAAACAATCCATACTTATATTTCTTCCTGATCCAGATGATCTTCATGTGAACAACTACAGTTGTATTCAAAATTTTCAACCTCTATTCCATCATCCAATGAAACTGTCCAGTCACCATCGGTACCGATGAGAATGTCATGATCATCGTTGTTAGATGTATTAATACGCTGAGTTCGTCCATGCGCATCCAAAGTTCCTGAAACATAGGAGTTATTTTTATTATTGATTAATTTATATTTTACTTCTGAAAAATTAGACTCATAAAATAAGTCATAAAAATCCCATTTATTAGTGAATGTTTTGATTTCATCAACGATAGGTAAAGTGGGAACCTCTACTTTAACTTGCTGCCCAGCCTTAAATTTGTGTTGTCCCGCTTTAACTTCAAACTTACCACTAGTAATAAGAAAGATACCAGACTCATTGATTTTTAATGCAGATCCATCAGCCGTAAAGCTAATTTCCTTAGGGCTAGTAATATAAATTTTATCTTCAGTTGAAATTATCTGAATAGCTCTCTTGGCGAAGAAATCAATTCCATCTGACTGTGCATGCATTTCAAACTTTCCTTTCGCTGCAACCTGCTTAATGCCATTTTCAGCTGCAAACCAACTAATCTTGTTTTGTATATGAGCAATCAGATTTTTTTGTGAACTTAGATTAATACTGCCGCTGGCGGTCTGATTGATTTGCCCATCCGCAGAGATATGAATATCTTCATCACTACTTAAACCAATACCATTTGGTGAGCTGAGTAACAGCATTGCCTTATTAAACTTAGCAATCTTCTCCTCAATCCCCGCGGCAAATTCTTTTAATTGTTCTAATGATTCAATTTCATCAGTCTGCTGATTCTTGGCAACTTCACTAAGTGCCTTGGCATTACCTTGGCTAGCTTGCAATTGTTGTTTCACAGATTGGACTTCCAAATGATCAGCAATTGCCTGTTCTTGGGCATAAGTACTAATCAGCATACCCTTGCCAGCACGTACAGCGCCCCAAGCATCGGTCCTAAGCTCAAAGCCCTCTCCACGACCATTACTAGTTTCTTGAATTTTAGGATGACTTAAATTACCTAAATTCAATTGTGTCGCAGCATGACTACTTTGTAACTGCGTACTGATTTGCCCTGTCGTATCGTCAAAACGTAACTGGTTAAAACCACTACCATTAACTTCCTGACTACGGATACCACTGAGTTTTTTGGTATCTGGAAGCTGTCCTTGAATATCAAACTTGGTCGGTGAACGCTGCGCTTCATGGATTCGCCCGGTGACAAAAGGACGGTCAATATTGCCATCAAAGAAGTCTATGACTACCACCTCACCAATACGCGGTAAGAAACGTGCACCATACCCCTCCCCAGCCCAAGGCGTGAGGACATCGATCCATGCTGAATCAGTGTCATTGTCATTGCTACCTGCCCCACCATCATGTCCATGATCGTCAATACGGGTAAATAGAAAGCGGACTTTGATACGCCCCCACTCATCTACATAAATGGTTTCGCCTTCAGGGCCAACCACTTTGGCACGTTGTGGATAGGCTATAGCACGATGCTGTTCTGGATCATATTCAGGAATAATTTTGATTTGACGACGAATTAAAGTCAGTTCATTACCTTGACGTTCAGCATCCTCATAACGTTGTTGCTCCCAACGACTATGACTTAATAATTGGTTAACTTGTTGCTGAATATCTTTCGGTAAATTATTTTGGTTATAGAAATTTTTGGCGATAATTAGGAACTCTTGATCAACCCCATTATGCAGATCAATTTCAGGATGCTCCCTAAAATTGAACCAATAACCAACTTGGCTATCCCGCACCGTACTATAAGCCTTAAAGCATTTGGCTTGGCTGGCATACATGTCATTGAATTGTTGATTCAGTTTTTCTAACTGGCTGTTCCCAGAAGGAGTGGCTTGGTCTTCCCCCTGCAAGTCTTGCATCCAAGCTGGGCTAATATGCCATGCTTGCTCAAGGCTTAAGCTGGCAGAATCAAAGCTTTCCGAATGATTATGAGTTGTAACCACTGAGCCTGCACCTTCGTCTTGTGCTAAAGCATCGGGCTGCCAACGTTGCACATGCACCGCAGTCGGTTGCAAGCTGCGTATCGCAACAAAATCCGTAATGCTGTCTTGGAATTCTGTTGCACTGCTACGGTGAAAACGAATACTACGTCGAGCTAAAGCTTCATAATGACTATTATCATCAATCAATCGCAGCTTTTGGGCTTTGATAGGTATATTCGAATGAAGTACAAAAAGTTCAGCTTCATCAACGAGCCAACTCACACCCTCACTGCGCCATAAACGTGTAAGAAAGTCGTAATCTGACTCATTATGTTGCATCGCAAATGGACGAATGTCGTAATTTTGGCTTAAGCCACTCAAATCAAGACTTAGACTTGTTGCAAAAAGTGGACTTCGTTCTTGCCACTCCTTGAATAAAACTTCTGTGATTTCCACAATCGTTTTATTCATAAAAACTCGGCTATTACGACGTTTATACCATAAACTAGTCGCATCTTTTATGGTCAATTTATATAGCGTTAAAGCACCATCACTTTGTCCATAACTGGCCTCTGTCACAATTCCCGTGGTTCGAAACAGTTGTCCTGAGTCGGTAACCTGATCAACTGCAACCTGCGTCCCAATAAATTGTTTTAAGGGGATTAGAGCATTGGTTGAAAGGCAAATTAATTCAGCCTCTAAACCTGAATTAAGTTGATGCTGCCCTTGTATTCTCTGAAGAAAAATCTGACTATTCAGAAGGTTATTAGAAAATTGTACGTGTATCGCACGCTTCTGTGCACTTAGCCCCATTTTTTCTAATACATTAAATATATTAAAAAGCATTTTTTATAATCAATAGTGTAAATAATCAGCGGCACTTTACAAAAAACAGACCTATCTGTCTATATATTATGCGTAGTTTTTTTAATTCTGGATCTCAATCTTCAACCAAAAATAAAACCCTAGAAACACCATGATCTCTAGGGCTTTAAAATATCTAAATCATATTTATTTTGGATACTTTCTAAATAACTGCCATAAGCAAACCAATAAAATCAAAAGGAAATAGATAAACGACCAAACAGGTAGCGATTGACCTAAGAAAGTCCAATCTATTGCAGCACATTCACCAGAACCTGAAAGCACTTCTTGGAAAACTGCCTTCATTGGCAATGCTTCAACTAAATAGTCTAAGCCTGGACCACAGCTAGGTACCTTATCTGGTGGCAAATGCTGCAACCAAACATGGCGAGCGGCAACACCAACAGACCAACCAATTGATAAAGTTGCCAATAATGCATAAAACCGCTTAAAACCATTTGAAATAGGATTATGAATAAATGCAATCAGCGCCACTAGCCCCATTCCAATGAGACCAATACGTTGGAAAATACACAGCGGGCAAGGTTCTAAACCTTGAACATGCTCTAAATACAACGCAAACGAGATACCAATAATGCTGGTCAGTACCAGAAGTGCACTAACTAAACGGTAATTCCATCGCATGGGAAGTCCTCTAAAATTTTAACGGTATTGTGCAAGATATTGCTCAAAACTCGTGTCGTTATCTTGTTCAAGTTGCGACTGTTTTTGCAAAGAAGTTTGCGCTAACTGTTCAAAATATTCAGCTCGTTCTTGGCTTAACTGATGTTGATCATAACGATGGACATGCTGCTCAGCCATCATGCTACCAAAATTCCAAGTACCGCCATGCTTCAAAGTATCTTCAATCACATGCGATGAAAGTGTTGCATCAACATGATCTAAACGCTGTTGCATAATATGCAGCGCATCTTGATACAATGATGTCGCCGACATCTGATCTAATAAAACAGCACAATCTTTGATGGCATCTAAATGCTTTTGCGCCCAAGCTTTTAATGAAGTTGTTGTATGCCCTTCTTCAATTTTGGCATCAGCTGCGCGACCACGATTGACCACTTCAGTTTGGTTACGATCAACTTGCTCTTGTTCTTCATCAAACAAATCTGGACTATCTTGCAGTAAGCAATAAAGCGCTAAACTTTCCAAGAAACCTGCAGTTGTTTCGTCGATCCCAATTTCGCTGTAAGGGTTCACATCCACTGCACGAAGTTCGACATATCCCACGCCACGATTTTTCAATGCTTGTGACGGTGTCTCTCCAGCTTCGGGCACTTGCTTTGGACGGACAAGACTGTAGTACTCGTTTTCAATCTGTAAAACATGGTCATTAATCTGAATAGGTTCGCCATTTTGATCATTCAAACCTAAATCAGTAAATGGTGGATACGGCGTATGCACTGCCTTTTGCAATCCATCTAAATAATCATGCAGGTCGTTATAATGAATTCCTAATTGTTTCTGAGCTGAGTTCTGATACCCCAGACGCCCCATTCTCAATGCAGTTGCCTCTGGTAAATAAAGTGTACCTTTGACCAACGGCTGTAAATGATGTTGGCGATTGGTTAAAAAACAACGACAAACCGATGGACTTGCCCCCAATAAATACATAACCAATGGCGTTAAACGAATAAAGTTACGAATCAAACCAAAGTAACGATGACTGCGATAATCTTGTAGGCTAAGTTGCTTTAGCTCAGGATTGCTTTCATGTTGCTTTAATTCGGCAAATAATTCTTCAGGGAAAGATAAATTATAGTGTACGCCTGAGATTGTCTGCATACGGCGACCATAACGCACACCTAAACCATGACGATACAAGGTCTTAAAACGCCCAATATTAGACGTGCCGTATTGGGCTAATTTAATATTTTCTTCATCATCATCCAGCATACATGGCATTGATAATGGCCACAGCTTTTCACCTGCTTCCAAATGTTGATGTACAACCGTATGAATATCACGTAATTCATTTAATGCAGCAGCAATGGTTTTGTGTGGCGTGGTAATAAACTCCATCAACGCTTCAGAATAATCTGTGGTGATATGTGGATGCGTCAGCGCTGAACCTAAAGCTTTAGGATGGTTTTTTTGTGATAAAAATCCATTGCTTTGCATGCGTAAACTTTCACGCTCTATGCCACGCAGCATCCCTGTTAATAGCGAAGCATCTACCCAATTTGGTATCACAGAGGAAGAATGTGTGCTGGGTTGATTCATAATTTATATGCTCGCTTATTCAAGATCAGCCGACCAAATCAAAGGGAACGACTTCATTGTGATACCAATTATAACGACAATTCTGCGCTAGTCATCTGATTTAGTTTGGCAATTTTTATCACAATCTTGTTACATAAGACACGCTGAAATTGTGATTTTATTGAAAATAAACCTTCCGAAGAGTACTCACCCATGCAAGCGCAAGATATTCTAGATTTTTGGTTTGATCCAGATCATCGCTCACTTTGGTATGCGAAAAGTGATGAATTTGATGCAAAAATTCATGCGCTTTTTCAAACAATTCACCAACAAGCAAGCCAAGGGGAACTTTGGTCATGGCGCAAAACAGCAGAAGGACGGCTCGCTGAAATTATTATCCTTGATCAGTTCTCTCGTAATCTATATCGAGATCAGGCCCAAGCCTTTGTTTATGATGGAATTGCCCTGATACTGGCACAAGAAGCAATTAGTTTACAACTTGATGCTCAGTTAAGCCCTGAACAGCGCTCTTTTTTATATATGCCGTTTATGCATAGTGAATCAAAAGTCATTCATGAATTTGCGCTGCAACTGTTTCAACGCTTAGGCAATGAAATTAATCTCAGTTTTGAGAAAAAACATAAGGTGATTATTGACCGTTTTGGTCGATATCCACATCGGAATAAAATTTTAGGACGCGACTCTTCAGCAGAAGAACTTGAGTTTTTAACACAACCGAATAGTAGTTTTTAAGCCTTACTCCCACGGCTTTAAACCATAGGAATTGCATATGAAACGTTTATTGATGTGCACCCCACTCCTTGTTGCTTTGACAGTGGCAGGATGTGCAAGCTTACCCACTCAACCGAGAACCTTTGATCAGCTCGGCCAATTTACCGCTTATCCATTAAATAACAAAACTTTCCGGGTCGGTTTTCTAGCTGATAATAATTTGAGTTATGGTACCGCAGAGGAAATTACCTTATTAAAAGCTGCGCAAACCACGGTGAAAAATGGCTTCCGTTACTTCACCGTTATGGATGACCCAAGTAATGCACGCCACAAGGCTCAACGTCAGGCCGTTATTTATCCAACACCTAATTACTACCCTTATGGTTATTATCGTCGTCATCCCGCCTTTTGGCCTGATCCATTCTATGATATGCCACAAGTGGTCAATATTGATCCAATCCAAGTGTCGTATACTATTGAATGTTTCAAGACTCAGGAACAATCCCCTGATGCATTTGATGCTCAGTTGATCTTGCAATCATTGGGACAAAAATACGGGTTGAGCCCAACAGGTGAAGTTCTACAACCACCTGCGCCACCTGAAAACAAAAAATGAATTTAAAGGATGACTAGATGAGTTCAGCTGAAGAGATCCACGTACCTAGCCTGCAAAGAAGTAAATACTTTGCCACTATGGCCTTAATCATCGCTGTGGTGTCATGGATTGGCTTAATGGTCGTGGCACATTTTCTCCCTGAATATAAATGGATCATTCATATTTTCATGCTTGCCGCTGAGGCAGGTGTTGTTGGTGGATTAGCTGACTGGTATGCCGTTACCGTTCTATTTCGTAACCCATTTGGGAAAATGCCGTTACCGAAGCTGTTGCGTGACCATACTGAAATTATTCCACGTAACAAAGCCCGTATCGCTGAATCTATGGGTCGCTTTGTACAGGAAAATTTCCTATCACCACAAGTCGTTCAACGTAGTTTGCAAAATGCAGATTTAAGTTTGGCTGTGGGCGAATGGCTTGCCAATCCAAAGAATAATAAACAAGTGGTACAGATGATCCAACATACTGTGCCCAGAATTTTTGAATTTGTCAGCCAAGATCAAATCGCACATTTCGTTCAAAATAACAGTGTGCAATGGGTGCGTAGTACCAAAATCAATAAGCTTGCCAGCGAAATGTTACGTGCCGTTTTGGAAAATGATTTCCATCAAGATGTTCTACAACGAGGTCTTGATCTTGCACATGAATGGATGGTTTCACATCCAGAAGAAGCTCGCGATTTATCCCGTAAACTCTTTCAAGAATTGGGTGTTTGGAAACTGGCAAAAGGTGCAAGTTGGATCGGTATTGATGTACAACAAAGAACCATTGATTCACTGATTGAAAAAGTGGAATCCATGTTGGCTAATCCAGAGCATCCGTGGCGACAAGACATTGAAGCGACAACGCATTCACTGATGTTACAACTTGCAGATGGCAATAGTGAAGCGAGCCAGCGTTTAAATGATGGTAAAGATGCACTTTTGAATAGTCCACAAGTACTCAACTTTATCAGTGGTGCCATCGCTATTTTATGTGATGCGATCAAAACTGATTTAATGCAGGAAGATTCAGGCATTGCAACCAATTTGCAGGCTGCGATTCAACAGCTTGGAGAAAGCTTGATTCAGAATGGAAAAGTTCGCCAAGTTTTAAATGAAAAAATGGTCGGCTTAGCGATCAATTTCAGTGAGCAATATAGCGACAAGATCATTCGTTATATCAGCGAACGTATCCATGAATGGGACTCAAGAGAAATGATTGCCAAAATCGAAAGTGAGGTTGGTGGTGATTTACATATGATTCGTGTGAATGGTGTGATCGTAGGTGCATTTATTGGTTTGGCGCTCGGGGTCATTCGCGCGATTGTTGAAAATGTTTTGTAAGTGATGTGATCAAGAGTGGCAAGACCATGATGTGTTGCCGCTCTTTTTTATAATTTAAAAGCCGACCTCACCCTTATATAAAAATAATTTAATATCAATTACATAAATACTTTTTGATATGTTTAAAAACCCCTCCTAACCTCCCTTTAAAAGGGGAGGAACATCAAAAATTCAATACCTCTAGTAATTTCAGAATTAGTCCCCCTTTATCAAAGGGGGATTTAGGGGGATTCTATAGATTTTCACTTAAAGTTGAGATTGGCGTAACTTAAATAAAATACAATCAGAATTAGACCAAATTTAAAGAAGAGATACTTCGCCCCTTTCAAAAGATCAGACCACATATTTACTTTCTTGGTAATAGCGCGCTAAAGCATCTGTATCCTGCTTTAAAAATGCAGTGAGATAAGCTTTCACTTGCACTAATGACAATTGATTGAAATGAATCTTTTCTTTTGCCTGACGCGTAATTAGTCCAAATATCTGTTTTTTAGCAACAACTACTGGAATATCTGTTTTCACAATAAACTTCAGCTCTTGCGCTGAACCATAAGTATTTAAGACAATTTCTATCGTCCGTTCCGTCTTTCCATCTGTGATAGTAAAAGTCGGACTTGCACCATCTAATTGTAACCAACGACTGAGTTGCTGCTTCCAACCCATTTTATCAAAACGAGTTAACACCCCAATGGTATTGAGTGCCCCAAGCTGCTCTACATCTTTTAAATCAATATGATGTGGATAGCGTATTTTCAGATCGAAACTGTCCATTACTGAATGTCCCATTTCACAATAACTTGTATTTCTTTTAATCACTCGCTATAAATTATATCGCTTAAAAAATAAAATTAAAATACAGTATATTGTTGAAAATTAATGATTAATTTGACAAATTTAAATCAAAACCGACCAATTCTGTCAGTATTGTTTTTATTAAGACACAATTCCAGTATTTCTCTTGATCAGAAACACATTTTTCGAAAGATCGAGAGAGACAGATCACTTTTTATTTTTGAGATCGACAATTTGGAAAAAGCCATTTTTTATCGCTACAATCACATCAAAATAAAATGGAATGAGGTTAATCATCATGTTGCAACTTCAGTCAAAACTCCCAAGCCAAGGCGTTACGATTTTTAGTGTCATGACTGAGCTTGCACAGCGACTCAAAGCCCTGAATCTTTCACAAGGTTTTCCTGATTTTCCTGCACCACCGGCACTGCTTGAAGCACTTAGCCAAGCAACACTGGATGGCTATAATCAATACCCTGCTGGTGATGGAGTACTGGCATTAAGAGAACAACTCGCGAAACAGTTCTTTGCACGCGATCAACAACAACTTGATCCTGTTACTGAAATAACCATCACACCTGGCGCAACCATTGCGATTTTTTGCGCGATCCAAGCCTGTATCCATGCAGGTGATGAAGTCATTATCTTTGATCCAAGCTATGACAGTTATGCTCCAGCAGTTCAACTGGCAGGTGGTCAGTCGATCCATATCCATTTGGAAGCGCCTACTTTTCGCGTAGATTGGCAAAAAGTAAAAGACAGTATTAACGAAAAAACTCGCATGATTATTGTCAATACTCCTCACAATCCAACAGGTGCAATTTGGTCAGAACAAGATTGGAAGCAACTGATTGAACTCATTCAAGATAAAAATATTGTAGTGCTATCCGATGAGGTATATGAACATTTGGTCTTTGATGGACAAAAGCACTACAGCGCACTTCATTTTCCAGAGCTTCGTAATCGTAGTTTTGTCATCGGATCTTTTGGAAAAACTTATCATGTTACAGGATGGAAAACGGGTTATTGTGTTGCCTCTCCAGCCTTGATGCAGCTGTTTAGACAAATTTATCAATTTGCCAATTTCTGTGGCACAACACCCTGTCAAATCGCTTTAGCAAATTATATGCAACAACATCCTGAGCATATTTTAGAGCTGCCAAGTTTTTATCAACACAAACGAGACCTGTTTAATCAACAGATCCAAAACTCTCGATTCCAGTTTGTGCCATCACAAGGCACTTATTTTCAAAATCTCGATTACAGTAAGATTCGCCCCGATTTAAATGATATTGAAATGTGTCAATTCTTGGCAGAGCAACACAAAATTGTTGCGATTCCAATTTCTGTATTTTACCAGCACGCACCGAGTTCACTGCGACTAATCCGATTCTGTTTTGCAAAAACGGATCAAACCTTACAACGAGCGGGTGAAATATTAGAGTGTTGCTAATCAACAAAAAATAAAATTGAATTACCATCACTTCAACGCTGCTTGTGCTATGTTGAACAAAAGCTGTTCATTCTAGGATGAAGCGTTAAGGAATTTGAATGACACCTCGTCAACCCCTCGTCATGCAACCCAATTTATGGAAAACCTTTTTTGTTTTCCTTGTACCGCTGATCGCCACCAATATTCTGCAAAATCTGTCTGGCACGATTAATACCATTTTCGTCGGGCAAATGATGGGGGTTGATGCGATAGCCGCAGTGTCAGTATTCTTTCCAATTTTGTTCTTTTTGTTGGCATTCGTGATCGGGATTTCAGCAGGTACAATGGTGTTAGTGGGTCAGGCATGGGGCGCACAAAACTTAGAAAAAGTGCGTGCTGTCATCGGCTCAACTTTATTTATGACCTTGATCGGCGGCAGTATTATTGCTGTTCTTGGTCTGATCTTCGCCAAACATATTTTGAATTTATTGGGCACAGATCCAACCGTCATGCATCTCTCATTACCCTATGTAGAATGGATGCTCGTGGGCAGCCCGTTATTATTTGTCTATATTATTTATACGTCGATTCTGCGAGGCGTTGGGGATAGTGTCACCCCACTGATTGCTTTGAGCCTTACCAGTTTAATTGGCTTAGCCGTTACGCCTGTGTTACTCAAAGGCTATTTTGGCTTTCCCGCTCTCGGCATTATTGCACCCGCCATCGCAACCATTATGGGCTATGCGGCAGTTCTAATTTTCTTGGCTTTTTATCTTAACTATAAAAATCATCCGCTGAAAATTGACCGTCAACTTTTGCAGCATATTCATTATGATGCCGAATTATGTAAGTTAATCTTAAAATTAGGCATCCCGACGGGCATTCAAATGGTGACGACCTCTTTAGCAGGTCTAGTCATCATTGGACTCGTCAACCGTTATGGCGCACATGCCACTGCTGCTTATGGCGCAGTGAACCAAGTCTTGAACTATATTCAATTTCCAGCCTTATCCATTTCCATCGCGGCTTCTATTTTTGCAGCTCAGGCAATTGGCGCAGGTAAACCCGATTTGCTCGCAAAAGTGACGCGTACAGCTTTAGGCATGAATCTGTTATTCACTGGAAGTTTAATCACGCTTGCTTATCTGTTCTCGAAGTATTTAATGGCATTATTTATTACCGAGCACAGTGTAATTGAATTAGGTCAGCAGCTCTTATTTATAGTGTTGTGGTCAATTTTATTCTTTGGCGCGAGTGCGATCTTTGCTTCAATTATGCGTGCCAGCGGAACCGTTAATGTACCGATGCTGATTAATATTTTCACGATTATTTTAATCGAAGTGCCATGTGCTTATTGGTTTAGCTCACTTTGGGGCTTAACGGGCATTTGGATTGCCTATGCACTTTCCTTTGTCTGCTTATGTATATTTCAAGCCAGTTATTATCAATTCTTTTGGAAGAAATCAAAAATTAAAGTTCTGATTTAATTAGGGACTGCTGACATTTCAGCCATGCATTGCGTTATTAGCCAAAACAACATACAAGGCATGAAACACAGACAATAGCGATCCCTATCAAATTTCATAACACAATTTCAGGAGATTTTAGCTATAACCCTACGGGACAGGGACATTTTTTGCCGCTACGGCGTTATCTTTTGCTTACTTAGAATAACTAAGTTTCGCAAAACATGCCTTGTACCGTCTAAAAAACGTCCTCTGTCGCAAGCCTCTGTGAAATGCCAACACTCCCTATTCACTGCGGCCAAAAATAAAAAAGCCATTCACAGAGAATGGCTTTTTTAATGATGACAACTTACATCATTTTAGTTGCAAGTGCAGCAATGCGCTGATAACCCGTTGGGAATAAACGTTGGCAAGTATCAACAATACGAGCATCCGTACCAATCAAGAGACGACGTTTGTTTTTCAATACAGCATTGAGAATTTGACGAGCTGCTTCTTCTGGTGGTGTACGAAGGAACTTATCAAATTGTTTAATTGATTTATTCGGGTCCATACCTAAGCTCTTCAAGCTGTCATTCATTTTTGCAGCTTTTGCGATATTGGTACGGATACCACCTGGGTGAACACAAAGCGAACTTACGCCGCTTTTCTCAATATCTAACTCTTGGCGTAATGATTCAGTGAAACCACGTACAGCAAACTTGGTTGCGTTATACGCAGATTGCGTTGGTTGTGATGTTAAACCAAAAATACTCGAGATGTTGATGATATGACCATCTTTGGTTTGTTTGATAAATGGAAGGAATTCTTTCGTACCGTATACTACACCCCAGAAATTAATTCCTACGATCCATTCTAAATCTTGATAGCTTGCACCTTCTACTGTTGAGCCTAATGCAACCCCTGCATTATTGAAGATCATATTTACACAACCATGATCTTGCACAGTTTCTTGTGCCCACTGTTTTACTGCATCGCAGTTCGAAACATCGAGTACTTTTGTTGTTACTGTCACTGGATATTCTTTAAGGATCTCAACAGTTTGTGCTAAGCCTTTTTCATTGATATCACTAATCGATAAGTGGCAGCCTTGTTTAGCCAATAAAATTGCAAGCTGTTGTCCAATCCCAGAACCTGCACCTGTGATCGCTGCGACTTTATTTTTAAAATTTTTCATTGCCTATCCCTTGTTACGAATGATATGCACATATTTGCATAAATCATGTGCAGTTTAAGTTATAGTCAATATAGTTTTGACAATGATGCTTGTCAATATAGTACACTATAGCTTTCTACTAAATCATTTGATCAAATACATTTATTTCCTCAAACTCGGTAGTTATATTTTTAGGTGACGGTTAATTCAATGACAATTTCAACTGATAATGTGCAAAAAAAACCAAAAGCGCCAAAAGAACGTCAATTTAAGGGCTTATCTTTAACTGAGCGCAAAGAAGTGCGCCGCGAAAAGCTGATAGAAGCAGGTATTCATCTATATGGGACAAACGGCTTTTTTTCAGTCACAGTGAAAGATGTATGTAATGAAGCCAAACTGACTGAACGCTATTTTTATGAATCTTTTAAGAAAAGCGAGGAGCTTTTCCAAACCGTTTTCTTAAAAATGATTGAGAAAATGCAAAATTGCCTCACTCAAGCTGTTCTTATGGCAGCACCAGTACCTACAAATATGGTCACAGCTGGATTATCTGCATTATTGAATGCAATTAAAGATGACCCTCGCATGGCACGTATTATTTATATTGATGCGATGCTGGTACAAGATTTACATAACCAAGCAACCATCCAAGAGACGTTGACCCAGTTCGACCGGATTATTCAAGGCTTTGTCATGATTACCATGCCGAATGCACCTCAAAATGCCGAAGAAGTGTCATTAATGGCCACAGGACTGAATGGTTATGTGACACATATTATTATTCGTTGGGTCTCTGAAGGCTTTAAACAGCCCTTAGCAGATGTTTTATCGGTATGTTGTGCGGTATTTTTATCTTTCATCGAGACAACATCACAAAAAAATTAAAATCGTTTTACAGTTTTGTGACAATCAAAACTGTTAAAATGCATTGATATTAACCAAATGAATTTATTTGCATTATTGTTAAACAACTTGTCATCATCTGGTCACTACTGTGACGCATAATTGTCACAATTTATTGCTAAATTCGACTTTATTAACTCTTTTGCAATGATATTGTCATAATTAATCTTTGTAATAAGCCTGTCATAACAACAAAACGGTTAACCGTTACAGATTTAAGGGTATTGCGCTGTGAAAGATGACTATATTTTAATTGTCGATGATGAGCTACCGATTCGTGAAATGATCCATACCTCTTTGGATATGGCAGGCTTCCAATGTTTACAAGCTGAGGATGCCAAACAAGCGCATCAGATTATCGTTGATCAGCGTCCTGCACTTATTTTGCTGGATTGGATGCTGCCGGGTGGTGTAAGTGGTGTAGATCTTTGTCGTCGCCTAAAAAGAGATGAAAATTTAGCTGAAATCCCTGTGATTATGCTGACTGCACGTGGCGAAGAAGACCATAAAGTTCAAGGTCTTGATGCTGGTGCAGATGATTATATGACCAAGCCATTTTCAACACGTGAGCTGGTTTCTCGTATCAAAGCTGTGCTCCGTCGTGCCAATGCACTCAGCGGTGAGAAAGTGATTGATGCCAATGGTTTAATGCTTGATCCTGTCAGCCAACGCGTGAGCTTTGGTAACAGTATTTTAGACATGGGACCAACGGAATATCGCTTACTGCATATTCGTCGTTTACGCAAAGTGTTAGAACCTTTCGGCGTTGATCGCTTTGTGCAAACGGTACGTGGCACAGGTTATCGTTTCTCTACACGCGCTGATTTAGCAGCAGGTTAAAATCCTATATGTATGAACCCTATCCCGTCCCTGAACTGGCACGTGAACATCAACAGTTTCGCTACAGCAGTTTATGGACGTTTGCAAAACAAGATTTAAGATTACTGCTGTTTTTCTTATTGATTGCGAGCTTAATTGGATTTGGTATTGAATACTTTTGGAGCTGTATTTTTGCTGCATTTGTGCTTTTTTTCCTATTGCAGCTTCGCTCACTTTATCTCGTCAATGACTGGATTTCTAATCGCCCCTATGATGCCCCACCGAATTTAAGTGGGATTTGGGGTGCACTACTGTTCAATGTCTATCGAGCACAACGCCAAGAGCGTATTGTTCAAGCAGAAATGGTCGGCTTAATTGATCGTGCTCAGTCTTCTTTAGTTGCTTTAGCAGAAGCAGTAGTTTTGATTGATGATCAACATCAAATTGAATGGTGGAATCCAGCAGCAGAGAAGCTATTGGGCATCAATCCTTCCGATCGTGGACGGAATTTATTGTCGATATTGCGCCAACCTCACTTCATTGAATATTTCAAAAATAGTGATCAAGCACCTGATGGCATTCGTCTACAAGCACTGATGGATGAAGAGCGCTATGTTCAGGTAAAATTGACCCGCTTTGGCGGTGAAAGCCGTCTTTTGGTCGCGCACGACATTACCCGTATGCACAACCTTGAGCAAATGCGTAAAGACTTTGTCGACAATATTTCACATGAATTACGTACCCCTCTCACGGTGTTAAGTGGTTATATCGAAACCTTTACTGACCAAGATGACATTACCCCGCGTTGGAAACGTGCGTTCACCCAAATGCAATCTCAAACCAAACGTATGAATGCATTGGTCAATGATTTATTGTTGTTATCTAACCTAGAAAATAATAAAAAAATTGCGAAAAATCAGATCATTGATATGGCTAATCTGATGAATCAATTGTTTGATGACGCCCGTGCTTACAATTTAGATTATGGCCATACCCTTAATTTAGATATTGATAGCCACTGCGATCTGATTGGTTCGGACATGGAAATCGCCAGTGCATTTAGTAATTTAATTACCAATGCCATCAAATACACACCCAAAGGTGGAATTATTACCATCGGCTGGCATGAAGATGGTGATCAAGCCTATTTCAGCGTGCAAGACAATGGTATTGGGATCAACCCTAAGCATTTGCCCCGATTAACAGAACGCTTTTACCGTGTTGACAGTGCACGCAGCCGACAAACTGGTGGAACAGGCTTAGGCCTTGCCATCGTCAAACATGTGTTAATGCAGCATGGTGCGCATCTTGAAATTAGTTCAAAAGAAAATGAAGGTTCAACCTTTACCGCAGTTTTTCCAAAAGAGCGTTTATACCGCATGGTCTAAAAAATACAGGGAACTGCTCAGTTCCCTTTGAATATTACGCTATCATTACAAAATAATAAGAATATAATAACTCGTTGTTTCATTTCGCTATTTCTATACTTTATCTCGATCTAAAAACTCATGATGAATACTCGTTTTCTCCGTAATTTTGTCCTATTTCTTGGACTAAGTACTCCCTTTACTGTTCATGCAACACCCTTTGACCCGCTGATTGGAACTTGGAAAGTCGTTGATTCACGTACTGGCTCATATCTCTCTGATATTGTGATTCGAAGAAATTCCAAGACTGAGCAATACAGTGCTGTCATTGTCAAAATGTACCCTTCAGCTCAGGAAACTGTTCCAACCACATGTACGCCATGTTCAGGCTCATTAAAAGACCAACCTATTATTGGAATGGAAGTTTTGACGGGCTTAAAAATGCTGATTCAAAATGAAGAGTTTGGGCAAGGGGTTTGGGTCAATCCTTATGATGGTTATAAATACAGCATCAATGGACGTTTGAGTAAAACAGGCAAGATGCTCAATATTAATGCAAAAAATCCAAGCAATAATACCTTTCGTAATATGACATGGATTCGATTATAATTTTCCTAGCATCTAAAGAATAAAAATGAGTGATTAAATACACTCATTTTTATTGAATAAACTGCCCCAAGTTCTATTCAGAAAAATCAAATGCTAAATCAATGATTCGGCTTAGTATTTAATTCTTTAGACTCTAAAAGATGACTCGGTAAACCAAAGATTAAATCAAACAAATAATTATAAATAAACGTAAAGCAAGGGATAATAATCATCAAACTAAAATCCAATAAAAATGCTTTGACTAAACTAATCTGCATCCACCATGCAATCAATGGAATTAAAATCGTAATTAACACCAACTGAAAGCCAATCGCATGTGCCACTCGTCTTTTCACCGTTCTGGTTTTAGAGACTTGTCTTTTTTCCCATAACTCGAAAACGTAGTTATAGAAAAAGTTGACTGTCACGGCGATCACTGCAATCAAAATCGACAAGGGACCTGTATGGCTGAGTGTGGTTCCTGACAGTGCAGCCAAAATCATGGCACAGATAAAAAAGCTGAGTACTTCGTAGAAAAATACATAGGTAACTCTTCTTTTCGTTCCTTGCATGACAACACCTAGCAATCAATAAAAAATTGGATTTTACGCTTTAACTCTGATAAAAAAAGTTAATCATTATCAGATTTACTGACAAGAAACTCGTATGAAACTCAATCGTGAACAGCTTGAACTGATTCTTGAAATTATTGATCGCGGTAATTTTTCGGCGGCAGCACGCGCATTGAATCGCGTTCCTTCAGCGGTGAGTATGGCGATTGCCAATTTAGAAGCAGAACTGAATTTAAAACTTTTTGAACGCAGTAAAAATCATCTCGAACCGACAGAGGTTGCGCTTTCGATTGAACCACATGCACGATTGATCGTGACAAAAATGCGCCAGCTCGACATGCATTTAACAGAACTTTCCACTGGTTTAGAAACCCGTATTTCAATCGGTATTGCTGCTGATATGAATCAACGTTATTTACTGGCTGGTGTTGAACAATTGATACAACTTTATCCTCTGTTAAATATTGAAATGGTGTGTGCGCCACAACAAGAACTTAAAGCACGTTTGCAAAATAATGAAATTGATCTCTATGTTGCCTATAGTTCTTCTGAACTCGATAAAAATGAACGTTTCCGTTTATTGGGCGTAGAGAAATTTGTTGCTGCCATTTCTCCAAAAGATGCGCAACAACTCAAAGATCACGATAAAAATGAACTGACCATGCTATCCGAGTTACGACAAATCATCGTCGCAAGTAAGCATTATCCTTTGCCTGATCGTCGTGTCTTGGTTTCAGATGCATATTGGTATAGCGATAATTTAGCGATGGCCATCAATATGGTTGAGCAAGGTATGGGCTGGGGTAATTTCCCGTTTTCCGTCGTGAGCGAACATTTTTCTAAGCAAAGTTTGATTCGTTTAGAGTTTAGTGATACCACCAATGGTCTCGATATGCCCATTCATGCAATTTGGCCAAGTTACAAACCGCTGAGTAAAACACTTCAGCGTTTAATTCAACTTTGGGAAAAGCAAGTTTAAAGCATCATAAAAAAAGCCCGACATCCTGTCGGGCTTTTTCGTATTTCGCACTTTAGGTATAACTCCTGTCGTACCTCACGTCCTGATGCTCAAACTTATTATTTTTGTTTTATGTTTTGGAACTTCCTGTTCCTGATGAGTTCATATTAGGCAATTTAACTTAGGCTGAAAATGGGACATTGACGTTAATCTATGTAGGAAATGGCTTACAGGATTAGTTTTAAAACTTGGGAAGAAATCTTAAACATGCTTAAAAAGCAGCTGACTTATTTCTAAGTCTGCTTTTGTGTATTTTTTGGGGTTATGTAAAATTTACAAATATTTGATTTAATTAAAAAATTTCAATTTATTTCGCATAGCGCCAATTATTTTAAATCAATAATAAATTTAGTAAAATATTTAACTTATGAATCAAAAGTGAACTAAAAATGATAGTAGTAACTCTTACTTATAAAAAACCATTAGCAGAAGTCGATAATTTCTTAAAAGAGCATGTAGTTTTTTTAGATCATTATTACAGTTTGAAGAAGTTTTTAGCATCAGGTCGTAGAGAAAATCGGGTAGGGGGAGTGATTCTTGTTTTAAGTTCTTCTATTCAAGAAGCTCATGATATTATGAAAAATGATCCCTTTTATATTCACGATATTGCTGATTATGATTTTATGTGGTTTGAACCATCTAAATTTTTAAATGGGATTGATATTACTTAGTCATTCATTTCTTCTAAAATTAACATAATACGCCTTATGCGAAATACGTAAAACAAAAAGCCCCTATCTATAGGGGCTTTTTATAATTTTATTGATTAAATCGAATGTCCTAAACGCTCACCCATCACCACAGTCGAGTTCGCTTTAAACTGCTCTTCCCATACCATTTTATCTTTTTCAAATAAAACCACAGCAGTAGAACCTAAGTAGAAACGACCTAACTCAGCACCTTTATCTAGCTGCATTTGATGATGCTGTAATTCAACTTTACCTGAAGGTTTTACCTTACCTGTTGCAACAGTTTCAATCCCAGCCACAATCATCGCGCCAACTAAAACCACTGCCATACGACCAAGTTCGGTATCAAACAAACACACCATACGCTCATTACGCGCAAATAAACCCGGTACATTTTCAGCAGTCGTTTGGTTGACTGAAAACAATTCACCTGGAATATATAAAGTTTCTGTCAAAGTACCCGCTAAAGGCATATGTACACGGTGATAATCTTTCGGTGATAAGTAAACTGTTGCAAACCGACCATCTACAAATGGTTTTGCCAGTTGTGGATCACCAATTAATTTCTCAACAGAAAAGCTTTGACCTTTGGCTTGAAAAATATCACCTGCTTCAATCTGACCTAACTGAGAAATCGCACCATCCGCAGGACAAACAATACTATCTGCTTGTTCATCAATTCCGCGCACACCATTTTTCAGGGCACGAGTAAAAAACTCATTAAATGATTTATATTGATTTGGATTCGTTTGCTCAGCAATATTCATGTCAATGCCGTACTTTGCTTTGAACGCTTGAATCACAGCAGTTTTCACCACAAAATTTTCGCTTGCAGCAACTTTACCAACCACACGGCTCAGTTGATGTTGTGGCACAAGATTTTGTGCTTTGATAAACAATTGTTTTTTTAAATCTGCTGCAAAACTCAAGATGGTGACTCCCCTGAAATAATAGGACTATCGAGGCGATTGCCCCATTCACTCCACGCACCATCGTAGGCTCTCACTTGCCAATTGAGCAATCTTGCCAAAATATACGCTAAGCCCGAACGATGATGAGACTGACAGTACACCACCACAGGTTGTTGTAAATTAAAGCCTAATTGTTCTAAACGTTGTTGTGTGCGTTCAAGCGGGTGTAATTTTAGATGATTTTCACGATTAAGGGCAGTGCTCCACTCAAAATGCAGTGCATTTGGAATGTGACCGCCGCGTCGCGCAGCCAAACGTAACCCCGTATATTCTTCATTGGTACGGCAGTCCCATAGCTGAATATTCTGAGTTTGGACGTGTTCTAATAATTCGTTGTATTCAATCCGATGCTGTTGAACTGTATCTAAATCAACTTGTAAAGGATCAGCAACAGGTACGACAGTCTCAACTTCTGCCGTCGTTGGCAAACTTGCCCCCAGCCAACCATGAATTCCACCATTGATTAAACTGGTACGATGGAAACCAAGACAATGTAAATTCCAAATCAAACGTCCTGCCCAAGCTCCGCCCTCATCGTCATACACAACAACATGATGCTGTGGTGAAATATTCAACTTTTCAATAAGTGCTTGCAGCCCTTCAATATCAGGCAATACACCATTAGCATTTTCTTGTTGAGCAACCAAATACTTTGGTTGTAAATGAATAGCATGGGGAATATGAAGTTGCTCGTATACCGATGCTCGGCTGAGATCAACCACACGGATCAACTCATGCCCCAAATAGGGAACGAGCTGTTCAGGTTCAATCAGTAAATCAAGTTTAAAATCTATGTCAGTCATTGTTATGCTGTTTTATCATCCGCCTTATGCGTAATTTTAGCATAGCCGACTTTTTATCTTTGTCTGATTTTTTGCATTGATTTAGCAGAAAAGGAGATATAGCAAAAAGTTCAAAGATTATGGACTAAAAGTATAAAATTGACTGGTGCGGAGGCGGCATGGATGCCGCCCGTTGAACTGCGGCATCAAGGATGTGCCGTCAGTTCAACAAATGCCTTTGGTTACTTTGGGCAAAACCAAAGTAACTCACCGAAGGTCTATCCTGAAAATTGATGAGAATTAGGTAAGACACTGTAATGTCTCTACTCAACCTCCTCAATTTCAAACACCTGACGCAAATACGCCAAAAATGTTTCATTATCGCTCATGGTCTTGCCCGAACTATCCGAAATCTTCGCCACAGATTGACCATTACACTCCACCAACTTCAATACGATATTCAAAGGCGTTTGCCCCATATCATTGGTCAGATTCGTACCAATCCCAAAGCTGACTTGGAAACGATCTTTAAAATATTGATGGAGCTGCCATGCTTTCTCTAAATTCAAACCATCACTAAAGGTCAACATCTTGGTTTTACTATCAATTTTCAACTTACAATAGTGTGCATAGGCTTTATCACCCCATTCATAAGGGTCGCCACTATCATGGCGCAAACCATCAAACAGCTTGGCAAAATACAAATCAAAATCACGCAAGAATGCATCCATACCGACCACATCTGTCAACGCTATCCCCAAATCACCTCGGTACTCTTGCACCCATGCTTCTAGGGCCGCCTTTTGGAAATTACGCAATCGAACATCAAGCGCCTGAAAAGCCTGTAAAAACTCATGTGCCATGGTTCCAATCGGACTGATCCCCAATTGTTTTGCCAATAGCACATTACTGGTACCACGAAAAACTTTCGGTGCTGCTGAATGAAATGCTTGTACGACATGTTTTTGCCATTCAAAACTATAGCGACGACGTGTCCCAAAGTCCGAAACTAAAAATGGAGGATCATTTTCTTGCTGTTGTTCTGCATATTTTTGCAGTTGTAGTAGTTTCTGTTGTAAACGTCGTTCACCTTCAACAAAAACCTCATCATGGCGAATTCTACGGAAATACAACTCGTTGACGATCGCCAACACAAAAATCTCAAACATCATCGCTTGAACCATCGGCCCTTCGATACGAATATCTAAACGACCCGCTTCATCTATACTGGCTTTGATAAAACGGCGCTTGAGTTGGAATAGTTCTAAATAATCAACAAAGTCACTTTTAATAAAACGCAATGAGCGTAAATATTGCAGCTCATCCTCAGCAAAACGAAGCTCACATAACACATCCAATTGATGATTCAAATCATCCAATATCTCAACCAGAGGATAAACCGTATCGTCTAAATTTCGGCAACGAAATAAATAAACACTGTGCGCTTGTGGAAACTGATGTAATACCACTTGTAACATGGTGAACTTATATAAGTCAGTATCAAGTAAAGATCGAATAATCGCAGACATGGATGATGGTTTTAACCAATTCTTTTGCATAATATTTCTAGTTATACAACCAAATAGCCAATCTTGAATAGTAGACTTTTGCTGCACAGCTCATTTTTACCCAACTCTCTGTTAAACTGGTCTGTCTTTTTTCAATCGATCATTTCCTCTTATGCGCGCATTAATACAACGAGTTCTTGAAGCTAAAGTAGTTGTTGATGGTCAAACTACAGGTGAAATTCAACAAGGTCTGTTGGTCTTTTTAGGATTAGGGAAAGAAGATGATTTAGAGAAAGGCAAAAAGCTGATTGATAAGATTTTAAAATACCGCATCTTTGATGATGAACAAGGAAAAATGGGCTGGAATATCAGCCAAGCCAATGGCGGTCTATTACTGGTATCTCAATTTACGCTAATGGCACAAACACAGAAAGGTTTACGTCCAGACTTTGGACCAGCGATGCCACCAGCAGAAGCCAAAGCACTTTATGAACAACTGGTTGAATATGCTCAGCAACAGTTCACAAATGTTCAGACGGGAATTTTTGCAGCTGACATGAAAGTCCATCTTATCAATGATGGACCCGTCACATTTAACTTAGAAATTGAATAATACATACGAATAAAAAACTCCCTTTTGGGAGTTTTTTTATTGGGCTTATTTGCCTGTTTTTTCTTTGATAAATGCACGCGCCTGACGAATTTTCTCTTTTACAGGTTTTGGCACTTTAGGTGGAATCAGTTTCGCAGCTTGGTTGAACCACACGAGTAAGCTGAAATCGCCTTCCATTTTAATACTACCATCTTGCATACCTGTCATGAACGCAGTTGGATCACCTTTAACTAGTGTTTTCACACCTTGTTCACTATCTGCAAACTGTAAAATAAAGTCTGCTTTTCCAGGGTTACCTGCAACGGTATCAATCTTGCCATGGTTCACAATAATCTGACGTGCCATACCCAAATCTGTACCAATTTGAATACGGAACTCGCGGTCATGTACCAACTCAATAAACTTAGGGCTAGTACGTGCCAATTGCTTCATACGCAACGCCAAACCTGCCACCAACAAATCAAGTGGATCAGTGCTTACATCAACAATAGGTAACTTAACCACAGGTAAAGAAGAAAGCTTCATGACAATTATGCCCACAGTATAATGATGAAAATTAAGACAACCGTATCCTAGCACAATTGTAGCAGCGTCGGTAAAAGCTTTGTTGCAGAAAGTTGATACAAAAAAGGCATGCTAAGCATGCCTTTGATGTTGTTCGAATTATTATGATTTATCGGCTAGAACATTGTTGTTGGTCATCCTTATATACTGGTGTATGTTCAATATACTGACGATTTGCCAGCTGTTTTTGTGCTTGTTTGTCTTCACGTAAAAGAATGAATGTAACCGTCACCATCGCGAGGCTCAGTGCCGTCAGATAACTATAGGCGACTGACATTTCGAACGCGGTTTGCACACCAAAGCGCACCACTTCTAACAGTCCCCAGCTCAACATACCTGCCAACATAAAACCTAACCAACGACGATAAGGAGAAAAGAAAACAGCAATAACTGCGACAGCGATTAAGCCAAATCCAACCCACATGGTGAAATTCGCTGCTTCCATAGAAACCTCCGTCTTAAATAAGGTGGTCTGTATTCAATCATCAGACCTCATATTGTTCTGTAATCTCTAAACAGTGATTCGTATTGCATTAACGTCTTTATGCATTATGGAGCGTTTTTTTTAGAAAAAAAGAGCCTGAAATTAATCATACGACATAAGATGTCGCAATATGCTTTTGTCATTACATTTTTTTAATCTACAAAAAACCTGAATCTCTATATAGCGTCAATTTCCGCGTGTCATTACAAAAAAACATGCCTCATTTTCGCTGAGGAAAAACTTTTTTCTGAATTTTTTTATCGTTGTTTTTCTATACATTTAGACATAAATATGACGGATTAATGACGCACCAAAATGGAGTATGCCGTGACAAATCACGGCATAATTTAACACCTAAGATTATATTTTAAGCACGATTTAAATCTTTATCATGCATACCTAACAAGTACAGCACACCATCTAAACCAACGCTTGAGATCGCTTGGTTGGCATTTTGGCGAACCAATGGTTTCGCTCGGAAAGCCACGCCTAAACCTGCAATCGAAAGCATCGGTAAATCATTCGCACCATCACCTACAGCCATCGCCTGCTCTAAAGAAATCCCCATTTTATCGGCTAACTGACGTAATAATTCAGCTTTACGTGCACCATCGACAATTGCGCCTTTGACCTCACCCGTTACAACACCATTTTCGACATCTAAAATATTGGCGTGAACTTCGTCAATGCCTAATTTCTCTTGGAGGTATTCAGCAAAATACTGAAAACCACCAGATAAAATTGCCGTACGATAACCCAATGCTTTTAAGGTTGAAATCAATCGAGCTGCGCCTTCAGTAATGGTTAAGCGTTCAGCAATCTTCGGTAAAACAGATGCATCCAATCCTTTTAATAAAGCGACACGTGCTCTAAAACTTTGTTGGAAATCAAGTTCACCCTGCATAGCACGTTCAGTAATTTCAGCGACTTGAGCACCCACACCTGCCTCTAGCGCTAATTCATCAATCACTTCTTGCTCAATCAACGTTGAGTCCATATCAAAGCACACTAATCGACGATTACGACGGTAAGCATTGTCTTCTTGCACGGCCACATCGATATTTAACTCACCCGATAAACTTAAACAAGCGGCACGCATGGCTTGCGCATCCAGCATTTGCCCACTGAGACCAAATTGTACACAGGCACGACGAGGAGAACTTTGCTCCGCATCTAAATCCAAACGACCTGACAAACGTGTAACCGTCTCAATGTTAAAGCCTTGACTAGAAACAATTTTTGTGACGGCTTGCAAATGTTCAGCCGTTAATTCAGGTGCCAATGCTGTCACGATATAACGTGTGCGCCCACCTTCACTCACCCATTGATCATATTCTGCGTTGGAGATTGGTTTAAATCGCACAGTTAAGCCAATATCATGTGCTAAAATCAGTATTTCTTTCATTGCTAGTGCTGTTGCAGTCTCATTATCCGAAGCAACAACGATCCCAAGGGTGAGTTGATTATGGATAACAGCCTGACCAACATCGAGTATTTGCAAAGAATGTACGGAGAGTACCTGCATTAATCGAGTAAACTGATTCGGTTGATCTGGTCCTAAAAAGGATATAAGAATGATTTCTCGCATGAATTGACTCGTGGTTGAGCGACAACTATTGTAAGAATCATAACATAACCCATGAATCTATTTGCCTTGGAAGTTTAACTTGAATGCGCCTCGACAAGGGCTATTTGCTAGCCTACTCACCGTAAGTTTTGCATTGCATACCTTTTTATTGGTGATTGCAACAACCCATCAGCTTAATGAAAATCGCGCTAGCCAAGGACAACTGATGACCAGTCAGTTGGTGGCAGATAGTCTTTCAGAATTAGAGCCTGCAAATACAGTCTCTTTGGCATTGGTCGCCAATCGTTATGCAACCAATCCGAGCGTTGCCTCGATTCGTATTTTGGATGCCAATAAACAAGTCCTTGCGACTAGTGGTATGGCAAAGACACGTCAAGGTGAGGTCTTTGTCCGTGATGCATTACAAAATGAAAAGAAAGTCGGAACGGTTGAAATTACGCTGATCGAACCAAGTATTGGCGAAATCTTAAGAACACAATGGTTGGCGATTCTAGTTTCATTGTTTATTCATGGCTTAATTTGGCTTGCGTATCGTGCAATCGCGCGACCAACACGCAGTGAATATCTTGCGCAGATCAATCAAGAAAATCATCTTAAGCATGAAATTCAACGTTTAACACAAGCTTTAGCTTTAGAAAAGCAAAATACTGTCACCTTGGTTGCTCAAGCACAGCAGCAAGCGAAAGCTCAACCGAAACCACGTATTGAAAAAAGTGTGAGCGATCAAGCACCGTTAGATGACCAATCATTGGCGCTTAATATTCAGTTTTATGATCCAAAACAGTTATTGAGTAGCGTCAATCAATCGGTTTCTTTGCCTTATTTTAAATTGTGCCAATTATTCTTAGATAAAAGTATTGATCTATGTACGAAGCACTACCAAATCGATGCAGAGAAAATTCAAGTTGTTCAAGAATTTAATGCGGATGGTGCGACATTATCAACAAGTGCAGATCAACCACATGCGCTTGAATGTTTGATGATGGTTGGGGGAGTTTTCCAATTATTGGCAGATGTTCTATATAAACGCTACCGTGAAGATAAACGCTTTGCACTGCAAACTCGCGGTGCTGTTGCTTGTGCAGTCGATGCAATGCAACTCGATGCGATTGAAGCATCCAAACGTTTAACTCAACATTTACATGCTAAAGAAGCAGCATTGCATTTGAATCATGATCAACTCAAAGAGATTCAAAATAATTATGAATTGGTCGCAATGCCAAATCCAAGCAATATTATGACCCGTCATGCCTTTATGATTAATGGTATGAATGAAGCATGTGCAACGGTTGCTCAAAACCTTCGCACTGAGATTTTGATGGGTAAAAAAGCAAAATCATCTGCTGAATCTATCGATATTTCAACGCCATAACGCGTCCATCATGACTGCAAAACCAACCTAGTTCTTTGTTATAGAACTAGGTTTTTTAATTGATGATCAAGCACACAGGCGAAATTTATTAAAATGCGGTAAACTATGCCAGATTTATCGAATACTAATGCCGTTACTGGCAGCTTAAAAGGTGAAAGCGAATGCCGCTGAGTCGTGTTGAAGAGCTTGTCGCAGATATTCGTGCAGGCAAAATGGTCATCCTGATGGATGATGAAGATCGTGAAAATGAAGGTGACTTAGTCATCGCTGCGACGCATGTTCGTCCTGAAGATATTAACTTCATGATTACCCATGCACGTGGTTTGGTCTGTCTCACACTGAGCCGTGAACGCTGTAAGCAACTCAATCTTCCATTAATGGTTGATCAAAATGGCGCACAGCATGCAACAAACTTCACCCTTTCGATTGAAGCTGCTGAAGGAATTAGTACTGGTATTTCTGCTGCCGAACGTGCGCATACAATTCGTACTGCGGTTGCGGCACATGCCAAACCAAGTGACATTGTGCAACCAGGTCATATTTTCCCATTGATGGCGCAACCTGGTGGTGTACTGCATCGTGCAGGTCATACTGAAGCTGGTTGTGATTTAACTCGCCTTGCTGGTCTTGAACCAGCATCTGTGATTTGTGAAATCATCAATGAAGACGGCACAATGGCTCGTCGTCCAGATTTAGAAGTTTTCGCTGAAAAACATGGTCTTAAAATTGGTACAATCGCAGATCTAATCCATTACCGTATGACCAACGAGCAAACTGTTGAACGTTTATCACAGGAAAGTATTCAAACCCAATATGGTACCTTTGAACTGTATAAATACCGTGAAATCGGTAACCCAGATATTCATTTAGCTTTAGTGAAAGGTGAGCCAAAAGATGGTATCACGACTGTTCGCGTGCATGGCTTCAACCCAGTGCGGGACTTATTAAAGCTTAATAAAGCAGATGGTTCTCCTGCTTGGAATCTAGACCTTGCAATGAAAACGATTGCGGAAAGTGATCGTGGCGTGTTGGTATGGATCGGTCAGGATCATTTGGAAGACTTAGGTCATGCTTTGCATCACATGAATCAACCAAAACCATTAAAATCAAATGCAGCACTCTCCCAACAATATCAAACGATTGGTGTCGGTGCGCAAATTTTACGTGATCTTGGTGTAGAGAAAATGAAGCTATTAAGTTCTCCGCTTCGTTTCAATGCCTTATCAGGATTTAATTTAGAGGTAGTGGAATACATCACTGCCGATCAAATCACAGCAAAATAATCGAGGTTGCTATGGCAATTCGCCGAATTGAAGGTTTATTACATCTCGCAAGCGAAGGTCGTTATGCGATCTTAGTTGGTCGTTTCAACAGTTTCGTCGTTGAGCATTTACTTGAAGGTGCGATCGACACTTTAAAACGTCACGGCGTTTCAGAAGAAGCGATTACTGTTATTCATGCACCAGGTGCGTGGGAACTCCCAATCGTTGCGAAAAAATTAGCAGCTTCAAATCAATTTGATGCCATCATTGCACTCGGTGCAGTCATTCGTGGCAGCACACCACACTTCGACTTTGTTGCAGGTGAATGTGCAAAAGGTTTAGGTGTTGTTGCACTTGAAAGCACAATGCCAGTGATCAATGGTGTCTTAACAACGGATAGCATTGAACAAGCTATTGAACGTTCTGGTACGAAAGCAGGAAATAAAGGTAGCGAAGCTGCACTTACTGCAATCGAAATGGTTAACTTATTAAAGGCAATTTAAAGCATGTCGCAAACACTTCAGGCCGCTTATGCAGCGAAACGCAAAGCACGTCGTTTTGCTGTACAAGGGATTTATGAATGGCAAATGAGTCAAAATCCTGTACATGAGATTGAAGCACGTACGCGTGTTGAAAATGCAATGCACAAAGTTGACTTAAATTATTACCATGAATTGCTCACTCAAGTGGTTGCTCAACATGAAGCTTTAGATGAGCTCCTTATTCCTGTACTTGACCGTGAACTGACTGCACTTGATGGTGTAGAGCTTGCAGCTTTACGCCTAGGTGCTTATGAATTACGAGATCATCTCGAAATTCCATATCGCGTGGTACTGGATGAAGCAATTGAATTAGCAAAACACTTTGGTGGTGCAGATAGTCATAAATACATCAATGGTGTATTAGACCGTTTATCATCAAAGCTTCGTGAAGCTGAAAAACAACAAGCAAAATAATAGGCTTGATGTTCTATGGCTGAGTTTTCGATTATTGACCGTTATTTTAAACGAACGTCTAAAGTTGATGTAAGTTTAGGCATTGGCGATGACTCAGCTATTATTACCCCTCCTCCCTCACAACAACTAGTGATCTGCACAGATACATTGGTTGCTGGTCGTCATTTCCCATTAGAAACCTCAGCGCATGCGATTGGCTGGAAAAGCGTCGCAGTCAATTTATCTGATATTGCTGCAATGGGAGCAAAACCTCACAGTATTTTACTCGCCTTGAGCCTCCCTCATGTGGATGAAGCTTGGTTGGCTGAATTCAGTCGAGGCTTGTTTGACTGTTGTGACCAGTTCAATGTTTCGCTGATTGGTGGCGATACAACTCAAAGCACTCAACTCACCATTAGCGTGACAGCATTGGGTTGGATTGATCATGGACAAGCTGTGACTCGATCAGGCGCTCAAACCGGTGACTATATTTGTGTGAGTGGGCAAGTGGGAGATGCGGCATATGGACTAAAACATCTAGGGCATCCATTACAACATCGCTTAGATTACCCAACGCCACGTTGCCAGCTCGGTCAACAATTAAAAGGCTTGGCATCCAGCATGATCGATATCTCTGATGGACTCGCACAAGACTTAGGTCATATTCTCAAAGCCTCCAAGGTTGGGGCAAAATTACAACTTGAACAGCTTCCGTTAGATCCATCACTAAAACAAATTGAACCACGACATGCTTGGCAATATGCACTCGCAGGTGGCGATGATTACGAATTATGCTTTACAATATCACCGCAAAACTATGAGAAACTACAGCAACAGCAACTCGATGTTCCGCTTACAATAATCGGCGAAATTACCCAACAATCTGGATTGTTATTTGAGTATATGGGCGATATTTACCCATTACATGTTCATGGATACCAACACTTTGCATAAACCTCCCATCCACTTCAACCAAATGAGTTGGTACGACCGCTTTATCGTTTTTTGTGGTGTCGGCTTTGGTTCAGGACTCAGCCCGAAAGCGCCTGGAACGTTTGGTTCTGCCTTTGCGCTGCTGTTTGTTCCATTCTGGTTACAACTTGGATTGCTAGGCAGTATCGTCACAATTGTCCTCATGTCACTGGTCGGTATTTATATTTGTGGACATACGGCAAAAGTCATCCACGTTCATGATGATGGACGTATCGTTTGGGATGAGTTTGCAGGTCAATCTATTACTCTATTGCCTTTGCTTTATCTACAACAAATGAATTGGTTGTGGGTCATTGTGGGATTTATCTTATTTCGTATCTTTGATGTCTGGAAGCCATTCCCTATTAGTTGGGCTGATCAAAAAGTGTCAGGTGGCTTTGGCATTATGCTCGATGACATTATTGCTGGACTTTGGGCCGCACTCTGTATTTTTATAATCCATTTTTATTTTTTGACCTAACACATTAATATTAGGGTTAATTATGTCAACAACAGTCATTATTCTTGCTGCAGGGAAAGGAACGCGAATGCGTTCACAACTACCAAAAGTGTTACAACCGCTTGCTGGTCGTCCACTTTTAGGTCATGTGATTGAAACAGCAAAAAAACTACAAGCTCAGAATATTATTACCATTTATGGGCATGGAGGAGAACTGGTTAAAAATCGCTTTGCCGCTGAACAAATCGAGTGGGTGGAGCAAGCGGAGCAGTTGGGCACAGGTCATGCCGTCCAAATGACTTTACCTGTCTTACCTCAGGATGGTATTTCACTTATCTTATATGGTGATGTTCCTCTGGTTCGCCAAAGTACACTTGAACAACTACTTGAAGCATCAAGCCAATCAGGCATTGGGATGATTACCTTAAATGTTGAAAACCCAACAGGTTATGGTCGTATCGTACGCCAAGCTGGAAAAATCCAAGCGATTGTTGAGCATAAAGATGCCAATGAAGAACAACGACAAATCCAAGAAATCAATACAGGCATTTATTGCGTAAGTAATGCAAAGCTACATCAATGGTTACCAAAACTGTCTAACAATAATGTGCAAGGTGAATACTACCTGACTGATATTGTTGCAATGGCTGTTGCCGATGGCTTAGAAATTGCATCGATCCAGCCTGAAATTGAGTTTGAAGTGGAAGGCGTAAATGACCGTTTGCAATTAGCGGCATTGGAACGTGAATTTCAGCAACAACAAGCCAAAGAATTGATGCAACAAGGCGTACACCTGATTGATCCAAGTCGTTTTGATCTACGTGGTCATCTCAAATGTGGTCAAGACGTACAGATTGATATCAATGTCATTATTGAAGGTGATTGCGAGCTTGGCGATAACGTTCAACTTGGCGCTGGCTGTATCTTGAAAAACACACGCATTGCCGCTGGAACAAAAGTTCAAGCCTACAGCGTTTTTGAAAATGCTATCGTGGGCGAAAATACCCAAATTGGACCTTTTGCACGTTTACGTCCAGGTGCAAACTTGGGTAATGATGTGCATATTGGCAACTTTGTTGAAGTGAAAAATTCAAACATTGGTCAAGGGTCCAAAGCCAATCATTTTACCTATTTAGGTGATGCTGATATCGGTGCGGATTGTAATATTGGCGCAGGCACGATTACTTGTAATTATGATGGTGCAAACAAACACCGTACTGTGATTGAAGACAATGTCTTCATTGGCACAAATAATTCCTTGGTTGCACCGATCAAAATTGGTCAGGGTGCGACCACTGGTGCTGGCTCAACCCTAACGAGAGACGTCGCTGATCATAGTTTAGCTGTGGAACGCGCTAAACAATTTGAAAAAGCAAATTATCAACGTCCCCAAAAGCTGAAAAAATAAGAGGATATAATTATGTGTGGTATTGTTGGAGGCGTTGCTGAACGTTGTGTAACTGAGATCTTGATCGAAGGTTTAAAGCGCCTTGAATATCGTGGTTATGACTCTGCGGGTTTAGCACTTTTAAATAAAGAACAAATTCTACGTGAACGTCGTGTTGGTAAAGTTGCGAACTTGGCCGAAGCGGTTTCAGAACAGCATTTGACGGGTAATATCGGTATTGCACACACGCGTTGGGCAACTCATGGTAAGCCAACTGAAAATAATGCACATCCGCATGTTTCAGGCAATGTTGCAGTTGTTCACAACGGTATTATTGAGAATTATCAAGAACTCAAAGATGAACTACAAGCACTTGGCTATATCTTTACCTCTCAAACTGACACAGAAGTTGTTGCTCACCTTGTCAACGATGCCTTAAAGCAAACAGATAGCTTATTAGAAGCTGTTCAAAAGGTAACACCACGTCTTAAAGGTGCTTATGCTTTAGGTATTATTCATACTGAACATGCTGATGAACTCATCACCGTTCGCGAAGGTTCTCCGCTTGTGATTGGTGTTGGTATTGGTGAGAACTTCATTAGTTCAGATCAACTTGCTTTGTTACCTGTGACCAATCGCTTCGTTTATTTAGAAGAAGGTGATATTGCACGTTTAACACGTACCAGCATTGAAGTTTTTGTAAACGGTGAACGTGTTGATCGCCCAGTGAAAGAGCTTGATGCGACTGTAAGTAATGCATCGAAAGGCGAATATAAACACTTCATGCTCAAAGAAATTTATGAGCAACCTGAAGCGATTCAACAAACGATTTCACAAGCATTGAATGGCAATAATTTGCGTGAAGATTTTCTTCAACATGCCAATGCGGATTTTAACAAAATTCAGCAAGTACAAATCATTGCCTGCGGTACCAGCTACCATGCAGGTATGATTGCGAAATACTGGTTTGAACAGCTAATTGGTGTTCCATGCCAAGTTGAAATTGCCAGCGAATTCCGTTACCGCACGCCTGTTATTGTGGAAAATACACTTTATATCTGTATTTCTCAGTCTGGAGAAACCGCGGATACATTGGCAGCGTTACGTGAAACTCAAAAGCGTGCCAAAGCAAATAACATTAATATCAGCACCATGACGATTTGTAACGTTGCAACGTCATCAATGGTACGTGAAACAGATCATCATTTGCTGACACTTGCTGGCCCTGAAATTGGTGTTGCCTCAACCAAAGCATTCACAACTCAGCTGGCTGCTTTGATGTTATTAATTATCAAAATCGGTCAAGTTAAGCAGCGTCTCGCAGCAGCTCAGCTGACTGAAATTACTGAAGCGTTATGGCACTGCCCGAAAGTAATTTTAGATACGCTACAGCACAACACAGCGATTCTTCGTTTATCTGCACTGTTTGTAGAAAAGAATCACTGCTTATTCTTAGGCCGTGGCACACACTTCCCTATCGCATTGGAAGGTGCTTTGAAACTGAAAGAAATTTCATATATTCATGCAGAAGGATATGCAGCAGGTGAATTGAAGCATGGTCCGTTGGCATTAGTCGATAATGAAATGCCTGTGGTGATCTTAGCGCCAAATGACGAAATGCTCGATAAGTTAAAATCGAATATGGAAGAAGTTCAAGCGCGTGGCGGCGAACTTTTTGTATTTGCAGATGAAAACAGCGGCATTCAAGAGAAAGATCGTCAACACGTTGTACACATCCCAGCAGTGAATGAATGGTTAGCGCCTATTGTTTACAGCGTACCTGTACAGTTGCTTTCTTATCATGTTGCAGTATTACGCGGTACAGATGTCGACCAACCTCGTAACCTTGCGAAAAGTGTTACTGTGGAATAATTAAAAAAAAATGGAAGAAAGGTTCACCTTTCTTCCATTCTCAAATACCAATAGAAAAATAAGAAGTATATGACTTTAAGCCACGTAACGATTGGTTTTATGATTTAACAAAATAATAGAATTCAGAATCACAGCTCCCAGTATAGAAATCAGAATCAATTTCCAATCCACAAAAAATAGTGAAATCAACAAGATCGCAACATCAATTCCCATCTGCACCTTGCCTGCTGGAATCTTAAACTGCTCTTGTAAATAAAGAACCAATAAATTAATACCACCCAAACTAGAGCGATGTCTGAAAAGAATCAGAAAACTCACACCCATCAACACATTCGCGAAGATCGTCGCATAAAATGGATTTACGTCTGACAGGTGAAAAAAATGGGGAATCATTTCCGTAAAACCTGCCAGTAAAGCCACGGCAATAAACGTCTTTACGACTAAACCAACGCCCATTTTTTTATAAGCAAAATAGTAAAATGGAATATTAATCAGGAAAAATAAAATACCAAACTTAATATCTGTGATGTAATGAATCAACAATGACAGGCCAGCTGTTCCACCCGTCATAATTCCTGCTTGCTTTAACAATGTCATCGCAAATGAAAGAATAAAAGTGCCGATTAACATGGCAAGTGCATCTTCAATCTTTGAGTGTTGATCAATTACAGGCATGACTGGGCTTACCAAAGATACTTTTTGATCGGTATTCATAACACTACAACTCAATAGGAGAACAACAGAGGGGAGAGAAATCTTTAAAAAAGATATGACATATTTGATCATTTTTATTTAATTTTCGCAATTTTTTCTTATATTTTCACCATAAATGCAATTTATATTCAAAATAATCCAATTGGTATAATCAAAACCAAAAAAAGCCGAGCGATAACACCCAGCTTAGGAAAGCGTTGTTCTATTTAATCGCAATACCATTTTCTTTTAATTTTTCAAGCACGATTGAGGTATTTAAATTACTCACCCCAAAGTTTTGGGAAGATAAAATACCGATCAATTTAACCATTTCATCTAAGTTTTTGACTGCAACTTTGAGGGCAAAATCATAACTCCCTGTGAGTTTGTAAATATCTTTGACCGCAGGCTCATGCATCAGAAACTCAACAAAACGATCGTGTGTTGCATCATTATAATTTTGTAGCTTCACTTCAATAATACCCATAATTGGTGCTGGATCAGCACTCAATGCGATTTGGGCATAATAACCAGTGATAATATTTTGCTGTTCGAGATAAATACGACGACGAGAACATTGTGAAGTTGATAAGCCAACCAACTCTGCCAACTCTTGATTGGCTAAACGTCCATTTCGCTGTAAATGATGAATAATCTTACGGTCAAAATCATCAAGTTGGTCTGTCATAAAACTCTCTGTGGTAATAGCGCGGCATAGTAACAATCATGAAAGCTGATCATGATCGAAAAGTGTAACGTCTTTAGATTAATTGCAACAAGCTCAAGGCAGAATCGTCGTTGAGTGAATGCGCTCTACCCCTTGATCCAACATCTGCTGCCAAGCCTGTTGTAGAGACCCATTTAAATCAATTGCTTTACATGCATCTTCAATCACATAGGTCTTAAATCCAAAGGCTGCGGCATCAAGTGCCGTCCACGCCACACAAAAATCTGTCGCAATCCCCACGATATATACCGTATCAACTTGATGTTCTTTCAAATACCCATTTAATCCTGTCGGAGTTTTTCGATCTGCCTCCATAAATGCAGAATAACTATCAATATCGGGATGAAAGCCTTTACGAATAATGAGTTGAGCGGTTGGAATATTCAAATCAGGATGAAATGCTGCATCATGACTCCCCTGCACACAGTGTTTCGGCCATAACACCTGAGTACCATAATTCAACTCTATGGTTTCAAATGGCTGTTTATGCGGATGATTTTCAGCAAAAGAGATATGCTGTTCTGGATGCCAGTCTTGGGTCAACACCACATGACAAAATTTTGTAGAGAGCTGATTAATTAAAGGAATGATCTGATCAGCTTGGTCGACGGCTAAGTTTCCACCCGGTGTAAAACCATTCTGAACATCCACCACAATCAATGCGATATTCTTTGAATTCACTGACATCGCTGTCTTTCCCTCTAAACCATCTGGTTTTACAATACCCTGCCTGCGTTATTCTGACTAGAGATAGCAAAACTTTTAATAAGATGAAAACTATTCAAGTTAAAGATGAATTAAAGTTTTCTACAGTTTGACCAAAGCATATTGTTCTTATGTCTCTGATCAGTCATAATTTGCATAATTGTCATTCAACTCGACTTACTGTTGGACGACGAATCAAAATACTGCAACCATCCAATATTTCGTTTAAATTACTTCAATCTCGGATGGGAAAATAGGATATTTTTTTAAAATGACTCAGCTAGCACAGAATATTCAAGGCTCAATTGTCGCAATCGTCACCCCAATGTTTGAAGATGGCAGCGTAGATTGGAAGGGTCTTGAGAAGCTCGTTGAGTGGCACATCCAACAAGGTACTAATAGCATTGTTGCTGTCGGCACAACGGGCGAAGCTTCTACACTCAGCATGGAAGAACATACACAAGTCATTAAAGAAGTGATTCGTGTCGCGAATAAACGTATTCCTATTATTGCGGGTACAGGCGCTAACTCAACGCGTGAAGCGATTGAACTGACCAAAGCAGCAAAAGAATTAGGTGCTGACGCAGCACTATTGGTTACGCCATATTATAATAAACCAACGCAAGAAGGCTTATATCAACACTATAAAGCTATTGCAGAAGCTGTTGATATTCCTCAAATCCTTTATAATGTTCCAGGTCGTACTGGCGTTGACATGCAAAATGATACGGTCATTCGCCTTGCTGATGTTAAAAACATTATTGGTATTAAAGATGCAACAGGCGATGTTCCTCGTGGTCAAGCACTCATCGAAGGCTTAAACGGTAAAATGGCTGTTTATTCAGGTGATGATGAAACGGCATGGGAGCTGATTTTACTTGGTGCTAAAGGTAATATCTCGGTCACAGCAAACGTAGCGCCAAAACAAATGAGCGAAGTTTGTGAAGCAGCATTGGCTGGTGATAAAGCAAAAGCGCAAAGCTTGAATCAACAAATTGCAAATCTACACAATATTTTGTTTTGCGAATCAAACCCAATTCCTGTGAAATGGGCATTGCATGAGATGGGATACATTAGCACAGGCCTACGCCTGCCTTTAACCGCTCTAGCAGAACAATATCGTGAACCTCTTCGCAACGACTTAAAAGTTGCGGGAATTATTTAATACGAGCAATTTATGATGCAATTACGTCTTGGTGTTGTCCTTGTCATTTCAGCTTTAAGTTTGGCTGGTTGTGGTCGTTTTGCCCTCAATAATCATTCATTGGATTACAAAAAAGCAAAAGCGCTTGAACCTCTCAAATTCCCTGACAATGCAACGGTCAGACCATTTACTCCATTGTATCCAGCTCCTTCGGTTGATCCACTTGCGATCGAACATGCACCGTCATTCGAAAACAAAAGTGGCAACCGCTATGCTTTGCCTCGTCCAGAGGCACTGCAAACAACAGCAAGTAGCACTGAAAATACGACGACAACATTGGGTCGTCCACAACTGGTTATGGATGGGAACAAAAACCCATTACTAAAAGTGGAAGGTCCTACTGCTGCTGCTTGGCAATATACTTTTGCGACATTAAACAGCCTAAATTACAAAGTTATTTCTCAAGCAGATCATGGTTATGAAGCAACCATTACTGTGAACGATCAGAATTATCTGCTCAAGCTTTCTGCTGTAGGCTCAAGCAATACTGTCGCGCTATTCAAACTTGACACCACCTTTGCAGACCCAGCGGTTGCAACCGAAGTGTTATCCCAGATTTACCAAAATTGGCCAGCCTAGTCGTTTACTAGGCACATTTTTCAAAAAGGTTCCCCCATGTTAAAACAAACCTTGCTCTATACTGGTAAAGCAAAATCTGTATATGAAACAGACAATGCTGACCACCTGATTTTAGTCTTTCGTGATGATGCCTCTGCGTTCAATGGCGAAAAAATCGAGCAGCTAGATCGTAAAGGTAAGGTGAACAACCGTTTTAACGCCTTCATCATGGAAAAATTGGCTGAAGCGGGTATCGAAACGCATTTTGAAAAATTGCTTTCACCAACTGAAGTATTGGTTAAAAAATTGCAAATGATTCCTGTAGAATGCGTGATTCGTAACTATGCAGCGGGTTCACTTTGCCGTCGCTTAGGTGTTGAAGAAGGTAAAGAATTAACGCCTCCAACATTTGAATTATTCTTCAAAGATGATGCACTTGGCGATCCAATGGTGAACGAGTCTCAAGCAATTGCTTTAGGTTGGGCAAATGCAGACCAACTTGCCAAGATGAAAGAACTCACTTACCAAGTCAATGATGTACTTAAAGCATTATTTGATGCAGGCAACATGATTTTGGTCGACTTCAAACTTGAGTTTGGTGTATTCCATGACCGCATCGTTTTGGGTGATGAATTCTCTCCAGATGGCTGCCGCCTATGGGATAAAGATACCAAGAAGAAATTAGATAAAGATCGTTTCCGCCAAGGTTTAGGCGGCGTTGTTGAAGCTTATGAAGAAGTTGCAACACGTTTAGGCGTAGATTTATCTGATATCTAATTCAGTAAAATCAAATAAAAAACCAGCCAATTCGGCTGGTTTTTTTATAGGAGGCTTTTTATCTTGTCGGTTGCTGATAAATTAAATTGCCTTCTTTATAAGTCGCAACAACTTTAATATTTTTAATCTCTTTGCTTGGAATGCTCAGCGGATTCTTATCTAGAATCACTAAATCAGCCAGCTTACCTTGCGTCAAGGTTCCTTTATTTTTTTCTTCAAAATATTGATATGCAGCCCAGTCGGTCATCGACTTCAGTGCAATATATGGACTAATTCGCTCATCCGCACCTAACACATAACCACTTCGTGTCGTTCTATTCACAGATGCATCGAGCATCATCATGCTATTTGGCGGAATGACAGGTGCATCGTGATGCTCGGTAAAAATAATGTTCTTTCTGAATGCCATTCCTGTCGGAGAGATATGTTGTGCTTTCTGCTCCCCAACTGTTTGCTGCCTATGCCAATCACCCCAATAAAAGGTATGTAATGAGAAAAAGGAAGGGATAATATCCAGTGCTTTGAGCTGATTTAATTGATCTTCACGGATTGTTTGAGAGTGAATCAATACACTTCGACGATCTGCTTTGCCTTGTTGATTGGTTGCATAGCGAACTGCTTGAATAAATTGATCTATCGCTGCATCACCATTGGCATGAGCGAGCACTTGCCAGCCTTGTTTGAAGGCAAGATTCACATAGTTGTTTACATCCTGACTATGCTTAAAGGCAGGATAGCCTTTGTAATCTTTGGTTTCACCCTCAGGTGGTACAACATAAGGTTGTGACAACCATGCCGTCTTGCCTTGGGGTGAGCCATCTAAACTGATCTTGATACCCCCGATACGGAAATGATGATCATATTGCAGACTACTACCATGCTTTAACATATAGTCTTTACTGGTGGTAATATCAGGATAAGAAACCACATCAACAGGCAACTGGTTTTGTTGTCCCAAGGCACGCCACATGTCTGTTGTCCCCTGATCAGCACGCCCCTCTTGCACCGTTGTAAATCCATTCTTCACATAGACTTGAATCCCTTTTTTTGCCATACCCAACAATACGTCAGGTGGAGCACCGTTGAAAATCGCACCAACTGCTGAAAATAAAGCGGACTCTTCGAGCACTCCATTTGGTACATTTGAATTTGGTTCACGACGAATCACGCCACCATCAGGATTTGCTGTGTTTTTATCAAATTTGAGTAACTCTAGAGCTTTGTGATTGACAGAAGCAAGGTGACCAGATTGATGTAAAATCATGACAGGCTGATCTTTTGATACTCGATCCAAATCCGTTGCGGTCGGATGACGCTGTTCTTTTAATTGTGCGTCATCATAGCCATTTCCCAAAATCCAACCATTCATTGTGCTAACAAATTCTGGATTTTGTGCTTTCCATGTTTTGAGAGCATCAATCAATGAATTAATATCTGATACCGTACCATCGGGTTCTGGATATAGATTGGCAACGGTCTGCTGAAAACCCACCATGTTGACGTGACTATGGGCATCGATCAGTCCCGGTAAAAGTGTTTTATTTTTTAAATCAATATGCTGTACTTGGCGATCTGTTCGCTGTTCCGCTTCTTTTTTAGTGCCTACAAATATAATTTTTCCATCTTTAACCAACAAAGCTTCTGCATAATGCGGTTCATTCCCCTCCATCGTTAAAATCGGCCCACCATAGAATAATTTCTCTGTTGAGGAAACGGGCATAGTCGTGGTCGCACAGCCAGCTAAAGCGATGGTAATTGCCGATGCGAGTGTAAGTTTATTGATATGTTTGTACGTCATGAATTAAATTCCATATTTTTATTATGCCTTTATGATTAAAGCTTATTATTTGAGGAATAGAAAGGCTAGATTGATTGCTTTTTATAATTTTTGGTAAAGAGCAACATGATCAATTACTTAGATTAGAAACACCTACTATTTAATATACTAGGTATTTCTATCGCATTTATTTAGCTTTTGCTTTGGTTGAAATCCAACACAAAATTGAACCAATACACACTAGAAAAGCACCGTACCAAAAAGACATCGCCAAAGAGGTACTGAGGATAATTGCAGAGAAAAAAGCAGACAGAACAGGAATAAAATAAGAAGCGCCCGCCAGTAAGGTCACATTGCCATGCAGGATACCAATATTCCAAGCAGCATAACCAAAACCCATTGCCGCTGCTGCAAAAATCAAGGAGATAGAAGACTGCATATCAAAATGGAACGCGCCTCCGCCCATAAGTAGATATTTAAGCCAAAGCACAATCGCAACAAGTATAAAAAACAGGGTGATACCATTTACACCTTTGGCAATCCTTGCAGTTAAAGTACAGTAAGCCGCCCACAATAACGTGCCAATAAATGCCAAACCATAGCTAAGAGGATTTGCCTGTATATTATTGAGCATACTAGCAAGGTCGAAACCTTGTTCGCCACCAAGCACCCAACAGATGCCTAATATCGATAAGATAAATCCAGGAATAATTAAGAGATTGGCTTTTTGTTGATTGAAAACAATCGCAGCAACCATGGTAAAGGTTGGCCACAAATAATTCACCATACCCACTTCAATCGCTTGACGATTATTATCACTGTAGCCAATCGACAGTGATAAACACACTTCATAAGCAACAAACAAAATGCTGCCCCAAATTAAATAAGTTTTGGGAAAAGTTCTAAGTTGCGTCCAACCAACCGATACAAGTAAAAAAATGGATGCCAGTGTATAAATCAATGCAGCCCCACCGACTGCCCCAAAATGACTACTAACATCTTTAATTAAAGCAACGATCAAACTCCATAATAAGATCGCAACCAACCCAATTAGCGTTGCTTTTTTTGCATTCATTTTCAAATCAACACATCGTTCTGAACAAAGCAAATTCCTAAATATTTGAATAGGAATGACAGCTTTGAAAATTTTAATCTAATCGGCAAATTAACCGAGTGAAACCTATTGCTGTTGCTGTTCTTGCTGCCAACGACGTTGTTGTAAGCGTTCAGCCTCTACTTCTCGTTTATTTAAGGCTCGCTCATATAACTTGGTTCCACGCAGTTCAGGTGGTAAATATTCCTGTAGCACGAAATGCTCTGGATAATTGTGTGGGTAGAGATAATCCACACCATAACCTTGCTGCTTCATTAACTTGGTCGGCGCATTGCGTAGATGCAACGGTACAGGTAAATTTGCCGTTTTTTCTGCAAGCTCTAAGGCTTTGTTAATTGCTAAATAAGTACTATTGCTTTTTGGACTCGTCGCCAAATACACAGCACATTGCCCTAAAATAATACGCGCCTCAGGCATTCCAACAGCTTGAACTGAACGGAAACATTCACCAGCTAGCAACAATGCATTTGGATTCGAATTACCAATATCTTCTGACGCAGCAATCAACATGCGACGTGCGATAAAGACAGGATCTTCACCACCTTTCAACATTCGAGCCATCCAATACAAGGTCGCGTCAGGATCACTACCGCGAATGGATTTAATAAATGCCGAAACCAGATCGTAATGTTGTTCACCAGATTTGTCGTAACGCGCGATATTCTGCTGTGCAACTTTGACCACTATCGCGTTGGTCACAATGTTTTCAACATCAGGCTCAAAAGTACTTGCGATCAAGTCAATCAGATTTAGCGCTTTACGTGCATCACCCGCAGCGAACTGAATCAACGCATCATATTCTTCGATGTGAATAAAACGTTCTTTTAGGAATTTATCCGTTTGAATGGCTTTATTGAGCAACGTTTGAATTGCATCCTCATCCAAGCTATTCAGGGTATACACCTGACAACGCGACAACAGCGCGCTATTTACCTCAAAAGATGGATTTTCAGTCGTCGCACCAATCAAAGTGATTTTGCCTTTCTCGACTGCGTTGAGTAAGGCATCTTGTTGTGACTTATTGAAGCGATGAATCTCATCAATGAACACTACAGGCGTCAGTAAATCACCGCTTTCTGCAATGACTTCACGCAGCTCTTTAACCCCTGTATTCAGGGCAGATAAACTGATAAAAGGACGATCCACGGCTTGCGCCAGCAACAATGCGATCGTGGTTTTACCTACCCCTGGTGGCCCCCAAAAGATAATCGAAGGCAAATGCCCCTGATCAATCATTTGACGTAACGGTGCATGTTCACCCAATAGATGATCTTGTCCAATAATTTCAGACAAATCACGAGGACGTAAACGTTCGGGTAAAGGAATATGCGTATCTGACATCATCACTGGCTTTATGGTCTTTTAACGTAGTCTATTGTGTCTGATTCAAATCTACAATTTGAATCTGTGATCACAATATGATTGTTTATCTTTATTGCTGTTTGAGCAACTGTTGTATGGTTTGATAACTCGCAGTAATACGTGCTTCATTCGGAAAATTAGTATTAGCGAGCATCACGATCCCGATCTTCTGCTGCGGAATAAAGGCCACATAAGCACCAAAACCGTTGGTCGCTCCTGTTTTATTAAACAAAGTCGCTGCTGAAGCAAGCTTAGGTTGTTTGATTGGTGTAACTGTATGACTTTCCAAAGCCATTTTGCTTGAATTGCCCTGCAATAAAGTCGCTAAACTTACAGGATAAGTATATTGCTCCCATCCCAAACCTTGCGTCATTGCACCAACCTTAAAGTAACCGACATGGGTATTTTCAATCGTTTTACGCATCGGCTGTTTTAATTGTTGAGGGTTCAGTTGAGCGTCTATGAATTTCAACATATCCGCACTGCTACTTTTCACCCCATAGGCTTCTGCATCAAACATTCCAGCGGAGACACGCATTGCCTGATCATTTTTATAACCCCATGCATAATTCTTCATCTGTGACTCTGGAACATGAATGAAACTTTGCTTCAACCCAAGCTCAGGGAACAGTGTTTTTTCAATCAGCTCGGAATATGGCTTTTTCATTGCTAACGCTGTGACATAGCCCATTAAGCCAATACTTGGATTGGAATATTGACGAGCGACGCTAATTTTTGTCTTAGGCTGCCATTTTTGAAAATACTTGACCATATCCTGCTGAGTAACCACCTCATCAGGAAACTGCAATGGAAAGCCACCTGCAGTATAAGTACCGAGATTTAAAATAGTCGCACGATTAACTGCGGTATTGTTTAGCTCAGGAAAATACTTCGCAGGGTGATCTGAAAAAGACAATTTCCCTTGTGCTTGCGCGTATCCAGCTAAAGTAGCATTAAAAGTTTTACTGACGGATCCAAGTTCAAATAGCGTATCATTGCGAACAGGTTGCTGGCTTTGCTTGGATGCAACACCATAATTAACAAAATAATGCTGACCATTCAGCGTGACAGCAACAGCTAAACCCGGAATATTGTATTGTGCTAATAAGGGTTTAAATTGCTGATCAATCACAGCTTTGACTTGCTGCTCTGTCAAGTCTTTTGCCCAAAGCGTTGAGCTAACAGAAAATACGCCAGCAACGATCAGCAATCTTTTCAAATTCATCGAAAGGTGTTTCGGTTTAGTCATTTATCATTTCACTTCTAGTTAATACTTTACTCAGCACTGAGCTTGAGTAATTTTGCTCGAGCACCATCTTCAATCACCCAAATCGAGCCATCTGGAGCTTGATGCAAACCACGAATACGCTGTTTCATATCCAAACGCTGAACTTCACGTACAGGTTTTGATTTAAGATCGACAACAACAATCGATTTAGAGGAAAGACCACCAATCAAAGCTTTATCTTTCCAAAGCGGAAATTGTTTTCCTGAATAAATGATAAGACTCGATGGTGAGATAACGGGAGTCCAATCAATTTCAGGGGCTTTAAATTCTGGGCGGGTGTGATGGTCTGGAATAGGCAATCCTGAATAATGGTCGCCATTTGAAACCACTGGATAGCCATAATTTTCCCCTTTTACGATGCGATTTAATTCATCGCCACCCTTTGGCCCCATTTCTACAACCCAAAGTTGCCCTTGAGCATCAAATGCCATTCCCAGTGGATTACGGTGTCCCAGTGACCAAATCTCAGCAGTGACACCACCTTGTTTTTCAAACGGATTTCCCTTTGCTGGCGTGCCATCATCATTTAAACGTAAAACTTTTCCTAAATTACTTTTTAAATCCTGAGCAGGATCAAATTTTTGTCGTTCCCCTGAACTCACCCAAAGCTGGGCATCAAGACCAAATTGCATCCGATGTCCATAATGCCCTTGCCCTGAAACTTTTGGGACTTGTTCCCATATACGCTTTACATCAACCAGTTTGGGCTGTGCAGGATCAGCGAGATCTAATGTTGCACGCGCAATCACAGCGCCATCTCCACTCGCCCCACGTTCAGCATAACTTAAATAAATCCAATGATTCTTCGCAAAATCAGGATGCAAAATGACATCGCCCAAGCCACCCTGTCCCCCGTAACTTACATTCGGCACGCCTAACACATTGATTGTGGTCTTTGCTTTCGGATCAAACAGTTTTAATCGCCCTTTGCGCTCTGTAATCAATAGACGTTGATCAGGTAGGCTTGTGATTGCCCAAGGTTCATTGAATGCGGTGACGGTCTCAATCTGATAGCTTTGTGCAATCTTGTTATTTTCAGTTTGCTGCGTTGTATTTTGTTCCAAGGTTTTAGAATTACTATTATTTGAACCGCAAGCCAACAATAATAAAAAGCCACTACACAGCACAGGTGCTACTAACAGTTTATTCATTGCTTATCTCCCTATTTGAGTCTTTATCTTAAGGGGTTAAGCAAATAAAAATACTGTAAAAGTGTTGTGCTTATAATTAACAAATAGATGAATTAAATGGCTCTCAACGAACCCAGCGGACGACATAATCTTCAATTTGTTCTTCATCTACTTCGGTTTCAGAGATACAGCGACCCGCTGCAGATTTCTTTGCTTTAATTACGCTCTGACGAGATCCTGTATTGAGATAATGCCACGAAGGTAAATTTTTTCCTTCACTTAAACGTCGGTATGCGCAACTTGGTGGTAACCACGTAATTGTTTGTAAACGTTCAGGTGTTAACTGAATACAATCAGGAACCTGTTCCTGACGATTGGCATAATCTGAACAACGTGCAGTCTTACAATCCAACAATTTACAAGATACTTTGGTGTAAGCAACTTCAGCGGTTTCTTCATCCTCTAATTTCACTAAACAGCAGAGCCCACAACCATCACACAATGCTTCCCACTCAGTATTGCTGAGTTGATCGAGTGAATATTTTTTCCAAAAATTTGGGCGTAATTCAGTGGACATAAAAGGCTTTTTTGAGACATCAGAAACAGTTCTAAATTATAGCATTGCTTCGCAATAATCTCCGTTTTTAAATGGCTTATCCGATTAACATTTCTTTAAGGATTGAACACTTCAACCACATAAACACCACATTTTGTTCAAAAAACACACGCTATAGTGGAAACATAATGAAAAAATTAGGAGGGTACAAAATGTTCCGTTGGGCTATTATTTTTGCAGTAATTGCATTAATCGCCAGTTTACTCGGTTTTGGTGGTGTCGCAGGTTTATCCAAAGACTTTGCCGTTATCCTACTTGTTGTTGCTGCTATTTTGGCTGTTGTGGGCTTCCTCTCAAGAGGTAAAGTCTAACGACTTCCGCTTAAAAACATTATAAAAAAGAAGAATCCTCGTATTCTTCTTTTTTATTTTCATATACCAACAATCCACCATTTATAATTTTGTGGTGTCATCAATTTTTCTTTTTTATGCTTTAATCAATACATTCTAAAAGAACAGATTAGGACTTACATCATGAGCTTCCCGATTACCACACGTGAAATTGAATACACTGCACCAGATGGTCAACGCTTAATTGGTTACTTTGCTACACCAACGACTGATCAGTCTGTCGCAGGTGTGATTGTTGCACCTGAATGGTGGGGACGTAATGAATACACAGAACAACGTGCTCGTGAGCTTGCTGAGCATGGATTCGCTGCACTCGCAATTGATATGTATGGCGATAAGCGAGTCACCACAGAAGTTCCTCAAGCATCGGCATGGATGAATCAAACTTTTGAACAAGCGGACACCATCGTTAATCGAGCACAAGCAGGTTTAGCAACTTTAGCTGCGCAACCCGAAGTGAATACCGAAAAGTTAGCGGCGATTGGTTTTTGCTACGGTGGTAAAGTGGTTCTTGATTTAGCACGGTCAGGTGCTGATGTTAAAGCCGTTGTAACGTTCCATGCTGTGTTGGCAGCAAGCGCCCCAGCGGAAAAAGGCAAAGTGAAAGCTGAGATTCTTGTGTTACATGGCGAACTAGATAGCATGGTGACTTTGGACAATGTAGCAAGTTTCCGTCAGGAAATGCACGATGCTGACGTTGATCATGAAGTCGTGATTTTTGAAGATGCAAAACATGGTTTTAGTAATCCGCTTGCGGATGAACGTGCTAAAGCGAATAACGTAGATTTAGGTTATAACGCTGAGGCTGAACGTCAGGGTCTTGAAGCCATGTATGAGTTGTTAGATAAGCATTTAAAATAAAAAGTCGAACTCTAAACTGCACTCAAAAAACCTTGAAAACATTTACTAGGCTACTAGGAAGTCTGAACATTAAAATCTTGTAAATATTACTGGTGCTAAGGCGACATGGATGTCGCCTGTTGGACTGCATTACATGGATGTAATGTCAGTCCAACAAATGCCTTTGGTTACTTTGGGCAAAACCAAAGTAACTTGCCAAAGGCATATCCTGAAACTGGATGAGAATTCCGTAATACTATCACTGCTCACACTTTCATTCCCAAATGCAAATATTTTCGTGCAGAATAGCACCTACTTTTGATGGGTCAAAAGTAACAAAACACCTCTATTTAGCTGATGGTACATCCCTGATACCACAGCTCAATGGGCAGCATCCATGCCGCCTGTGCACCAGCGAATATTAATGAGAATTTAATAACGAATTTGTTTGCATTCACCAACTCCCCTCTCCATTTCCGCTATACTACACTTCTGCTTTTTACTGTTCTGATTCATGTCTGATTTTTCATTTTCTGATGCACTCCTCACATGGTTCGACCAACATGGTCGTCACGACCTACCATGGCAAGTTGCCGACGATCCCTATAAAGTTTGGGTCTCAGAAATCATGCTACAACAGACCCAAGTCAAAACAGTTCTACAATACTTTGAGCGCTTTATTGAGCGCTTCCCAACCGTACAAGATTTGGGTAAAGCTAGTTGGGATGACGTTGCCCCCTATTGGGCAGGATTAGGCTATTACGCACGCGCGCGAAATCTACATAAAGCAGCAAGCATCGTTAGCCAACAGGGTCATTTCCCTGAAACTCTAGAACAATGGATCGAACTGCCTGGGATCGGACGTTCTACCGCTGGCGCATTAATGTCGCTGGGGTTACGTCAATATGGTGTGATTATGGATGGTAATGTGAAACGTGTTTTAGCACGCTTCTTTGCCATTGAAGATGACCTCTCTAAACCACAACATGAACGCGCTTTGTGGAATATCGCAGAACAACTATGCCCACAACAACGTAACCATGATTATACCCAAGCGATCATGGACTTAGGCGCAACCGTGTGTACCCCGAAAAAACCGCTATGTTTATACTGTCCAATGCAGCAACATTGCCAAGCGTATCAACAAGGTTTAGAACAAGAGCTACCTTTTAAAAAAGCAAAAAAACCTGTACCAGTCAAAACTGCCGATGTATTGCTAATCCAATCGGGTGACGAGTGGCTATGGCAACAAAGAGAATCTCATGGACTTTGGGGCGGTTTGTATTGCCTACCCATCATTGAGCAAGCAACCGAATTACAACAGATTGAACAGCACTTTAAACTACAAGCTCAAGTATCATCATTGCAGATTAGCCATAGCTTCACACACTTTACTTGGTTGCTGAATGAAAAACTGTTCCACGTGGAACACGACCAAAAAGAACAACTCAGTATCGAGTTAAATGGCATATGGTTAAGTCCTGAAAATGCCATTGCCAAAGGCATTCCAACAGCCATGAAAAAGTTGATAATAGCAAAACAGAAGGCTTAGAACTCGAACGCTGAATATCAACTGCAAGGAGTTTGCGTGCGACATTCAATTTCTTATACGGTTCTTGGTGTAGTGATGATTTTATTATCAGCATGCGCCACCACCCCTAAGAAACCAACACCTTTACCCAATGCCCAAGTCAATAAGCTTAAAAATATGCGCTTGGATAATCGCCTGCCTGTTCCTGTCAAAGGCGTCAGTCGAAGTCAACTTCGCGATACGTGGGGAGCTGCCCGTAGTCAAGGGCGAAGCCACGAAGGGATTGATATCATGGCAGAGCGTGGCACGAAAGTGTATAGTGCTACCGAAGGTCTCGTTGCGGATTTACGCAATAATAATTTAGGCGGAAAGGTCATTTGGATTCTTGGTCCAGCGGGGACTTGGCATTATTACGCACATCTTGATGGACACAAACGTGGTTTAAGCGTCGGTGACACTGTCCGCAAAGGTGATTTGATTGGGTATGTGGGAAATACAGGTAATGCACGCCACACTGCACCACATTTACACTATGGCATTTATTTAAATGGCAAAGGGCGTGGAGCTGTTAATCCATACCCATATTTACGTTAGGAATCCACAATGTCAGAAGCATTGATTGAACGTCTGGTGACGTTTGCAGAGTCTGGAAATCAACAAAAAATCATCATCAATGGGACTAGCTATCAGGGCTGGATCATGGAAATCACAGAGGATGCATTGTTGATTAGCACTGGCTTTGCAGACAAATCAGGCAAAGACTTTTGGCTTAAATTTACAGACTTAGAATTAGAAACAACTGAACTCTTTTATTGGGATACTCGCCCAAATGAATGGGTACCTTTTACACTTTAAATAATCACTTGCAAATAACAATAAGGAGCTTCAATAAATGACAATTCGACGTTGTGGATGGTGTTCAGATGATCCACTGTATATTGCTTACCATGATGAAGAATGGGGCAAAGCTGAACACGATGAAGCTCGCTTATTTGAAATGCTTTGTCTTGAGGGTCAGCAAGCAGGCTTATCATGGATTACGGTTCTTAAAAAACGTGAAGGCTATCGTTCTCATTTTTTCCAACATCCGATTGAGCAGGTCGCGGCGCTGACCGATGATCAACTTGAATTCAAACTCACAGATGCTGGATTGATTCGCCATTTAGGAAAACTCAAAGCCATTCGTGATAATGCGATTGCTTGGCAAGCATTAAAGCAAGAAGTCGGCAATGTATCCGCTTGGTTATGGAATTTTGTAGATCATCAAGCACTGGATAATGATGTTGAAAATTATCGTGCTGCACCTGCCCAAACTGAGATCAGTCAACTCTTATCTAAAACACTCAAAAAGCGCGGTTTTAAATTTGTCGGGCCAACGACATGCTATGCATTTATGCAAGCGGTTGGGATGGTCAATGACCATGAAAATCACTGTCATTTCAAATAAATTCTCTCTCGATTTTCCTTCCATAGGAGTCTGTCCATGAGTAACAACCAAATACGTGCTTATGCAGCCATGCAAGCTGGTGAGCAACTGGTTCCTTATCAATTCGATGCAGGTGAATTACAAGCCCATCAAGTTGAAGTTAAAGTTGAATATTGTGGTCTTTGCCATTCTGATATTTCTGTGATCAATAATGACTGGCGCTCATCGAGTTATCCAGTGATTGCAGGACACGAAATTATCGGAACGATCGTTGCACTCGGTTCTGAAGCAAAAGGACTGAAATTGGGGCAACGTGTTGGGATTGGATGGACAGCAGAAACCTGCCAAGCTTGTGATCCATGTATCGGTGGCAATCAAGTCTTATGTACAGGCGAAAGTATTGCCACAATCGTCGGACATGCGGGAGGCTTTGCAGATAAAGTCCGTGCAGGCTGGCAGTGGATCATTCCCCTACCTGATGATTTAGATCCAGAAAGTGCAGGTCCTCTTCTCTGTGGTGGCATTACGGTGTTTGATCCTTTGCTCAAACATAAAATCCAAGCGACACATCATGTTGCTGTCATCGGTATCGGTGGCTTAGGTCATATGGCAATTAAACTGCTCAAAGCATGGGGCTGTGAAATTACGGCGTTTAGTTCAAACCCTGATAAAACAGATGAACTCAAGGCGATGGGGGCTGACCATGTGGTCAATAGCCGTGATGCTCAAGCCATCAAAGCACAACGAGGTAAATTCGATTTACTGCTCAGTACGGTCAATGTGACGTTGAACTGGCAGGCATATTTAAGTACCTTAGCGCCGAATGGAACATTACATTTTCTAGGTCTTACATTAGAACCTGTGCCTGTATCGGTCGGTGCATTGATCGATGGCGCAAAGTCTGTCACAGGCTCACCGACTGGTTCTCCTTTGGCACTGCGCCAACTGTTGCAATTTGCTGCGCGACGCAATATCGCACCGCAAATCGAACTTTATCCAATGTCTCAGCTCAATGACGCGATTGAGCGGCTACATTCAGGACAAGCACGTTATCGTATCGTCCTCAAAGCAGATTTTGATTAATGTAAGCTTTTCCGAACCCAATCCGCCAACTGCTGAAGCGCTTGGCGGATTTCTTCTGTTAGAGCATGTCCCGCATTTAAACGCACAAAATGCTGATAACGTTTATCTTCACCAAACACTTCACCAGGCACGATATTAATCCCTTTTGCTTGAGCTAAATAATAGAGTTCTAAGCCTGAAATTGATTTCGGTAACTGTAACCACAGTGCATATCCCCCTTCAGACTGACTCAAGGCAATTGGCAGCCCTTGGAAAGCTTCTAAGATATAGGCTCGATACTGTTCAACCTGCTGCATCAATTTTGGACGTAAGCGCTCCAAATGCTCGCGATAACCACGGCTATAAATAAAATCTGCCAAACCCAATTGCAACGGTGTATTCACACCAACATTATTTGCCATCAACTGTGGACGTAAATGCTGCAACTGTTGTCCTAAACAAAACCATCCAACGCGATAAGCACTGGATAGCGATTTAGACACCGAGCCACACCAAATCACATAGCCTTGTTGATCCCAATAGCGAATCGGCAATGGTCGTTCTTTTTGAAAACTACATTCTCCATAAATATCATCTTCTAAAATAAAGCATTGGTATTTCTCGGCCAGCTGCGCGATATGCTGCTTTTGTTCATTGCTTAGGCAATAACCCAATGGATTTTGGAAATTAGCGGTGAGTAAGCATAATTTCGCAGCCCCCTGTCGCATAAACGATTCCAGTCGCTCAAGATCAATCCCTTGATGATCCGCAGGGATTTCAATAATTTTCCGCTTTAATCCCGCCAACATTTGCAGTTGACCATTAAATGTTGGAGTAGGAATAAGAATACTATCGCCCTCTTTGGTCATTTGCTGAATCAGCAATGAAAGAGCAGGCATACAACCATTGGTAATAAAAATATCCTCAATCGCCACATAAATTCCGTCTTCACGCCAATGATCAGACAGTGCCTGACGCAATTGCATATGTCCTTGCTTATTACAATATAAGAAATCCTCAGGCTGACAATGCTTGAGCGCACGTTGTAAAGAGCGGCGCAAACCATCCACTGGAATCAGATGCGGTGACAACTGAATTGCGCCTAACGGTGTCAAATGGCTTTGTATCGAAGCGGTCTGAATCTGATTTTGCAGGTCTAAATTTGATACTTGTCTCGGCATAGATTCAAAATGGGGACTATCAGGAATAGCACTTTGATATTGTCGAGGGCTAACAAAATAACCCGATTTTGCTTTGACATAAATCAGCCCTTTTGCCTCCAACAACTCATAGCACTGTTGAGCTGTGCTCAAACTAACCTCTTGCTGACGAGCAAATTCTCTTAGAGAACTCAGCTTTTGTTGAGGCTGAAGCTCATGTTGATAAATCTTATGGGCAAGTTGATCTGCCAATCTTTGATATTGAAAACTCATTTCTGTACTGCTTTTTTAGAAATTTCTGTATCTGTATTGGTTTATACAACACCGTTAAGCTATAAAAATCAACTACAGGAGGATAAAGCAATGAAAAATAAAGTCTTATTTATATTATGCAGCCTTGTATTTACTGGATGCCAAATCACTGATCAAAAAACACATCAGCAACAGGAAATATGTAAGACACTTTCTGAAGGGTATCTCAAAACACAAAATCAGCAGACCTATGAGTTTTGGAAATTAGAGCAGATTCCAAACCAAGCTGAGCAAAACACATTAAAGCTGATCTATAAAAAACCAAATGAAAACGGACTGGTTTTAACGGGTTTATTACTGCCAACAGTAGAACTTGAATGCACATTGAAACAACAACATATTGTCGTTTCTGTCGCGCAACCGACAGGGAAAAACCTTCAAGTTTTGGAAGTTATTTTACCTAAGCCAACTAACGACACACCGAGAAACCCTGACTTAGTTGCTCGCTCAGAAACTCAATAAACAAACGCACGCGTTTGGGTAAATGCTCTTGTTGATAATAAACAGCATGGATGCTTTGATAAGAGTGCTCAATTTGATCTTCAAACAGCGCAACTAAACGACCTTCTTGTAGATCTTTCCAAATCTCAAACTCAGATAATCGTGCTATTCCTAAGCCCCGTAAGCACAACTGTCTAACCGTTTCACCGCTTGAGGCTTTTATTTTAGACTTCGCGAAAAAGTACTCACCCTCGACTTTTATTGGCCACTGATTCACCCTAACTGGTCGAGAGAAACCGATCACTTCATGTGTCAAAAGTTCTGAAGCTTGTTGAGGCATTCCTTCACGCGCCAAATAGTCAGGGCTTGCAACGATATATATGCGACTTGTGCACAACAGTTTGGCGTGTAAGCTTGAGTCATGTAACTCACCAAACCGAAATGCGACATCCGTTTTATGCTCCAATAGATCAATCACTTGATCATTGCTATTCAATTCAAGTTCAATATTTGGATAACGCTGTTGAAATGCATGTATCAACGGCGCTATCACATGCAAAATAAAGGGGTTGGCAGAATCGATTCGAATTAGTCCAGCTGTATCTTGATCCGATTTTTGTAGTGCTTCTTCAGCGGCATTGAGATCATTTAATATTTTACGGGCATGATTAAGAAAGTTTTGACCATCCTGTGTCAGTTTCAATTTACGCGTGGTTCTTTCCAACAAAGTCACTTCAAGTTTTGCTTCTAATCGACTCAATGCACGGCTTACCCCAGATGAGGTTTGTTCTAATTTTTCTGCCGCCGCTATAAAAGAACCTGTATCGACAATCGTGATAAACGTCAGTAACTCCTCAATTGTTGATTTCATTCATGCTGTCCATTATTGATATTTAGTCAACTATATTTTGCTAATCCATATATTTTTTAGCAACAATAATCCATGCAAAATTTCGTTCATTAACAAAATATGCTCCGTGGAGCATTTAAAAGATGAGATGAAGAATATGCAAATCCCTCAGTTTGGTTTAGGTACATTCAGGCTAAAAGATCAAGCGGTCATAGACTCGGTCAAAACAGCTTTGGATGTAGGTTATCGTGCCATTGATACGGCTCAGATTTATGAAAATGAAGCAGCAGTCGGTCAGGCAATTGCTGAAAGTGGTATTCCTCGTAAAGAGATTTTTTTAACAACGAAAATTTGGATCAATAACTTTTCTGAACAACGCCTCATTCCAAGCTTAAAAGAAAGTTTGCAGAAATTAGGTACCGATGCAGTTGATCTGACCTTGATTCATTGGCCCGCGCCATCTCAAGGAACTGATATCACAGAAGTGATGCAATTATTATTAGAAGCTAAACAACAAGGTTTAACTCAACAGATTGGCATCTCAAACTTCAATATTGCCTTGACCCAACAAGCAATTGACAGCATTGGTGTTGAACATATCGCAACCAATCAAATTGAGCTGAGCCCCTATTTGCAGAACCAGCATTTAGTCGATTATCTACGGGAACAAAATATTGATGTAACGTCCTATATGACCCTTGCTTATGGCAAGGTACTCAATGATCCAACCCTACTGGAAATCGCAGCACAGCACCAAGCGACAAGCGCACAAGTCGCTTTAGCATGGGCCTTACAACAAGGTTATGCCGTGATCCCCTCATCCACTAAACGTGAGAATCTAATCAGCAACTTAAAGGCACAAGACTTAAAACTGAGTGCAGAAGAAATGCAAATGATTGCTCAATTAGAACGTAATGGCCGAGAAGTTGATCCCCAAGCGTGGGCGCCAGAATGGGACAAATAATATGAGTAGTCGCATCAATCTTCCTTTGCTCGCATTAGCTATTGGTGCGTTTGCAATTGGAACTACTGAATTTTCACCTATGGGTTTATTACCGAACATTGCCAATGATCTCGGTGTTTCAATTCCTAGTGCTGGGATGCTGATCACAGGATATGCTTTAGGGGTAATGTTGGGTGCTCCCATCATGACCCTATGGTTTGGTGGTTTTGCGCGTCGTAATGCGCTGATTCTATTGATGGCTATTTTTACCATCGGGAACTTGATTGCTGCCTTCTCACCTAACTACATGAGCCTAATGGGGGCTAGATTGATCACTAGCCTCAATCATGGTGCATTCTTTGGGATTGGTTCAGTTGTTGCTGCTAGTGTCGTTCCTGCCAATAAACAAGCCAGTGCCGTCGCGATGATATTTATGGGGCTTACGATTGCCAATATTGGTGGAGTACCTTTAGCAACTTGGGTCGGGCAAAACATTGGCTGGCGAATGTCTTTCCTTGCTATCTCAGCGCTCGGTGTGATTACCATGTTCGCACTGTGGAAAGCACTTCCTGTTGGCTCTGTAGGCCAAAAACCGAATGTAAAAATGGAACTTCGCGTGCTTACTCGTCTACCTGTGATCTTGGCATTACTTACGACGGTGTTTGGTGCATCGGCAATGTTTACGCTTTACACCTATATCGCACCAAGTTTGGTTGAATTTACGCATGCTTCGCCGACCTTTATTACCATGCTGCTCGTGCTCATCGGGATTGGTTTCTCAATTGGTAACCATTTCGGTGGCAAGTTTGCAGACCTTTCTATCAATAAAACTTTAATTGGTTTCTTAGGGTTATTAATCGGATTGATGCTCATTTTCCCAATCCTTGCTCAAACACAAGTAGGTGCAGCCCTTGCTTTAGTAATCTGGGGCGCAGCTGCCTTTGCCATCGTACCACCATTACAGATGCGCGTGATGTCGGTGGCACACGAAGCCTCTGGCCTTGCTTCTTCCGTGAATATTGGTGCGTTTAACTTGGGCAATGCGATTGGTGCAGCAGCGGGTGGAGCGGTACTCAGCCTCGGGCTAAGTTATGCCGCAGTGTCGATGATTGGTGCTTTACTCGCAGGGATCGGCTTAATCCTAGTTTTTATTCAGATTAAATTATCTCAACAAGAAAGTACTGATTATCAGCAATGCCCTCAAATTTAACTGAAAAAAATGCCTGATTTGAATCAGGCATTTTTTTTTATTTTAAAACATCGGGCAACTTCGGTTGCGCATACAATGGATTATAAATTTCTTTCTTCATCTTCATCAGCATTTGATAGGGTTGCTGTTGCACAAACATATTCACAAAACTCAAAGGAATCGCGCCTGCAGGATCAGCATAACCTGTGGTTGTCACCTTGACTTTATTATTGGCAAGTTTTTGGAATGTCCAATCCCCCGCATATTTGGTTAAACGGATAATATCAGGCTGTTCAGGATAATTATTTTGCACAGCATTATTTTTAATACTAATACTGCCATCGGCATTCTTAGTCATTTTCCCCTTAATCACGACATCACGATCTTTCAGAGGAAATGGAAAATCAAGCACCATATAAAGTGTAAACTCACCTTTCTTCTCATCTCGAGAAAGCAGCTGTGCTTTTCCAACATAAGGTACCCATTGAGGTGTCCGTTCAACATCAAGAACCACAGCAACTGCGCGCTCTAATGGCACATCAAATGTGGTTTCTGCTTTATATTGAAAAACGGGATTATTTTCAGTCTGGTACGTCCAAACCTTGATATTATTACGATGTAAACTCAGTTTTGGGGCTTCGGCAGCAGTTACGACAAAGCTCGTCAGACTGAGCAGCGTAGCAAGAACAATATGCTTTTTATTCATGTCATGCTCGATTGTTTTAATGATGAAGAGAGCTTGTTTTCACTTAGAACGATCCAGTAAAAAGCTCAACAAGCTCTTTTTATAGTGCAAAAAAGGAACTTTTTATACTTGAATATCGTTAAAGCCTAAAACATCTTTCATATCGTATTTACGAGCTTCACGTCCGACCACCCATGCTGCTGCGCGCACTGCACCCGCAGCGAAGTTCATACGATTCGTCGCTTTATGTGTCACTTCAACGCGCTCGCCTTCACCAATAAACATCACGGTATGTTCACCCACGATGTCACCACCACGAATCGTTTCAAAACCAATGGTTTGACGGTCACGAGGCCCTGTATAACCTTCACGACCATATACAGCGACTTCTTTCAAATTGCGACCAAGTGTATCTGCAATCGCTTCACCCATCATGAATGCCGTACCAGATGGAGCATCTACTTTATGGCGATGATGTGCTTCAATGATTTCAATATCAACTGTATCGCCAAACACTTTCGCTGCGAGTTCCAACAATTTGATCGAAACGTTCACTCCAACTGAATAATTGGCAGCGTACACCACAGGTGTCTGTGTTGCTGTTTCATCGAGGAATGCTTTTTGCTCATCCGACATCCCTGTGGTGCCAATCACCATGGCCACACCCGCTTCACGGCATAACTTTAAGTGCTGTTCAGTTGCAACAGGTGCAGTAAAATCAATCACCACATCACAGTCTTTCAAGACTTCACTCAAACTTCCCACGATCTTGACACCGATGTTGCCAATGCCTGCAAGTTCCCCTGCATCTGCACCCACCAAGCTGCTTTCAGGACGCTCAACTGCTGCCGCAAGCTGATAACCCGCCTGTTGTACGGCTTGAATCAAAATACGCCCCATGCGTCCGCCTGCACCCAAGATCCCAATGCGTGGAGAAGTTGACATAATATTTCCCAGTCTTTTATTTAAACAATCCAGCTACTATAGCAAAACTCTGTCGCTCCGCTAAAAAATTTCCCATAAAAAAACCTGCCGAAGCAGGTTTTTTTATTGATGCAAATTAATCGAATAAGCGATCAAAGAATGATTTTTTCTTTGGAGATGAAGCATGACCATCACCATCAAAAGAAGCTTGTAATTCTTTCAACAATTCCCGTTGGCGACTATTTAAATTCACTGGTGTTTCTACCACGATACGGCACAATAGGTCGCCGACCATACTGCTACGTACTGGACGAACACCCTTACCGCGCAAGCGGAACAGTTTGCCTGTTTGCGTGCCTTCAGGAATTTTCAAGCTCACGCGCCCTTCTAGGGTCGGGATTTCAATTTCTTTTCCTAATGCAGCATCGGCAATGCTCACAGGAACATCCATATATAAATCAGCGCCATCACGTTGGAAGATTTCGTGTTCACGAACAACAACTTCTACGTATAGATCACCTGATTGACCATCACGAATCGCTTCACCTTTGCCCGTTAAACGTACGCGATCACCATTATCTACACCTGCAGGAATGGTAACTTCAAGCGTTTGCTGACGGTCTGATACACCAGATCCATGACAGGTGTTACAAGGATTTTTAATAATCTTGCCCTGACCACGACAGGTACTACACGTCTGCTGAACAGAGAAGAAACCTTGTTGCATGCGCACTTGACCAGCACCGTGACAAGTACGGCAAGTTTCTACATCATTTGGATTTTTAGATCCTTTACCATCACAGGTTTCACATGGCGCTGGCGCAGTGAAAGTAATGGTTTTTTTCACGCCTTTGACTGCTTCTTCAAGCGTCAATTCCATCACGTAACGAAGGTCTGAACCACGGCGCTGACGTTGTTGCTGACGACCACCGCCACCAAACGCACCACCAAAGATATCACCGAACTGGCTGAAAATATCTTCAGCGCTAAAACCGCCACCGAAGCCACCACCGCCAAAGCCACCTTCAAAAGCACTATGACCCGCACGGTCATACATACTACGCTTTTCACTATCTGAAAGAACTTCGTACGCTTCAGACGCTTCTTTAAACTTGTCTTCAGCTTCAGCGTTGTCAGGATTGCGGTCAGGGTGATACTTCATCGCCAACTTACGATAGGCTTTTTTGATCTCATCATCACCTGCGGTTTTCGATACGCCTAAAACCTCATAATAATCACGTTTAGCCATGGTTGGCGATGCTCCTCACGGAATTTATTAAATCTATACAAACAAATAAGCTCTGCTGACTTTTTATTTCTAAAGTCAACAGAGCCTTAATAGGGGCTGTATGATAAATTTACAAGGTCTATCGCAATAAAAAAGCAATAAATTTAAAAAACTGCTTTATTTTTAAAGTATTTAGCAATGCCTTGAATCCAAGCATTCAATAAAAATAACCAAGCAATTGAACTAAATACCACACCAGCAACCGTCATTGCGGTCACCCAAGTTGCGCTATCCCATGCAAAAAAGAATAAAGGAATAAACCAAAGGGCGGCAAAAAATGCCATCAAGATAAATAGCAGCACATTACGCATAATCCAGAGTGCATGCGCATGTATCCATACCTCTGCATTATCCACAATCGCAACTTTGCGTGCTAACAGGTATGCAAACGCTGCAAACACTATTGTAAATAATGCAAGAAACATGAACACGTAAGAAATCGCCACATAGCGGCGATGCTGCTCAATATTGTCTTGCCCCATGCTCTATATCACCTCATCCAATGCATTTTGCCAAATTTGTCATGCAATGAAATTCAATTATTTTTTGGTCTGTAAATATAGGTGCTACTATATTGAAATTTTCAATATTTCGCACCTTTATTCACAAAATAATTACGATAGATATGTTGTTTTTTTCACCTTAAACCAAGCTGCATAGAGCGCAGGTAGGAAAAATAAGGTTAATAAGGTCGCAACTATCAAACCGCCCATAATTGCAACAGCCATTGGACCAAAGAAAATACTGCGTGATAACGGAATCATCGCCAAAACAGCAGCCAATGCAGTAAGAACAATTGGACGGAATCGGCGCATGGTTGCATCAATCACCGCATCCCAAGGCGCTTGCCCAGCATGTATATCTTGTTCGATCTGATCGATGAGAATCAGCGAGTTCCGCATAATCATGCCAGACAAGGCAATCGTTCCAAGCATTGCGACGAAACCAAAGGGTTTATTGAATAATAACAAAAACGCCACGACACCAATTAAACCAAGTGGTGCTGTCAGCAACACGATGGTTGCACGCGACATACTGCGCAATTGGATCATCAATAAAGTCATCACCACCGCAAGGAATAAAGGCATCCCCGCATTGACTGAACTTTGTCCTTTCGCAGACTCCTCAACTGTACCGCCAACTTCAAGTAGATAACCATTCGGTAAGTCAGTTCGTAAAGCCTGCATTTGATCAGCCAACTGTTGAACAACCGTTGCAGGTTGTAAATGCGTACGAATATCTGCTCGGACAGTAATCGTTGGCAAGCGATTACGATGCCAGATTAAGCCTTCTTCAAAACGTGATTCGATTTTTGCGATTTGCGCTAATGGAACTGTCGTACCTTGAGTCGTTGGAACAGCTAAACTGGCTAGAGAGGCAACTTCAGCACGTTCCGTTTTATCACCACGTAGACGAATTTCAATCAACTCACGTTTTTCACGGTATTGATTCATCACCGTACCCGTGACTGAGGCATTTAAGAAATTTGCCAAATCAGCGCTAGAAACACCCATCTGACGTGCACGATCTTGATCGATCTCAATCGCAATAATCTTACTTGGCTCACCCCAATCCAAATGTACATTGGTGGTGTTTGGATCTTCACTCAATACTTTGGCCACTTTTTGTGCCCATTGACGTACTGTCGCTAAATCCTCACCCGAAACTCGATACTGCAATGGATAACCGACAGGTGGACCATTTTCGAGCAATGACACACGCGTGCGCACTTGTGGCAAGAGCTGCTTAATTTGCGTTTCTAAAGAGCGACGAATTTCATCACGATCATCTAAAGATGATGCCAATACTACAAACTGAGCAAAGCTCGCCTGAGGTAACTGTTGATCCAAAGGTAAGTAGAATCGTGGTGAACCTGTCCCTACATAAGCCACATAGTTATCAATCCCTTTCTGCTTAGAAAGGAATTTTTCGACTTTATGAACGGCTTGCTCGGTTGCCGTCAACGATGCGCCTTCCTCTAGTTTCAAGTCCACTAAAATTTCGGCACGGTTGGATGGCGGGAAAAATTGTTGTGGCACAAACTTAAACATCGCCACAGAAAATATGAAGATCCCAACCGTTACTGCAATCACCGTCTTACGATAAGTGATACATACTTCAACCACACGGCGGAACGATTGATAAAACTTCGATTGATAAGGGTCATGGTGTTGGCCATGTGCCTCAACCACAGGCGCAGGCTGCTTACGTAATTTCGCCCATAGACGTAAATACCATGCGGCTTGTTGCTGTTGTTTGGTGAAGTCAGGCAACAGCTTTTCACCAAGATAGGGAACAAACAAAACTGCGGCAATCCACGATACGATCAGCGCAATCGTCACCACTTGGAAAATAGAACGGGTATATTCTCCCGTTCCAGATTGCGCAGTGGCGATAGGCAAGAAACCTGCAGCAGTAATCAGTGTTCCTGTCAGCATTGGGAAAGCAGTCGTTTGCCATGCAAAACCAGCAGCTTTGAGCCGACTATAGCCCTGCTCCATTTTGATTGCCATCATCTCAACCGCGATAATGGCGTCATCGACCAGCAGACCCAATGCGAGAATCAAAGCGCCTAAAGAAATTTTATGT